>Ga0182024_10000009_pt1 | contig 321847 bp, 302 predicted proteins | sample P32metaG_FD_120480 | JGI IMG/M metagenome (GOLD analysis project Ga0182024, IMG submission 120480) | Permafrost microbial communities from Stordalen Mire, Sweden - P3-2 metaG (Illumina Assembly) | ecosystem: Environmental > Terrestrial > Soil > Wetlands > Permafrost | place: Sweden: Stordalen... | reverse complement strand
CGCGCCCCCCGCTGACTTCGGCACGCCGCCTTCCGGCGAGGTCCCGATCCTCTTCAACGACCGGCATGTCTACACGAAGCCGGACCGCCTGAAGGCGAACCGCGTCCTCGCTGCGTTGGTGCGCGGCAATACCATCCTCATTCCGCTGCGCTCGATGTTCGAGCAGATGGGCGCGACCGTCTCGTACGATCCCGCTTCGAAGACGGTCGACGTCTCGAAGCCGGGTTCGGACGTCAAAGTGACGGTCGGACGTCCGGAAGTGGTTATCAACGGCGAGAGCCGTCCGCTCGACGTTCCTCCCGAGATCTACAAGGGTTCGGTCGTCGTGCCGGTCCGCGTGATCTCCGAGGGCATGGGCGCGTACGTCCAATGGGTCCCGGATCGCCGCATCGTGGTGGTCCGTTACATCCCCGCGCCGGTTCCGACGCCGGTCCCGACGCCGACGCCGGTCCCGGCTACGCCGGTTCCGACCCCGGTTCCGACGCCGACCCCGTCGCCGTCACCGACGCCGACCCCCAATCCCTACGAGCATTTCGTCGTCGGCGATTACATCTTCTCACCGAAGGTGTACGACGAATTCTCACCCGGCAACACCGGGAAGGGCGGCTCCTACTCGGTCCGCGGCGCGGTGGAATTCCCCGCCTTCGGCCTGCCCTGGATGCTCGAGGGCGACTATCGCTCGTACAGCTATCCGCATAACAACGACTTCACGCCCGCGCAGGTCGCTGCCGGCGCGTGCAATCCGCACGTTCCGATCACGGGTCAAGGGTGCGTCACGGTGATCGGCGCCTACGGGCAGACCAACGTGCCGTCGTTCACCGCGCGCGACACCGACTTCGACGGGCGCTTCGCCCTCAAAGTCGGCAACCCGCGCATCTACATCGGCGTCGGTTACCTAAACCGTGAAGAGAACTACGGCTATCCTCGGGAAACCGGCTGGGGCTTCGGTGCAGAAAAACTGCCTGACCTCGATCAGCCGATCTCGCTCTACGGTAGCGTGTGGTACTACCCGGCGATCAGCGGAAACTACCGCTTCCCCGACGTCGGTCCGCCGGCTGATCTTGCTGGGGGCGTCTTCAAACTCCAGCAGCGGTTCCTCAAGTACCAGGTGGGCGGCACGTTCAACCTCGGAAGCTCCGGCTTGTTCCTCGATGCCGGCTTCCTAGGCGACACGATCCGCGGAAAGAACCTCTCGCCCGGCGATGCGTCGCATGCGGGCGGGTATGCCGGCCTCGGTATCCACTTCTAAGGATCCGATCACGGTCACAAAAAGAAGCCCCCGGCTCCGGCCGGGGGCTTTCTTTTTGCTTTTGCGCTAGCGCGGTGTGAGCAGTGCCGCCGAGGGTGACGGCACACCCAACGCCGCCGCCGCCCCGGGGGATGGAGCAGCCGACGCCGGCGGGTCGCTCAGCGGATTCGGAGCGACGGTCGTCGCCTCGACGTCCTCCTTGCGGCCGAGCGGCGTCACCTTGGCCTTCGGGTAATCATGCCGGAGCCACGCGAAGGTCGCGTGCACGTGCATGACGCCGGTCACCGTATGGATCTTGGTGTAGAAGTGCTCGAGCGCGTAGATCGTCCCCGGGAGCCAGCTGTCGCAGGGGTACTTGTGCTCCCAATCCCGCACCGCGTCTTCGGTGAGCGCCATCGTAGGCAGCGTTCCGGTCGCGTTGTCCGGCGCGAAGTCGACCTTGAGTCCTTGGTCCTTGATCACGTTGCGGATGCCGAGGATGCTCATCTTCAGCCGGCCGAAATATTCATCGGCCGGCGCAACGCGGCACTTCGGTTTCGCCTTCACGCCCGCGACCGTCTTCGCCGCCGGACCGTGCGGGTGCGGCGGCGGGGTCGCGCACAGGGCCGCAGTGGTCGCAGCGGCGACGAGCGAAACACATGCGATCATACGCTTCACGCGACGTCCCTCATCGTGGTCCGTTCAGTCCTCGGCAAATCGTGAGCGGCGTTCCCACCGAACGCACTCCGTGGGGGTAGACTTTCCGTGAGTTCTCGTCCGACACCCGTCGCGGCCGTACAGCTGCGTGCGCACGACCGGACCGCCTTCAGCACACGCTGGCCTGAATTGCTAGCCCAGATCGGCGCGGCCGCCGCCGGAGCGCGATTGGTCGTCGTACCCGAGGGTACGGTCCCCGCGTACGTTATCGGCGCGCAACCCGTCGACCCCCGGCAGCTCGAGGACGCGGCGCAGGACGTGATCCGCATCGCAGCCGCGAGCGGAGCCACGATCGTCTTCGGCGGCGCGCGCGCCGCCGGGGACGCGACCGCCAACGCCGCCTACGTCGTCACCGGCGACGGCATCGCCGGGTTCGCCGACAAGTGCTTCTTGTGGCATTTCGACCGGCGCTGGTTCCGCGCCGGCGATACGCTGGCGCCCGTCGACACGCCGCTCGGACGGCTGGGCGTGTTCATCTGCGCCGACGGCCGCATTCCGACCATCGCGCACGCGCTGGTCGCGAAAGGCGCGGAGATCCTGGTCGTCCCGACGGCGTGGGTGACGAGCGGGCGCGACCCGCACGCGCTGGAGAACATCCAGGCCGACGTGATGATCCCGGTGCGGGCGCGCGAAAACGGCGTTCCGCTCGTCGCCGCCAACAAGGTCGGCGTCGAGGCGCGCAGCGTCGCGTATTGCGGAAAGAGTCAGTTGATCGCAGCCGACGGAAGCATCGTCGCGCTGGCCTCGCAAAGCGACGAAACGATCCTGCGCGGAACCTTGGCGATCGGCGCGCCGTCCCCGCGTCCCGCCGCGATCCCCGCGCTGCGGCGGCTGGCGGGCGACGCGCTGCCGCCGCTGATGCGGATCGCGATCGCGGCCCGCGTCGATTCGGCGCTGCACGACCTGGCTGCCACCGCCGACGCGGACGCCGTGATCGATCCGCATGGCCGTCCCGCCAGCGCGGATATCGCCCTCGCCGACGATGAAGCGATCCTCGACCCGCGGGCGCTGGTCGGGCCGCGGCTCGACGGCGTACGCCTCTTCATTTGGAACGCCTCGATCGACGGCGGGTGGATCGAGCGCTTCGCCCGAACGCGCGCCGCCGAACTGCGCGTGTACCTGGTCGTCCTCGACACCGTTCGCCGGCGCGCGTTCGCCGTCGATCCCGACGGCAGCATCGTCTGCGGAACGTTCGACGGCTTCGAACTCGCGGCGTTCACGTTCGAACGCGCCCGAACCGATGCGTGGAGGGTTGCGCCGGGAACCGACGTACGAGAGGGCCTCGTGCGAGCCGCCGAACTTACCGACGTCCGATGAGCAAGGCTTTCGAAGACGCGACCGAACGCGCGAACGCGGTTCATGAGGGCGGCTCGCGCTGGGTACCGGTGGCCGCGGCCGTGCTCGCGGTCCTCGCGGCCGTCAGCGGCTTTCTCGCCAACGTCCGTGCCACCCAGGCGCTGATCGCAAAGAACGACAGCATCGTCGCGACGACGCGAGCCTCGGACACCTACAACGAGTATCAGGCCGAACGGCTGAAGTTCGTCATCGTGGAGTCCGCACTCGAAGCGGGTACGGCGCCCGCGGCCAGCGCGGAAAAGCTCCGCGCGACGGCCGCCCGCGAAGCCGTCAAAGCGCCGCCCCTGATGAAGCTCGCGCAGTCGTTCGAACACCGCGCCGACGAACTCGACGTGAAGTCCGAGCACTTGCTCTCGCAGCACGAGACCATCGAGATCGCTTCGACGCTGTTCGAAGTCTCGATCGTGCTGGTGTCGATCAGCGCGCTGGTCGGTTCGCGTCTGCTGCCGATCGCGGCCGGCGTCGCTTCCGCGGTTGGCGCGCTCGCGTTCGCGCTCGGACTCCTGAGGTAGCGCCGCGACCCCTCGCCAAGCGTGTGTCCGTGGCCTCGTATTGGCCGCCGGCCTCGTGCCGGCGACGGCGTCGGCCGGCGCACCGGCGGCGCTCGTGCCCGCGCCGCCGTTTCCGGCCGTCCTGGCGTCGAGCGCGCAGCATGAGGCCGTCGCGCCCGGAATTTCCCGCACGACGTACCGGTTGAAAACCGCCGCGGGTCCGCTGGTCGTGTCGGTCATCAGCGTGAACCCGAAGGACCCGCGCGTCCACCTTTCCACGGTGCTCGCGCACGACACGATCCTTTCCGCGGACGAAGCCGTTTCTTCGATGGCCCGCCGCACGCACGCGGTGGCCGGGATCAACGGCGACTACTTCGACATCAACGCCAGCGGCGCGCCGCTAGGCGTGCTCGTGCACGACGGCGCGCTCGTGCGCTCGCCGAGCGCACGCGTCGCGCTGACCATCGCCGACGACGGCACGGTGCGCTTCGAGCGCTTTGCGTTCGCCGGCACGCTGAGCGCCGACCGCGGCAGCATCCCGATCACCGCGGTCAACGTCTGGCCGCCGCAGGCCGGCGCGACGCTGCTGACGCCCGCGTTCGGACTGCCGCCGGCCGCGCCGGGCATGACGGTCTTGAGCCTCTCGCCGTTTGGCGCCGGCGCCGCCGCCGGACGCTTTCGCATCGACGCGGTCGTTTCTGCACCGCCGTTTCCCGCGCTGGGCATGCGCATCGCCCTGCCCCCAGGCACGGCCGCGCCGGCCGACATCGGTGACGTCGTGAGCCTCGCGTACGACACGACGCCGTCGTTGGCCGGCGTGCGCGCGGCGATCGGCGGAGGTCCGCTGCTGCTGCAGGGCGGCGTTCCGGTCGATGACCCCAGCTCGCCGAATTATGCCGAGCGCGATCGACGCATCCCGGCGGCGGCGGCGGCGCGGCTCGCCGACGGGACGCTGGCACTCGTCGTCGTCGACGGCCGCCGTCCGGTCACCTCGATCGGGGTCACGCGCAGCGAGCTGACCGCACTGCTGCTCGGACTGGGCGCCGTCGATGCGATGCTGTTCGATAGCGGCGGTTCCGCAACGCTGGTAGCGCGCGCGCGCGGCGACGTCGACGCCACGCTCGTCAACGATCCCTCCGACGGCGTCGAGCGCCGCGTCGCGGACGGCCTCTTCGCCTACAGCGATGCGGCCGTCGGACCGCCGGCGCAGTTGGTCGTGCGGCCGGACGCCATCCTCGCGCTGCCGGGTGCGCACATCCCGCTCGCGTCGCGCGTCGTCGACGCTGCCGATCATCCACTTGGAGACGCACACGGACCTTGGGAGCTCGCAGCCCGCGATGACATCGCGACAATCGACGCGCAAGATGTCCTCCACGTCGGCACGCAGCTCGGGACACACGCCGTTCCGATCACGCGCGGCGGCGTGCAGGCGGTGCTGCCGATCGAGATCATCCCGCGCGCCGCGCGGCTCGTCATCGGACCGCCGCAAGCCAATCCCGACCCCGGCGCCGCTCTGCAGCTCACGGTGCAAGCCTTCGACGACCGCGATCGGCCGGTGGCGATCGACGGGCTCGCGCGCTGGCAGGCCTCCGCGGGCGCCCGCATCGACGAGCGCGGGCGGCTGACCGTCGCCGAACGCGACGCCGGCGTCACCGTGAACGCCGGCGATGCGCACGCGAGCGCCGTGATTGCGGTCGGCCGGCACAGCGTCGCGCTCACGCTCGGCGACCCCCGGCGGCCGGCCTGGAAACTCGTCACGGTTCCGGCGAATGGCCCGGGCACGCTGAGCGTCGACGAGCACGGCTTGACGCTCGGATACGATTTCTCCAGCGGTGGTCGCGCCGCGTTCGCGATCGGCGACCTCCCGCTGGCGAATGCCCGTTCGCTGTCCTGCGCGTTCGACGGAGACGGCAATGGCGAAGCCGTTCGCGCGACGCTCGTCGACCGCTACGGCGAACGTGCGACCGCGACGTTTGCGCGCGCACTCACCTTCGCAGCGACGCACCGCCTGACCATCGACGTCCCGTCATCGCTCGCGCCGCCGCTCGTGCTGCACGCGCTCTACGTGGTGGGCACCCTCGCCAACCCGGCGCTCACCGTTTCCGGCACGCTCGGCGTGCACGACTGCACCGCGATCGTTCCGGGAAGTCAGGTCCCGGCGGGCTGAATCGCAGCGCCCGCGCGGCGGCGCGCCGAAAGCGCGCCGCCGGCGAGGCCGAGCGCGGACAGCGCGAGCCCGCCGGCCAGCGCCCAGGCCGGCGGCGCCGAAGCAATCGTCAGCGCGGGAAACGTACCGAGCGTTGCGCGCACGCGCACGCCGCCGAGTTCGATCGTTTTCGCTGACGGCGCGAGCGCGATCCCGAGCGGCTTTCCGGCCTCGTCGCTCACGGTGAGGATCAGCGCGGGATGGGCCGTATCGGCGACCGCGTGAGGGAAGTTCGCCAAATCGCGCGGCGTGAAGAACAACGCATGGAAGATGCGCCCGCGCCCCGGGGTTGCGAAGACGTCGAACGGGACGTCGAATTCACCGATCTTCTGACGTTGGCGAAACAGCAACACCGGCGAGAGGAACGATGCGTTGGACGGCTGCGTGATCGTCAGGTGTGCGCCGTGTTCGTCCCACGCTTCGACGAACGCAGCCGGACGTGCCTCGAGCCCCAGGATCGACTCCCCGTCCAAGCGGTGACCGAATGCGGCAACCTCGAGCGCGGGTTTTCCCGGCCGCCGCAAGACGATCGTTGCGTCGCCGCGCCCGATGGCAGCCGCATCGGCGGCCCCGAAAAATGCCGCGGCACCGAGCGCCGGGATCGGCGCGACCGTCCCCGGCGTGCCGATGACGCTTGCCGTATCGGGGCCGAGCAATCCGGACGCGAGGCCGGCGAGTCCGGCGAGCAGCGCGCCGCCCAGCGCGAGCGCAGCCCATCGGCTGCCGGATCGCAGTGCCGAGACGATGGACGCCACGACGACCGCGAGTGCCGCCGCCAGCAGCAGCGCGTATTGCCAACGGTGATAGAAGGCCGCACCGGGCAGCACATCCTGCGTCAGCGCCAGCGCGAGCGCAACACCCGCCGCTGCCGTTCCGGCGACGCGCGCGCTCATCGTTTGGCGAGAACCGGCGCCACCGCATCGCGCATCTGCGCGAGGGTCATGGCGCCGTCGATGCCGCGCACCACGTGTCCGTCACGGCCGACGATCACGGTCGTCGGAAGTCCAAGTCCCTGATACGCGCGACCGTATTGCTGGCCCAAATCGACCAGGATCGGATACGTCACACCCCGCGCGCGTGCAAAATCACGCGCGACCGAAGCGGACTCACCCTGATCGACGCCGAGCACGACGACCCGGCCCGCGTACGCACGCGAAAACTGCTCGAGCGCCGGGAGTTCTTCGCGGCAGGGCGGACACCACGTCGCCCACAGGTTGAGCAGTACGACGCTGCCGCGATGGTGCGCCAGCGAGTCGACCCGGCCATCGGTGCGCACGACCTCGAAGGACTGCGCCGGCGCACCGGTCAACGTGGCCGGGCCGCCCGCGGCGACCGCAGCCGGGTCCGGCCCACTGTAGCATCCGCCGGCCAGCAGCGCGAGCGACACAATGACAACGGCTTGACGCACGGAATGGCCTTCGCGGTGGAGACCTTCGCTCCGCCTGCGTGGCGCGAAGCGGCGCTGCAGGCCGCCGGCGCGCGCATTGCGACGTTCGAATGCGGAAGCGAGGCCGCCGGCGCGCCGGTCGTCGTCTTGCTGCACGGCTTGGGTCAATGGAGCGACGCGGCGTGGGGACGGCTGATCCGGCATCTCGATCCGTCCTTCCGCTATCTCGCGTTCGACTGGCCGGGATTCGGCGACAGCGAGCGTCCCGCGGCGCGCTACGATCTTTCGTACTTCGTGCGCGTGCTCGGGTTGGTCGCCGACGCAGCAGGATTGGATCGTTTCGGGCTGGTTGGCCACTCGCTGGGCGGCTGCGTCGCGGCAGCGTTTGCCGGCGCCGACATCGAGCGCGTGACGCAGCTGGCGCTCATCGCGCCGGCCGGATTCGCGCGCACTCCGCGCTTTCTCGTCTACGGTCTGGCGGCGACGTTCGCACCGGCGCTGTTCGGTTGGCGACCCTCACGCCGGTTCGTGACCCGGACACTGCGCGACGCCGTCGTCGATCCCGCCGTGCTCGAGCCATCGACTCTCGAACGCACCTACCAGATCCTCGGCGAGACGGGCGCGCGCGACGCATACCGGCGCGTGTACGCCGGCGCCGTCAGCACGTTCGCACGGCGGAAGCGTTTGCACGCGCAATGGGCGCGCTATCGCGGCCCCGTTTTCTGCGCCTGGGGCCGGTGCGACCGCTACATCTCCGCCGGCGGTCTGCGCGACGTCGTGCGCGTTTACCCGCGCGCTTCGACGCTGATCCTCGAACGCAGCGGGCATCTGCCGATGATCGAAGAACCCGCGCGCCTCGGCGAAGCGCTGCGTCCGTTTCTAGCGCAAACTAGCCAATGAGCTCGATACGGTTACCGAACGGGTCGCGAATGTAACAATGCGGCCTCCCCTCGAAGGGGACCGGATCCGGCGTTACGCTTCCGCCACGCTTCGCGATGTGCTCGAGCGCTGAGTCGTAGTCTTTGCAGCGCAGTGCGGGATGCGCTTTCTGCGCCGGGAGAAAGTGCTGATCGACTCCGACGTGTAGCACCACGTCGCCGCTGCGGAACCAGGCCCCGCCTCGCTGTGCGAGATGCGGCGGTTTCTCGACTTCCTCGAAACCGAGCACTTCGACATAAAACGCCCGCGCTCGCTCTTCGCCGCCGCTTGGAATGGCAAGCTGCACGTGATCCAAGCGACTGAACATCCGCTCTAGTCGAGCCGTTTGATCGAAGTGATCGCACCGATCGGGAAGAGCATCAAGCCGTTGGTCGCGGTACGCCGGTACTCGGGCGGTACCGTCGCGAGCGGCTCGAGCGTCAGCCGCAGGCCGGGGCGTTTCTCACCCGACGAGCCCTGAAGCGAACGCGCGATGCGCGAACTGCCCCGCAGCGGGGCCAGCTTCCCGATGTAGACGGCGTCATCCAAACTCGGGATGGCGACCGTGATAAGGACCGTCGCGCCATACAATGGCTCGACGTCGGCACGCTTCATGGCGCTTGGGTTCGGCACGCTCACCAGTCGCCCATGCGCTCCTCGTCGACTTCGCCTTCGAAGACGATCGTGCCCGGTGCCAGGATCGCCGAGACGACCGGCAGGCCGTCGTAGCGCAGCGCGCGCTGGTGCGCGTCGTCCTCGGAACGGCCCATCAGCGCTGCAAACCGTCCCAACACGTCGGGCGCGCACAGAACGCGCTCCGGCGCGACGTTGTACATGCGCCGAAAGCCGGCCAGCGCCGTCTCGAATGCCTCCTCGTCGAAGCCGGTGCCGAGGGTGACGGTCCAGCGGACGCGTTCCAGGGCTGCGCTCCTAACGATCCGAACGGGCGAGGCGATGCCGGCCCGACTGCTCGACGGACGCGCGCTCGCCCAAGATCTGCGTGAGGAGGTAACGGTCCGAGCCGCTCGCGTCCGCGGGTGGGGAGCCGCGCCGCGACTGGCAGTCGAGATCGTCGGAGAGGATCCGGCAAGCCATGCCTATGCGCGCACGATTCAGCGCATCGGTGCAAAAGTCGGCATCGACGTCCAGGTCGATGCACTGCCGGCCGACATCACGGCAAATAACCTTCGACGCCGCCTTTGGGAGCTGGATCGCGACCAGAGCGTTCACGGCGTGATCCTGCAACAACCCTTGCCGCCGCACCTGGATGGGCAGAGGGAGTACATCGCTCACGCGATCCCAGCGGACAAAGACGTCGATGGCGCCAACCCGCTCAACCTTGGCCGGCTCACTTTCCGCGAGAATCCCTGGTTTGTAGCTGCGACGCCGGAGGCCGTCATGTTGCTTCTCGCACGAAGCGCACGATGGCCGCTCCGCGGAGTGCGGTGCTGCGTCGTCGGACGTTCGACCACTGTCGGTCTTCCTCTTGCCCTCCTGTTGCTGGCCCAGGACGCGACGATCACGATCGCGCACCGGCAGACGCGCGAGTTGGGGAAGCGAACTTCCGAGGCGGAGGTGCTGATCGCGGCAGCCGGAGTGCCGGGTTTGATCCGAGCGGACATGGTGGCTCCAGGCGCGACCGTGATCGACGTCGGGACAACCTTCGCCGACGGAAAGTTGGTTGGCGACGTCGTGTTCGATGAGGTTGCAGAAGTAGCGGGCGAAATTACGTCAGTTCCCGGCGGAGTTGGTCCCGTCACGAATCTCGTGCTCCTGCGTAATGTCGTGAAGACAGCCGAAGCGCGGACCCAACCGCGTGAAGTGACTGATTAATTCAACGAGAAGTGCTTGCCGAAGAACTGCTCCTGGTGGCTGCGGAACTCGCCGCCCGGCGCATCGTCGCGCACGACGTCCTCTTGGAGCTTCTTGCGTTCGAGCAGCGAGCGCAGCTGCGGCATGAGCCGGCGCAGAAACCCAAGTTCGGCGGCCAGCCGGGCCTCGGCGGTGCGAAGTTCGAGCAGCCGCTGTTTGAGCGTATCGGCGACTTGCAGCGCGTCGCCGACGATATAGCTCGCATCGACGGGGTCGTGGGGAACGTCGACGTCCGCGTCGTTACCGGAGAAGGCGACCAGCAGCCGGACGTACTCGCGGAACTCCCCCAGCACGCGATGCGTCAATTCGCAGGCCCGTTCGTCGAGATCGTCATCGCCGCGATCCTCGAGGAACTCGACGTCGGCAAGCAGATACGGCTCGCGGCTGACGATACGCCGGATCCTGAAACGCCGCCGGCCCATCGTGCTGATGTAGTAGCGGCCCGCCGGCAGCGGCGTCACCTCCGAAATCTCGGCGGTCGTCCCGACATCGTGCGGGGTCACGTCGGGATCGCCCGCTTCACGGCCGTCGCGGATCAGGACGACGCCGAAGGCCTCGTTGGCGTCGAGGCACTCGGCGATCATCCGGCGATACCGCTCTTCGAAGACGTGGAGATTCAGCACGGCGCCCGGGAAGAGCACCGTGTTGAGTGGGAAGAGCCGCAACTGTCCCGTTGCCGGCACTAGCCGGGCGCCACTACGGAGTACGGCCTGCCTTCGCCGCTTCGAGCCGCCGGTTCACGACACCCCAATCGACGTTGAGGAAGAAAGACTCGATATACTTCGACCGCTCGGCGGGCTTGTAGTCGAGCAAGAACGCATGCTCCCACACGTCCATGACCAGCAGCGGGACGTAACCGGCGACGTTTCCGTCCTCGTGCAGCGTGATCCAATGGTTATTCACCCGCTGCGTGGTCGGATCGAAGTACGCGATCGCCCAGCCGACGCCGCGCATTGCGCCCACGGCCGAGAAGTCTTTTTTCCACGTTTCGAAATCGCCGAAGGTGCCGGCGACGCAATCCTGCACCTTCGCCGGCGCGCTGCTGCCTGCGGTTTTGGTCATGTTACCGAAGTAGTATTCGTGCAGAACCATGCCGTTGTACTCGAAGCCGAGCCGCCGCTTCAGTTCCGCATAACCGGGGTTCGAGCCGGCGGCGCTGCCGCTCGCAATCAGCCCGGAGATCTGCTCGTTGAGCAGGTTCGTGTTCTTGACGTATCCCTCGTACAGCCCGAAATGAACCGTGAGCGTGTTGTCCGAGATCCCCTGCAGGCCAGAGAGATCGAACTTCTTCGGCGCGTACGTTTGTTGTTCGGCGAGCGTTGCCAACGGAAGCCTCCTCAGTATCGTTTTTTCAGATGGACGCAGAAACTTCGACGACGCGCGAGATGCCCCCGTACGCCGGCCGCCGGATGCCGCGCATCCGGCAGGTTCCCGCCCACGGCGGGCGGCAAACATCGACCATCGTGCGTGACCTGGCTTACCTTACACGGCTCCATCGCGAGCCGTCGCCGTTGCTCCTGGAACTGGAACAGCACGGCCTGCGCGAAGGGATTCCGATCGTCGACCGGGCGGCCGGGCGGTTCCTCTCGGTCCTGGTCCACTGCATGCAGGCCAACCGCGTCCTGGAGCTCGGCACGGCCTACGGCTACTCGACGCTGTGGATGGCACAGGCGCTGCCGTCCGCCGGACGGATCTGGACGATCGATCCGGACATGCACCGGACCGAGATCGCTGCCTCCTACTTTCGGCGAGCCGGCCTCGAAGAGCGGATCGAAATCATCAACCAGCCCGCGCTCGAGGTGCTCGAGTGGTTTCCGCAGCGCAACCTCGACATCGTGTTCATCGACGCGATCAAGACCGAGTATCCCGCCTACCTCGATGCGGTGGTGCCGCTGCTCAAGCGTTCGGGACTGGTCGTGGTCGACAACCTCCTGTGGGGAGGCCGCGCCGCTGCGAGCCCGCGCAGTTCCGACGACGCGGACACCGTCGCGCTGCGCGCCTTCAGCCGTACGTTCCTGAATTACCCTGACTTGGATGCGACCATCGTTCCGATCGGGGATGGAATCGGCATCGGTGCGCGCGTCAACTGAAGACTTCATCGCCGCCATGCGGCGCTTCGCAACCGGCGTCTCGATCGTCACGACCGCGCACGACGGCCGCATCCACGGTTTCACCGTCAACGCGTTCGCGAGCGTCTCGGTCGCCCCGCCGACCGTGCTGATCTGCGTCAACCGGGGCGCGACCGCGCACCCGCTGATCGCGGCGTCCCAGCGCTTCTGCGTGAACATCCTCGCGCTCGAGCAGCGCGCCCTGGCGGAGCGTTTCGCCGGCGGCGAACCGCGCTCGCGGTTCGAGGGTGTCGACTACCGCACCGGCCCCAGCGGATCGCCGATTCTGGCCGGGACCCTCGCGCACGTCGACTGCGTGCTGACCGAAGAACTCACCGCGTCGACGCACACGATCTTCCTCGGGACCGTGCTCGATGCGGGTTGGCGCGAAGGGGAACCGTTGGGTTACTTCGACCGTCAGTACCGCGACTTCGCCATCGCGCCGCCGCAATGATCGTCGAGACGTTTCCGGTCGGGATGCTGGGCTGCAACTGCACCGTGCTCGGCGATCCGGCGAGCGGCGAAGCGATCGTCATCGACGGCGGGGACGACGTCGCGCAGATCGTGCAGCACCTCGACGCGCACGGCCTGCGGCCGCGCTACCTCGTTCACACGCACGCGCACGTCGACCACATCGGCGCGCTGGGGCCGCTGCGCGAACGTGCCGGCGGCGCGGCCCTGCTGCATCCGGGCGACCGGCCGCTCTACGGTGCGCTGGCGCAGCAGGCGCGCATGCTGGGCCTGCTTGAGACGCCGCAGATCGTCGCGCTCGACGGCGACCTCGCCGACGGCGACGAACTGCGCGCCGGCGCCGTCACCTTGCGCGTGCTGCACACGCCCGGACACACGCCCGGCTCGACGTCCTTCGCGCTCGAGAACGCCGGTGCAACGACGCTCTTCACCGGCGATACGCTCTTTCGCGGTGCGGTCGGCCGCTGGGATCTCGGCGGCACGTCGTTGTCCGACATCGTCCGTTCGATCCGCACCAAGTTGCTGGTGCACGACGATGCTTCGACCGTCGTTCCCGGGCACGGCCCCACGACGACCATCGGCATCGAGCGCCGGCTCAACCCCTATCTTACCTAACGCAAGAGAGCGCTGCCCTCACAGGCATTTCTCATCTCTACGTCCGATGATCGGGTCCACCCGCGGAAGGATCCCTCATGGCAGGCCGTCTCGTTTTGGTCGCATCGCTGGTCGCGGCGCTCGCTGCGCCGGCGTTCGCTGCCGAATATACTTTCGATCCGAATCACACCCAAGCCGAGTTCAGCGTCGTCCACCTCGGCTTCTCACACGTTGAGGGTTTCATCCCGGTCACCAGCGGCACGCTGACGTTTGGCGAGGAAGCGCTCCCGCTTTCGGTGAGCGCGACGCTCAACGCGGCCGCACTCGACACCAAGAGCGCCGATCGCGACAACGACCTGCGCGGCCCCGACTGGTTCGACACCGCGAAGTATCCAACCATGAGTTTCGTTTCGACGCGCATCGAAGGGAAGGGCCCCGGCGACTTTACGATTCTCGGCAACCTTACCATGCATGGCGTGACCAAGCCGGTAACGCTGGCCGCGAAGTTCGAGGGCAAGATGGTCGACGCGCGCGGACGCAGCCACGTCGCCTACACCGCGACAACGACGATCGACCGGCGCGATTTCGGTTTGAACTTCGGCAAGACGGTGCCGGGCGGCGCGCTGGTTGCCGGCTTCGACATCAGCATCCGCCTCTCGGTGGAGGCGATCGCCGCCGGAGGACACCCGACCTAGTCGAACCGACCCTCGCGCCGCGTCGTCGGCCGGGTGCGCGCAGCCGGAACGTTCCCGGAACGGCCGCCTGATAGCGTCACGCCCATGACGAGGATGGGGCGCTGAGTCGCCCAAGCAGCTTGGCCGTGCCGCTAACCACGTCGCCGTCGACCCTCTTCGCCAGGAGGCGCTGGAAACGACGGACGCTGGGATCGTGCATCGCGGCTATCGCGTCGGTCGCACTCGTAACGGCCATTCCACGCGCGGCGGAATCCGAACCGCCGCCCAACGCGGCGGTTCCCATCAAGGCGCCTCCGCTCAGCCCCGGCACCGTCGTGCCGTCAGCCGTAAACGTCACCGTAACCGCACCCAGGATCAGCGCGGTGGGCGAGGTCGTGAACGTGACCGTGAGTTCGCCGCCCATCAGCGCGGTGGGCCTGGTCGTGAACGTGACGGTGAGCTCGCCGCCCATCACCGCGGTGGGCGACGTCGTGAACGTGACCGTGTCCGCCCCCACCCTCACCGCCGCGGGAACACGGCAACGAGCCCTACCGTGAAGGCTCCAGCGTTGAGCCTCGTCCAGAGGAGACCCCATTGAGATACCGCTTCATTGCCTCGCTCGTTGCCGCTACGTTGTCGCTCGCGTTTCCTGCGATCGTGCAAGCTGCGGCGTATACGATCAACGTTCCGGTGCAGTTGACCAAGGTTGCGTTACCGGCGGGAAGCAAGTTCCAAGTGGCCTGCGTTGTGTATCCGACGGCCACCGCCGGCGACCTGTACATGACCAACCCGGCCAGCCTCGGAGTTTCGATGACGCCGCCGCTGGACACGACCGGTTCGGTCTCGGCGACGGTCACGGTCAGGCTTGTCGCGAACACGCCGATGAAGAGCTACCGCTGCGGCCTCTTACCTCCGACCAACGTGAACGCGAGCATCAAACAGCTGCTGCCCAATGCGGACCCGCAGGGAGTGAGCGGAACGTTTCCCTAGCGCGAAGTCGCGCTTACGGCGTCACGAGCGCGCAGCTGCGCGCGATCCAATAGTGCTGGCCGGTGTAACCCGGCTCGATCGCCACGACGTTGGTCTCGTAATACTGCTCGCTCTCCAGCGTCGTGCGCGGTCCGCTGACCAGCGCGAAGCGGGAACCGAGCGTCGCCGGCGGTACGCCGGCGCGGACCGGACGGTTCTCGCCGCGCGGAAAGAGCCAAAGCGGCGCGACCTGACACACGATGCTGAGTGACCGCGGGCTCGGTTCGGGCGACGGGCTCGGCGCTGCGGCGAGCAGCGTCACCGCGGCAAGCAATGCGACGGCCGGCGTGCGCACGCGCGAGCTAGTGAAGCTTGATCGTGACCATGCCGCCGGCCGCAACGACTTTCGGCTCTGCGTTGAGGTCCTGCGAGGTCTGGCCGTTTCCGTTTTGGTTTGCGGCCGCCGCGGCGGCTATTCCGCGCGCCTGCTCGAGCATTGCGTCGGTGATCCGGCCTTCAGCGCGGCCCTTGCGATAGTCTTCGACCGCGGCCTGCAGCGCAAAGCGCGAACGCTCCGGGTAATCCTTCTTCTTCTCGGGGTATCCGTCGAGCGCGGCTTCGATGTCGGCATCGGTGATCGCCAGCGCTGCGTCGACCGTTTTTCCGCGTACGAGCTCGACGAGCAGCGAACAGGTCGCGGTCCCAAAGCCACAGCCGGTCGTAAAGTACGACACGTCCTCGATCACGTCGCCTGGTCCGACCTTCAGGAAGAAGGTGTACAGGTCGCCGCACGAGTCGCTGAAGTACTCACCGGTCGCGGTCGGGCTCTCCATCGTACGAAACCCCGTACGATGCTCGACCAGCTCTTGAAACTTCGCAAAATTCACGGGCGCAGAGACTCCTAAGCTTCGTTACTGATTTCGAAACGGCATTGGGCGCCGCCGGTTGCAAGACTCTCGACTTGTTCGGCTTTGCCGGGCACGACGCGCTCGAGGATGGTGTGAATCGCGCTGCAACATTCCGGATTTTCGGCCACAACCGATGCGTAGGGGCAGCTGTGTTCGTGCAGGACGAGGGTCCCGCTCCGGGTCGTCTCGAGGTCAGCGGTCACGCCGGAGGCCTTGAGCACCGACACGACCGCAGCGACACGGGCTTCGGTGGTCAAACCGTCGACGGTCGGCATCAAGCGGTCGGCCGAACGCTGGCCGATCCGGTCGAAGACCGCCTGGACCGCGTCGGGCCCGCCGGCCGCCCGGATCTCGCGCAGGACGGCATTGAGCATCTTGTCGTAGCGCTGGGGAAAGTAGCGCTCGGCTTCCGCGGTGAGGCCGTACTCGACGGTCGGTTTCGTCTTTCCACGCCGCGAACTGCGCCCGGTCACCAGACCGTCGCGCTCGAGCACGACCAGGTGCTGCCGGATCGCATTCGGCGAGAGCCCGAAGAGCTGGGCCAGATCGAATGCCGAGGCGGACCGGCGCTCGCGGAGTGCGGCCACGATCTTCCCTCGCGTCGACTCGAAGAAGCGGTCGTGCATTCCCTCGCGAGGGTACCACGGAAACCGGTAGATAGTCCAGAGTTTCCTTGACTTTCTACCCGAGCACCGGTACGATACCGGGGCATGTCAGCGCGCGGACTCGTCACGCGCGACCTTCGGGTCGCCGTCCAAGGCAATGAGATCCTCAAGGGGATCGATCTCACCGTCGAACCGGGTCAGGTGCACGCACTGATGGGACCCAACGGCAGCGGCAAATCGACGCTCGCCTTCACGATCGCCGGGCATCCCGGATACGACGTTACCAGCGGCTCGGTCACGCTGGACGGCGAGGAACTGCTCGGCCTGGCGCCCGACAAGCGCGCGCGCGCCGGCGTCTTCCTGTCGTTTCAATATCCGGCCGCCATCCCGGGCGTCTCGGTCGCGAACTTTCTGCGCTCGGCCCGCCAGGCGGTCCGTTCCGGCGACCTGAGCCCGGCGAAATTTCGTCAACTGGTGTTCGAGAAGCTCGACACGCTCGACATGGATCCGGCGTTTCTCGGCCGCTACGTCAACGACGGTTTCTCAGGCGGTGAAAAGAAACGTCTCGAGATGCTGCAGATGGCGATCATCGCGCCGAAGTACGCGATCCTCGACGAGACCGATTCCGGCCTCGACGTCGACGCGCTCCAGGCCGTCGGCCACGCGGCGACATCGCTGCGTGAGAGCGAAGACGGCCGCAACATGGGATTCCTCGTCATCACGCACTACCCACGCATCCTGCGCTATCTCCCGGCCGATGTCGTGCACGTCATGATCGACGGCAGCATCGCGAAAACCGGCGGCCCGGACCTCGCGGAACGGATCGAACGCGAGGGCTACGACGTGATCCGCGAAGAGGTCGCTACGGCGCGTGCCTAGCGGAACCGCCGCCGGTCCTGCGACGCTGATCCCGTTCGCTCCCGACGCGCCGACGCTCGAGCGCGCGCTTGCGATCCTTGCGCAGGACGGCTCCGTCTCTCCCGCCGATGCGGTGCGGCGCCGCGAAGCGCTGGCACTTTTCGCCGCGCTGCCTGCGCCCGGCGCACGTCCGCGGCGCGGCTGGCGCCACGATTACGACAAGCTGACCTTCGACGATCTGGTCTGGACGACCGGACGCCGCCGCCAACCGGCGGTCGGGCCGAGCGTTACCGATCCCGACGACGAACCCGATCTTCCGGCCCTGGCGACCGAGAATGCCGGCGGCCTCTTCCACCTCGGCGCAACGTTGCTCGAGCCGGACGTTCCCTCCGCCGCCGACTCGCGCGTGGTCGTGCTGCCGCTGGGCGATGCGTCCCGTCCGCATCCCGAACTGGTCGCCCGCACGCTGTACGAAATCGCCGATTGGCGCGCCGACCGCTTCAGTGCACTCGCGACCGCGTTCGAGAATTGCGGCGCGTTCGTCTACGTCCCGGACGGCGTGGTCGTCGATGCGCCGATCCAGCTCGTGTGGGCCAACACGGCCGCCCGTAATGAAGCGGTGTTTCCGCACGTGCTCGTCGTGCTCGGCGAGGGCGCGCGCGCGACCGTGATCGAACGGCACGTCGGCGACGGCGATCCCTTCATCTGCGGCGTGGTCGAAGTGCATGCCGGCGAACGCGCCCAGCTCGACTACGTCACCGTGCAGCAGGCCGGTGAGGGCGCGCGCGTCTTCTTCCGCCGCACGGCCCGCTGCGCGCGCGACGCCGAAGTACGCTGGAACTTGGCCGAGCTCGGGGGCGCCTTGGCGCGCACCGTCCTCGACACCCAGCTCGGAGCGGTCGGCGGACGCGCCGAAACGGCCGCGCTCTTCTTCACCACCGGCTTCGCCCACGTCGACCTGACGACCGGAACCGAACACGTCGTCGGGCCGACGACCTCGAATACGGCCGTGCGCAGCGCCGCCAACGACCGCGGTCAAGGCCGCTACGTCGGCAACATCGTCATTCGCCCGCACGCGCACGGGAGCGATGCCACGCTGCGCGACGACGCCTTGCTCCTCTCCGCGCACGCCCACATCGACGCGGTCCCGGCGCTCGAGATCGCGTCGAACGACGTCAAGGCCTTCCACGGCGCAACCGTCGGTTCGCTCGACGAGGACGCGCTTTTCTACGTCTCGAGCCGCGGCATCGCGCGCAGCGAGGCGCTGCGGATGATCACGCTCGGCTTCTTCGAGCCGGTGATCACGCGCTTTCCCGGCGAGGCGCTGCGCGACGAGATACGGACCGCGCTCGACGCCAAGATCGACGCTGCCACGGAGACGGCATGATCGTCACCGGCGATCCCAAGCAGGCCCAAATCGTCGCCGATTTTCCGATCCTGGCGAAGCCGACGTCGCGCGGGCGCCGGCTGGTGTATCTCGATTCGGCCTCCTCGTCGCAGAAGCCGCGCGCGGTGATCGACGCGCTCGTCCACTATTACGAGAACGATAACGCGAACATCCATCGCGGCGTTTACGAGCTGGCGGCCCGCGCCACCGACGCCTTCGAGGCGGCGCGCGCGAAGGTCGCCCGCTTCGTCAACGCCGCCGACACGGCCGAGATCGTATGGACGCGCAACACGACCGAAGCGATCAACCTGGTCTCGTTTTCGTGGGGCCTCGGGAACCTCGGGCCGGGCGACGCGATCCTGACCTCGCAGCTCGAGCATCATTCGAATCTCGTGCCGTGGCAGCTGCTGGCGGCGAAGACCGGAGCGAGCCTGCGCTTCATCCCCGCCGACGCCAACGGCGAGCTGCAGCTCGACAACCTCGACCAATTGCTGACCGGCGTCAAGCTGCTCGCGCTGACGCACATCTCGAACACGATCGGCTCGATCGTGCCGTTGGCGCAGATCGTCCCCCGCGCGCATGCGGTGGGCGCGATCGTGCTCGTCGACGCGGCCCAGTCCGTGCCGCACATGCCGGTCGACGTCCAGGCGCTCGACGTGGATTTTCTGGCTGCCAGCGGTCACAAGATGTGCGGACCGACCGGCATCGGCTTCCTCTATGGGAAGCGCGCGCTGCTCGAGGCGATGCCGCCCTTCCTGACCGGCGGCGACATGATCAAACGCGTCTCGTACGAGAGCACATCGTTCAACGACGTGCCGTGGAAGTTCGAGGCCGGCACCAGCAACATCGCCGACGCGATCGGCTTGGGTGCTGCGGTCGATTACCTCCAAGAAGTCGGGATGGACTGGATCCGCGCGCATGACCTGCGCCTGACCGCGTATGCACTCGACGCGCTGCGCACGCTGAGCAGCCGCGGGCTGGCGGTCTACGGCCCGGCGCGCGCCGAAGACCGCGGCGGCGTCATCTCGTTCAATTTCGCGGACATCCACGCCCACGATCTGGCCTCGATCCTCGATATCGAAGGCGTCTGCGTCCGCGCCGGCCACCACTGCACGATGCCGCTGATGGAAAAAATGGGCTGGCCCGCGACGGCGCGCGCCTCCTTCTACCTCTACAACACCGAAGAAGACATCGACGCCCTGATCCTCGCCCTCGAAAAAGCCGCCACCGTCTTCGGTATCGCATGATAGCAGCAACGCTGATGGACCGAGCGCAGCAGCATCTTCCGCTCCGCACCATGATGCGGCGAGGTCGGCCTGGGGGCCCCACGCAACGCGTGGGGGGCGCGCAGCCTAGGGCGGAGCGCCTTTAGAATGGACGATTTCTACAAAGAGTATATCCTCGACCATTACCGTAACCCGCGCAACTTCGGGCATTTGGAGAAGGTCGACGCCAGCGCTGAGGATTTGAATCCGTTGTGCGGCGATACGATCAAGATGGAACTCGCGCTCGACGATGACGGGCGCGTGCGCGACGTCAAGTTCAGCGGCAAGGGCTGCGCGATCTCGCAAGCTTCGGCGTCGATGCTGACCGAGAGCATCAAAGGAATGCGGCTCGAGGACGTCGCGCGGCTGTCGCAAGAAGCGGTCTTGGAAAACGTCGGCATCGGGATCAGTCCGACGCGGATGAAGTGCGCGATGCTGGGGCTCAAGGTGCTCAAGAGCGCCGCACTGGGCGAAATGGCAAGCTGGCCGGACGAGGCACGCTGAGTCTCGCGGTCGTCATCCGCTTCGCGGTCGCGATCCTGTTCGATGCGCTCGCTTTCGTGGTCTGGGATGTCGGAACGCGCTCGCCGCGGCGCCTGCTCAGCGACGTCGCGGCGGGGGCGCGCGTCCCGGCGCGGCTGGCCGCCGGGCTGACGCGTTTCGCAATCGGGTTCGGATTGCTGCTGCTGGCCGGCTTGGTGTCGGCCCCCGCGATTCCGACGATGCGCGCCTACACCGTGCTCGAAACGGGGATGCTGCTCGCGGCGCTGCTCGTCGAGCAGCTGCTCGGCGATGAACTGCGCGGCGCCGTCCGCAAACGCGGCGCGTAAGGTCAGATGTCCCGCTGCCCCTCGATACAGACGTCCTGGAGATCGAACGCGCGCTCCAGGACGATCCGCTCGCCGTACGGCCCGCGAATCGTCATCCAGATCGGTCGTGATTCCGCGCCCCGCGCATTCGTGATCACGACCCGCTCCACCGGCACGTAGGGCTGCGTCAGCCCCAGCGCGCGGGCGGTGCGCGGCAGCTTCACCGGCTGGTCGTGCCAGTACGCGAACACGCCTCCGCTGCGATGCACGACCGCGCGCAGCGCGGCATCGCCGGGATAGCGGTCGGGCCGCAGGACGTCGTCGGTCGAGGCGACGATCGACTCGATCGCCGTCTGCTTGACCGCGCGGTTCTCGCAGTTCGCCTCCATCTTGTAGGGCAGCTCGATGCGCGGTTCCGTCGAGACGCAGCCCGTCAGCGCCAGCGCAGCCAGCAGCATCCCGCCCGCGCGCCGGTGCTTCGGGCGCACGGCGCCCGAGTGACTCACGCGAGTTTGCCGGAGGTCTTCTCGAGCAGCGCCCAGGCCTGCGGCCCGAAACGGTCCTTCCAACGGCCGTAGAACCCCGAGCCGGCGAGTTTCGTGCGTAGCGCCGCCCCGTCGGCGACGTTGATCGCGAGCCCGCGTCGCCCAAGCTTGTCGGCCAGCGAATCATTGCGCAGCTGGGTGTCGCGGCGCTGCAGCAGCGCATAGGTGCCCAGGTTTCGTTCGACGACCGCCTGCACGTCGGGCGGCAGCGCCTTCCAGGCGTCGGCGTTGCCGAGAAAATGATACGCCGACCACATGTGGTTGGTGACGCTGAGGTATTTCTGGACTTCGTACAGCCGAGCCGTGTCGATGATCGCGTAGGGATTTTCCTGACCGTCAAACACGTGCGTCTGCAGGGCGGTATACACTTCGCTGAAGTTGAGCGGCGCGGGCGCCGCGCCGAGCGATTTGAACAGGTCGACCCACAGCGCGCCGGGCGGCGTGCGAATCTTGAATCCCTCGAGGTCGGTCGCGGTGCGAATCGGCCGCGTCGACGACGTCACCTGCCGCATCCCGTTCTCCCACATCTTGGGATGGACGTACAGCCCCGCTTTGCGGACGTCGTCGCGCACGTAGTCGCCCAGCGGCCCGTCGAGCGCGCGGAACGCTTCAGCCGAGTTCTTGAACGCGAATCCGACCGCCTGAATCGCGGCCACCGGGACGACCGACTGCAAGATGCCGCCGTCGAGGGTGAAGAACTCCAGCGCGCCGGAGCGCAGCTGCTGGAGTGCCTGCGTGTCGCCGCCCAGCTGGTTGTTGGGGAACATCTGCACGTCGAGCCGGCCCCGGGTCTCGCGTTTGACGGCCGTCCAGCATTCTTTCATCCGCACGTTGAGCGGGTGATCGACCGAGACGTTGCTCGCGTACTTGTAGGCGAACTGCGCCGCCCGCGCCGGCGCCTTGATGACGGCGAGCGATGCCAGCGTCGCTGAGGCGGCGACCGTAAAGCGACCGCGGGAGATCGTGCCTTGCATCATACGGTGGTCCTTCCGTGAGGACGAATGCGGTCCCTCATCAGTCGAGCATCAAGCCGCCGTCGACGGTCAGCGTTTCGCCGTCGACGTAGCTGGAGCGCGGTGAGAGCAGCCACACGATCGCCTCGGCGATCTCGGCCGGATCGCCGGCGCGTCGCATCAGAATTCCGGCCTCGATACGCGCGCGATGTTCGGCATCGGCGAACGCGGCGTCGAGCATGGGGGTGATCGTCGCGCCCGGAGCGACGCAATTGACCGCGATGCCGCGTTCGGCGAGCACGCGTGCGGCGTTGCGCGAAAGCGCGAGAACCGCGCCTTTGCTGGCCGCATAGGCCGCCGTGCCCGACAAGCCGCCGCCGCGTTTCCCCGCCACGCTGGCTACGGTGCAGATCCGCGCGCCGCTGCGCATCCGCTTGGCCGCCTCGCGGATGCACAGGAACGTTCCCAGCACGTTGACGTCGTGAACCCGGCGAAATGTCGCTACGTCGATGTCGAAAAACGGGGTCATATCGGCGATGCCGGCCGGGGTCGCCAACGCGTCGAGGGTGCCGCCGAAGGCCTCGAGCGCGCGCGCGAACAGCGACTGCACCGAGGCTTCGTCGGCGACGTCGACTCCGTAGGCGTCGCCGCCGATCGCGCCGGCCACCGCCTGCGCACCGGCCAGGTCGCGGTCGGCGACCGCGACGCGATAGCCGTCTTTGGCGAGCAGCTCGCACACCGCGCGTCCGATCCCGCTGGCACCGCCGGTGACGACCGCCGTACGCGCTCGCGCCGACGCGGCCCTCGCAGCGCTCATAGCAGCGTGCCCGGCGCCGCGCACGCGGCGCCGAACGCGGCCAGGAATCGTGCCGCCGGAGCGCCGTCGATGAAGCGGTGATCGAAGGTCAGCACGCAGGTCATCGTCCAGGCGATCGCCAGCGCGCCGTCGACGACCGCAGGACGCGGCGCCGCCGCTCCGATGCCCAGAATCGCGGTCTGTGGTGGATCGGGCAGTGGCGCGACGCGCTCGATTCCCTGCGGCCCGACGTTCGAGATCGAGAAGCATGCGCCGGCGATGTCGTCCGGCTTCAGCGTGCCGGCGCGGGCCTGCGCGGCGAGACGCACGATCTCCAGTTCCACCTCGGACAGCGAGCGCGAGTCGGCGTCGCGCACGACCGGCACGATCAAGCCGCCGGGCGTGTCGGCGGCCACGCCGATGCCGATGCGCGCGAACGGTGCGCCGGTCGCGGCATCGGTGCGCAGCTCGCCGTGACTGCGCAACAACCGCGCGACCGCGAACACCGCGAAGGCGGTCCAGCGGAAGTCGCCGCGCCGTTCCATCAGTTCCCTGACGGCATCGACGCGCGCGTTCGTCTCGACCTGCGCCAGCGGCAACTGCCCGACGGCGGTCATCTTGCGGTAAATCGCCCGGCGGCTCGGTGCGAGCTGCGGCGGGAACTCCGCCGCCGCCGGCGCGTGCTCGCGTCCGGCGCTGTACCCGTGCACGTCGGAGAGCGTGATGCGGCCGCGCGGGCCGGTTCCGCGCACGTCGCCGAGGCGGACGTCGCGTTCGCGCGCGAGCCGGCGCGCGGCCGGCGAGGCGATGATGCGCGCGCCGCGCCCCGTTTCCGGCGGCGGACCGGGGGTTCCGTTCGCAGCAGGCGGCCGGCGGGGCGCTTCAACGAGCGTGGCGGCGGCGGCAAGATCGGGCGCGCGGATTGCAGCCGCGACGATCGCCGGGTCGCCGGCCAGCGCGATCGTCGCCAGCGCGGCGCCGCAGACGAACTCGTCGCCGTCGTTACCGAACGTGCGCACGAGCGTGCCGCCGGCGGGCGCTTCCACTTCGTAGGTGATCTTGTCGGTCGAGATCTCGACCAGCGGCTCGCCGGCGCTGACCGCGGCACCGACGTTCTTCAGCCAGCGCGTAATCGTGCCGCCGGCCATCGTGAGGCCGAGTTTCGGCATCACCACATCGACGGGCACTAGAGTTCGCGCCGCGCCAGGCGGCGCGCGGCGTCCGCGATCGCCGGAGTCTTGGGATACATCGCTTCCTGAAGCGCCGGTGCGAACGGAACCGGCACGTGCGCGGCGCCGAGCCGGACGACTGGTCCATCGAGGTCGTCGAAGCACTGCTCGCCGAGAAAGGCGGCGATCTCGGCGCCGACGCCGCCGACGCGAACCGCCTCGTGGGCGACGACGATACGGTGCGTCCGCGCCGCGGCGTCGGCGATCGCGTCGTAGTCGAGCGGCCAGAGCGTGCGCAGGTTGAGCACGGCGACCTCGATACCTTCGGCCTCCAAAAGCGCGGCGGCTTCGAGGGCGCGCGTGACGGTGATACCGTACGTGACGATCGTGACGTCGGTGCCGTCGCGCATCGGCTTCGCCTTGCCGATCGGGACGACGAAATCGTCGTCGTCGGGGACCGGCCCTTTGACCGGGAAGAGTGCCTTGTGTTCGAAGTACAGCGTCGGGTTGTCGCTGCGAATCGCCGCTTTGAGCAGCCCCTTCGCGTCCTCGGGGTCGGCGGGCACGACGACTTCGAGCCCCGGCGTGTGCACGAACCAGCTCTCCAGCGACTGCGAGTGTTGCGCCCCGGCCGACTTCGTGATGCCGTCGGGCGCGCGCAGCGTCATCGGGACGACGCACTGCTCGCCGAACATGGCGCGCAGTTTCGCGGCTTGATTGACGAGTTCGTCCATCGAGCAGGTAATGAAGTCGGCGAAGTGCATGTCGACCACCGGCCGGCAGCCGGTCAGCGCCGCGCCGACGCCCGCGCCGACGAGCGCGGCCTCAGAAATCGGCGTATCGCGCACGCGCTCGACGCCGAACTCTTCGGGCAGGCCCTTGAACTGACCGAAGATGCCGCCTTGCTTGGCGATGTCTTCGCCCATCAGAAAGACGGTAGCGTCGCGCCGCATCTCTTCGCGCATCGCTTCGAGCGTCGCTTCGCTGAAGGTTACCGTGTGCACGCTAATGCCCGCTTCCTTGCGAGCCGGTTCCGACGCTGGGAGCGAAGGGCAGCAGCGCGTCGCGCTCGCGAGCGGCGATGCGGTGCACGGGATCGCCGGGATCGCGATCGCCGGCGTACACACCGAAAAACGCCTCCGATTGCTCGGGCGAGGGCGAGTTGCGCGCGAAGGCCACCGCATCGGCGAACTCGTCGCGCGCCTCGGCCCACAGATGTTCGAACTGCTGCGGCGAAAGTTCGTCGCTCAGCACCGCCTGCATGCGCACGATCGGGTCGGAGGTGCTCATCACGTCCTCAACCTCCGTCTTGCGCCGGTACCGTTCGGGATCGCCGATGTAGTGGCCGCGGGCGCGATAGGTCTTACACTCGACGAAGGTCGGTCCGCCGCCGGAACGCGCCCGCGCGACCGCGGTTTCGAGCGCGTCGAAGACGGCGAAGGCATCGAAGCCGTCGACGATCGCGGACGGCATGCCGTAGCCGTCGGCGCGCCGGGCCACATCGGTGATCTTCATCGTCTCGGCGGTCGAAGTCGTCGACGCGTAGCGATTGTTCTCGAGCACGAAGATCGCCGGCAAGTTCCAGATCGCGCACAGGTTCAGGTTCTCGTGAAACGGGCCACGGTTCGTCGCGCCGTCGCCGAAGAAACAGACCGCGACCTGATCGGTTTTGCGCAGGACGGCCGAGAGCGCCGCGCCCGCGACCAAGCCGAACCCGCCGGCCACAACGCCGTTGGCACCCAGCATGCCCACCGAGAAGTCGGCGATGTGCATCGAGCCGCCTTTGCCTTTGCACACGCCGGTCGTGCGGGCGAAGAGTTCGGCGACCATCGCGCGCATGGTCGTGCCCTTGGCCAGCGTGTGCCCGTGGCCACGGTGCGTCGACGCGATCGCGTCGTCGCGGCGAAGGTTTGCGCATGTGCCGGCCGCGACGGCCTCCTGGCCGATCGAGAGGTGCGCGAAACCGGGGATATCGCCGGCGAGGAAGTGCTTCTCGATGCCTTCTTCGAGCACCCGAATGCGGACCATGGTGCGGAGCAGCCCCAGGCCGCGCTCGGCGCCGGCTGGACCGGCACTGCTCGATAAGGTCGTAGCCATCGGCGGCTCCCTTAGGCGTCCCCGGTCGCCGCGCATGCACCCGGTCCCCGCTGCGCCGGAGCCAGGCGGTTGCTCGCTAGCTCCGGCGCGGGGATTCTCCGCGGCGCCGCGCGGTCAAGGCTTTTTCCGCGCGCTTCCACCGAACACGCAGGAAGGTTTCCTGGGAGTGTCTGAAGTCGCTCCCTCCACCACATTCCGGGAGTAATTTTTTTGAAGCAAGCGCTCTCGCGCGGTCGTTTCGTCGCCGGTACGGCAGGCGCGGCCGCGCTCACGTTCGGCAGCGGCCCCTACGTCATGGCGGCCCCGGCCAAAGAACTCGTCATCGGGCTGAACGTCCCCCAGACGGGGCCCTATTCGGATCAGGGAACGGATCAGAAGCGCGCCTACGATCTGGCGATCGACCAGGTCAACAGCAAGGGCGGCATCATGGGGATGAAGGTCGTCTCCACCGTCGGTGACGACCAGACCAAAGCCGACGTTGCGCGCGATAACGCGCAGCGCATGATCGAACGCGACGGCGCGGTGATGATCACGGGCGGATCCTCGACCGGTACGGCGCTGGCCGTGTCGGCGCTCTGCCAGTCAAAACACACGATCTTCATGGCGACGCTGACGCACGGCGACGAGACGACGAACCAGAACTGCCACAAGGTGACGTTCCGGCGCTACAACGACGCTTACATGAGCGCGCAGTCGTTGGCACGCACCCTGCTCGCCAAGTACGGCACCGGCCGCTGGTTCCACATAACGGCCGACTACGCGTGGGGTCACTCGGTATACGACAACCTGACCTCCGTCGTCGAGCCCAAGGGCGCAAAGACGATCAAGAACGTGCTGCTGAAGCTCGGCACGACCGACTTTTCGTCGGCGCTGGCCGAAGCGCAGGCGGCCAAGCCCGACGTTCTGGTCATCACCGAATTCGGGCGCGACATGGTCAACTGCGTCAACCAGTCGGCGCAGTTCGGTCTCACCAAGTCGACCAAGATCCTGGTGCCGCTCGTCGACGAGTACATGGCCAAAGGCACCGGCGACAACTTCGACAACGTCGTGTCGACCGCACCGTTCTATTGGAAGTACCATGCCGGGAAGTACGCCGGTGCCAAAGCCTTCGTCGACGCCTTCACGGCGCGCTACGGCTTCCCGCCGTCGAACGGTGCCGAATGCGCGTACGCCGACATCATGGTCTACAAGAAGGCCGTCGAGGCCGCTGGTTCGACCGACGCGGGCAAGGTCTCCGACAAGCTCGAGAACATGCGGTTCCAGTTCACCAAGGAAGAGGAATGGTACCGTAAGGAGGATCACCAGGGCGTGAACTCGTGCCTGGTGGTCGAGGGCATCCCGGTCGCGCAGCGCGGCCCGGGCGGCTTCGAATACGCGCGCGTGCTCGAAGTGCACCCTGGTCCGGGCTGCGTCCAGCCGTTGGCCAGTCTGAGCTGCAAAATGGACCCGACGGTGTAACGCACCACCACGTCGAACGGCCACGGGTCGGCGCCCTTCGGGACGCCGGCCCGTTTCATATCGTTTCGGGGAGTTCTGTGGAAGCGCTCATCGACGCCCTGCTCAACGGGTTGGTCCAAGGCTTGATCTACGTTGCGATCGCCGTCGGTCTGACGATCGTCTTTGGGACGCTGCGGCTGGTCAATTTCGCCCATGGCGCGTTCTATGCCGTCGGCGCCTACACCGGATTGGTCGTGGCCGAGCACTACGGGTTCGTCACCGGCCTGATCGCGGCGCCGATCGCGGTCGCATTGTTCGCCATCGTGCTCGACCGCGTGGTGCTCCGCTACTTCTACGACAAGACGCCGACGGCCCAGATCCTGGTCACCTTCGGGATCGCGCTGGTCGTCGAAGAAACGCTGCGGCTGATCTTTGGCGGAACGACGCAGCAGTATCCGACCCCGGCGTTTCTGCAAGGCGCCGTGCAGCTGGGGCCGATCGCCTATCCGGCGTACCGTCTGTTGTTCGCAGTGGGCGTTCTGATCCTGATCGGGTTGGTGTGGCTCTTCTTGATACGCACCGATTACGGCTTGATCGTCCGCGCCGGGACGCGCGACCGCATCATGGTGCAGCTGTTGGGCGGGAACATTCGCCAGGCGTCGACGATCGTGTTCGCGCTCGGCGCGGCCGTGGCCGGACTCGTCGGCGCCGCTGCATCGCCGATCTACTCGATTGACCCGGGGACCGGTTTCGAATTCCTGGTACCGTCGTTCGTCGTCGTCGTGGTCGGGGGTCTCGGCAGCTTTTGGGGCGCCGTGCTCGGCGGGCTGCTGATCGGCGAGCTGTACAGCATCACCACGCTCGTCTATGCGCCGGCGGCCAACGTGATCATCTACGTCTGCATGGCGCTGGTGCTGCTCTTCCGGCCGCAAGGGCTGCTCGGCGAGAGCGAGGTCATCCGGCAGTCATGACGACCGCATCCGTCCCCGCCGAAAGTGCGAACGCGGCGCGCCGCAGCCTGATCGCGAGCGACCTGCGTTTCGTGCTGCTGGCCGCGCTCGGCCTGGCGCTCTTTCCGCTGCTGCTGCATCCGATCGGCGGCTACGCCGGCTTGGCCACGCAGATCCTGATCGTCAGCGTCGCCTCGATCGCTTTCAACTTGCTGCTCGGCTACGCCGGGATGCTCTCCTACGGGCAGGCGATGTTTTACGGCGGCGGCGGTTACGTCGCGGCGATTCTGCTGCTGCGCGCGATGCCGCAGCATCCCAACCTGTGGCTGGCCGTGCTCGGTGCGACGCTCGTCACCGCGATCCTGGCGCTGCTGGTCGGCGCGGTGACGGTCCGCCTGTACGGCATCTACTTCGCGCTACTGACGCTCGCGTTCGCGCAGATGGTTTTCTTCATCGTCGAGCAGGCCAAAGACTGGACCAACGGCGACGACGGGCTGCAGTCGATCCCCAACGCCGTGCTGCCGTTCGGCCCCTGGAACCTCGACCTTACGCAATCGCTGCCGAGCATCGACCTCGGAATCTTCGGCAACCTCGGGGACATCAAGCTGTGGTACGTGTTCGCCGCGATCGTGCTGATCGCGGTCTTGCTGTTCACGCGGCTGCTCACACGCTCGCAATTCGGCGAAGTGCTTACCGCGATTCGCGAGAACGAAGAGCGCAGCGTAATGGTCGGGTTCAGCGCGCCGCTCTATCGCTTAGCCGCGTTCGGGATCGCCGGGGCGCTCACCGGACTGGCCGGCGCGCTGCGCGCCTGCTACGACGGCACGGTCGCGGTCGAGTCGCTCTCGATCGAGCGCAGCGGACAGTTCGTGGTCTATACGGTCGTCGGCGGCGTCCAGACCCTGGTGAGCCCGGTAGTCGGCACCGCGCTGATCATGTACCTCGAGAACGTTCTCTCCGGGAAGACGACGGCTTGGCGGCTGATCGAAGGACTCATCTTCGTCGCGGTCATCGTGTTCTTGCCGCGCGGCGTGCTCGGAACGCTCCTCAAGCAGCGCGAGAAAAACCCGCGCTCGATCTTCGTACGCTCGCTGCGGCCGCGCACCGAAGAGCCCGATCCGCTGCTCAAACCGGTCGCCGAAGGCCACCGCGCCGGGCCGATGAGCATCATCGAAACGTTCAAGCTCGGCAAGCTGTTCGGTCGCTTTGCGGCCAATCACGACATCGATTTCCGGGTCGATCCTGGCGAGCTGCGGGCCGTCATCGGCCCCAACGGCGCGGGCAAGACGACGTTCTTCAACTTACTCTCCGGAACGATCGCGCCGTCGACCGGGACGATCAACTACAAGGGTCGCGATGTCAGCCGCGTCAGCGGCACCAATCGCGTCCACCTCGGGATCGCCAAGGCGTTCCAGACGGCGAGCCTGTACCCGGATCAAACGGTGCGTCAGAACTGCCGACTCGCGGCGCTCGCGCGCGTGCAGGGCCCGTTCGCGCTGCAGGTGTTGCGGCGCTCGACGCGGTTGGATGATGTCGACGCGCTCGCCGAGCGCGCGATGGACCGGCTCGAACTGACCGGCGTCGCGGAAGTTCGCGCCGGCGACCTCTCACACGGCGACAAGAAACGGCTCGACATCGCGATCGCGCTGGCGACGCAGCCGCAGATCCTGCTGCTCGACGAGCCGGTCGCGGGAATGTCCAAGGACGAGGCCCGCAAGACCGAGGGTTTGATCCGCCGCCTCTCGACCGAGATGACGGTGCTGGTGATCGAGCACGACATGGAGATGGTGATGGGAATCTCCGACACGATCACCGTGCTGCATCAGGGGACCGTTCTGGCAACCGGGACGCCGGCCGAAATTCGGGACAACCAGGCCGTGCAGGAAGCGTATCTCGGCGGCCACACCGAGGCCGAGCTCGCAAGCGGATGACGGCGGCGGCGCTTGCGCCCGCGACGCGGCTGCGCGTCGAGGCCATCAACACGTACTACGGCGACAGCCACATCCTGCGCGACGTCTCGCTCGAGATCGGTGCCGGCGAGACCGTCGCCTTGCTAGGCCGCAACGGGGTCGGCAAGACGACGACCCTCAAGTCGATCGTGGGCTGGCTGCGTCCACGTACCGGCAGCGTCACGCTCGATGGCCGCGAGCTCGTCGGATGCGACATGATGACGATCGCGCGTGCGGGCGTCGCCCTGGTGCCCGAAGAGCGCCGCATCTTCACCAACCTCACCGTCGCCGAGAACCTCAAACTCGCCCAAGTGACGGCGCGCGCGCCGGGCTGGACGCTCGATCACGTCTACGAGAAATTCCCCCGGCTCCGCGAGCGGCTCGGCAACAAGGGCGACGAGATCTCCGGCGGCGAGAAGCAGATGCTGTCCATCGCGCGGGCGTTGCTGCAGGACGTCAAAGTGCTGCTGCTCGACGAGCCGACCGAAGGGCTCGCGCCGCTGATCGTGCGTGAGGTCGAGAGCGTCATTCGCGAGATCAAGGCGGCCGGGATCACGACCCTCCTGGTCGAGCAGAATCTCTACAGCGCGCTAGCCGTCGCCGACCGCTGCTACATCATCGATCAAGGTGAGATCAAGTTCGAAGGAACGCCCGAGCAAGTCCGCAGCGACGAAGAACTCCGCCGCCGCTATTTACACGTCTAAGCGACGGACGCGAGGCGCCTATTCCTCGAGGGTCGTGATGTCGCCGAGGTCTTGGCCGGTCTCTTGGGCTTTGAGCAGGCGACGCATGATCTTGCCGGAGCGCGTCTTGGGGAGTTTGGACGCGAAGCGAATCGCGGCCGGGGTTGCGATCGGGCCTAGTTCCGCGCGCACGTGCGCGATCAGCGACGCCGCGAGGTCGTCGGACTGCTGGTGGCCGGCGCGCAGCACGACGTAGGCGACGATCGCTTCGCCTTTGAGCTCATCCGGAATCCCGCACACGCCGGCTTCGCCGCAGGCCGGGTGCGAGACCAGCGCGCTCTCGACATCGGCCGTCGCGATACGGTGGCCGGCGACGCTCAGCACGTCGTCGGCGCGGCCGAGGACGGTGATGTAGCCTTGCTCGTCACAGGTCGCCACGTCGCCGGCAACGTAGACGCCCCAGCGGAAATACTGCGCGTAGCGCTCGGGGTCGTTCCACACCGACGCGAACATGTAGGGCAGCGGATTCTCGACGGTCAGCAATCCGCCGCGCCCGGTCGGCACCGGAGTTCCGGCCGCGTCGCGGATTCCGAAGGCGATCGGTCCCAGCGCCTTACCGCTGCGGTCCGGATGGACCGGCGCGCTGGGAAAGAACCCCATCGTCGGAGCGGCGAGCTCGGTTTGCCACCATTGATTGCACACTGCGATGCGATCTTTGCCCAGCGCGTGAAAAAGAAACCGCCACGCTTCGGGATTCAGCGGTTCTCCGGCGCAGAAGATCGCCCGCAGCGATGAGAGGTCGTGGCGGGCGGGCAGATCGTCGCCCAGCCGCAGCAGCATGCGCGCCAGCGTCGGCGCGGTGTAGAAGACGCTGACGCCGAAGCGCGCGATCGTCGCGTACACCGCATCGGCCGCCGGGTAGTCGGGCGAGCCTTCGCGCAAGATGCAGCGGTAGCGGTTGGCGAGCGCGCCGTACACCATCATCGTGTGCCCGACGATCCAGCCGATGTCGCTGGTGCACCAGTAGGCGTCGTCGGGGGTGATTCCGGTCGTCCCGGCCAGCATTGCCGCGGCGCCGACCAAGTAGCCGCCGTGCGTCATCACGACGCCTTTCGGTTTGCCGGTCGTGCCGCTCGTATAGAGGATGAACAGCGGGTGTTCCGCGCCGACGATCTCCGGCGCGGCGGTCGCGGCCCCTCCGGCGCCGTAGTCGTTCCAATCGACTTCGCGCGAATCGTTCAGCGGCGCACCCTCCCGGCGGTGCACGACGATCCGGCGGACCTGATCCAGCTCGCTCACGGCACGTTCGACGATCGCCTTGAGGTCGATCGGCTTCCCGCGGCGATAGGTGACGTCGCCGACGAAGACGAGGTTCGCCCCGGCGTCGACGATCCGGTCGCGCAGCGCCGTCGCGCCGAGTCCGGCATAGACGACCGAATGAATGGCGCCGATCCGGGCGCAGGCCAGCATCGCGACGATGCCCTCCACCGTCAGCGGCATGTAGATGACGATCCGGTCACCGGGGCGGACGCCGTCGGCGCGCAGGGCATTGGCAAGCCGGCTGACGCGCGCGAGCAATTCGGCGTAATCGACGCGTTCTTCGGTACCGTTCTCGCAGACGTAATCGTACGCCGTTGCGTTCGGATGCGAGGCCGCATGCCGGTCGAGGCAGGAGACGGTCGCGTTGAGCCGGCCGTCTTCGAACCACTGCGGCGCTTCGAGCGTGCCGCGGAAGACCGTGCGCGGCTCGGTCTCCCACGCGATGTTGCGCGCGCGTTCGCGCCAGAAGCCTTCCGGATCGCGCAGCGACGCCGCGACGAACGCATCTTGATCGGGGCTCGGAAACCAGCGCTCGACGCCCGGCGGCGGCGGGATCACCTCGCCGGTCGAAAGCAAACCTTCGATGTACTGATTCATCGGCTCACTCGCGAATGTAGTCGTGCTGATCGATCACCGCGCCGGAGGGTCCCCCGCTGAGGTGATAGGTCGCGAGGTACGATCCGCGTGACGAGGTCAGTTCGGCCTCGACCGTCGCGCCGCCGGCGTCCGCGTGCGTCGTGCGCAGCGAGACGATGCGGGTGCCCCGGTCGATGAAGCCTTCTTCCAGCAGCCGCACGTTGGGGTCACCCGGCGCGGCCCCGAACGCAGCATAAGCGCCGCTTTCGTTGCCGGCGATCAACGCATCGAGATAGCGCCGCACGGTCGACTCGGCCTGTGCTGCGAATGGATGCACCGGCGCGGGAGGCTCGGCGCTCCGCACGACGACCGCGAGCGTCGGGGTCGGTTTCGCGACCGCGACGGGCGGAAATGTGGGCGCTCGCGGGATGGCTGTCGGCTTCGGCGATGCGCTGGGCTTGGGCGACGGTTTTGGGGTCGGTGTTGCCGACGGCTTCGGCGTCGCCGACGCGGCCGCGGTCGGCGTCGGGGACGTGTTCGCGCTTGCGCTCGGATTTGGAGAGGGGCTCGGCGAAGGGGACGGCGACGGCTTGGCGTGCGACACGATCGTCGCCATCGCTACCGGGCCGCGCGTCGCGTGCACGATCGGCGTCACGACCGGCAAACCGCCGGCGGGAGTCGAATAATTCGTCGGCCCGTTCGTGCGCTGCAGCGCCGAGAGAAACGCGCCGATGCCGAGGCCGGCGACGACCACACCAATGCCCAGCGCGATCGTCGGAAGGACGCCGGGCCCGCGCGACGCGCGTCGCGGCGGCGGTGCAGAGCGTCGGCGGCGAGGGGGCTCGGACATCGATGGGCGAGTTCCGCGCTCCAACCGGGAGGCCCCCTCCCATTGCGGGAATGAGCAGCGTCGGTATGCTCCGGGTCGCTATCCCGATCGACGTTTCCGCGGTCGCTCGCACGGCCTCCGCCGCCTTTGCGCTGGCGACGCCGCTGCGTGTCGGCGACGTGCTGCGCGAAGCAGTGCATGAGGCGCTCGGTCCGCGCGCACCGCAAGACAAGCGCGACCGCGCCGTACGCTCAACCCTCGCCGGCCTGCGCGACGGCTCCTTCATCGTCGAGATCGACGGCAAGCGCTACGCCGACCCGGACGAGATCGTCGTCTGCTCCGGCACCGCAACCCTGCGCTTCTTCCTCCGCCGCGCGCTTCGCGCTGCGTGAACGGCGGCGACGACAGCGAGCGTCTTCCCTCCCCTATCGGCCAACTCGTCGATCTCGCGCTGCGCGCGTACCGCGAGCACATCGGCCTCTACCTGCTCCTCGCCGCAGCCGGATTCGTTATCGCGACGATCGTCGAGTTCGCGATTCCCGCGCACGTCGAGGAGACCGTACACGAACAGATCCTTGAACTGGTGTCCGTCCTTTGCTACGCGTTCGTCGTGACCGCGGTCGCGCTCGGCGTCGGAACGCAGGTCGCCGGCGAACATTTGACGCCGCGAACCCTGCTGCGCGGGGCGCTGTATCGCTGGCCGGGTGTCGTCGGGGCGTCGCTGCTCGCGCAAATTCTGGCCGACTTCGTCCTTCCGGCCGGCGGCTTCGGACGGCTGGAGGATCCGGGCTATCTCGTTTTGGCGCCGGTCGCGTGGCTGCTCTTGGGCGCGCTCGGCTTGGCCGGCCCGCTGGCGGCGCTGAGCGCCGAACTCCCGCTGGTCGCGGCGTTTACCGGGTTCGGTCGCGCGCTGCTGCTCTCGCTGCGCTTCGCCAATATCGTGCGGCTGGCGGTACTCAGCTTCGCCACCGTGGTGCCGATCATGCTCGAAAGCATGCTGATCGACGAACTGCGCCGGCGCGGCGTCGCACACGTCTTCTACCTGGCCGAATCTCCGATCGACTCATTGATAGTCGGCCCGCTGGCCGCGATTCAGAGCATCTTCGCGCTCGACTTCGCGCGCCGCGTCGGGAAAATCCAGACCCCTCGGCGCTAGGCCGCCGCGCTCACTTCTGGGCGTACAGCTGGCCGCGCCGGGTCAGCACGAGTTCCGCATAGAGCGCGTTGGGCCAGGCGAAGTCTTCACGCGTGTACGTCTCGGGCCGGTCGGCGTTGAACGACTCGTGCAGGCGATGGTCGCCGACGTCGGAGGCCGCGATCCAGCCGAAGACCTGATCGACTTCCTTGTCGTCGGTCGCGGTGAGCGCCTGGACGCAAAGCGCCAGCGGCCAAACGTAGCCGCGCGGCGTGTGCGGGCTGCCGATGCCCTGGGCGTATTTGCCGGCGTAGAAATACGGGTTGCGCCCGGAGAGCGCGAAGCGCCGGGTGGCCAGGTAGAGCGAGTTGTCCTTGGGCAAGTATCCGAAGTACGGAATCGACAGCAGCGACGGGACGTTGGCGTCATCCATCACGTTGGCGTGGCCCATACCGTCCACTTCGTAGGCGTAGATGCGGCCGAACGGCGCCAGTTCGAGCGTGCCGAACTGCTCGATTCCGCGCTGGATCTCGACCGCGAGTCCCCACGCGTTGACGGACATCTTCTGGTCGTGCCAGACGTCGCGTGCCAGCGATGACAGATCGCGCATGACGACCGCCGCGAACATGTTGTCGGGGATGTTGTAATGGTAGCGCACCGGATCGTCGGAAGGACGGAACCCGGTCCAGACCATGCCCGTATAGCGCACCGCGCTGCCGCGTCCGCCGTTGGCCAGCTGCGGATGGCGGTAACCGGAGCGGGTCGGATGGTGCTGTTCGTTGCGCAGCGTCGCCAAGACCCGGTCGAATGCGCGCCGCAGGGTCGGCGTGAAGATGCTCCGGTCGCCGGTTTGCCGGTAGTAGTCCGAGGCGAACCAGATCGGGTAGAGGAGGGAGTCAACCTCGAATTTCCGCTCGACGACCCGGTAATTCCGCGAGAACGCGTTGGCGTAGGGATCGATCAGGATGTACTTCGCCTGACGCGCGACCACCCCGCGGAGCGTGTGCTGGACGTCGCCGTCGCGCGCCGAGAGTCCGATGTAGGGGCGGATGATGGCGCTGGCGTCGCGCAGCCACTCCGAATCGATGTCGCCCGTCGACACGTACGACGTGCCGTCGCGTTCCGCGACCACATGCCGTGCGATCGTCTCATCGTAGGCGGTCAGATAAATCCGGTCGAGCTTCGCGTTGAGCGCGGGGCTCAGCGTCAAACCGTCGCCGGCACGCGCCGGGAGCGCCGTCACGATGACGGACAGCGCAACGATCAGCGCAGCAAGCCGGCTCCGGTTAGGTTTCAGCATTGCTTCATCTGATGCGGCACGTTTCCGTAGTACCATATTCCGGGAACGTATCCCAAGACGTGAACCGCACCACCGCCAGTCGAGGGACTCGATGACTAGCCGACGCGCCGTCGTGGCCGGCACGCTCGCACTTTTGGCAGGCGTGGCGCTTTGCGTTGCGGTCGCCCAGGCTGAGGAAGCCTATACGGTCGCCGGGCGCGACGTATTCGTGGTCGGTAACGGCGACGTTCACAATCAGACGTCGTATCGCGGCGTCGAACGGCTCGTCATTCGGCGCTCGCCGAACGGAACGACGTACACCGCGCATGTGTCGTACGACAAGGACGGTGACGGCGGAAAGCAGCGCGCGACGGCGTCGTATACGTCCACGCTGCTTCCTTCGGGTGAGCTCCGGGACGGACCCTCGCACGACCCCGACTACCTCACCGTTCTTAACCAGCCTTTTGCAGTCCAGCTCGACGTACCGACGATGCGCGATCTGCGGCGCGTGAAGCGGCCGGTGCCCTTCGATTTTCCCTCGCCGATGACCGGCGCCCCGCTGCGCGGCACGCTGCGCCGTCTGCCCGACGCGATCGTGTCCGGTACGCGCGCGATGGGAATCGCGTTCGAGGCCACCGGGGCGCTGCAGGGCGCGCTTCCCGAACGTCCCGGGATGGCGCTCGCCGGCTCGATCCGGATGAAAGGGACCGCCTACTATGCGTACGATACAGCGCTCCTGCTCTCGCTGAACGCGAGCCTGGCGATCGACGGAGCGCTGGCCGGCAGCGCGCAGCACGCGCCGGTTTCGATCGTGTACACCCGTTCGATTCGATCCCTGCGCGGCGTCCCGCTCGCCGGCGCAACCCCCTGAGCACCCGCTTTCGCGCCTGGTCGAGCTCGCGGGGCGACCGGAGCGTGGGAGCCGCGAAGCCCGAGCGTACCGGCGAAGGCGATGCCGTTCGCGCACGGAAGGCCGCAACCGGCACTCTCCCGGCTCCGGTCTAGGTACCGAGATGAGTGCGTTTGCAGCACCGATCATCGGAGACCACTACCGCGTGAGCGCACCGGCAACGGTGACACCCTCCGTTCCCGGACCCGAAACCTTCGAGTCGATCGTCGACGACTACCAGCGGCGGCTCTATGGGTTCGCTTTGCGTATGACCGGCAACCGTGAGGACGCCGAAGAGATTGTGCAGGATGCGTTCGTTCGCGCCTACCGGGCGCTCGCGAAGATGGATCCGCCGCAGCGCGCCGAGCTGCGGCTGCAGCCCTGGTTGTATACGATCACCCTCAACGTCACCCGCAACCGCCTGCGTTCGAAACGGCCGACGAACGTCGCGCTCGACTCGCTGGCCGACCCCGATGCCCTGCTCAACGACACCCAAGAAGGCCCCGACCAGCCCGAAGCGATCGTCGATCGGGCCGCCGACATGGTGCTGGTCGAGCAAGCGCTGCTGCAGCTTCCGATGCACCTGCGCGCGGCGGCGACGCTGCGCTTCATCGAAGGCCGCAGTCACCCCGAGATCGCCGAAATCCTCAATCAGCCCATCGGCACCGTGAAATCACATGTCCACCGAGCCGTACGGATTCTTCGCCGGATCCTCGGACCGCAAGTCGGACGGATCGCAACCGTCGAGCGTCCTTCCGCCGAGGAAGAGGAGTAGACCTGATGCGCTGCTGTGACGTCGAACGTCTGTGGGATGAAATGCGCGACGGCATCGAACCGCGCCGCGAACACGTGCTGGCGCACTTGCGCGGCTGCCCGGAGTGCCAGGAGATCTACCGCGAAAACGAGGGGATCGCGTACTGTTTGACCTGCCTGCCGCCGGTCGAACCGCCGGAGAGCCTATTTCCGAAAATCCTCGAGCACATCACGACCTCGGTGAAGATCGTCATCCCGGACTCGCTCACCGCGGTCGACTCGCCGATCGGGCGGTTGTACGTGGCCTTCCGGCACAGCGGAATCACCGCCGTCGCGCTGGATCGCGGTGAAGGCGACGAAGCCGTCGTCGGCCGGCTCCAGCGCCGGCTGGGGCGCGGGCTGATCTTTTCGCAGACGCCGCAGTGGGTAGCCGACACGGTGTCGGCGTTCTTCCGCACGCACACGACCGACCTCGAGCGGGTCGATATCAGCGACCTGACCCCCTTCGAGCAGTCGGCGCTGCGCACCGCGGCGACCATCCCGCCCGGGGAAGTGCGATCGTACGGTTGGGTCGCGCGGACGATGGGACAGCCGACGGCCGTGCGCGCGGTGGGCCGCGCGATGGCGCGCAATCCGGTCGCCCTGCTCTACCCGTGTCACCGCGTCGTTGACGCCAACGGCGCGCTTCATCAGTACGCGTACGGCATCGAAATCAAGGCGCGTCTGCTCGAGATGGAAGGCTACCCCGCCGCCGGCGTTGCGGTGCCGGTGGGGCGCGCAACGCGCTGACGCCCCGGCCCGTTCCGGCGCGGCAGGAATCGATGAAAACGACGCGCGAACGTCGACGCTATAATACGTCCGCGGCCCCTTCAGATCTAGACAAACGAAGGTTAACAGGCGGACAAGAGGAGGTGGTCATCGTTTCTAGCGACAGTCCTACGTACAGTTTCACGATGATCGGAGGTCTGCGGACGTAAGTCCGGAGCCCCGCAAACCCGAGAATCTTGTCCGCCGCCCCGAGGGGGCGGCTTTTTTTTCCCCGGCGGCACAAGCGCGCGCGGGCGCAGGTACCGGGTCCCAACCGACGAAAATCGGCCGTTCGTGTCACGGCACGTTCTGCTGACCGGTTTCGCGCCGTTCCCCGCGGCTCCGACGCAACGCGCGCGGCAGCCCAGATGAGAACCCCAGGCGGACCATCACCACGTTGAACGATACTACCGAGCACGACCCCCGGCTTTTCGCGATCCCGGACACCCACGGCCACGCCAAAGGTGAGCACAAGCCGTACGCCGAGGAGCGGCCGCTGCCGCTCACCGCTCGGATGCTGTTCCTGTGGTTCTTCCACGCCTGCCGGCGCGGGTACCCGCGCTTCCTGATGGTCGCGGACCACATGAACTATTTGACCTTCGAGGATCCCGCCGCCGTCAATCTGGTCCGCCGCGCGCTCAAGCTCGCCCAGGCCGGCGACCTGTACGGCGCGGCCGAAACCGCGAACGTCGACGTGGCCCATGCGGCGGTCGTGAGCGAAGGCCTCCGGCGCGGGATGCGCTTCTCGATCGGAGCCGAGGTCGACAACGACCCGCGCTCGCGGCCCGACGCGCAGAACATCGTCGACGCGATGCGGCCCGACGCGATCATCCGCTCGGTCCACTTCGTTCCGATCACCCATCCGGTCCACGGCGAGAACTGGAACTGGCCGTTCGACAACCCCGAGTTTGCCGAACTGTTCGAGGTCGTGGGCACCGATCAACTCTGGGAGTCGTACGTCACGATCCTCGTCGATGCGATCGAGCGCCTGCCGGGCCACATCATCGGCCATTTCTACGTGCCCGCCCTGTTCGGTCACTGGCCCGACGACGCCAAGCTCTCAGGCTACGAGGATCGCGTGCTCGCCGCGGCCGGCGCGCGCGGGATGGCGATCGAGTTCAATACGCGCTTCCTCTATCGCGACCACCCGGATGAGGAAAAGGACCGCTATCTGCGGGCCAACCGCCGCCTGCTCAAAAAGGCGAAAGAGCGGGGCGTCCAGATCGCGATCGGTTCCGACGCGCACTCTCCGCGCGATCAAGGCAACGGCTTCGAGATCGTGCTGCAGATCCTCGACTCGCTGGACATCAACGAGCTGGTGTTTCCGATGGGCGGCTCGCTGCGGCGCGTCGCGCTGCGCGTCGTGCGCGAGCCGGAACCCGAACCGGTACCGGAGCCGGCGCCCGTCGCGACCGCTCCCGAAGCACCCAAGACGAAGCCGCCGCGAGCCGCCGCCGAACGCCCGTCGGCCAAACGTCCGAAACCCGTTTCGTCGACGAACGGCGCGGCCGCTGCCACGCCGGCTGCGGCCGCCAAACCGGCCCGCCCGGCCGTTGCTGCCGCCAAGCCGGCCCGCCCGGCCGTTGCTGCCGCCAAGACGACACTCGCTGCGAAACCGTCAGCGGCCGCACCGTCCCCGGCGACGGCCGCCGCCAAGGGCGCCGCGAAACCGGCGACCGCCGCATCCAAGCCCGCCGCGCCGGCAAAGGCGGCGACGAAAGCGGCCCCGGTCAAGAAAGCGGCACCGGTAGCGCCCAAGAAATCGGCCAAGCCGGTCGCCAAACCGAAGCCGCCGGCGCGCAAGCCCGACCGCAAGGCAACGCCGGTCAAGGCGCCCGCCAAGAAGGCCGCGCCGGTGAAGAAAGCGGCGAAGAAAGCGCCGCCCGCCAAGAAGGCCCCCAAAAAAGCCGCGCCCGCGAAGCGCGCTCCCGTTCGGGTCAAGCCGGCCGCCAAGAAGGTCGCGCCCAAGCGGACCGCCACGGCTCGCGGGGCCGCCAAGAAGCCGGCCCGCGTCGCGAGCGCCCGCAACGCGCCGGTGCGCAAGGTCGCCGCGGCCAAGAAATCGGTGAAAAAGACGCCGGCGAAGCGTCGCTAGGAGTGATCCGCTTGCGAATACTCGCGTTCGGCGCGCTGGCAGGCGCGCTGTGCTTCACCGGGTGCGCGAAGGCCGGTTCCGACGCGACCGGAAGCCCGGGAGAAGCGGTCCGCGGCGAACTGCGCGTGGCCACCCAGCGCGCCCCCAACACGCTCAATCCGCTGCTCTCCGCCAATACGACCGAAGGTTTCATCAACCGGCTGACCTTCGACACGCTCGTCAGCGTCGACGGCAGCGGAACGTCGACGATACCGATCCTGGCCACGGTCGTTCCGACCTTGCAGAACGGCGGCATCAGCAAGAATGGTCTGACGATCACCTATCATTTGCATCGCGGCGTGCGCTGGCAAGACGGCGTGCCGTTTTCCAGCCGGGACGTCAAGTTCTCGTGGCAAGCGATGATGAACAACGCAAACAACGTCAACGAGCGTGTCGGCTACGATGAGGTCGCCTCGGTCGATACACCCGACGCCGCGAGGGTCGTGTTCCACCTCAAGCGGCCGTTCGCGCCGTTCGTGAACACGGTCTTCGCCGAGAGCGACAGTCCGGTCGCGATCGTGCCGGAGCACTTGCTGGCCGGATATCCGAATCTCAACCAAGTCCCGTTCAACAGCGCGCCGATCGGTACCGGACCCTTCAAGGTCGTGAGTTGGGTCCGCGGCGACCACATCGAGCTGGTCGCCAACGACGACTACTTCCGCGGCAAACCCAAACTCGCGCGCATCATCGTCCGTGAGATTCCCGACGAGAACACGTCCGTCAACGCGCTGCGCGCGGGCGACATCGACTGGATCTTCGAGCTCTCGCCCGAGTTCTATCACCAGGTCAAAGGCATCCCGAACGTCCGGATCATCCTCAACCAGCAGCCCCAGACGCTGCAGATGCTGATCAACAACGCCCACCCGCCCCTGTCGGACCTGCGCGTTCGACGGGCGATCGCCTACGCGATCGACAAACAGGCACTGGTCGACAAGAACACCGGCGGAACCGCGCAGGTCGCGTGGGCGGACCAGCCGCCGTTTCAGTGGTCGTACACGGACGACGTCATGAAGTACCCGCCGGATCCGAAGAAGGCGCGCGCCTTGCTCGAAGAGGCCGGCTATGCGCCGGGACCCGACGGTATCATGCGCAAGAACGGACAGCCGCTGACGCTGGGTCTCAGCTACAACGTCGAGAACAAGACGCGGCAGCTGGTCGCCGTCGAGGTGCAGTCGATGCTCCGCGCGGTCGGCATCGACGCTCAGATCAAGACCTTCCCCGCGAACATGCTATTCGCGACCTACGGACAGGGCGGCATTCTGACCAACGGCAAGTACGACCTCAACATTTCGGGCTGGATCGCGGGCCAGGATCCGGACGACCATTCGGAGTTCTCGTCGGACGAGATCCCGCGACCGGCGCACCCGGACGGCGTCAACTACTCCCGCTACAAGAGCGCCGAGATGGACGCCGCGCAGCGCGTGGCGCTGAGCACCTCCGATCAGGCGGCGAGGAAGAAAGCCTACGCGAAGATCCAGCAGCTTCTGGCCCGCGATCTCCCGATCGTCTACTTGTGGTTTCCGCGCCAGATTCAGCCGATTTCGCCGAAGTTCAAGGGCTTTACGCCGAACCCGATCAACGAATCGTGGAACGCCTACCAATGGTCGATCTGAGCCGATCCGCCGTGGGGCGCACGGGGAAGGGAGTGAAGCGTTGTTCGAGGAGCCGCTGAGCCCGATCGCGCGAATCCCGGAGCTGCGCTGGCTGCGCAACATTATCGTCGAGCGCGCGCTGACGCGCGGCGAGTATTTGCTCTCGGGCGGCGCCCGCAGCGACTATTACATCGACAAGTTCCGGCTGTTCAGCGATCCGCAGGTCCTGCGCCGCATCGCCCGGCTCTTCGTGCCGGTCGTCTCGGAGATCTCGCCCGACGTGATCGGTGGCACCGAACTCGGCGGCGTGATCATCGCGACCGCGGTCTCGCAGATGACCGGTCTACCCATGATCGTCGTGCGTAAACAGCCCAAACAGTACGGTGCGTTCGCCGAAGAATACGTCGAGGGTCCCTTCACCGCCGGGCAGCACGTGCTGCTGCTCGAGGATGTGGTCACCAGCGGACGCGACCTGCTGGCCGCCCGCGCACGCCTCGAGGAATTGAACCTGAAGGTCACACCCTACGCCGTGATCGCGCGCGGACTCGCCCCCGTCGGTTCGCTGATCCAGTTTTCGCTCCCGCGAAGCGGTCCAAAAACCGAAAATTGATTAAAGCGAGAAGACGGCGTGATCGTCGGCGACGACGATCGGGCCGGCGTAGCGCGTGCGCGCCACAACGTCGAGATCGGCGGCCGTCGACTCCTCGCCGTAGTGGGTGAGAACGAGCCGCTCGACGCCGGCGTCGCGGGCCATTTCGGCCGCTTCGAGTCCGCTCGAGTGTCCGCGCGGTCCGATTTCGCGCTCGTCGAGACGCAGCGTCGCCTCGCACAAGAACAGGTCGCATCCCCGCGCGAGCGCGGTCACGTTCGCGTCGGGTGCGGTATCCGCCGAATACGTGAGGCTGGCACCGTTACGCTGCCAACGGATCGCGAAGGCCGGCACGAAGTGCGCCGTCGGCGCAAAGCGCAGTTTCGCGCCGTCGAGCGCGAGCGGGCGCGACGGATCGTATTCGTCCAGCGTGAAGACGTCGGTGAGGAACTCTCCGCCTTCGTCCGCGAAGGCGGAGACGAGCCGCTTCAACGTCGCCAAACCGCCGGGCGGCAGATAGATCGGCAGCTTCGCTTTGCGCTGGCGGCTGCCGTAGCGCAGGGCGTAGCGCAGCGGAATCAAGTCCAGAAAATGATCGGCGTGCATATGACTGATGACGATCGCGCCGACCCGATCGTAATCGACGTAACGGCGAAGATTGGCCAGCGACCCGGAACCCAAATCGAAGACGACGGACGATTCACCGTCCTCGATCAAGTACGAACTGCATGCCCGGTCGGGGCGCGGGACCGAGGAGCTCGAGCCCGCGACGATCAGCCGCGGGTTCGCGCTCATTCCGAGGTGACTGCTTTGAGCACGGCTTGCGCGTGCCCCTCGACGGAAACGCGCGGCCACACCTTCGCGATCCGGCCGTCAGGCCCGACCAGGAATGTCGATCGCTGGATACCCCGGCTTTTCTTTCCGTACATATTCTTCTCGACGATCACCCCGAACGCATCGCAGATTTGCGATGACGTATCAGCCAGCAGCGAAAACTTCACACCGTACTTATCGGCAAATTTTTTCTGATCTGCGACCGTGTCTCGGCTCACACCCACGATCGACGCGCCGGCGGCCTCGAACGCATCATCGAGGTCGCGGAACGCTTGTGTTTCGACGGTACATCCGGGCGTGTCGGCTTTCGGATAGAAGTACACGACCAGCGGCCGGCCCGCGAACGTTCGCAGGTCGACGCGCCGGCCGTTCTGATCGTCGGCACCGACATCCGGTACCAGCGCCTTTTCTTCGAGCACCCAGCCTCCTTGAAACTTGACGAGATCGTTACGGAACGACCGCCGCTAGGCGCGTTCGGCGTCCGGACCGGCGGTCTTGAATTGCGAGAGCGGTACCAGGAAGAGAAGCCGATCGAACGGCTCCATTTCCTCGAACAGATTGATATGGATGAACGCCCCTTTTCGCCACACCGCGAGCGGGATGCAGTCCTCCGCCGGAGGAGGCTGCGGCACCTCTCCTTGGATGCGTTCCCCGACGTTGTAACTGTCATCGCCGAACGCGATCCGGCCGCGCGTACCGGGGAATCGCGAGAGCATTGCAAAAGTCGCCGCCGCCAGCGACGTCGTCGAGTAGCTCTGAATGGCCTCGAATTGCCGCGCTACCGAGCGCGCGAACGTTTCGTCCTGCACCCGCGTGACGACCGGAATTTGCGGGTTTCGCGCCCGAGCGCCGAGCGCAACTTCGAGGTTCGAGGTATCGCTGTCGGTTACCGCGATCACGGCTCGCGCGTGCTTGACGTGGCAGAGGTCCAGCGTGCGGTCCTTGGTGGCGTCCCCGGTGAGCAGCTCAACGCGCCGCGCGCGCGAGGCTTCGATCAGCGCGGGGTCCGGATTGACGTCGACGACGACGATTTTCTGGCGCAGCGTCCGCAGGCACTCGATGGCGCGCGTGCCGACGTTTCCCGAACCGCAGACCAGCACGTGACCGCGCGTGCGAATCTGCCGCAGACCCTGCATGGCGGTGAACTGTGCCCGGGTGAGCGCCGAGGTCACGAACGCTATGAAGATGCCGGAGGCGGCGACGCCGGTCACCATCACGATCATTGCGGCCAGCATCGGCATCCATCCAAACGGGCTCGGGACGATGTCGCCGTAGCCGGTCGTGGTCGCGGTCGTGAGCACGAAGTACACCATCGTGAACGGGTCGCGGTGCATCACGACGCTGAAGTACGCGACCGCGGAAACGAAGATTGCGGCCACGACCCCGATCACGCGCGCCAGAATCGGATCCGCCGAGCGCAGGCTGCGCAGCCGTTGAACGAACCCGGATCGAAGGCGTGCCCAGCGCTCGTGGTTCTGCTCCGAGCGCACCATCTGGCGCGTTCCGCTGGTGGCCTCGAGCTGTTCGACGCGCGCGAAGACGACGACCTGATCGTGCGCCGAGAAAAAGTGATGCGGTGGTACGCTGGGGATCCCGTGCAGCGCGACGATGCGCCCGTGCAAATGGGCCTGCGCTTGGGGCAGCGTCAAACCCGTGATCCCGAATTCGGCCGCCGTCCGCTGCGAAAACCCGGTGTAGACGCCGTCGAGGTCGGGAAACTGCAGGGCATAAAAGCACGACGGATCGAGCGCGGTCGCCACGAAGGTCGGCGCCGAGTGCGACGAAACGGAGAGCACGGAGCAATTGGGAAGGTTCTGCTCGAGTTTGCGTCCCAGCGTGCGGTTGAATTGCCGCAGCACGACCCGGATCGAAGGGTTCAGATCGCGCGCCTTCAGCGCCACTTGGAGGTTGAGGCGGTCGTCGTCGGAGACCGCCATGATCGACACCGCCTCCATCACCCCGGCGGTTTTCAGCGCATCGAAATCGTTCGGAGCGTGGGGGTGATAGTCGCAGCCGAGCCGGGCCAAACTCGCCCCGAGCTCATGGTCGTGCATCCACATCATCGTGACGCGATGTCCTTGCGTTTCGCAGAGCTCTTCGCAGATGCGCACCGCCAAGGCGTCACCGCCCACGACGAGAATCAGAGGAACCGCAGTCATGTCATCGTCATCGGAACAAGGACCGCACCCGCTCGCGCAACGCCTCATCGCGCGTGCCGCCGACGATACGCTCGCAGGACCCGTCCTCGAGGTAGGCACGGGTTCGGGGCGCAATACGCGGGCCCTGGTCGACGCCGGCATCGCGGTCGTGTCGGTTCCGGACGAAACGCCGTACACGCAGCTGCCCGGTACACATGAGAACTATGGTGCCGCGCTCGCGACGCACGCGTACCTGCATGGCGCGAGCGACAAGGTGCGGGCCGGACTCGCCGAACTGCGCCGCGTCTTGCGCCGCGGGGCCCCGGTCTTTCTCACCCTGGGGTCGCTGCGCGATGCGCGCTACGGGCTGGGCATCCGCTTCGACGATCGTTCGTTCGCGCCGGGCGACGGTGACGAAGCCGGCATCCCGCACGCCTATTTCGATCGCGACGGGGTCATCGAAGCGATGCGCGGCTTCAAAATCGACGCGCTCGAGGAGGTCGACGCCGACGCGACGGCCGGACGCTGGGCCCACAGCGGCGAGCCGGCCGGACGCGTGCACTGGTTCGTGATCGGCACTCGAGAATAACGGCGGCGTCAGTAGCGCGGCACGCCGGGGTCGATCGACTCCGACCACGCGTCGATGCCGCCGGCCAAGTTGACGGCGTCCGGGTAGCCGTTGTCGTTCAAATACTGGGTGACGCGCGCGCTGCGGCTGCCGGCATGGCACATCACGACGATCGGCGTCTGCGGCGGAAGTTCGCCCACGCGCGCGGGGATCTCGCCCATCGGAATCAGCGTCGCGTCGGGCAGTGCTGCGGTTGCGATCTCGAACGGCTCCCGCACGTCAAGCAGCACCAGTTTCTCGTCGGCGTCGCGGCGGCGCTTGAGGTCGAACACGCTGATCTCGGTCACGCGCGCGGTGCCGGCTCGGTCGCGATGAGATCCTGCAGTGGACTCGAGGCGCTTGCGAACAGCCGCTTCGGCATGCGGCCGGCGAGAAACGCATCGCGCCCCGCCTCGACGGCAGCCTTCATCGCGCGCGCCATGCGAACCGGATCGCGCGCAGCGGCGATACCGGTATTCATCAGCAGTGCGTCGACGCCCAGCTCCATCGCGATCGCCGCATCGGAGGCCGTGCCCACCCCGGCGTCGACGATGACCGGGATGCCGGCCCGCTCCTTGATGATGCGGATCGAATACGGATTGCAGACGCCCAGGCCGCTGCCGATCGGTGCCGCCAGCGGCATGACGGCCGCGCAGCCGGCGTCTTCGAGCCGCTTGCACGCGACCGGATCGTCGCCGATGTAGGGCAGCACCGTGAACCCATCGCGCACCAACTGCTCGCAGGCGGCGATCGTTTCGCGCGTGTCCGGATAGAGCGTCTCGGGGTCGCCGATCACTTCGACCTTGATCAGATCGGTGCCGAGCGCTTCGCGCGCCAGCTTGGCGGTGAGGACCGCATCCTTAGCGGTGTAGCAGCCGGCGGTATTGGGCAGCACCGTCATTTTGGTGCGGTCGATGTAATCGACCAGCGTCTTACCGCTCTTGTCATCCAAGTGCATGCGCCGAATCGCCACCGTGACGACCTCGGCGCCGCTGGCCTCGTGCGCGGCCTTCATGATCGCCAGCGTCGGATACTTCCCGGTCCCGACGATGAGCCGTGACCGGAAGGTATGCGCGCCGATGACGAGCGGTTCGTCATCCATCGCCGCTACCCGCCGGCAACCGCGACGATGATCTCGACCCGGTCCCCTTCGCGCAGCGCCGTGGCGGCGTGCCGCCCCTGCGGAACGACGTCGTCGTTGAGGGCGACCGCCGAACCTTCGCGCGGAACCGCATGCCGTTCGAGCAGCGCTACCAAGGTCGCTCCGGCGTCGATTTGCTGCTGCTCGCCGTTCACCGTGATCGTCACTCGGCCGGTTTCGCGGCCGCCGCCGCACCCTCCCGGAGCGGGTTCGACTTCATCGAACCAACTCGGCCGGGAGCGAACGGCGCGATCGACGCCGGAACACGGCCGGACACGATCAGCTCGGCGATGGCGTGCGCCGTTTCGGGCGCGAGGAGGATGCCGTTGCGATAGTGCCCGCTCGCGACGACGTACCCTTCGAGCGCGGTGGGACCGATGTACGGCCGTCCATCCGGCGTCGCCGGCCGCAGCCCGGCCCAGGTCTCGACGACTGCGAACGACGCCAGCGCGGGCGCCACCGCCAGAGCCGCATCGAGCAGATCGTGCACGCCGGCCGCCGTGACGCGGGCATCGAAGCCGCGTTCGACCACGGTCGCTCCGACCAGCAGACGCGCGTCGTCACGCGGCACCAAGTACCGGTGACCGAACCAAACGAGGGCATGGATCGCGCTCGGCGGCAAGGCGATCGCCAGCATCTCACCGGCGACCGGACGAACCGCAACGCGGGCGTGCTCCGGCACGCCATCCAACGCGCCCGCCCAGGCTCCGGCGGCATTGACGACCGTCGACGCGGCGGCGAACCCCTGCGGCGTACGGACGCCCCGAACGCGACGCGCATCGCACGCGAGCGCAAGCTGCGCCACGCGCTCGAAGCGGACGCCGCGTGCGCGTGCCGCACCGACCAGCGCCCGGCCCAACCGCCGATTGTCGACCTGCGCTTCGTTTGCGACGAACAGACCGCCGGCGACGTGTTTGGCGAGAAACGGCTCGCGCTCCAGCACTTCGGCGCGGTCCAGCAGCATCGCGTCGCCGCCGTTCGCGCGCGCGCTCGCGGCCGCCACACCCAACCGCCCAAGATCCGCCTCATCGAGCGCTGCGTGCAGCGTGCCGTCGAAGCGCAGCCGCACGTCGACGCCGCTGCGCTCCTGCACGTCCGCAACGAAGGCGGGGTATGCTTCGAGCGAGCGGCGGCACAGCGCGAGCAAGTCGGAATCCGCCGTCGCCTCGCTGAACGGCGCCAGCATCCCCGCGCCCGCCCACGACGCGGCCCGCGCGGGTTCGTCGCGGTCGAACACGGTAACGTCGGCGCCGCGCGCGGCGAGTTCGTTCGCGATGCTCAACCCGATGAGCCCCGCGCCGACGACGGCTACGTCCGCCATGTGCTTGCACCGGTCACGCCGCGGCGCTCACATTCCCGTGTAGACGGGACCCTCGCCGCCCTGCGGCGGTACCCAGGTGATGATTTGATAGGGATCCATGATGTCGCAAGTCTTGCAATGCACGCAGTTCGCGAAGTTGATCTGCAGACGCCCTTCCGCCGGCGCACCGTCGACCAGCGTGAACTGCGGCTCGTACACCTTGGCCGGACAGAAGTATTGGCACGGGTTGCCGTACTCGGCCGTGCACTGATCGGCGCAAATGTTCGTGTCGGAAACGTGCAGGTGCGGCGGCTGATCCTCATCGTGCATCGTGCCGCTCTTGAAGACGTCGGTCAGTTTGTCGAAGGTGAGTTTCCCGTCCGGGACGACGCGCTGCGTCGCAGCCTTGGTCTCGATCGTTCCGAGCTTCTTCATCCGCGCGTAGCCGTGCTCGCCGCTGAGCCGGTCGCGCAGCCCGAAGCCGCGCCCGCCGGTCATCATCCCGAGCTGCGCGTTGACGAGACCGCCCCACATCCCACCGCCGAAGCCCTGATGAAAATTCCGCGCGGCATGCAGTTCTTCGAACGCCCATGAATCGCGGAAGCGCGTCTCGTAGGCCCCCAGCGCGTTGGCCGAAGTATCGCCCGCCTGCAGCGCATCGAAGATCGCCTCGGCGGCGAGCATCCCGGACTTCATCGCCAGATGGATGCCCTTCAGCCGCATCCCGTTGAGAAAGCCGGCCGAATCGCCGACGATGCACAGACCGTCGGCGTACATTCGCGGCATCGCGTGCAACCCGCCCTCGGGGATCGCCTTCGCCCCATAGCGGATCATCTCGCCGCCTTCGAGCAGCGGTCGAATCGAGGGGTGCAGTTTATAGCGCTGAAAGTTGTCGTGCGGGTCGGTCGTGGGGTCGGCGTAGTCGAGGCCGGTCACCAAACCAATATCGATGATGTCGCCGCTCATGCCGTAGATCCAGCCGCCGCCGAACGTGTTCCATAGCGGCGCACCCAGCGTATGGATCACCGCGCCCGAGGGTAATCGGCCCGGCACTTTCCAGAGTTCTTTGATGCCGACCGCGTAGACTTGCGGATCGCGCTCACGGTCGAGGCCGAGCCGCGCGATCGCCGCCTTGGCCAAGGTCCCACGCGGGCCTTCGCCCAGCACGACCACTTTGGCGCCCAGGTCGGGTCCCGGTTCGTAATTGCTTTTGTGCGTACCGTCGTGCGCGACGCCCTTGTCGCCGATGCGCACGCCGACGACGCGCTCGTCGTCCCACAGCAAATCTTGCCCGGGGAAGGCGGGAAACACGTCGGCGCCCAGCGCTTCCGCCTTGGCGGCCAGCCACTTCGTCAAGTTCGAAAGCGACGCAACGAACTTGCCGTGATTGTTGAGCACCGGCGGCGTGAACGGCGCTGCGATCTTGCCGCCGTTGGTGAGGAACCAGAGCGCGTCGCTGGAGACCGGCACATCGAGGCCGACGGTGATGTCTTCGTCGCCGAAGAGTTCGTGCAGCGATTTCGGATCGACGACCGCGCCGGAAAATCCGTGGTTGCCGATTTCGCCGCCCTTTTCGATCACCATCACCGCGACCTCGGTCCCGGCGGCTACTGCCAGCTGGCGCAGGCGGATGGCCCCGGCGAGCGAGGCCGGCCCGGCCCCCACGAACAGGACGTCGACGTCGAGGGAATCGCGCTCTGCCATAACTCGCGTGATTTCGCGGCGTGTCGTCGCCGCTCCCGGCACGATTCAGGAGACGAAAATGGCCAGCGCCGTCGTGACGAACACGCGGTGCGCGGCGATGCGGTCGTCCCACGGCGCCGGACGCGGCGACTCGAACGTCAGCGGCTGCGCTCCGCGCCGGTAATGGAACATCGATTGCGGCAAGCCCGGAAAGACGCGCAGTTCGAGCTCCGCGTCGACCAGGACGGCCCCGCGTTCCAGACGGTACGGTGGTTCCACACCCGCCGGCGTCCCCAGATCGAAATCGCCGTCGAGCCCCTGCACCGGCAAGCCCGCGGCATCGAGCGCCGCCACCACCTGCGCCGCGAAGCGCGGGCTCGCGTCCGGGCGCAGCGGCTCGTACAGGTAGCAGCCCTGCGCTTCGAAGTCTTCGTGCAAATCGAGCGCGAGCGCGAAGCGGCGGTCGCGGTTGGCCGTTATCACCGCGCGGGCTTCGGGCGTCGTCCCGCCGCGCGTGAAGCTGCGGTTGATGTCGTCGCCCTCGGCGTTGGCCCGCGTCTGCGCTAGGTATCCGCTGGGGTTCAGGCACGGCCAGATCCGGTACGCGCAACGCGGGTCCAGCAGCCCGTCGCGCGCGATCCCCAGCAGCGCCCACGGTGCGGCCGGCTCGTCGCCGTGAACCCCGGCCGAGAGCGACACCCGGGGGCCATTCGGATCGCCGTACTCGGCGACCAGAATCGTCCGCGGTGCCCCAACGCACGCGACCTCCCGTACGCGAAAACCAAGCAGGCGCAATGCTCGCCAGGCGGCCGTCAGCTCCTCATAGGTTCGCAAGCGGGTCATCGGGAAGGGGCTCGCATGGTTCGACGATTGCGCGCTTTTTTTATCTGCGCCCTCGTTCTCGTGGCCGGCGGCGGGCTCTATCTCGTGGCCTCGGCGGCCCCTGCGGACAAGGAGCTGGCCCCGTTCAAGGGCACGGTGGGCACCCAGGCGACGGCGACTGCTCCCGTCACGCGCATCTTCGGCCGTACGATCGTTCCGGACGACGCCTTCGCCGTCACCCAGGAAGCCTCGCTGGGCACGCTGACGCTCCCCGACAGCTCGGAAGTCGCGATCGGCGAGCGGACGACCGTGCAGATCGGCGCGTTCAACAACGCCGCCGCCGGGCCGGGCAGCACGCTCTCACTCAACCACGGCGCGCTGCGCTTCGCGATCGTCCATCCCGCCGGCGTGCGCTCGAACTATTCGTTCAAGACCGCGACCTCGCAGATCGCAGTCCGCGGCACGACCGGCTATCTCATCGTCGGCGACAACGGGACACAGCTGATCTGCGTCGATTGCGCGCCCGGCGACGTGTCAATTCTGGTCAACGGGCAAACCGTCGGCCTGCTGACCGGCCAGACGATTACGATCCTCGGCACGCCTCCGGGGCCGGTGACGTTCACCATCACGCAGGTGGACCAATCGTACAATCCGTCCGTGTTGCAGTTCTTGCTGCTGATCGGCAAAAAAGACATCGCCTTTCCGCCCGGCGATAACGGCGGAACCGATCCCACCGGCTATTTGGTGAACCCGGTCTCGCCCGGTGCGGTGCCCTACGTGCCGATCGCGGTCTTCGGTGCGGCAATCGGCGCGATTCTCTCCAACACGGGCGGCAATAACGCATCGCCGACACCCTCACCGCAGCCGCTGCTGACGCCGACACCGACGCCCACCCCGACCGGGACCGGTACGCCGATTCCCTACGGAGCGCTGACCGTGTCGACGAACGATCTCTCGTTCAACGGCGTCGGCGGCGCACCGCAGACGTTCACGGTCGCGCAGAGCGGCCCGGGCGGCTCGATCACCATCGGCGCACCCGCCTGCAATGGCGACGGCGCGGCGGCCACGGATTCGCCCGGCTCGGTGCCGATCACCGCGGTCGCGACGCCGCAGACGATCAACGTCAACGCGGTCGCGGCGCCGACGGCGTCGCCGCCGCCGACCCACGCCTGCTCGATCACGGTCACCGGGGGCAACGGGCAAACGGCGATCGTCAACGTCGACATCACCTCGACCTCGGTCGGCGTGCACGGAACGCGGCGGATCGACCCGCCGACTCCGGCACCCGCCCCGACGCCGCCGTCGATGCCGCCCCCGGGCGGACACCCGCCCCACTAGCGACCGGGTCCTAGCGGAGCGGCGTCCCGGCGATCGAGGCGTCGAGGATTTCGATCGGGTGTGCGGCGCGCAGGCGCGTCCCGCGCTCGCGCAGGATGGCTTGGATCTGCAGCGTGCAGCCGGGGTTCGCGCTGGCCAGCAGGTCGGGCGCGACCCGCTCGACATTGTCGACCTTGCGCACGCCGATCTCGTGCGCCGACTCGGGTTCGAACAGGTTGTAGGTTCCCGCACTGCCGCAGCACTGGTCGCCGTCCGGAATCTCCAGCAGTTCGAGCTGCGGAATCGCACGCAGCAGCTCGCGCGGCTGACTGCGGATGCCCTGCGCGTGCGCGAGGTGACACGCGTCGTGATAGGCGACCCGCAGCGGCACGGGCGTGCGCGGCGCGCGCGGCTCCAGCGCCGCCAGATACTCATTGATGTCGCGCACCTTGGCGGCGAACGCGGCCGCCCGCTCGCTCCACCCGGTTTCGCCGGCCAACAAAACGCCGTACTCCTTGAGGGTGGAGCCGCAGCCGGCCGCATTGATCAGGATCGCGTCGTAGTTCTCGCGCTCGAACCGGACGATGAGCTCGCGCGCGAACCGCTTCGCCTCCGCGAGCCGTCCGCTATGCAGCGAGAGCGCGCCGCAGCAGCCCTGGCCGGCCGGAACGCTGACGTCGCACCCTTCGGCGCTCAGCACGCGAATCGTCGCCGCATTGACACCGGGAAAGAACGTGCGCTGTACGCAGCCGGCGACCAATGCGACGCGGGCGCGCGCGGTGCCGCGCGCCGGCGTCAGGGGCGGCAGCGACGCGAAGGTGTCGCGCAGCGCGATCGGCGGCGCCATGGTGGCGAGTTGACGCAGCCGCGGCGGTAAGACCCGGCCGAGCGGTCCGGCGGCCAGCCGCGGCAAGCCGAGCATTTTGCCCAACCACAGGAACGGCGCCAATACGCGCAGCCGGCCCGGATACGGGAACAGCGCGAACACGAACTCGCGAAAGGCACGATCGGCGGGCGCCCGCGGCACCTGTTCTTCGATCCGCGCCCGCGTCGCTTCGATCAGCAGATCGTAGCGCACGCCCGAGGGACAGGCCGTAACGCAGGCCATGCAGCCCAGACACGCATCGATGTGCTCCGCGACAACCGAGTCGAGTGCGATCACGCCGTCGTCGGCGCCCTTCATCAAATCGATGCGCCCGCGCGGCGAGTCCATCTCCTCCTGCCATGAGTTATAGGTCGGGCACGCCGGCAAACAAAACCCGCAATGCACGCAGTCCGCGATCAGATCGCCGTAACTGCGCGTGTCCGAGACATGCCCGCCGTCCGGCGGCTGGGTCTGCGTTTGCATTTCTGTGGACGTGACCCGCTAAAGGCCGGCGACGTAGCGGCCGGGGTTGCAGAGGCCGCGCGGGTCGAAGCTGGTTTTCAGAGCGCGCATCAGGCGCAGCGCACGCGGCGGATTGCCCCAGGCGTCGACGTCCGCGGCCCACTGCGGCGGCATCGCCTCGACGACGGCCGTCATGTCCTCGCGCTTGCGGATCGCCGCCAAGAGCGCGCGATGATCGACCGACGCGGCGGGCCGGATCACGGCGATGCCGACACCCGGGTACGCGAGCACGGTCGTGTCGCCGTCGATCAGCGGGCGAATCAGCTCGTCCAGCGGCGCGAACGACGCCGGCGGAAATCCGGTCTTGATTCGCGGCGCGGACGCGTAGCGGGCGCGCGTCTCGCGCTCGCCCTCGTCGCTATCGGACGCGCAACTGCGCGCGCTGACGCCGCTTTCCGCGATGAGCCGCTCGCAGGCGCGGCATTGCGCCTCGACCGCGACCCCTGAGCCCGCAAACTCGACCGTCACGCGGTACCGTCCGTCGGGCCGCGACGACGCCCACATCGCGACCGGCTCCAACCGTTCGCGCACCAGCGCCGCGCTCAGCGCCGCGGCATCGCGCGCGACGAAGCCGTCGTCGTCCTCGAACGCGCCGGTAACGAACGCCGAAGCCTCGGGCGCGGGATACACGCGCAGCGTCGCCGTCGCGATCGCACCCAGCGTGCCCAGCGAGCCGACCATCAGCTTGGGAAGATCGAAGCCGGCAACGTTCTTGACCACTTTGCCGCCGCCGTGCGAGGGGGTACCGTCGGGACGCACGATCGCTACGCCGACGATCATGTCTTTCACCGTGCCGTAGCGCAGCCGGTGCCGCCCCGCGAGGTTGGCCGCGATCGCGCCGCCGATGGTCCCGCGCTCGCGGTCGCCGGCGTCGAGCGGCAGCATCTGGCCCTGTTCGGCGAGGATGCGGTCGAGTGCGCCCAGCGTCATGCCGGCCTCGACCGTGATCGTCTGGTCTTCGGGCGTGTAGTCGATCACGCGGTCGAGCGCGGTCGTGCGCACGATCGTGTCGAGCCCCGACGGGCGGTTTCCGAGATCGAGCTGCGTCCCGCCGCCGACGAAAGCGAACGTACTTCCGCGCGCGTACCGCTCCCGGACGATCTCCGCCAACTCATCGAGGTCGCGCGGCATCACCACTTCGGCCGGCACGACGCCGGCGACAATTACGGCGTCGTTCATCCGCGGCCCGCTGCGCCGCTCGCTTCGGTCGCGTGGGGAACGTACTTCCCCGGCGAATCGCCGCACAGCCGCGGGGTCGGAAACATCTTGTCCGGATTGAAGCGATGCTCGGGGTCGAACGTCTCGCGGATGCGCATCATCGTCGCCAAGTCGTCGACGGAGAACTGTTCGCCGAGGTAACACGCCTTGTCGTGCCCGACGCCGTGCTCGCCGGTCACCGAGCCGCCGTAGCGCAAACAGACGCGCAGGATCTCGCCGCCGACGCACTCGGCCGTGTGCTCTTGGCCCGGGATGCGCGCGTCGTACAGCACGAGCGGATGCAGGTTGCCGTCGCCGGCATGAAAGACGTTGGCGATCCGCAAGCCGGCGGCCGCGGCGAGCGCCGCGATCTCGCGCAGCACCGGGCCGATCTGTTTGCGGGGGATGACGCCGTCCTGCACGTAGTAGTTCGGCGAGATGCGGCCCATCGCCGCGAATGCCGACTTGCGGCCCTTCCAAGCCAGTTGGCGTTCCGCTTCGTCCTTCGGTGCCCGGATCTCGAGCGCGCCGGCCGCGCGCAAGTGCGTTTGCGCCCGCGCAGCAGTCTCTTCGACGTCGGCGTTGGGGCCGTCGACGTCCATCAGCAGCAGCGCGCCGACGTCGAGCGGCCAGTCGACGTGGGTAGCCGCCACAATCGCTTCGATCGCCAACTGATCGCACATCTCGATCGCGGCCGGCAAAATGCCGGCGCCGATGATGCGCGAGACCGCGTCGCCGGCTTCGTCGGTGGAGGGAAAGGTCGCGAACAGCGTCTGCGTGCGTTCGGCCGTGCGCAGCACGCGCACCAGCACCTCGGTCACGATGCCGGTCATTCCTTCGCTGCCGACGACGACGCCGGTCAGATCGTAGCCCAGCGGATCCGGTTCGCCGTTGCGCGATCCGAGCTCGGCGACCGAACCATCGCTGAGCACCAGCGTCAATCCGAGCACGTGATTGACGGTGAATCCGTATTTGAGGCAGTGCGCACCACCGGAATTCTCCGCCACGTTTCCGCCGATCGTGCAGACGCTCTGCGATGACGGGTCGGGTGCGTAATAGTAGCCGACGGCGCCGATCGCGCGGCTGATGTCCAGATTGATCACGCCCGGCTGCACGCGCACGGCGCGGTTGGGTAAGTCGACCGCGAGGATTGCCCGCATGCGTGCGAGTCCGATCATCACGCAGCCGTCGGTCGGCAGCGCGCCGCCGGAGAGCCCGGTGCCCGCACCGCGCGGCACGATCGGGAGACCGAATTCCCGCGCCAGTTCCACGCAGGCTGCGACTTCGGCCGTGTTCGCCGGCAGGACGACCACGCCGGGCCGCACGCGATAGCCGAGCAGGCCATCGCACTCGTAGGTGCGCAGATCGCTCGGCTCGGTGATCGTGTTTCGCTCGCCGACGATCGCCGCAAACCGCTCGCGCAGGTTCGGCGACGGTGCCAGCGGCTGGGCTTGCATCACCCCAGGATAGCCCGGGGAGGAAAGGCCGTCAAGGCGCGCCCCGTCGCGAGCGGTCGGACCGCCGCCGGCAGCGAACGGGCCTCGCATGCCGCGCTATTCCGCCAACCTCTCGTTTCTTTTCGGCGAGCTAACGTTTCTCGAGCGCATCGATGCGGCCGCCCAAAGCGGGTTCCGCGGCGTCGAGTACGCCTCGCCGTACGAGCACGACCTCGCCGAGATCACGCGCCGGCTGCGCGCCGGCGGTCTCGAGCAAGTGCTCTTCAATCTGCCGATGGGCGACGCTGCGGCCGGCGAACGCGGGTACGCGTCCGATCCGAGCCGCATCGACGAATTCCGGCGCGGAGTAGGGGCCGCGCTCGCGATCGCGAGGGAACTGAACTGCGCGCGGATCAACTGCCTGACCGGCATCGCCGTTGCGGGCCTCGATCCCGCGCTGGCGCGCGAAACGCTGGTGCGCAACCTGCACTACGCAGCCCGGGGCTGTGCCGAAGCGGGCATCACGCTGCTGGTCGAACCGCTGAACCGGATCGACACACCCGGCTTTCTGATCGGTACGACCGCCGAAGCCCTGGCGCTGATCGACGAAGTCGGCGCGCCCAACCTCAAACTGCAGTATGACTGCTATCACGCGCAGCGCAGCGAGGGGAATATTCTCGCCACCCTGCACGCCCAGATCGGACGCATCGCCCACGTGCAGATCGCCGACAGCCCGAAGCGCAACGAACCAGGCACCGGCGAACTGGCCTACGAGCGAATCCTACCGGAGCTCGACGCGCTCGGATACGAGGGATGGGTCGGGCTCGAATACAAGCCGTCGCGTTCAACGCTCGACTCGCTTTCCTGGCTGGACGCGCTGCGTCCGCATGAGGTGGCATCATGAACGGTTCGCCGACCATCGGCTTTATCGGCCTCGGTATCATGGGCAAGCCGATGGCACGCAATCTGCTGCGCGCCGGCTATCCGCTGGTCGTCCTTAATCGCTCGCGCGGACCGGTCGACGAACTGGCCGCCGAGGGAGCGCGCGCCGCGGCGACGCCGCGCGAGGTCGCGGCCGCCAGCGACATCGTCATCACGATGCTGCCGGATTCACCCGACGTCGAAGCGGTCGTGCTCGGAGCCGACGGCGTCGCGGCCGGCATTCGTTCCGGCGCGCTCTACATCGACATGAGCACGATCGCACCGGCGACCGCCCGTGCGGTCGGGGCAGCGCTGCGCGAACGCGGCGTCGACGTGCTCGACGCACCGGTCAGCGGCGGCGAGAAGGGCGCGACCGACGCGACGCTTTCGATCATGATCGGCGGCACCGACGCAGCATTCGCGCGCGCCGAGCCGATCCTGCGGCTGCTCGGGAAGAACATCGTGCACGTCGGCCCCGACGGTGCCGGCCAAGTAACGAAGGCCTGCAACCAGATCGTCGTCGGGGTTACAATCGAAGCCGTCGCCGAGGCGCTCGCGCTCGCCGCAGCGTCCGGCGTCGACCAGGTGGCGGTCCGGGCCGCGCTGCTCGGGGGCTTCGCGCAGAGCAAGGTGCTCGAAGTCCACGGTCAGCGCATGATCGACCGCGCCTTCACGCCCGGATTCAAGTCGAAGCTCCACCGCAAGGACATGAACATCGCCGTCAACGCGGGCCAAGAAGCTGGACTGCAGCTCGCCGCGGCGGCGCTGGTGCGCGAACGGTTCGACGAGCTGCTCGCGCGCGGCGAAGGCGAACTCGATCACAGCGCCTTGCGCACACTCTACGACACGCCGGTAAAGTCGGCTTCTTCCTAACAGCTGCGGATTTGGGCGTAGACCAAAACGCTACGGATTCGGCCGCAGCCGAATCCTAATGCGCGGTTTTGGTGAACGAGCCGTCGGGGTCGACGTCGATGATGTACGGCTGCCCTTGGTGGACGCCGCTGGTCTTTTTCTTCTTCGCAGGCGCAACGGCGGCCTGATGGTGCGCGCGTTCGGCGACGATCTGACCCGCCGCTGGGAGCGGCAGTTCCGAGGCCAGGCGGTCATAGAGGCCGAGGACGCGCGGCACGTAGGCTTGCGTTTCGGCATACGGCGGGATGTTGTGATACCGGTCCACGGCGCCGGCGCCGGCATTGTACGCCGCAATCGCCAGCGACAAGCCTTGCCGGTCACCATGGGCGTCGTACTTGTCGAGCAGGCGCCGCAGATGACGGGCGGTGCCGTCGAGGTTCTCGGTCGGCACGTCGGGGTTCACATCGAGTCCGGCGGCCGTACCCGGCATCAGCTGGCCGAGGCCCCGCGCACCGGCCGGCGAGACGGCCGCGTAGTTCCAGCCCGACTCAGCCGCGACCAACGCCGTAAGCAAGCGCGGATCGACCCGGTAGTAGGAACCGATCAGCAAGACGTGGTCGGCGAAGTCGGCGCGCCATGCGGCGGGCGTCCAGGGAGCCAAACCGCCGATCGCCGCGGCGTAGCGCGAATTGAGGCTCAGTTCCTGAGCCGGCGCGGCCGCGGGTGCCAGCATGGCGAACACCGCGCACGCGGCAAACGCCCGCAGCACGAGGCTGCGAGCCGATATCGGGACTCCCATTGCCGCCTATTTCCGCACCGCCGGCGCCCGGGCCCGCACCGAATCGTCAATCCTCGGTTAGCGGACCGGTTCCGGGAGGAGCGCGAGGCCCGCAGGGCCGAGTCAGGCGGCTCCGTGAATCCCCGGTTGGTGAACCTGCTGGCGAGCTTCATCCGCGGTTCGAGCGATTACGCGCTAGCCCGGCTTGAGTTCGCGATGCGCTTCGACCGGTTCACTGCGCCCCCCATGCTCAGCCGTCTGCCGGACGCTTCCGAAACCACCCTCACCGAGCGCTGGGATGCCGTCGAGATTCAACTCGGCGCGATTCTGGCCTACGTGAAACAGGTGGAACGGACGTGCGGTAACGAGGAACGAGCCGATCCCGCATTCCGCGTGCTGCGCCGTACCGCGCGTGAGCTCGACCAATACGCCCGCGCCCTGCGTTGGGTTCTCACCGTCAGCGGTGACGACACCGCGCCCTAAGGAGACGACCCGATGGATTTCTTCAACAAGACGATGGAGCAGGCGAAGCAGCTCCAGGCGATCGCGGCGGACGCGATGCAGAAGACGATGGAGCAGGCGCAGCCGCTGGTCAAGGACGCGGTCACCAAGGCGCAAGATCTTCAGAAAACGATCGTCGAGCAGACCCCCGGCGTGACGGCTGCCGCACAAGAGCACTACAACGCCGCGATGCAGCATGCCGGCACGATGATCGCAACGGGCAAGACCGTGCTCGAGGCCGGAACCGCGGCCGCGCAGCAGCACCTCACGACGTTTGCGGATCAGGCCAAGCGCGTTGCCGACGCGACGATCGCCGCGGTCAACGCCGCCAAGCAGCCCAAACCGCCCGGCCCTCCCGACCCACCAACGGCTGCTTAGAACCTTTCCTCTTGGCGGCTTCGCCGCAGCCGAAACGCGAAGGGTTCGGTCGAAGCCGAACCCACCTAGCCGGAAGCGGCGAGGGCGGCGGGTTGCTCGACCTCGACGGCGATCCGCACGAAGCCTTGCAGATCTTCGTCGAGCATTCTGCGCGCCTGCAGCGAACCGGTCCGCAGCGCGTGCTCGGCGAGCAGCAGCCGCAGCCGGCCGCGCGCATGGTCGTCGAGGTCGTGCGCGATCAGCGGCGTCGGACCCAGACGCTGCGCGTGCTCGCGCAATGCGAAGAGTTCGCCGCCGGTCATTCCGCTAGCGAGGTTGCGTCCGGTCGGTCCGAGGATGACGACCGTGCCTTTGGTCATGTACTCGCAGGCGTGATCGCCGGCGCCTTCGACGACGATCGACGCGCCGCTATTGCGCACCGCCAGCCGTTCGCCGGCCGTGCCGCGGACGTACGCCTCACCCCCGCGCGCACCGTAGAAGCAGGCGTTGCCGATCGCCGGTTCTTCGGGCGTGCCGACTCCCCGCACGACGATGGTGCCGCCGCTCATCCCTTTGCCGGCGCCGTCGTTCGCCTCACCGTCGAGTTCGAGCGTCAGCGGCGCACTCAAGAAGGCGCCGAAACTCTGGCCGGCGCTGCCGGCATAGCGATAGGTCGCGGAGGTCACGACCTCTCCGCGCGCCTTGCGCACGACCACGTCGTACGAGAGGCGCGTAGCGACCGCGCGGTCGGCGGGCGTGATGCGCTGCGTGCCGCCGGCGATCGCTTCGTCGTCGAGGTGCGCGTTATCGATGCGGGCTGAATCGTAGGGCGAGCGGATCTCCGGCAAGCGCAGGAGCTCGTCCAAGTCGATGCCCTGCGCGCGGTCGTAGCGCGGCCGCACCAGGTCGCTGCGGCCGTGGATCTCGGCCAGCGAGCGCGCGCCCAGCGCGGCCAGCCGGCGCCGCACATCGCGAGCGACGAAGCGCAAGAAGGTGTGCGCTTCCTCCGCGGTGCCGGGGAATTTTCCGCGCAGCGCGGCATCCTGGGTCGCGATTCCGACCGGACACGTGTTCTGATGGCATTGGCGCGCGTAGATGCAGCCGAGCGCGACCAGCAGCGCGCTGCCGAAGCCGAACATATCGGCGCCGAGCATCGACGCGATCACGACGTCGCGGCCGGTTTTGAATCCGCCGTCGACGCGCAAGGCGACCCGGCCGCGCAGTCCGTTGGCGACCAGCGTGTGATGCGTTTCGATCAGGCCGAGTTCCCACGGCAGCCCCGCGTGCTTGATCGAGCCGAGCGGCGAGGCGCCGGTGCCGCCGTCGTGCCCGGCGATGTGCACGACGTCGGCGCGCGCTTTGGCGACGCCGCTGGCGACGTAACCGATGCCGGACTGCGCGACCAGCTTGACGGCGATCTTGGCCTTGGCGTTCGCGCGGCGCAGGTCGTAGATCAGCTGGGCGAGGTCTTCGATCGAATAGATGTCGTGATGCGGCGGCGGCGACACCAGCGACTGCCCCGGCGCGGCGCCGCGCAGCTGCGCGATCTCCGCCGTTACCTTGAAGCCCGGGATCTGGCCGCCTTCACCGGGCTTCGCGCCTTGCGCGATCTTGATCTCGAGCTCTTCGGCCGTCGCCAAATACTCCTCCGAGACGCCGAATCGCGCGGAGGCGACTTGCTTGATCGCGTTGAGGGTCCGCGTCGGATCCTCGCCGCCTTCGCCGCCGTTGCTGCGTGCGCCGGCCAAGACGGCGCCGCGCGCGACCGCCTCGTGCGCCTCGGGTCCCAGCGCTCCGAGCGACATCGCCGCGGTCACGAAGCGGGTCAGGATCGCGTCGTCGCTCTCGACCTCGTCGAGCGGCAGCGGTTCGCCGATCGGCACCGGCTCGATCAGATCGCGCAGCGTGATGGGGTCGCGCGCTTCGAGGTCGTCGGAGAGTTGAAGGAAGGCGGCCTCGTCGGCGGCGACGATCGTCTTGCGCAGCCCCTTGAGCAGCGGCGGGTCGAAGGCATGGCGCACGCCGTCGCGGCGGAAGCGGAACATCCCGCGCTGCGGCGGTTCGCCGCCGGCCGCGGCTAGCTCGTCCCACGCGCGCAGATCCTCTTCCAATTCGTCGAAGCCCAGCACCGGAACGTGCGCCGCCATCCCCGGGAAGCACGTCGCGACCAGGTCGCGGTGCAGCCCCAAGACCTCGAAGGTCTGCGCGCCGACGTAGGAGCGCAAGGTGCAGATGCCGAGCTTTGCCAGCACCTTGACCAGTCCCGTGCGCAGCGCGGCCAGGAACTGCTCGGCGGACCCCGTTTCCTGCACCGCGGCGCGCGCGGCGAGCCACGGCGTCACGATGTTGGCGCCGGCGGCGATCAGCGCGGCGCAGCCGTGCGCGTCGCGCGCGAAACCGTCGCAGGCCGCGATCGAGGCCTGCATCCGTAAGCCGGCTTCGGTGAGCCGCTGATGGATCGCACCCGCGGCCAGCACGGCCGGCACCGGGAGCACCGCGGCGCGATCGTCCAGCACGAGATACGTCGCGCCTTCGCGCACGCAGCGCTCGGCCTCGGCGGCGATCGCGGCGATGCGCGCGCGCAGACCTTCGCCGGCGCAGTCGAGCGCGATGCGCGCGGGAACCAGCCGGGCGTCGTAGGCCAGCGCATCGAACGCGCCCTCTTCGAGCAGCGCGGTGTCGACGGTGACGATGCTGCCGGGCGCGGGGACGTCGCCATTGGTCTCGCCGCTGCCGACCCAGGCGCGCATGTCGAACACGAAGCCTTCGCGCAGCGCGTCGATCGGCGGGTTGGTCACTTGCGCGAAGCGCTGGCGCAGATACTCGGTTACCGGCATGCGCCGCCCGAAGAACGGCAGCGCCGCGTCGTCGCCCATCGACCAGACCGCCTCGGCACCCGCCGCCAGCGGCGAGACGACGCCCTTGAGTTCGTCCTGGGTGTAGCCGAAGCGCACCAGATCCCGCCGCAGCGCGCCGTCGTCGACGGGCGCCGCCGCGGACATGGGCGCCTCGAAGTGCCACGACGCAACCGTCGCGCGAAAGTCCGCGCCCTGACGCCGGAACGCGCGAAACGCGTCCGGCCGGATCAGCTCGCCGGTCGCGAAGCGCACAGTGATGCGCTCGCCCGGTCCCAGCCGGCCGCGTTCGACGATCGGATCGCTCCCGAAGTCGACGACCCCGGCCTCCGACGCCGCCAGGATCTTGCCCGATTCGGTGCGGCACCAGCGCATCGGACGGAAGCCGCTGCGGTCGAGGGCCGCACCGACGCGGTCGCCTTCCGCGAACACGATCGCCGCCGGTCCGTCCCACGGTTCGACGGTGGGGACATGCGCGTCGTAGTACGCGCGCAGACGGTCGTCGTCGTCGATCGCCGGCGCGAGCATCAGATCGATCGCCTCATCGACGCGATAACCCGAGCCGATCATCGCATCCAGCGCGACGTCGAATTCGAGCGAGTCGCTCGCGCCGCGTGGTGAGAGCACGCCGCGAGCGCGCATCCAAGCCCGATTGCCGGTGATCGTGTCGATCTCACCGTTGTGCGCGATGATGCCGAACGGCTGCACGAGCCGCCAGCTCGGGGCCGTGTTGGTGCTGAAGCGCTGGTGGAACACTGCAAACCGCGAAGCGCACGCGGGATCGAGCAAGTCGGCGTAATAGGTGCCGAGCTCGCTCGACGAGAGCAGCGCCTTGTAGACGACCGTCGTCGGTGAGGCGCTGACCAGCGTCGCCGCGTCGCCTTCGGCACGCAAGGTGCGGATGACCGCACGGCGCACGGCGCGCATACGTTCGCGCGCGTTGCCGGGCCCGACGTCGACCAGCAGCTGTTCGTAGGAGGGCGCAGCGGCCGCGGCTTGCGCCCCGAGGACCGCCGGCTCGACCGCCGGGACGCGCCAGCGCATCGGCGCGACCTGCTCGTTGCGGACCGCCGATTCGATGCGCGCGCGCATGACGGCGGCCAAATCTTCGTCGCGCGGCAGAAACGCGCAGACCGCGGCCAAATGCTGATCGGGGATGCGGACGTGCAGCGCGGCCAGCTCGCGCTGATAGAGCGCGCGCGGCGTTTCGAGCAGGATGCCGGCGCCGTCACCGGTCCGCCCGTCGGCGGCGCGCGCGCCGCGATGCTCCATCGCTCCGACGGCGGCAAGTGCCAGCCGGACGAGCTCGTGGGATGCGCGATTATTGAGGTCGGCGAGGAACCCTACCCCGCACGCGTCATGCTCCTCGTGGCGCATAGGGGTCCCACTATAGGCCAGCGCGGGCGCCGTGTCATTCGACAAACGGCGTACGAACGAGCCGCTTCTTAGCCGCGCGGTCGCTTCGGGCTGCGCGCGATGATCACCGTGCGGCGCACCGCGGAACGGAGTTCCGCATCGACCGCCGGCTGTCCGGAGATATTCTTCTTGGCGACGCGCCGCCAGGCCAAACCGTGCGCGTCGAGCCGGACGTCGCGGCCGCGCGCCCGCGCCTCGCGGACCGCTGATGCGACCAGCGTCATGCCGTGCTCGCCCAGAACCTCGAGATCACGGACGTCGACGATGACCGCCGCACCGCCGATTCCGACCAGCCGGCTTTCAATCGCCCGGAACGCCTCGAGCAGGTCGCCGTCGAGCACGCCGATGAGACGCAGTGAGACGGGCGCGGGAAAGGCGGTGACCTGGGGTGCGTACACGGCAACGCTCCTTGCGGGGGTAAGGATGTGTACCGACGGTACGCCCGCCGACTGTGAAAGGTTTGGGGCGGGCATGAGAAGGGCCTGAGAATCAGCCGTCCGGCGTTCAGCCGTGCAGGCCCAGCGCGACCATCATGCGGTAGCCGATGCCCAGCGCGCGCTCGTCGAGATCGAACCGCGCGTTGTGGTGCGGGAAGGCCGAGTCGCTCCCGCCGCGGGAGCCGACCACGAAGTAGGCGCCGGGGCGAAGCTCCTGCATGAACGACATGTCTTCGGCCCACATGACGACGTCGTGCTCGACGACGTCCGCGTCGCCGAGTTCGTGCCGCCCAACCTCGCGCACGATGTCGTTGATCGACGGAGTGTTCACCGTCGGCGGATACGACCAGTGGTAGTCGAACTCGTAGCTGAAGCGCAGCGCCTCTCCCAAGCCGCGCAGAATGCGTTCCATTCGCTCGGGCATCGAGCGGCGCACGTCGGCGTCGAAGGCGCGCACGGTTCCCTTCATCTTGGCTTCATCGGGGATCACGTTGAAGGTCGTGCCGCTGGTCAGCTGACCGACCGTCACGACCGCGGGGTCCTTCGGCGCGATCTCGCGGCTGACGATCGTCTGCAGTGCCGTGATCACGTACGCCGACGCCGCGATCGGATCGACCGCGAGCTGCGGCATCGCGCCGTGACCGCCCTTGCCGCGAATGACCAGATCGAACTCATCGGCCGAGGCGAAGAACGGGCCGTCGCGCACGCCGATCTTGCCGACGTCGAGACCGCTGAAGAGGTGCAGCGCGAAGGTACGCTCGACGTGCGGCCGTTCCAGCGCGCCGTCTTCGATCATCTGCTTGGCGCCCGCATAGCCTTCTTCGCCCGGCTGGAAACAGAACACCAGCGTCCCCGGGACCTCCGCGCGCCGTTCGGCCAACGTCTTCGCGGCGGCGAGCAGGATCGAAACGTGACCGTCGTGGCCGCAGGCGTGCATCACGCCGCGGCGCTCCGAGGCATAGGGAACCGCGTTGAGCTCGACGATCGGCAGTGCGTCCATGTCGGCGCGCAGCAGTGTGACCGGTCCGGGCCGGCCGCCGGTCAAGGTGCCGAGAACGCCCGTCTTCCCGACCCCGGTGCGGACCTCGTCGAGCGCGAGCGCGCCGAGCGCGGAGGCGACGTACGCCGCGGTCTCGTGCTCGACCATCGAAAGCTCGGGCGCGGCGTGAAGGCGGCGCCGCACGGCGACCAGATCTTCCTGAGGAACGGGGGCGGTGAGCATCGACGGCAGGGGTTCTCCGCGGCAGCGACGTCACCTTACGTATGGCGCTTTCGTCCTACGCTCACGGGGCGAGCCCCGTGCCGCTCCTCGGGGAAACGATCGGCGACAACCTGCACCGGATCGCCGGCCGCTTTCCGGATAGCGACGCCGTCGTCTCGGTCCACCAGGGGCGCCGTCTCACCTACGCCGCGTTCGCGCACGAGACCGACCGCCTCGCGCGCGCCTTCGTCTCAGCCGGCGTCGAGCACGGCGAGCGGGTCGGAATCTGGTCGCCCAACTCGCTCGAGTGGGTGCTGGTGCAATACGCCACGGCCAAGATCGGCGCGATCCTCGTCAACGTGAATCCGGCCTACCGGCTGCACGAACTGGAGTACGCGCTGCAGCAGAGCGGCATCTCGACGCTGGTGACGCTCGACCGCTACAAGAACAGCGAGTACCTCGCGATGGTACGCGAGGTGCGGCCGCAACTGAGCGCCCTGCGCAACGTCGTCGTCCTGGGCGACGTGCCGCCGCGCGCGGACGAGGTCGGCTGGGACAGCCTGCTGGCGCGCGCGGACGAGTGCGACGACGCGACCCTGGCCGCGCGCAAAGCGCGCTGCCAGTTCGACGAGCCGATCAACATTCAATATACCTCCGGGACGACCGGCTTCCCCAAAGGCGCGACGCTTTCACATCACAACATCCTCAACAACGGTTTCTTCATCGGCGAGGGCTGCCGTTACACCGAAGCCGACCGGGTCTGCATCCCGGTTCCGTTCTACCATTGCTTCGGAATGGTGCTGGGAAACTTGGCCTGCACCACCCACGGCGCGGCGATCGTCATCCCGAACTGGACCTTCGACCCGGAGCTGACGCTCGCCGCGGTCGTCACGGAGCGCTGCACCTCGCTCTACGGCGTGCCGACGATGTTCATCGCCGAACTCGCGCTCGACTCGTTCTCGGCGTACGACTTGCACACGCTGCGGACCGGCATCATGGCCGGCTCGCCGTGCCCGGTCGAGGTCATGAAGCGCGTGCAGAACGAGATGCACATGCCCGAGGTCACGATCTGCTACGGCATGACCGAAACCTCACCGGTGTCGACCCAAACGATGACCGACGATCCGCTCGCGAAGCGGACGGCAACGGTCGGACGCGTCCACCCGCACATCGAGGTCAAGATCGTCGACGCCGACGGCCGGATCGTCCCGCGCGATACGCCGGGTGAACTCTGCACCCGCGGTTACAGCGTGATGCTCGGCTATTGGGAGAACCCGGAGGCGACAGCCGGCGCGATCGACGCCGCGCGGTACATGCATACCGGCGACATCGCGACGATGGACGACGACGGTTACGTCAACATCAGCGGCCGGATCAAGGACATGGTGATCCGCGGCGGCGAGAACGTCTACCCGCGCGAGATCGAGGAGTTCCTCTACACGCATCCGGCGATCAAGGACGTTCAGGTCATCGGGGTCCCCGACCTCAAATACGGCGAAGAACTCTGCGCCTGGGTGATTCTCAATCCGGGCAGCGAGGTCGGCGCGGAGGACCTCCGCGCCTACTGCCGTGGACAGATCGCTCACTACAAGATCCCGCGCTACGTGATGTTCGTCGACGGCTGGCCGATGACGGTCTCGGGCAAAGTCCAGAAGTACAAGATGCGCGAGGAATCGATCGAGAAGCTCGGCCTCCAGGAAGCCGCCGCGACGGTTACCGCGTAGCCGAGCGCGCCGGAGCACGCCCGGCGCAGGAGTCGCGGGGGTCGGCGCCCGAGTATCCTCGGTTCTCACTTGCTCCAACCTTGGGGACGGCGATGGCCAAAACCAGTACCGCGCGGGAGAGCGCGATCGAGCGCGCGGGGCTCAGCGACGCACAACTCGTCGAGATGCTCCGCAACATGCTGCTGCAGCGGCAGCTCGACAACCGCGGCTTTCAGCTCAATCGCCAGGGCAAGATCCCGTTCGCACTGGGGTCCGAAGGCCATGAGGCGGTGCAGGCGGGCGCGGCGATGGCGTTCGTCCGCGGCCGCGACGTGCTGGTCCCGTACTACCGCGACCTCGGTTTGGCGCTGGGGGTCGGCATGACACCGTTCGAGATCCTCTCCTCGCTCTTCGCGCGGCGCACCGACCGCTCCGGCGGGCGGCAGTTCCCCAACCACTACACGAACCACGACCTCGGCGTGGCGTCGATCTCCTCGATCATCGCGGGCCACTGCACCCACGCCGTCGGCATCGCGGCCGCGTTCCGTTATCGGCGCGAAGCGGGTCGCGCGGTGATCTGCTCGACCGGCGAGGGCGCGACCTCACAAGGCGAGTGGCACGAGTCGGTCAACTATGCGGCCGTGCACGAGCTCCCGATCGTCTTTCTGATCGAGAACAACCAGTGGGCGATCTCAACCCCGCAGTCGATGCAGATGAAGGTCGCGCACGTCACCGACAAGGCAGCCGGCTACGGCATCCCGAGCGCGCTCTGCGACGGCTTCGATCCGATCGCCACGTACGCCGCGATGCACGTCGCCATGGAGCGCGCCCGCAGCGGCGGCGGCCCCACGCTGGTCGAAGCCAACTGCTATCGCTACCTCTCGCACTCAACCGACGACGACGACCGGACCTACCGCTCGCGCGAGGATATCGAGGAGCAGCGCAAGCGCGATCCGGTGCCGCGCTTCGAGCAGCGCTTGATCGAGGCCGGCATCATCGACGCCGCGCAGTCACGCAGCCTGCGGGCGGACGTCCTGCGGGAGACGAACGAAGCAACCGACGCCGCCGAAGCGCAACCGTACCCGAGCGTCGAAAGCTTGTACACCAACGTCGTCGCGGGGGACTACCGGCCATGGCAGGACTAAGAGGAAGCCCGACAGCGGCGACCGCACCGGCCGCGGGTTCGACCTTCATGACCAACGTCGAGGCGGTGCGCGCGACGCTGCACGACGCGCTGGCGCGCGACGAGCGCGTGCTGATCATGGGCGAGGACGTCGGCGCGCGCGGCAACGTCTTTCTCATCACCAAGGGCTTCCTCGAAGAGTTCGGGCCCGAGCGCGTGATCGACACACCGCTCGCCGAGGCCTCGATCGTCGGCGTCGCGATCGGCATGGCGATGGAAGGCCTGCGGCCGATCGCCGAGATTCAATTCGCCGACTTCATCTATCCGGCGTTCAACCAGATCGTCGGCGAAGCGGCCAAGACGCGCTATCGCTCCAACGGCGACTACACGTGCCCGCTGGTGATCCGCACGCCCTACGGCGGCGGGGTCCGGGGCGCACTCTCGCACTCGGTCTCGATCGAAGCGCTGTTCTACCACGTTCCCGGACTGACGATCCTGGCGCCCTCGACGCCGGCCGACGTCAAGGGGCTGCTCAACGCGGCGATCGAGTGTCCCGACCCCGTGCTCTTCCTCGAGCACAAGAAGACCTATCGCAGCGTCAAGGGCGAAGTCCCCGACGGCTACTACACGATTCCGATCGGCAAAGCGGATGTCAAGAAGGCCGGCTCGCAGGTCACGGTCGTCTCCTACGGCTTCAACGCGCATCAGGCGCTCGATGCCGCCAACCGCCTCGAGGCCGACGGAGTGTCGATCGAAGTGATCGACCTGCGTTCGATCCGTCCGATGGACAAGACCACGATTCTCGACTCGGTGCGCAAGACGCGCAAGCTGCTGATCGTTCACGAAGACAACAAGTTCGGTGGAATCGGGGCCGAGATCAGCGCCATGGTCGCCGAAGAGGCATTCTTCGAACTCGACGCGCCGATCCGCCGCTTGTGCGGCCCCGACGTCCCCGCCATGGGCTACGCACTCCCGCTCGAGGAAGAGTTCATGATCTCAACCGGGCAGATGCTGACGGCCATGCGCGAGCTGGCGGCGTTTTAGATGACGACCATTACGATGCCGCAGCTCGGCGAAACGGTCACCGAGGGCACCGTCGCGCAGTGGCTCAAGAACGTCGGCGATTCGGTCGAGAAGTACGAGTCGTTCGTCGAAGTTTCGACCGACAAGGTCAACGCCGAGGTGCCGGCTCCGGTGACCGGCATCATTCGCGAGCTCATGGTCAAGGAAGGCGAAACGGTTCCGACCGGAACGCCGATCGCGATCATCGACGAAGTGGCCGCCGGCGAGATTCCGGCGCCGCACGGGAGCGCGTCACCGTCCGAAGCCGTCGCGGCCTCCGCGCGCCCATCCGCGGCCGAAGCGAACCGCCAAGGCTCCGATGAGCCGGTGCCGGGCGGCAACCTCGGCCTTTCCGGCACCTCGTATACCGCATCGCCCGTGACGTCCGCACCCAACGGAACCGTCGCGCCGAATTCCTCGACGGCCGGGGGTGTGCGCGTCTCGCCGGCGGTCCGCCGCTTGGCCCGCGAGCACCAGGTCGATCTCGGCGGCGTCCGCGGCAGCGGCGCTCACGGCCGCATCACCGCCGAAGACATCCTGGCCGCGGCCAAAGCCGGGCCACGTGCTGGCGTCGCCGCCGCGATCTCGGTCGAGGGCGCGCAGCCCACGGCGTCCAAACCTGCCGCCGCGGCGGCGGCGCGGTCGTCGTACGAAAACGCGCGGCCCGGCAGCCTGATCCCGCTCACGCAGGCGCGCAAGATCATCGCCCAGCGCATGGTCGAGTCGAAGCGCACCGCGCCGCACGCGTGGACGATGGTCGAAGTCGACGTCACCAACGTGTGGAAGTGGCGCTCGAACGAAAAGGCCGCCTTCGAAAAGGCTAACGGCGCCAAGTTGACGCTGCTGCCCTTCTTCATCCGCGCTGCGGTCGAATCGCTGGCAGCGTTCCCGCTGATGAACGCGTCGTTTACCGACGAAGGGATCCGCGTTCATCGCGAGGTCAACATCGGCTTGGCGATCGCTGCCGGCGGGAACCTGATCGTGCCGGTGATTCGCAACGCCGATCGGCTTTCGATCCGCGGCCTCGCGGTAGCGGCCGGCGCGCTGATCGAGAAGGCGCGCAGCGGAAAGCTCGGTGCCGACGACTTGGCCGGCGGCACGTTCACCGTCAACAATACGGGCGCCAACGGGTCGATTCTCTCGGCGCCGATTCTGGTTCCCGGCCAAACCGGCATCGTGACGACCGAAGCGGTCGTGAAACGCGCGGTGGTGCGCGACGACGATGCGATCGCAATCCGCTCGATGATGAACGTCTGTCTGTCGCTCGATCATCGCGTCGTTGACGGTTCCGTCGCGAGCGGTTTCCTCAGCGATCTCAAAAAACGCCTCGAGGCGATGGGACCGTCCGGGACGCTATAGAGGATTCGGCTTTACGCCGAATCCGTCGCGTTTTTGCTTCGCAAAAGCCGCCCATGGTCTCACGATTGTCGTTCTCCCGTCGCGTTTTTGCCGTTGTGCCGGTGGCGTTGCTGCTCGCCTTTGCAGCGGGCGCGGTCGCGCGGGCGGCAGCGTACGATGATGAGCCGGCCGGGATTACGGCGCCGTCATCGACCTTGGCGAAGGTGCGGGCGCTGTACGAACGCGCGCACCAGCACGAGCATACGCGCGCCGTTACGATCTTCGAGGACTGGCGCCTTTACCAAGACGGAACGGTCGGTTCGTTCAAGGTCAATCGTCTCGGCCGCGACCTCCGCGAAACGACCACGCTGGGACCGCTCGTGTACTCGCGCGGCGCGCTCCACGGTGTCCACTGGGAGCAGACCCGCAACGGCCTGACCTTCACCTATCCCGGCGTGCACGAGCAGCGCGATGCGATCAGCGACCACGCGTTCCGCGATCCCACCGACGACCGGGACGTCCGGCTAATCGGCGACTCGGTGCAATTCGGTGCCTACGTCGTCGAAGTCAACCCACCGGCCGGCCGTCGGCAGTGGCTCTATATCGACAAGCACAGCGGCCTCGTCGTGCGCAAGGAATTGATCGCGCGGCGCCGGCGCTACGTCTCCACCTTCGACGATTACCACCTGGTCGAGGGTGTCGGTGAACCCTCCCGCGTTCGGACCGTCGACTCGCTGGGGAACGAGCGCGAGCAGATTCTGGTCAGCCGCAACTTCGATATCACGCCCGATCCGCGCGACGTCGACATCCCGGCGAGTCGCAGGTTCCTCGAGTTTCCCGAACGCCAGGCCTCAGTGCGCCTGCCGGTGCGCTTCGTCGACGGATTGGCGATCGTGCGCGTGATCGTCGGCCGGGCAGGGTACGACTTCTTGCTCGATTCAGGCGCGGCCGGGATCGTCGTCGATCCCGTGCTGGTCGAACAGCAAGGTCTCGAGCGGTACGGGCAGCGGGTCGGCGTCACGCTGGGGACCTTCCCCGAAGCGACCACGATCGTGCCGCAGATCACCGTCGGCGGACTGCGCATGCGCAACGCCGTCGCGCGCGTCGTGCCGATTCCAATTCACCTCGACGACGGCACGCACGTGATCGGACTGCTCGGGTTCGACTTCTTCGCCGACTCGGTCGTGCACCTCAATCTGGAAAAGAGCGTGGCCGAGGTGCTGGCTCCCGAGCGCTTTCGTCCCCCCGCGGACGCGGCCGGGGTCGGGATGGGGCTCGACGACAAGACGCCGGCGGTCCGCGTGCGCGCCGGCGCGGGCAACGGACGCGTCGTGCTCGATACCGGCGCCAATCGCAGCGTATTCGAAGCCGCGTTCGCGGAGCGCGCCGAGTTTTCGCCCGCTCGCGTCGCCGCGACGACGCACGTGCGCGGGATCGGCGGCGTCGCGAACGCCGAGCCGGCACTCATTCCGGGCCTCGAACTGGGTGGAATCTGGGCCCGCGAGGTCGTCACCGACGTCTCCAACGCCGATCTCGGCACCGACGACGTCGACGGCATCCTGGGCACCGATTTGCTGCGCGGGTACGAGCTGTGGTTCGACTACCGGACCGCGACCGTCTACGTGCGCAAGGCCAAGCGCTAAACGCACCCAACGGCATTCAGTATCAGAGGCGTGCGGCTTCGCCGAAGGCGAAACGCGAAGGATTCGGCTACGCCGAATCCACCTCAGTGACGCTGCGCGCGGCGCGAACCGTCGTCGCGCGCGTCCTGCAGCGCGCTCGCGATGAAGTGGCTCTTGCCCTCGGCATAGGAGTCGCGGTCGTCGCGGTACCGGGCGGCGAGTTCGTGCTTGAGCGCCGCGTAGCCCGCGGCGAGCGCGGGCTGCAGGCGCAGCGCGTCGCGAAAGATCAGGTGCGCGCGCAGTTCGGCCGAGGCGGCCGGGCACACGAAAAGGTGCTGCGCGGGCGAACCGGCCGGCGCGCGGAATGCGTCGCGGCCGATAATGCCGAGGTCGCCCAAGTGCTCGTACCCGATCGCCGCCAGACGGGCAATGGCCTCGGGAACGTCGCCGTCGTTGCGCACGACGACGTCGATATCGATGATCGGTTTCGCGTCGAGCCCGGTGACCGCGGTGCTGCCGACATGTTCGATGCCGACCGCGACGTCGCCGAGCGCGGCCGCGACGCGCGCGCAAATCGCATCGAAGGTCAGCGCCCAGGCGGGATCCCACGCGGCGATGACGACCGGCTCGGCGCGCTCCGCCGGGGCGATCGGGTCCGGGCGCGGGCCGGGCCCAGGCTTGCTCTGCACGCGGCTGGGTTCCGCGCGGTGAGGCGCCGCTCCGTCCGGCGGCGAACGACGGCGCGGTGCAAATCCGGAAGTCCTTCGCGTTCGAGGCGGCCCACGTGCTGCCGAACCACCCGGGACGATGCGCGCGGCTGCATGGCCACTCGTACCGGCTGGAGGTCGCCCTCGAAGGACCGTTGCAGACCGCCGGGCCGGCCGCCGGAATGGTGGTCGACTTCGACGCGCTCTCGCAGATCGTCAAAGAGGTCGTGATGGGCGAGCTCGACCACCGCTCGCTCAACGAACTGCTCGACAACCCAACCGCCGAAAATATCGTGGTCTGGATTTGGTGCCGGCTTGCGCCACGCTTGCCGGAGCTCACCGAACTCACGTTGTGGGAAACGCGAAAGGCGTGCACCGTTTTACGCAAGGGGGACCCGCTCGCATCAATTGGGTAAGGGCTCGCTAGGCCTCCCATCAAGCCGAAGGAGCATCGGGCAATGAGACGCAGATTTTTTTCCCTGACCGTCGCCGCAGCGCTGGCCGTCGTCCCGCTGTCGGCCGCGGCGCAGATTTCACCCGGCATTCAACTGAGCGGAACGATCGACCAGAACATCAGCTCGGGGAACGCGCAGATCGGAGGGCGCGTCACCGTTTCCAACGTGCACTCGCAGGACAACGACATCAATGGCGCGGTCCTCTACGGCCACGTCGATGACGTGCAGGCCGCGAGCCAAGGCCGGGCCGGCAAGATCGAAATCACCTGGGACAAGCTCCGTACGCGCTCCGGAAATTCGTACGCCATCAACGCGCGCACGGTGAGCATGCAGGTCAACACGAAAAACAATACGCTCAATGAAGCCGGCGGGGCGGTCGCGGGCATGATCATCGGCAACATTCTGGGCAAGAAGCTCGGGACCAATGGGGGCGGCTTGGTCGGCGCTGCGGGCGGCTACATGTACGGGCACAACGCGAAGCAGAACGTGACCATCCCGGCCAACTCGGTCGTCACGGTCCAGGTTTTGCGCGCCTATCGTCAGTCGCACTGAGCCGCGTTGCTGCAGCTGGCTGAGATTTTCTACAGCCTTCAGGGCGAGGGGACGTGGACCGGGACGCCCGCAGTCTTCGTCCGCCTCGCCGGCTGCAATCTCAGCTGCGCCTTCTGCGACACCGACTATGCGCTGAAGTTCCTCGCCTCCGTCGACGAGGTGACAGCGGCGGTGCGCGCCCAGGGCGGCGGGTGCCGCACCGTGATCCTCACCGGCGGTGAACCGCTTGCACAGCGCGAAACCCCGGCGCTGATCGCCGCGCTGCGGGCCGACGGCCGGCGCGTCCACATCGAGTCGAACGGTACGCTCGCAACCGAGCTGCCCGATGACGTCTGGCTGACGGTCTCACCGAAAGAGCGGCTCGACCCGGCGATGGCGCAACGCGCCGACGAAGCGAAGCTGATCGTCGACGGCCGCGTTCCGCTCGAATGGCTGACGGCGTTCGGCGCCCGCACGCGAATGTTCTTGCAGCCCGAGGGCAACAAGCCCGCCAACGTCGCGCTCGCGGTTGCCGCGGCCAAGAACGATCCCGACCGGCTGCGGCTCTCGCTGCAAACCCACAAATTCATCGGCCTGCGGTGAGCGTCTTGATCGTGTGCGCCGTCGCGGCCGAACTCGCGGCGCTGCGGCCGCGCGAGGGCATCGAGGTCGTGGCCGTCGGCGTCGGTCCGGTCGAAGCCGCGGCCGGCACCGCGCGCGCGCTTGCGATGCGGCGTTATCGGGCGGCGATCAACGCCGGAATTGCGGGCGGTTTCCGCGCCCGGACCGCCGTCGGCGACGCGGTCGCGGTCGCGGTCGAGTACTACGTCGAATTGGGGCTCGAAGACGGCACCGCGTTCCCGCTGCCGGACGGCATCACGCTGCTGCGCCGCGCCGAATCGGATCCGGACCTGCTGCGCGCGTGCCGCGACCCGCGCGTCGGCGTGCGGGTCGGAGCGGGGATCAGCTCGGCGACGGTCACGACGACCGACGCCCGCGCGGCCGAACTGGCCGCGCGGTTCGGGGCCGACGTCGAGTCGATGGAGGGGTTCGCGTTCCTGCGCGCGGCCGCTGCCGCCGCGGTTCCGGCCGTCGAACTGCGCGGGGTCTCGAATCTAGTCGGCGACCGGGCGACGAACGGCTGGGACTTTCGGGCCGGCGCGCAGGCCGCGGTCGCAACGACGGACGCCCTGCTCGACGTTCTGTTGGCGCAATGAGCTACTCGCTGGCCTACTCGCCGTGTCCCAACGACACCTACATCTTTGCGGCGCTCACCAACGGGCTGCTCGCGGACGCACCCCGAGTCGACGTTGTGCTCGACGACGTCGAGGCCCTCAACGTCGCGGCACGCGCGGGCCGCTTCGAATTGACCAAGGTCAGTTACGGAGCGATTCCTTATCTGTTGGATCGCTATCGCATCCTGCGCGCGGGCGGAGCGCTGGGCCGGGGCTGCGGACCGCTCGTCGTCGCGCGTCCCGATGCCGCCGGTGCCGTAGCGGCGCTCGCGGGCCTCGATGCGAACGCGGTGTTCGCAATTCCGGGCCGGATGACGACCGCCTACGCGCTGCTGCGGCTCGCCCTCGGGCACGAGCCGCGAACGGTCGAACTGCGCTTCGACGCGATCGTCGACGCGGTCGCGCGCGGCGACGTCGACGCCGGCTTGATCATCCACGAATCGCGTTTCACCTATGCGCAGGCGGGGTTGGGAGCGGCGATCGATCTGGGCGCGTGGTGGGAGCGCGAAACCGGCAATCCCATCCCCTTGGGCGCGATCCTGGTGCGAAACGACATCAGCGACCCCGATGCGCGGCGCATTGACGCCGCCATCCGCGACAGCCTCCGCTTCGCGCGGACGCGCGAGGACGCGATCATCGCCTACGTTCGCGCGCACGCGTTCGAAATGGATGAGGCGGTCATGCGCGCCCACATCGGGCTGTACGTCAACGAGTACAGCGACGACGTCGGTGACGAGGGCGTGGCGGCGGTCGAAGACCTGTTCGGACGTGCCGCTGCGGCCGGCTTGTTTCCGGTGGGCGCGCGGCCGGTCTTCGTACCCGCATGAGGCGCGACGTCCTCTCCCGGCCGGCCTTCCTGGCCGGCGCCGGCGCCGCGCTCGCGTTGGTGCGCGCCCCGCGCGCCGCCGGCGCGCGCTCCGCGCGCGTTACGCTCGGTGACGACGCGTTCGTGCGCGATGCCGGCGCCCAGCTGCGCGGGCGCGCGGTCGGCATCGTGACCAATCCGACCGGCGCGCTGTCGACGGGCGAGTTGCTGGTCGATGCGCTGACGCGCACGGGGGGCGTGAACGTCAAGGCACTCTTCGGCCCCGAGCACGGCATTCGCGGCAGCGCCGGCGCCGGCGAAGGTGTCGGCTCGTCCGTCGATGAGAAAACCGGGCTGCCGGTGTTCAGTCTCTATGGGAAAACGCGCCGCCCCACTGCCGAGATGCTCAACGGGATCGACGTGCTCGTATTCGACATCCAGGACGTCGGCGCGCGCCCGTACACCTACGTGTCGACGATGGCCTACGTGATGCAGGCCGCCGCGCAGTACGGCAAGGACGTCTGGATCCTCGACCGGCCCAACCCGACCGGCGGCGTGCTGACCGACGGGCCGGTGCTCGAGCCGAAGTTCGCCTCGTTCGTCGGACTCTATCCGATCCCCGAACGGCACGGCATGACCGTCGGCGAACTGGCGCGGCTCATCAACGAACATTTTGGCGTCGGCTGCCGCCTGCGCGTCGTGCCGATGCAAGGCTGGTCGCGCGAGATGTTGTGGGCCGACACCGGCCTGAGCTGGATTCCGACCTCGCCGAACATGCCGTTCGCACGCACCACGCTGGTCTACCTCGCGACCGGTCTGGTCGACGAAGGCGGGGTCAACAACGGCGTCGGCACCGACCGCCCCTTCGAGTATGCCGGCGGGTACGGGTTCGATGCCGCGGCGTTCCGCGAGACGCTGGCTTCCCGCGCGATTCCGGGGGTCGAGTTCGAACCGGCCGAGTGGGTTCCCTCACGCGGATTTTGGAAAGACAAGACGCTCGGCGGGGTAACGATCAATCTCACCGACCCGCAGCGCTTCGCGAGCGTGCGCACGGCGGTCGAGTTTCTTGCGGCGGCCCGCGCACAAGGCAAGTTCCGCGTCGCGCACGAGGCGATCATGGACCGCGACTGGGGCACCGACACGGTTCGCCTAGCGCTCGGCACGGGTGCTTCACCGGACGCGATCGTATCGGCGTGGCGTCCCGGGCTGGCGGCGTTCCGGGCGCTGCGCGGGAGATACCTGCTGTACTGACGTAGCCCGAACCAATGGCCTCCTTTGCGTCGCGTCTGATCGACGCGCTCGGCCCGGACGTCGTCCGCACCGAGCCCGAGGACCTCGCCGTCTACGGGTTCGACGCCTACAGCGACAACACGCTGCCTTCAGCGGTGATCGTGCCCGGTACGGCGCGCGAAGTCGCAGCCGGCGTTCGCATCGCGCGCGAATGCGGCGAGCCGATCGTTCCGCGCGGCGCGGGGACGGGTCTGTGCGGAGGGGCGGTGCCGGCGCGCGGCGGGATGGTCGTCTCCTTCGCGCGCATGAATCGCGTGCTCGAACTCGACGTGCGCAACCGGCGCGCGCGCGTGCAGCCGGGGCTGATCAATCTGGAACTGTCGCAAGCCGTGGCGGCGCACGGCATCTTCTATGCGCCCGATCCTTCGAGTCAGAAGATCTCGACCATCGGCGGCAACGTCGGCACCAACGCCGGCGGCCCGCATTGCCTGAGTTACGGCACGACCACCAATCACGTCCTCGGCGTTGAGTACGTCGACGGCGAGGGAACGATTCATCGCACCTCGATCGACGACGCGGGCTACGATCTCACCGGCGTTCTGGTCGGTTCCGAAGGGACGTTGGGCATCGTGACGGAGGTCGACGTGCGGCTGCTGGCGCTGCCTGAAGAGGTGCGCGTCTGCGTGGCCGCGTTCCCGGAGGTCGAATCGGCTTCCGAAGCCGTGTCGGCGATCATCGCCGCGGGTTTGGTTCCGACCGCACTCGAGATCATGGACGCCCTGATCACCCGCGCGGTCGAAGCCCACTATCACGCCGGCTATCCCGAAAATGCGGGCGCGGTGCTGCTGGTGGAGATCGCGGGTACGCACGACGACGTCGCCTCGGGCGAGTCGGCGCTGGAACGGATCGCACGCGCCCACGGGGCGTTGTCGTGGCGCGCTGCGCGCGACCAAGTCGAGCGCGACGCCCTCTGGGCAGCGCGCAAAGGCGCTGCCGGCGCGATCGGACGGATCGCGCCCAACTACTACATCCAGGACGCCTGCGTGCCGCGCACGCGGCTGCCCGAGGTCATGCACGCTATCGAAGGGATCGCGCGCGATCACGCGCTCCCGGTCGGCAACGTCTTTCACGCCGGCGACGGCAACCTGCACCCGCTGCTGATCTTCGACCGCCGCGAACGGCGGCAAGTCGAAGCGGTCGTCGATGCGGGCACCGAGATCTTGCGCACCTGCATCGCCATGGGCGGGACGATCAGCGGCGAGCACGGCATCGGGTACGAGAAACGCGAGACGCTCTCGCTGGTATTCTCGACCGACGACTTGGCGGCGATGGGACGCGTCCGCGAAGTGTTCGATCCACTGCGCGGGCTCAATCCCGACAAGATCTTCCCGTCGGGCGCACTCTGCGGCGAGGTCGGCGTGCGCGCCGGCGAGCGCAGTGCCGCGCCGGCATGATCGCGCCGCGGGGACGCTCGAGCGCGGTGCCCGCGCGCTTCCGGCTCGGCGGCCGCGCGCCGGCGCGCGTCGCCGAACCGGCCGATGCGCGCGAGCTGGCGGCCGTCCTGGCAAGCGCTGCAGCGGCCGGTGAAAGTATCGTCGCCTTCGGCGGCGGAACGCTCCAGCACGCCGGCAATCCTCCGCAGCGCTACGACGTTGCGGTGCGCACCACGCATCTCAAAGATGTTCACGACTACGATCCGCGCGACCTGACCTGCGGCGCCGGCGCAGGGCTTACCCTGGCGGCGCTCGCGCGCACGCTCGCCGAGCACCGGCAGTTCCTGCCGCTCGATGCGCCGCTGCCGCGCGACGCGACGCTGGGGGGAACCTTAGCGGCCGGTTGGGCCGGACCGCGCCGCGCTGCATACGGCCGCCCGCGCGATCTCGTGATCGGCGCGACCGTCGCGCTGGCGGACGGGACGCTCGCCGCCAGCGGCGGCATGGTCGTCAAGAACGTCACCGGCTACGACATGGCCAAGCTCTACGTCGGCTCGCACGGAACGCTCGGACTCTTCGCGCGGGTGAACTTCAAACTGCTGCCCGCACCGGCCCTGCAGCGCTTCGCGACCTCGCGCTTTGATGATGAGGTCCGCGACCGCCTGATCGCGCACGTCGGCGCGTTGACGATTCCGCCGACCGCGTTGCTGCTGCGCGACGCGTTCACGGCGCCGGCCGATCCCGAAGCCCGTTCCGATGCGGCCGAGATCGTCGCGCTCTTCGAAGGGTCTGAAGCCAGCGTCGAACGAGCCATCCGCGACTACCGTTCGGCGCTCGGTGCGGCGGGCGTGGCCGAAACGCGGCTCTGCGACGGGGATGCGGCCCGATCGGCATTCCAAGCTGTGCTCGATGCGTACGTCGCAACGCCGGCGACGTCGTTCACGCTGCTCGGGCGCGGCTTGCCTTCCCGCGCGCCGGAGCGCGCGGCGCGCGTGCGTGCCGCGATGCAGCACAGCACGGCCGAAGCGGCGGGCGCCGCACACGGCTGGGAGACGATCACCGATCTGCTGACCGGTGACGTCGTCGCGCGCTTCGGGTGCCGGACGCCGTCGGCGGTTGAGGAAGCAACGGCGGCCTGCGCCGCAATGCGCGACGCACTCGGCAGCGCGCAGCTGATCGCGGCCGCCGATGCGCTCTGGCCACACCTCGATGCCTGGGGGCCGCCGCCTGCGACGCTCGCGACGATGCGCGCGCTGAAAACGCGCTTCGATCCCGCCGGCGTGCTGGCGCCGGGACGGTTCGTCGGTGGGATCTAGCATCCCCGACGTCTTGCGGCGCGACGTGCGCCGGACGTTGAAGACGGTCTTTCGCCGTCCGACGCGACTGCGGCGCCTGATCAGCTTGGGCCCGCGCGGCTGGTTGGCGACGGCCCGTTTCGTCGGCTCGGTGATTCCGCGCGCCAGCCGCGAGCTGACCGCGATCCGCGTACGCGCAGCCGCGATTCCCGACCTGGCCTTGCGCGAACAAGCGCTCGCGTCGATCGATCAGAAGGCTTATCACGTCCAGGGCGGTGCCATCCTCGCAACCTTCCTGCGCGGTGACGTCGCGACGCGCTACATCGCGATCGTGGCGGCGATCGAAACGATCTACGACTATCTCGACAACCTCTGCGATCGGCTGCCCGGCGTCTCCGAGCAGGCCTTCGCGACGCTGCACCTCTCGCTGCTCGACGCGCTCGACGACCGTCGTCCGCCGGGCGCCTATTACGCGGACGGCCCCCCCGGCGACGACGGCGGGTATCTCAGCGGGCTCGTCGAGAGCGCGCGGACCGGTTTGCGCAGCTTGCCGAATTACACCGCCGTGCGGGACCGCCTGATCGACGTGGCGCGCTACTACGCCGAGCTGCAAGTCCTCAAACACGGTCCGGCCGCAACGCGTGAAGCCGCGTGCGGGGCGTGGTACGCGCGCAACCGCGAACGCTTTCCGGGGCTGGCGTGGTGGGAGTTCGCTGCCGCATGCGGTTCCTCGCTGCCCGTCTTCGCGCTGATCGAACTCGCCGCGCGGGAGCAGCTCGCGCCGGCCGAAATCGAGGCCACGATGGGCGCGTACTTCCCCGGCGTGTCGGCGATCCACATCCTGCTGGACTACTTCATCGATCAGGCCGAAGACCGCGAACACGGCGAGCTCAACTTCGTGGCCTGCTACCCGTCGCGCGCCGCCGCCGTCTCCGGTCTGGGCCGGCTGGTGCGCAGCACGCTGGCGCACGTCCGGACGCTGGGCGGCGCGACCCGCCATGGCTTCCTCCTCCAGGCGATGTGCGTTTTTTACCTGACGCACCCCAAAGTGTTCGAACAGCACCTCGACCGCGAGAGCGCCGCACTGCTCACCGCCCTGCGCTAAGGGCGCGGGCATCGTGGTCCTGAAAAGTCGCGGTGCCAACGGAACGTGGCGTCGGCACCGCTACGTCGGTAGTTTGTGATCCAAGGGCGCCAGGTATTGAACCTCCATTTCGGGGCTCAGGCTATCAAGAACGGTATCCCAAACGCCTTCACGTCACTCTTCCACAATCTGCGATGCTGAACCACTAAATCGAGATTCGAAACACGTAGCGGCTGTAGCACCTCGTACGCCCAGGGCGGCCGCTCGCCGTCTGCAAGAACGAAAACGTTATCGTGGTTGTCAATCACAAGGCACGCCACAGGGAAGATCACAAATTGCACAACACGCGCAACCATGACATGGTTCCGGCTAGAGCGGAGTCGAACGAATGCCTGCGCGATCACGGCTCGTTCCGAACGTTTACTTAAAGAGATCCGACCGGCTCGGCGCCGCCGCTGCGCTTCGAAACGGATTCTTGGGCGAATAACCCCGATAGTACGAGTGGGACTAAAACGCTCGCGCCGAGCCTATTGCCGGGAACGCCGCTTCAGCAGGTCTGAAAGCGATTCAGCACCCGTCCGATCGAGAACGGTGCCAAGCGTCGCATCACTACGGAATCCGGAGAGGAAGTCGTCACCATATGCTTTGCGGAGCGTTCGCACCAATGTGTCGGAACGCTTAGCGTGAACCTGACCATCGTTGTCGCGATGTCGCCGATCGAGGCCGGGCTGCTTTGCCATCGAAAATACCTGCGCGGGAGAGTTGCTTCCAGATTCTCAGGGAGGGAACGTGTGTTCGATTATACCACGCCAACGGCCCTCGATTCAAGCCGCTGGCAGTCAGGCGCCGCACTACCCGTCTCGGGAACTTGTAAGGAGCATGCATGCTCGACCCGCTTGAGGAGTCACGCCACATTGCGGCCTTTGGTCTCGGTCAACTTCTGCAAAAGGACAGCTCGGTTGAGTCCGGAGTTCGAACGGTATTGCGGATCGCCACAATACGCGGGCACCTTTGGTGGCAAGCGTGGGCCTTCATCCAGCTGACGGATTTTTACGAACCGGATGCGATGGACAACGTCTCCCACCGCATTGAGTCTGCGTTCCCGGACGGTGAGCGGCGCAGTGACTTGCTCGATTCAGCAATGAAGGCTGTCCGCCGAACGCGACAAGTGGACTCGTCGAATCCACCAAAGTACTACCTCGCGGACATCGCTGATCTGGAGCGCGACCTTCCTATATTCGAAGCACGACTCTTACAAAAAATCTCAGTTAACCGTTTCGCGCAGCGAGATATGAGGCGCACAATCCTCAACCGTGTCAAGAACAGCGTTCAGGCGTATTTGATGGCGATCGAGAATGGGACCGCCATTCCGAAGGACGACAGCAGCGAGCTCTAGTGAGCGTCGGCCCGCAACTGAAGGGCGCCGCTCTCAGGCATGTAAAGTCGAACGACCGTGAGCGCGGCTATATGAATCCCGCCGATCTTCCGCCGAGTCCGCCGGCGCTCGCCGCGCCCAGCCCCGGCGGAGCCTGGATCGCGGCGCCGCGTCCGTGGGCGCAGGATGCGTGGCGGGCGCAGCACGACGCGTTCGTCGCGCGCGCCGCGCAAGGCGGGATCGACGTGCTGTTTCTCGGCGACTCGATCACCGCGTTTTTCCCGACCCGCGGCGCCGCGGCGTGGAACCGTGCTATCGCGCCCCTGGGCGTGACCGCAAACTTCGGCATCGAGGGCGACCGCACGCAGTTCGTCCTCTGGCGCGTGCAGCACGGCGAACTCGACGGCAGCCAAGCGCGGGTCGTCGTGCTGATGGCCGGGACCAACAACCTCGAAGCCGCTTCGGCCGCCGAGATCGCGCGGGGCCTCGCAGCGATCGTCGAGGAGGTGCGCGACCGGCTCCCGAGTGCGGTCGTGCTGCTCAACGCGATCCTGCCGCGCGGCGCCGCCGACGATCCGTTACGAGCGAAGATCGCCGACGTCAACGCACGGATCGCGCGGCTCGCCGACGGCGACCGCGTGCGCTGGGTTGACGCGGGTGCGGCTTTCCTCGACCCCGACGGCGACATCAAGCCGTTGCTGATGCCGGACGGATTGCACCCCGCCGCTCCCGGCTACGACGTGTGGGCGATCGCCTTGCGGCCCGCGATCGCGGACGCGCTGTCGAACCAGCGGCGCAGCAGCCGCAACAGCGGGCGCTCCAAATAACGATAGGCAACGAACGAAACCGCGATCGCCAGCGCGTAACCGCCGGCGACGATCGCGAAGCGCGCACCCGTTCCGTGCATGTGCACCAGATGGAAACCCAAACCGAGTGCGCCCAGCGCCGGCACGTGCCAGAGATAGAGCGCGTAGCTGGCGTCGCCTTGCGCGCGCAGCCAGCCCGGGGCCATCAAACCGGTGCTTTCGAGTCCTAGCGCACCGTACACCACCGCCGCCATCGGCAGGCCGACGGCCAGCGGTCGCCACCAGGCGATCTCCAGGAACTCACGCCCCGAGTACGCGGTCGCCACGCACACGGCGACGACGCACGCGAGGCCGATCGCAAACAGCGTGCGCGGCGCGGCGAACACGCGGCGCTCGACCGCGGTCCCGATTGCGATGCCGAGCGCAAACTCCAGATTGAGCGGGCTGCCGGCGACCCGCACCCACGGATTGGCAGGCGGTCCGAAGGTGCCGATGAGGGCCACGGCGACCAGCCACAGCGTCGTTACCACCGCCAGCCGGCGGCGTTCGAAGCGCAGCGCGAACGCGAACACGAGGTAGAAGAGCAGTTCGTAGCTCAGCGTCCAGCCGACCACCAGCAGCGGCTCTCCGGCCTGCGGCAGAGCCAGAAACGACGCCAGGATATCGGGCCGCGCGCTGCGGTGCATCCCGGTAGCCGACGGTGCGATCAGGAAAACGACCAGCACCAAACCGGTGACGATCCAATACGGTGGGTAGATCCTGGTCAACCGATGGATCATGAAGCGGCGCGCAGCGCCGGCCTGCGCGAACCAGCCTGCGGTCGACGCGACCATCACCGTTCCGCTGATGACGAAGAACAGATCGACGCCGTAGGTTCCGAGCACGTGGAAGGGCGTCGTCCACGGACGTCCGGGAAGATACATCGATTCGACCGCGTAGATATGCACGACGACGACCATCAGCGCCGCAAGCGCGCGCAGCGCTTGTATGTTCCCGAGCACCTCCGGAGGTTCGACGTGACGGCACGAAGGTCTGCGCCGGTGCGTACATGATGCGCGTCGCGATCCTGGGGGCCAGCGGCTTCATCGGGCGGCACCTCACGAGCGCACTGCGCGCCCGCGGCGATGAGGCGGTCGCAGCGAGCCTTCGCGATCCGCAGGCGGCGGCCCAAGCTGCCGCCGGGTGCGACGCCGTCGTCAATCTGGCCGGAGCGCCGGTTTCGGTTCGCTGGACCGAAAAGGCGAAGCGCGCGATGCGGACTTCACGGGTCGACGCGCCGCACGCGTTTCTCGGCGCGCTCGCGCGGCTCGAGCGGCGGCCGGCGGCCTACATCAGTGCCTCGGCGATCGGCTATTACGGCACCAGCCCCAGCGCCACGTTCGCGGAGGATAGTCCACCGGGTGAAGACGCCTTGGCGTGCCTTTGCGTCGCGTGGGAAGCGACGGCCGATGAGGCCGCCGCGCTCGGAATGCGCGTCGCGAAAGTGCGCACCGGTCTCGTGCTGGGTGCCGACGGGGGCGTGCTCGGGAAGCTCGTCCCGGTGTTCCGTGCCGGTCTTGGCGGTCCGATCGCGAGCGGCCGCCAGTGGTGTTCCTGGATCCACCTCGACGACCAGCTCGGCATCTATCTCCACGCGCTCGACGGGACGGACGGCGTCCTGGACGCGACCGCGCCGGAGCCGGTCACCAACCGCGATTTCACCCGCGCGCTCGGCCGCGCGCTTCACCGGCCGACGCTCTTCCCGCTTCCGGCCTTCGCCGCGGCCGCGCTTCTGGGCGAGGGCGCTTCGATCCTGACCGAAGGTCAGCGCGTGCTCCCGGTGCGGACCGAGGCGACCGGCTACCGCTTCCGGCATCCGGAACTCGACGCGGCGCTGCGGGCGACGTTCAGAGCGGATTCGGCGCACTAGCGCGCGGGCGGAGGATTCTTCCACGAGAACGGGTCAACCGACGGCATGACGACGGTACCCGCCCCGGTCCGGGGCTCGACGCTGCCATCGACAATGTCGGAGCAGCCGCTGGCGATCCGTGCGATCTTCGAACACGCGATGCGCGCGCACGCGCACAAGTACATCATCTCCCGTGACGGCGACGCCGTCGTGCGCTTTACCTACGCGCAGTTCGGACGCCGTGTCGCACAACTCGCCCACGCGCTGCGCAAACTCGGCATCGGGCCCGGCGACCGCGTCGCGTCGTTCGCGTGGAACGGCCACCGCCACCTCGAGCTCTACTTTGCGGTGCCGATGATCGGCGCCGTCCTTCACACCGTCAACATCCGGCTCTTTCCGGATCAAGTGGCGTTCGTGCTCGATCACGCCGGGGACCGCGCCGTCTTCGTCGACGCATCACTCGTCAAGGCGATAAAGCCGGCGATCGCCCTCAATCCCGATGCAGAGCGAGCGTTCGTCGTGATGGGGGAGACGTCGGAACTGCTGGCCGGCAGCAGCAGGTACGAAGAACTGCTGGCGGCCGAACCCGACACCTACGACTGGCCCGAGTTCGACGAGCGTTCCGCGGCACTGCTCTGCTACACCTCGGCGACGACCGGCGATCCCAAGGGTGTGCTGTACTCGCACCGGTCGACGTACATCCACGCGCTGTCGATCGGTTTGACCGACGCGATGGGGATCGGCGAGCGCGACCGCGTGCTGCCGGTCGTTCCGCTTTTCCACGTGAATGCGTGGGGCACGCCGTTCGTCTCGCTGATGGTCGGCGCCGACTTCATCATGCCGATGGAGCGGCTCGATCCGGCCGGTCTGGTCGAGCTGCTCGAAAGCGAACGCGTGACCGTCTCAGCCGGCGTACCGACGATTTGGATGGCCGTCCGCGATCTGCTGCGCGCGCGGAACACACGCTTGCCGCTGCTGCGCAAAGTGATCATCGGCGGCTCCGCGATGCCCCCGTCGCTGATGGACGATCTGGAAGAGCTGGGGATTCGCGCCATCCACGCTTGGGGCATGACCGAGATGTCTCCGGTCGGAACGCTCAACGTCGATAGCAGCGCGGCCGACGACAAGCCGGAGCTTAGGCGCAAGGAGCGTTACACGCAGGGACGGTTCTCACCGATCGTGTCCTGGCGCCTGGTTGACGAATCGGGCAACGACGTTCCGGCCGACGGCACCTCGCGCGGCGAACTGCTGGTGCGCGGGTACGCGGTCGCGCGCGAATACTACCGCAATGACGCGGCCACCGCCGCGGGGTTCGAACCCGACGGTTGGTTTCACACCGGCGATGTCGCGACGATCGATCCGTACGGCTATCTGGAAATCGTCGACCGCGTCAAGGACTTCATCAAGTCCGGCGGCGAGTGGATCTCGTCGGTCGAAGTCGAGAACCTGCTGATGGGGCACCCCGGAGTGAAGGAAGCCGCGGTCTTCGGCGTCGCGCATCCGAAGTGGCAAGAACGTCCGGTCGCGGCGGTCGTCCTGCGCGAAGGGCACGACCTCGACGAGGAGGCGATCCGCGGCTGGCTGCTGGAGCGCTTGGCGAAGTGGCAAACCCCGGACCGCATCCTGTTCATGACGGTGATTCCGCGGACCGGGGTGGGCAAATTCCTCAAGCGCGAATTGCGTGCGCAGAACGAGCGGCTCTTCGCCGAGGGCTGAGCGCGCAAAAGAGCGCTCGCCCGTGCACCGCTCGTTGGTACTCTAACGTACCAAAATCCGTTACCTTCCCAGCATTCCGGGCATCTCTCAGACATGACGGGCACCGCGGAGTGGTCGATGGTGAAAGCAGACGCCCGCGACGCGTTGGCTGCCCGGCATGACGTGCGCTGCTTTCTGGCGCTCCAAGCCGACGATCTGTCGGACCTCGACGCGGTCGAAACCATCGTCGGTGAGCTGGTCGCGAACGTGATCCGGCACGCCGCCGGTCCAATCGGCATCCATGTCGCTTGGGAGGGCGACGGCGCAGTCGCCGTCGTCGCCGACCGCGGTCCCGGCATTCCGGTCGTGCGTGCCCTGCCCGACACGAACGCCACCTGCGGCCGCGGGCTGATGATCGTCAACGCGTTGGCGAAACGGGTCGAGATCAGCGCGCGCGGCGGGGTCGGCTCACGGGTGATCGTCGATCTGCCCGTGCACCGCCCGCTGCCGGCGGCCGCCGGTGCTCCCGTTCCGGAGCCAACTCGACTGCAGCAGCGCCGCAGACCGTCCGTACCGCCTTCTCCCCCGACGCACCGTATCAGGTACTAGGCCGCCACCTCGAACAGGCCGGCAGCGCCCATGCCGCCGCCGATGCACATCGTTACGACGACGTGCTTGACGCCGCGACGCTTGCCTTCGATCAGCGCGTGCATCACCATGCGCGCGCCGCTGACGCCGTACGGATGGCCGATCGAAATCGCGCCGCCGTCGACGTTGAAGCGCTCGTTGGGAATACCGAGGGTGTCGCGGCAGTAGATGGTCTGCACGGCGAAGGCCTCGTTGAGCTCCCAGAGCCCGATATCGTCGATGGTCAGATTGTGCCGTTCGAGCAGCTTGGGAATCGCGAACACCGGCCCGATGCCCATTTCGCCGGGATCGCAGCCGGCGACGACCAGACCGCGGTAGAATCCCAGCGGCGTGATGCCGCGGCTGCGCGCTTCGCCGGCGTCCATGATGACGACCGCCGCAGCGCCGTCGGAGAGCTGTGAACTGTTGCCGGCCGTGATCGAGGAATCTTTGTCGAGCACGCCTTTGAGCGCGCTCAGCCCCTCGAGCGTCGTATCGGGACGGTTCCCTTCGTCTTTGGTCAGCGTGACGAGCTCTTCGACGACCGCGCCGGTGTCTTTGTCCTCGTTGTACTTCCAAGCGGGAAGCGGCACGATCTCGGCGTCGAACCGGCCGGCCGCCTGAGCCGCAGCGACGCGCTGCTGCGACTGCAGGGAGTACTCGTCCTGCGCTTGACGGCTGACCTTATAGTGTTTGGCGACGTTGTCGGCCGTCTGAAGCATCGGCATGTAGATGTCGGGATCGTGCCGCATGATCCACTCTTCGCTGAAGTTGTTCGTGTTGACGCGGTTCTGCACCAAACTGATCGACTCGACGCCGCCGGCCACCATCACCTTGGCGCCGTCGACGATGACGCGATGCGCCGCGGTCGAGATCGCCTGCAGGCCTGAGGCGCAGTAGCGGTTGATCGTCGTACCCGGCACCGAAAGCGGCAAGCCGGCGCGCAGCGCCGACACACGGCCGATGTTGTGCCCGGTCGCACCCTCCGGCAGCCCGGTGCCGATGACGACGTCCTCGACCTCGGCCGGATCGATGCCGGCGCGTTTGACCGCGTGTTCGATGGCGTGACCGGCCATGGTCGCACCGTGCGTTTGATTGAATGCTCCGCGGAAGGCGCGCCCGATGGGCGTCCTCGCCGCCGAGACGATGGCCGCTTCAGGCATGTACCAACTCCCGGGAATACTCTGCAATCGTGTGTCCGCTGCGGGCGATCTCGACCAGCAGCGGGTCCGGCGTCCAGCCGAACCGTTCCATTGCGGCGACGACGTTCGCGACGCCGACCTCGTCCGCGTACCACATCGGTCCGCCGTGGTGCGGCGGGAACCCGTACCCGTAGATCCAGACCAGATCGATGTCGCCCGGTCGCAGCGCGACCCCGGTGCGCAGCAGTTCGGCGCCGGTGTTGACCAGCGGATAGATGCAGCGCTCGATGATCTCGGCATCGCTCACATCGCTGCGCGGCGCGATTCCCGCTTGCGCCGCGAGCTCAGCGATCAGCGTGTCGACTTCGGGCGACGGGATCGGTTCGCGCCCCTTGCCCACCGACTTCTCGTAGTCGAAGAAGCCTTTCATCGTCTTCTGCCCGAGCCGGCCGCGTTCGACCAGCTTCTCGATGATCGGCACGCGGCCCAGCGCCGCGCCGCCTTGGGACTGCGAGATGAAGTGATACACGTCGAGTCCCGACAGATCGGCGACCGCGAACGGTCCCATCGCCATCCCGAAATCACTCTTGATGACCCGGTCGATGCGCGCCAGGCTCACCCCCGCCTCGGCCATCTGCACGGCCTGCGCTTCGTAGTCGAACAGCATCCGGTTGCCGATGAAGCCGAAGGCGTTACCGGAAACGACGCCGACCTTGCGCAGCTTCTTGCCCAGCGCGATGCCGGTCGTCAGCGTTTCGGGCGAGGTTGCCTTTCCGCGCACGATCTCGAGCAGCTTCATGATGTTCGCGGGGGCGAAGAAGTGCAGCCCGAGCACCTTGTCCGGCCGCGCGGTCGCCGAGGCGATCTCGTCGATGTCGAGCGTCGACGTATTGGAGGCCAGGATGCAGGCCGGCTTCGTGAGGCGGTCGAGCTGGCCGAACACCTCCTTCTTCACCGGCATCGATTCGAAGACGGCTTCGACCACGATGTCGACGTCGCCGAGCTCCTCGTACTGCTCCTCGAAGGTGATCGAGTTGGCGCGCTTCCACGCGTCTTCTTGCGTGAGCCGGCCCTTGTCGACCTGATACTTAAACATGCCGAAGACCGTCTCGCGCGCCTTCTCGACCGCGGCGGCCTTTGTCTCTACGACGATGACGGGAATCCCGGCCTCGGCAAAGGTGATCGCAATGCCGGTGCCCATCGTTCCGCCGCCGATCACGGCGGCTTTCTTGATCGCGACCGGTTCGGCCGCGGGCAGGCCCGGAATCTTGGAGAGTTCGCGTTCGCCGAAGAAGACGTGCCGCAGCGCCGCCGAGGGCGCCGATTGAAGGAGCTCGCCGAAGAGCCGCATTTCGCGGGCGCTGCCGCGTTCGAACGGCAGCTCGACCGCCGCCTGCACCGCATCGATCAGTTTGTGCGCGGCGAAGCCGCCGTTGTTCTCAGGCGGCACCATCTTGTGCGCCTGAGCGACAACGAACGGGGTCGCGAACAAGCCCATCCCTTTGATGCCCAACTGCGCCTGCAGCTTCGCGATCCGGCGCCGCGGTTTGCCCGCGAACGCCTTGGCGGCCGCGACGACGTCACCGTCGACCACCTCGTCGAGCAGCGTCTTCTCCTTGGCGGCCGGAGCCTTCACCGGATCGCCCTTGAGCATGATCTGCAGCGCATCGTTGGCGCCGATGAGCCGCGGCAGGCGCTGCGTTCCGCCCGCACCCGGCAGCAGTCCGAGTTTGATCTCGGGGAGACCGACCCGCGACGCGGTCGTCGCGACGCGATAGTCGGATGCCAGCGCGAGTTCGAAACCGCCGCCCAGCGCAAGACCGTCGATGGCCGCGACGTAGGTCTTCCTTCCGCGTTCGATCGCATCGACCACGTCGCGAATCGTTTTGGTCCCCGCCGCCGGCGCTGCCGTCAGCCGGCCGAGGTCGTTGACGTCGGCGCCGCCGCTGAACACGCCGTTCGCGCCGCTGAAGATCACGGTCGTGACGGCGGCATCGGCCTCCGCTGCGGCAACTGCTTCGAGCAGCTGCCCACAGAGTACGAAGCTCAGCGCGTTGACCGGCGGATTGTCGAGCGTGATGAGCCGGATGCCGTCGCCGAGCTCGCTGGTCGTGACGAGCCGCCGGCTCTCGCCGTTGGTGTTGCCGTTCTGCACGATTACGCCGTCACCAGCGCACGGCGCTCGACCTCGAAGATCCCGTCGTCGCCGGCCACCACGCCGGCCGATCCTTCAACGATCTGCTTTTGCAGCCAGGCCGCCTGCGAAAGGACGTTATGGGCGTAGAACGTCGCCGTCTGGATCTTCGCCGCATAGAACGGATCGCTGTCGCCGGCCGCGATCTTCTGTGCCGCGACCTGCGCGCCGCGGAAGAGCTGCCAGCCGCCGGCCACGATGCCGAAGAAATTGAGGAACGGCACCGAGTTGGCCATCGACTTGCGCAGGTCGCCCATCGCGTTCATGCCGATCCACTGCGCGGCCTCGCCGAGCGCTTTGGTCGCGTCGGCGAGCGGCTGCGCGAGCGCCTTCACCTCGGCGTTGTCGGAGGCTTCGAGTTCCTTCGCGAAGCGCCCGATCCCCTTGAGCACCTTGGTCGCACCGGCGCCCATGTCGCGAATCAGTTTGCGGCCCACCAGATCGAGGGCCTGAATGCCGGTCGTGCCTTCGTAGATGCTGGTGATCCGCACGTCGCGATACTGCTGCGCGATGCCGGTCTCTTCGATGTAGCCCATCCCGCCGAACACCTGCAGGGCGGTCGACGCGACGTCGATGCTGCGTTCGGTGAGCCAGCCTTTGACGATCGGGATCATCAGGTCGACGAACGCCTGATGTTCTTTGCGGACGGTTTCATCGGGAGACTTGTGGGCGTAGTCGAGCGACGCGGCCGTAACGTACGCGAGCGCGCGCATCGCCTCGACGTTGGCCTTGCACCACATCAGCATGCGGCGCACGTCGGGATGCTGGATGATCGCGACCGGCTTGGGATCGCGCGAGGCGACGTCGCGGAACTGGATCCGCTCCTTGGCATATTCGACGGCGTGCTGATAGGCACGATCCGCGATCGCCAGCGCCTGAACGCCGACGCTGAAGCGGGCCGCGTTCATCATCACGAACATGTACTCGAGCCCGCGGTTCTCTTCGCCGACCAGATATCCGATCGCGCCGGTTCCCGCTTCACCGTAGTTGAGCGTGCAGGTCGGGTTCGCATTGATGCCCAGCTTGTGTTCGATGCCGGCGCACTTGACGTCGTTGCGCTCGCCCAGCGATCCGTCGGCGTTGACCAGCACCTTGGGGACGATGAACATCGAGATGCCCTTCGTCCCTTCGGGAGCGCCGGGGAGCCGCGCCAGCACGAGGTGGATGATGTTCGGCGCCATGTCGTGCTCGCCAAAGGTGATGAAAATCTTCTGGCCGCGGATGCGATAGTGATCGCCCTCGGGCGTCGCTTGCGTCCGAACCTGCGCGAGGTCCGAGCCGGCCTGCGGCTCGGTCAGGCACATCGTTCCGGTCCACTCACCGCTCACCAGTTTGGTGATGTAGGTCTGCTTCTGCGCGGCGTTGCCGAACTGTTCGATCGCTTCGATCGCGCCTTGATTGAGCAGCGGACCGTTGGCGAAGCCGACGTTGGCGGCGTTCCACATCTCGAGCGTCGGGCCCAGCATGAGCGACGGCAATCCTTGACCGCCGTATTCGGTAGGGACCGGAAGCCCGATCCAGCCGGCCTGCGCGAAGCTCTTGTACGCTTCCTTGAAGCCCTTCGGCGTCGTGACGACGCCGTCGTTCCAGGTACAGCCCTCTTTGTCGCCCGACTGGTTGATCGGGTCGAGAACCTCGGTCGCGAAGGTCGACGCCTCGTCGAGAATCGCATCGAGAACGTCGGTCGTATCCTCGTAACCGGGTAGCTTGGCGATCTCGTCGACCCCAGCGAGTTCGCGCAGAACGAACTGCATGTCGCGCAGCGGCGCGCGGTACGTACTCATGCGGATTCTCCATAAAGGTCGCGGCGGAGTTGCTGTATCGCCGCGATCAGGTTGGTGAGGTAGGGCTTGAAGTTGGTCTTGATGTGTTCCAGCCGCTCTTCGCCGGCAGCGGTGATCCGATAGAGCATCGTGCCGCGCTTCGTTGACGGATCGAGCTCGCCGCGGATGAAACCGCGTTCTTCGAGCCGGCGCAGCAGGGGATAAATCGTATTCGGATTGACTGGGAAGATGCCGCCCAGCGAGCTGATTCGCTGCATCAAGCCGTAGCCGCTGTCGGGCTGAGCGTGCAGCATCTGGAGCACCAATGCGGGGAACACGGTCTTCGTCTTGACCTCGCCCGTGAAAACACGATCGCCCCAGAAAGCGGCGGGGGCACGGGGTGACGCCGAAGCTTCATCCCCCAGGTCTGAATCGACCGCCGCCGGCCTTGACCGCAGAGCCATATGTTATTTATAATAGGTTACTCTTAAGTCGTCAAGGTCCGAGGCGCCCTCCCGAACCCAGAGATATGAGCTCATGACGCCCGCGGTCCCCCAGACCATCCTTCCGGCCTTCATAGCCGAGCGGCTCTCGACGCCGCGCCCGATCGCCCTGGCGGAGCGCCGCGGCCAGACGACCCGGATTCTGACCTCCGACGAGGTGCACCAGCGTGCGGCCGCCGTCGCCTCGGCGATTCGCGCCGCCGGCTTGCAGCGCGGTGACCGGGTGGCGATCGTGGCCGAAAATTCGGTCGACTGGCTGATTGCGGACTTCGGCATCCTCTACGCCGGCTGCGTCGTCGTGCCGGTCTTCGCGTCGGTCGCGGCGGATCAGCTGAGCTACATCCTCACCGACAGCGAGGCCAAGCTCGTGTTCGTCGGCGAGCCGGCGATCGCGGCACACGTGCGCGCAAGCGTGGCGGCGCCGCCGCCGATCATCACGTTTTATCAGCCGGGTTCGGCGGGCTTCGACGCCTTCGTCGTCAGCGGCGCCGCGGCGGCCGACGTCGACCCCGGCCGACTCGAAGGCTTCCAGTGGGGCATCGCTCCCGACGATCTGGCGGTCCTCATCTATACGTCCGGCACGACCGGAACCCCCAAAGGCGTGATGCTCTCGCATCGCAACCTGCTCTCGGACGTCGTGAACGCGTACGACCCGCTTACCAGCGGCATGGACGGGTCGCACACCGCGCTCTCGGTGCTTCCCTTCGCACACATTTTCGAGCACACGGACGTGCTGGGCTACATCTACAACCACGTCGCGCTCCACGTGACGACGCCGGATCAGCTGCTGACCGATCTGCGCGCGGTGCGGCCGCACTTCGCGGCTTGCGTCCCGCGCATTTTCGAGCGCCTGCTGGCCGGCATCATCGGCAATGCGCGCAGCGAGGGCGGCGCCAAAGCGAGGCTCGTGCCGTGGGCGATCGCGATCGGCACCGCGTACGAACGCGCACTCCGCGCGCAGGGTCCCTCACCGCTCCTGCGCGGCCTCTACGCCCTCGCGGAGCGCCTCGTGCTGAGCAAAATCAAACCCGGACTCGGCCTCGACCGGCTTCACTATTTCGTCAGCGGCAGCGCGCCGCTGCACCGCGACACCGCGCTGGCGCTGGCCGGCATGGGGATCGACGTCTGCGAAGGCTACGGGCTCACCGAGACCTCGCCGGTGGTAACGGTCAACCGGCCGGCCGACATCAAACTCGGCACGGTCGGGCCGCCGATCACCGGCGTCTCGGTGCGGATCGCCGACGACGGCGAAATCCTGGTGCACGGCCCCAACGTCATGCTCGGGTATTACCATACGCCGCCGTCCGAGCAGCCCTTTACCAGCGACGGCTGGTTTCAGACCGGCGACATCGGGACGTTCGACGGGGACCATCTCGTCATCACCGATCGGAAGAAGGAACTCTTCAAGTCTAGCGGCGGCAAGTGGATCGCCCCCTCGCGAATCGAGACGGCGGTGAAGCGCTCGATCTACATCGGTCAGGTCATGGCGTTCGGCGATAACCAGCCGCACCCGGCGGTCTTGGTCGCGCCGAACTGGGAGTTGATCCGCAAAGAGCTCGACCTGCCGGCGACGATGTCGACGGCCGAGATGGCGGCCGACGACCGCGTGCGCAAACTGGTCATCCGCGAAGTCGAACGCGAGACTGACGACTTGGCGGCCTTCGAGCAAGTCCGCCGGGTCGCGATCCTGCCGCGCGATCTGACGATCGAAGACGGCGAACTCTCGCCGACGCTCAAGATCAAGCGGCGCGTCGTCGAGGACCGCTACGCGCCGCTGATCGCGCAGGCCTACAGCGAAGATCTGCACGCCCGGAAAGCCGCCCTCGGGCGCTAGGCACGCTGCCACCCTGATGCCGCCGCTCGACGTCATCTTGTGGGTCTTCCTCGCGGCCTATATCGTCCACATCATCGACGAGACGGTCATCGGCGAGGGATTTACCCGGAAGATCCAAGTGTGGTTCTGGCCGCAATACCATATCGGCATGTTCTTCTGGTTCAATTTCGGCTGCATTACGGCGATCGCGCTCAGCAACACACTCTACGACCTGTTCGGCGGCCATTGGGTGGTCCTGGCGCTACTCTGGCCCTTCGGATTCGCCACCCATGGCGTGACGCTGCATCTCTGGTGGAGCATCCGCCATCGCGCGTACTTCTCGGGTTTGCTGACCAGCCCGCTCTATTGGATCATCGTGTATTTCATCGTCCGTTACGCGTACCGCGCCGGTCAGATCAGCGATTCCGATTTTCTCTGGGGCGTCGCGCTCGGGATCGGCATCGTCGGCGGCTTTCTCACCTTCGCGCCGACGTACATATTCCCGGCGCTCGCTCGGCGCCGGCAGATCGCCGGCACCAAGCCGTAACATCAGGCCGCCGTCGCGCCGGTTAACACGCGGTCAGGCCGCCGTCGATCACGAACTCGGCACCGGTGACGAAGCTCGACTCGTCGGAGGCGAGGTAGACGATCATGTCGGCGATCTCTTCGGGCTGCGCGACGCGCCCGAGCGGAACCTGCGCCCGCAGCGCGCCCTGCACGCGCGCGACCTCTTCCTCGCTGCGGCCGGTGAACAGACCGCGCAGCATCGGCGTGTCGACGAAGGTGGGGTGCACGGAGTTGCAGCGGATGCCGTACCCCTTGCGCGCGCAATAGAGGGCGACCGACTTGGTCAACAGACGCACCGCGCCTTTGGACGCGTTGTAGGCGGCCAGGTTGTGTCCGCCGACCAGGCCCGAAACGGACGACATGTTGACGATCGAGCCTCCGTGCGAGCGCATCGCGCGGACGCCGGCGCGGCAGCCGAGGAAGACCCCCTCGACGTTGACCGCCATCACCCGCCGAAACTGCGCGAGCGTTTCGTGCTCGATGTCGGCGTTGAGCGCGATGCCGGCGCTGTTCACCAGCACGTCAAGACGCCCGAAGCGGCGCAGCACCTCGGCCGTGATCTCGTCCCAGCCGGCTTCGTCGGTGACGTCGAGATGCAGCGCGTGGAGCGCGGCGTGCGCGGCGGCCGCAGCCTGCGCCTTCTCATCGTCGAGGTCACCGATGACGACCGTCGCACCCGCTTGCGCGCAGCGTACGGCCGTTGCGAACCCGATACCGCTTGCGCCGCCGCTGATCAAGACGACCTTATCGGCTAGGCGACCCTCGGCCATCAGCGCGGATCATCCTCGAGGATCATCAGCGTCGAGGTTCCGGTCGCATAGACGGTGCCCTGCGCATCGACGAGCTTCGCTTCGGAGGTCGCCGTTCGCCGGCCCGCGTGCACGACGTGTGCGACGGCGAAGACCTTGCCGACGGCGACCGTCACCGGGCGGTGGAACCGTGTCTGGAGATCCATCGTCGTCGCGACGCGGCCGGCCCCAAGCAGCGACTGCACCGAGCTGCCGAGCGCCGTATCCAGCAGCGTCGTGATGATGCCGCCGTGCACCGAGCCGATCAAGTTGTAGAGCTCCTCGCGCGGAATCATCGCAAACGTCACTTCGCCGCGCGCCACGTGTTCGAGGGTGAAGTTCATCCAGCGCGAGAGGTTCGTCTGCGGCGTTTCGCCGCGTTTCATCAGTTCGAGCGCATCGAGCCCGTCCATGCGGCGGAAGACATCCATCGCATGCGGGTAGGCGGTGCCGTGGCCGGAAGCCCCGGGGTCGTCGACGGTCACGCGGGGACGCGCGCGCTGTGGGCGACCTCGAGCGACTCGAGATACTTTTCGGCGTCCATCGCCGCTTTGCAGCCGGAACCGGCCGCGGTGACAGCCTGCTTGTAGCGGATGTCGTGGACGTCGCCGGCTACGAAAACCCCCTCGATGTTCGTGTGCACGCCGTCTGCACTCGCGATGTACCCGGCCGCATCCAGGTCGAGCTGACCGGCGAAGATCGCGGTGTTCGGATCGTGTCCGATCGCGATGAAGAGCGCGTCCGCATCGATGGTCGAGACGTTTCCCGCGACCAGGTCGCGTACCCGCAGCGCCGTCGTCGCATCCTCGCCGACCACTTCCTCGACCGCGCTGTTCCAGACGAAGTCGATCTTGGGATGCGCCGCGGCTCGGTCGGCCATGATCTTCGACGCCCGCAGCGCCTCGCGGCGGTGGATCACGGTCACCTTGCGACCGAATCGGGTCAAGAAGAGCGCCTCTTCCATCGCCGAATCGCCGCCCCCGACGACGACGATCGCCTTGTCGCGAAAGAACGCGCCGTCGCAGGTGGCGCATGTCGACACTCCTCGGCCGCGCAGCCGCGCTTCGCCCGGAACGTTCAGCCAACGCGCGCTTGCGCCGGTCGCAACGATCACCGTGTCGGCGGTCCAGCTCTCCTCCGCGGTCGTGATGCGAAAGGGACGCTTCCGCAGCTCGACCGCGGTGACGTCGACGTTGTGGATCGTCGCGCCGAAGCGTTCGGCTTGCGCGCGGAAGGCTTCCATCAATTCCGGGCCCATGATGCCGTCGGGAAAGCCGGGATAGTTCTCGACCTCGGTCGTCAGCATGAGCTGGCCGCCGTACATATGGCCGGCAAAGACGACCGGCTCCAATCGCGCGCGTGCCGCGTACACGGCGGCGGTAAGCCCGGCCGGACCGGAACCGATGATGATCACTTTGACGTGGGAAGCGGGCATGGCGTCCTCTTCAACCCGCATACGGTTGCGTCCGGTTCGCGGATGCGGGCCGGCGGGACCGCGCGGCGGCCCGCGCCAAGGAACGCCCATGGCGTGGCCGCGGATTCCCCTCGAAGACGATCCCTCGGACGTCCTGCGCAAGGCGATGCGCGGCAACGGCCTCGATGCCGCCGAACTCGAACGGCGAACCGGCCTCCCGGCCGCGGCGATCGCGGGCTGGACGCGCGGCAAAGGTGTTCCCCGTGAGACCGAAGCGCGCGCGGTAGCGACCGTGCTGCGTCTCGATCCCGGAAAGTTCGCCGACGCCGCGGCGCGCCGCTGGTTCCCCGAGACAATCGTCCCCGACGACGTGCGGCATCATTCCCATGATCCGCACCCCTCCAACGGGTACCTCTTCTTCTTGGGCGACGGCCAAACGGCGGCGCTGATCGATCCAGCCGGCCTCCCCTCGACGCTGCTGCGCGCCGTCAACGAGGGGCCGTATCGCCTGCGCTACATCCTGATCACGCACAAGCATGCCGACCACTGCGACGCTACCGCCGACGTGGCGCGCGCGTTCCCGGATGCGCAGATCGTGATGCATCGCGCCGACGTCGCCGCCATCGGCTCGTACGCCGCGCGGGCGTTGCCGATCGTCGACGGCGACGAACTGCCGTTCGGCAGCGCCGCGTCGATCCGGATGCTGCACACGCCCGGGCACACCGACGGCTCGTCGTGTTTTCTCTTTCGCTCGACGCTCTTCACCGGCGACACGCTTTTTGCCGGTTCCGTCGGCGGTATCTTCGCCGACGTTTCAACCTACGACGACCTGCTCGCCAACGTACGCCTCAAACTCTTCACGCTCGACGACACGACCGTGGTCATGCCCGGCCACGGGCCGCCCTCGACGATCGCGCAGGAACGCGAACACAACCCGTTCTTTTAGGGATGCCCTGAAGAAGTCGCGTGCCACCAAGCCGCCGAGGATTTTTCGTCGGATCGAGGAGACGCCGAAGGAGCAATGCCGTAGCGCATTGTGACTGAGGTGACGACGAAGAGTCCGACGGAAAAGACCGGTGGCGACTGGCACGTGCCTTCTTCAGGGCGTCCCCTCGAACCGGTTTACGCGGTCACGTTCGTTGCGATTCAGCCCGGACGCGGGATCCGGCGCCGTTCGTGCGTCGTGCACGGGTCGTAGAAGATCATCGATGCGGCTAACCGCTTTTCGGCGGCGATCTGACAGCCGCACGTCCAACTGCGTTCCGTCGTCACGTCGATGCCGCGAATCTGGGTGTCTTCCAAATCCGGTTCACCCAGATACTTCAACACTTCGACGATGCCGCCGGCGACCATAGGCTCGACTCGATCCGTAGATTGCAATAGTGCCACCCGTTCTCCGACCGTGGGAACCCGAGCCCTCGGATGCTTGGTATGCTCGCATATCTGGTCGGCTACTTCCTGCCGGATTTTCCACAGAAGGAGCGCGGGGTTCGACAACCGACCAAACCGGCAATGAAACTCTTTCTCGAGATCATCGTCGCCGCGATCCTGCACCCCGTCGCCGTGGTGCTGATGTGGATCAATCTGGCCGGCCGTGACGACCTCAACGGCACCCAAAAGGGCATCTGGGCTGTCGTTGGCCTGATCTGGGGGATCGGTCCGATCCTCTACATCCTGGTCGGCGACGGCGTGCTCTGGTAAGCGCCCGCCAGGTGCGTCGATGAGCCCCGCCGAGGTCGCCGCGCCTGCGACGAGGAGGCCCCCGCTTCAGCCGGTTGTGGGCACCAGCACACGGGCGCTTGCACCGTCGCCGTCGACGCGAACGGTCGGTGCCGTTGACGAGCGACGCTGCGGGATGACCTGAAATTCGATGACCTTCACGCCGGATGACGGAAGGGCGATGGTCGTCCGAAACGGCGCGCACTGACGGTCGCTGCAGAACGAGGCTATCCAGCGCGCCGGCAGCCCGGCCGCGCTCAGCGCGACCGTCTTCCCCGGCATGCCGGCGACGACCAGGCGGTATTTGTAGGTGCTCGCGACCGAGCCGGGCAGATCGGGGCCGGTCCACGGCGCCAGCGAGAGCGCGGTTTTACCGCCCGGCTGCGCCGCCGAGAGCGCGATCGTCGCTTCTTGCGCTTCTTCGAAATACATCGCGTAACGGGGATCGGTCTTCGGAAGCTTCGCCGTCCACGCCGAGGTTTGCGCAAACGCCGCCCGAGCTCGTGCGGTGTCCCCTTCGCGCGCGAAGAGGCGTCCTTGGTAGAGATACGCCCATGCCAACTGACGGATCGCGCGCGCATTGCCCGGCTTGGCCGCAACCGCGGCCCGTGCCATCCCGATCGCCCGCGCGTACGCGACCGCGCCGTCGCGGAACCGGCCGGCGCGACCGGCTAATTCGCCGAGCGTGACGAACGCATCGACGCTGGGCGCGGCTTCGGCGTAGCGCGCGTACGCGTCGGTCGCAGCGGCGTACTTCCGTTCGCCGCGCAGCACGTCGGCGTAGCCGCCGAGCAGGTCCGGATCGTCCGGCGCCGCCGCCAGGCCGGCGCGGTACGCATCGAGCGCAGCGCTCCAGTGCTCGCGCGCGGTTTCGGCATCACCCCGTAAGCGCGCCAGCAGCACCGTGTCGGAGGGGCTCGCGACGATCGGAGCCAGCGCCGCCGCCGCCCCATCGCGCAAAACGTTCTCCTCGACCTGCGTGCGCAGATAATCGGTATCGCCGTCAACCGCTTCGGCTTTGTCGATCGTCTGCAGCACGCGCTGCGTGGTCGCGCGGACCGCGTCCGGGCTGCCGCTGAAATCGAAGCCGCCCGGCGCCAGCAGCGTGTCGACCTCATGTTGTGCGGCGGTGACGAGCACACCGTCACGTCCGGCGCGAGCGTCCTCGACGAACGCGGTCAGGATCTTTCCGCTGACGGGTCCGACGAAACGTGCCCGCAGCGTCCCATCGGGCCCGATGACGAACGTGGTCGGGAACGCGCGCACGTCGAAGGCGGAGGCGAAGGTCTTCGTGTCGTCGATCGCCTGGGCGAACGGCAGATTCTTCGACGCGACGAATGCGCGCACGATCGGCGCCGCTTCGGTCGAGTCGACACCGAGGAAGGCGACGTCGCCCGCGCGGCTGAGTTTCTTCGCTGCGGCGACGAGCTCGGGCGTTTCCTCGCGGCACGGAGGACACCAGGTGGCCCAGGCGTTGATGACCAGCGTCTTGCCGTGAAAGTCGCGCAGCGTTACGGTCTGTCCAGTGACGGTGGTCAGCGAGAAATCCGGCGCCGGCGTGCCGACCTGCGGCCCGGACAGCGTCAGCGCGGCAGCGACGGCCAGTGTGTGCAGCATGAACTCCTCAGACCGCGGCGCCGGCGCTTGCAACGCGCCGTGCACCGACGAATGCATCGACCCGTACCGCGGTCGAATGGGATGCGGGACCGAACGGAATGACTTGAAACTCGACGATCTTCACGCCGTCGGCCGGGATCGTCACCTGGGTATGAAACGGCGCGCACACCCGGTCGGTGCAGAACGAGCCGATCCAGTGCGGCGGCAGACCGCGGACTGCAAGGCCGATGGCCTGGCCGCGGCTCCCGGTGACCGCGAGACGATACTTGATCGTACTGGCGACCGAACCCGGAAGATCGGCCCCCGTCCACGGGGCGAGCGAGATCGACGGCGGCGCGCCGGCGAGGACGCCGAGCGCGATCATGCCTTCCTGCGCCTGTTCGACGTACCACGTCGCCCGTGGATCGCCGGCCGGGATCCGCGCCGCCGCCTCGAGAGCGCGCTCGAACGCCGCCCGGGCTTGTGACCGCCGTCCGAGACTCGCCTCCATGCGCCCCGCGTAGAGGTTGGTCCACGCGCGTGCGGGCAGCGTCTTTGCGAGCGCGGCGGCGCGCGCGTATGCTCCTTCGGCGGCGGCCACGTCGGCCTGCTTCGCGAGCGCGTTGCCGAGACCGGCGAAAGTCGCGTACGACGGTGCCGCCCCCGCGATCCGTTCCCGCAGCTGCACGACGCGCGTCCAGTCGGCGCGTTCCCCAGCCGCGTAGGCCGCACCGGCGAGCGCCTCGAGGTCATCGGGCGCGAGGTCGATCGCCTGCTGATAGAGGCTCTGGGCGTCGCTCCAGTCTCCGCGCGCGAGCGCCTGGTCGCCGCGCAGGCGCGCCAGCAGCGCGGCGTCGTGGTCGTCCCTCGCCAGCGGCGCAAACGCCGCGAGCGCGGCGTCACGCAGACGGACCTGTTCGGCCTGCGTCGCGACCAGATCGTGATCGCGGGTCAGGTCGACCATCGCTTCGTCCATCAGGTCGTCGGAGCGCGCGATCGCGGCGACCGCGCGCTCGACGTTCGCACGCACCGTCGCCGGGTCGCCGCTGAATGGATACTGCGCCGGATCGAGCAGCGCGTCGAGCTGCGTTTGGAATGCGCTCTGCAGCGGCGCACTCTCGCCGGACTGTGCCGCGACGATATACGCGTGCAGCTGCGCCCGCGGCAGCAGATTGTCGGCATGCCGCGCGCGCAGCACGCCGTCGGGGCCGATTACGAACGTCGTCGGATAGTTGCGAATGTCGTAGTCGCGCGCGAAGGGACTGTTTTCTGCGACCGCCGCCTGCGGATACGGCACTCCCTTGGCGGCAGCGAAGGCCCGCACGGCGGGAGCCGGCTCGGTGGTATCAACGCCCAAGAACGCGACCCCGTGCGAAGCCTGCTGGAGTGCTTCCGCGATCAAATCCGGCGTTTCCAACCGGCAGGGCGGGCACCACGAACCCCACACGTTGATGACCAGCGTACGGCCGCGATAATCGCCCAGACGCAGGTGACGCCCGTCGAGGGTGGTCAGCGCGAAGTCGGGCGCCGGCGCCCCGACGACGGGGCCGCTGGGGACGGCCGGAGGACCGCTGCCGAGCAGCATCAAGAGCGCCAGCGCGGGCAGCAGCGATCGAGGGTTCACGCCCGCCAAGGACGCCGCCGGCGCCGCGGGAAGTTGCGTCCGCCTCATGTGCGCAGCTTGACCCCCCGGGCCGTCATGAGCAGCGCCGTCCCCAGCGCGAGGGCTGCCAGCACGACGACCACGCTCAGCGCGACGCCCAACGGCTCGTCGCCGGTGGGCGTGTAGCTGTACCGGAAGGCATCGATCATATGGAACATCGGGTTCACCAGCGAGATCCGCTGGACCGCCGGCGGCAAGAACTTGATCGAGGTGAACACGCCGCCGACGAACACCAGCGGTGTGATGAAAAATGTCGTGAGCACCGCGATGTGGTCGAACTTTTCGGCCAGCAGTCCGAACACGATGCCGAGCGAGGAGAACAAGATCGCGACCAGCACGATCGTGCCCAGATAGAGCGCCCAGTTCGTCGGCGCGGTATGGACGAAAACGACGCCCAGCAGGGTGATCAGCAGTGCGATGAAGACCGCGCGCACGACGCCGGCGACCACGTACCCGAGCACGATCTCAGCCGCCGACATCGGCGCGATCAGCAATTCCTGGATCGAGTTCATGAAGCGGCCTTGGAAGACCGAACTCGAGCCCTCGCTGTAGGTTTGATCGATCACCTGCAGCATGATCAATCCCGGGATGAGGAACTGCGCGTAGGAGACCCCCTGCACGTCCTTGATCCGGCTGCCCAGCGCCAGCCCGAACACGAACACGTAAAGCAGCGTCTGGATCACCGGCGGCCAGATCACTTGATTGATGATCGAGAACGTGCGCACCATCTCGCGTTTGACCAGGGTCCCAAACCCGACCGCGTTCACGTTCACCGGCGGGTCAACTCCAGAAATACGTCCTGCAGGTTTCCCGCCCCGACCAGGTGCCGGGTCGAGTCGAGCGCGACCAGTTTTCCGCTCTGGATGATGGCGATGCGGTCGCACAGCTCTTCGGCTTCCTCGAGGTAGTGCGTGGTCAGGATGATCGTCGAGCCGCGGCCGTTGAGCTCGCGCAGAAGCGACCACAGTTCGAGCCGCAGCTCGACGTCGACGCCGGCGGTCGGCTCGTCGAGAATCAGCAGGCGCGGCTCGTGGATCAGCGCGCGCGCCAGGCTGAGGCGGCGCTTCATCCCACCCGACAGGCGGGTGTAGACCTGCTTTGCTTTCGAGGTCAGATCGAAGCGTTCGAGCAGCAGATCGGCCCGGCGCGCGACCGCCGCTCCGCGCAAGCCGTAGTATCCGGCCTGATAGATGAGAACGTCACGGATGTTGAGATAGCGGTCGAAGTTATACTCTTGCGGAGCCAGACCGACGGTGCCGCGAGCGAGCCGCCAATCGCGCTCGACATCGTGACCGAACAGCGCGATCGTGCCGCGAGTGATGCGCGCGAGCCCGACGATCGCGTTGATCGTCGTCGTCTTGCCGGCGCCGTTGCGGCCCAGCAATCCGAAGAACTCGCCCTCCTCGACGGCGAGCGAAACCCCGTCGACCGCCGCGAAATCTCCATAGCACTTGACAAGGTTGTCGATGCGGAGCGCCGGGACGCTCACGGAATCACCGCGCCGGATTTCCCGAGCTTGGGATAGCGATGCCGGCGCAGCGTGGTCAGCCGCCCATCCAAGTCGGGGATTCCGCTGCGGCGCAGCTGCCGGGCGACTTTTTCGACGTCGAAATCGACCTGGCGCGATTGGATCTCCCACCCGCCCGGGCGCTGGGTGAGGATGGTATAGTGCGCCCGCGGATCGCCGTCTTTGGGCAAGCCTGCCGACGAGACGTTGACCAGCACGACGTCGCGCCAGGCGCGAACGAACGGCAAATGCAGGTGGCCGAAGGCCGCTGTGTGCTGGGTGAGGCCGCCGAACATCCGCTCGAGCGTCGCGTCGTCGGCATCCGGCCAGACGTGCTCGTCGTCGTTGCGGGGGTTGGCGTGGCAGACGAACAGGCCGTTCGGATCCTCGCCGAACGCGAGCGACGGCGGCAGCGCAGCGAGCCAGGCCGTGAGCGCGTCGCCGAGCTGTTCGCGCGCCCACGCGACGCTGCATGCATCTTCCGGATCGAGCTGGGCGAGATCGGCGAGGCCGATCATCCGGTCGGTGTTTCCGCGCACGCAGCGCGCGCCGATTTCCTGGAGCCGCTCGAGCACCTGCCGTGGCTTGGGGCCGTCCATGCAGAGGTCGCCGGCGACCACGATGACATCGGCGCCGCCGCGCGACGCGAGATCGTCGAGGCAGCGGTTCAGTGCGTGAAGGTTGCCGTGGATATCGGAGAGGATCGCGAGGCGCAACGGAACCGGTTAGCCGCGTTTGATGGCGAGCACGAGCGAGAACGGGCCGAAACCGGCTTTCCCGAATTCCCACAGGTCGATCGCTTCGACCGCAATCTTCGCCTTGCGCAGAATCGCGAGCGATTCACGAAAGCGCAGGTTTGCGAGCACGCGCCCGTCGCCTAGGGCCAGCACGCCCGCCGCGAATTCCTCGCCGCGCGGCAACGCGACGACGCGCATGTCGCCCAGCGGGCTCAGGTCGACTTTGTCGGGAGCGGCGACGACCGTCTCGGCCGCGATCACCGAGAGGACGTCGCGCAGGCGCGGCACGCCTGGATCGAGCCCGAGCTCGACGACGCGATAGCCGAAGCCGGCGCCCAGCGCGGCCAGCTGCTCGCGGCCGAAGGCGTTCGAGCGGGGGCGCAGACCGGCACCCGCGCGCGGCACGCCGACGAAGATGCGGCCGGCGGCCAGCGCGACGTCGGTGGCGTCGAGCAGCCCCGGTGCGGCGATGCGCCCGATGATGGGGATGCCGAACTCGGTCAGGCATCGCTCGACCGCCGCCACCTCGGCGCGCCGCTCGATCTGCGAGGGGCGCGCGATCACCGCGCCGTCGGGAAAAATCAGCGCACAGTCCGCCACCAGCGACTCGGTCGCCGATTCGGTATGGGGCGGGATCTCGTGGACGGCAACGCCGCGGTCGCGCAGCGTGCCGACGAGGATAGCGTGCTGCTCGCGCGCGCGATCCGCGATCGGGGACGGTTCGCCCGCGACCGGCGGCAAGCGGTCGACCGCCGCGGAGGGGCGCAGCACGACGGCGCCGGCGAGAGCGCCGGCGTCGCTGGACACGTACGGTGAGGCGTAGCCTTTGACGGTCACGACGGGCGTGCTTCGGCGAACGACGGCTACGGTCCTGACCGGTTCGCCGTCTTCTCCGGCACCTCGATCGCCGCAAAGGGCCGCGCGTCGCCGTGCGTTCCGGTGAAGAAATCACTCAGATCCGCCGCCAGCAGATCGCCCAGCGACAGGATACCCGTCCCGAGAATCTGTTCGCTCGTCTTGAGCACGCTGACCGTCGAGAGATGGCGACGCCCGCGGTAGTGCGGCTTGGCGAACGGACCGGCGACGACCGCGTAGGCGCGCGCCGGATCGACGTGGTCGCGCGTCGACGCGGTGTCCGCCGGCATGATGAAGACGACCGTGTGCTTCCACGACGGCAGCCGCGAGAGGTATTGCACGATCAGGCCCAGCGCGCGATCCCCGGCGGCGACCTGTTCGACGACCGGCGGCAGGCCGGCGCCGCCGACTCCGCGGTCGCCGGGCAGCCAAATTTGCGTGTAACGCGGCTGGCGGCCGCGAGCGGCGAGCGCGCCGTAGTCACGCACGAATTCGGCCGCGCGCGCCTCGTCGCTGATGTGCGGATTCCAACCCGGATATTGCAGGTCGACGTTGCCGCCGAGGACCGCCGGCGCCGGCACGTCGTACCCGTACCAGCCGCCGATGCCCGCCTGCGGTCCGTCACCCGCGCTTTCGTAGCCGCTCAGGCGCAGCAGATCGCCGTAATCGCGAAACCCGATCCGGTGCCGCGCCAGCGCGTTGAAGATCGAACCCAGGCGCGGAGCGTCTTCGGGATCGTCGGCGCCATCCACGCGCGGTGTACGCCCCAGCCGGTCGTCGAGGGCACGCAGCGAGTACGGCGTGGTGACGCCGGCGGAGGCGTACTGGTGACCCGAGCCCGAGACGTCCGCGTCGGCGAAGAAGTTGGCCGCGAGCGCGTAGCGCAGCGCGAGCGCGTGGAGATTCGGCGTGACGTCGCGTCCGAAGAGGGTGTCGGCCGCGGCTCCGTCGGGCGGTCCGATGTCGCCGAGCATGGCGTCGAACGTCTTGTCTTCTTCGAGGATCACCACGACGTGCGAGAGCCCCCTGGGATAGCGGCTCGCCGTGCGCACGACGCGGCGCGTGTTCGCCAGCTGATGCAGAGTCGCGCTGGCTAGGTGTATGCTGTCGAGATCGATGCGCTGCAACGTCGACCACGGGGCCGCGGTCGGCTCTTCGCCGGCGAGCACCGGATCGTGGCCGAACCCGTTGGTGTTGACGACGTAGAGCGTGCGGTCGTCGGCAGCGAGCGCGAGCGCGGTCGGGAACCAGCCGGTCGGAATCAATCCGAGCCGGTGCAGATGGACCGGATCGTGCGCGTCGATCACGGCCACCGCGTCGATGCCGGCGAGCGCGACGTAGAGGCGCGTCCCGTCGTGCGAAAGTGCGAGCGCGGCCGGCTGCATGCCGTACGGCCCGCGGTCGAACAGTCGCAGTTCGGTCCCGCCGACCACCCGCGGCACGCCTTGGAGCGAAACGGTCGCGATCCGGTCGACGCCGCTCATCGCGACGAATGCGTAGGCGCCGTCGGCGGTCGCGGCGATCGCGGTCGGGTGCGCCCCGCCGACGATCTGCATCCCGTCCGGCGGCGGATCCATCGGCAGCGGAGCGTTCGCAAAGGGCGGCGCATCGGAGGCCAGCGACGAGAGGTCGCCGCTGGGCGCGAGCGCGAGGAACGACAGCGCCGAGGCTTGCTGCGGATCGGGTGCCGGCGGGCGGAACGCGGGCACGGCGGTCGCCTGCGGCAGATTCGTATACCGCATCAGCCCTTCGTCGCTCACCAGCAGACGGTCGCCGGCGACGGCGGCGCCGAACGGCGCGAACCCGACCGCCCGGAGGGGCCCCGACACGCTGCGCGCGCGGGTATCGATCGCCGCTACCGTGGCGGCCGCTTCGTTGACGACGTAGGCGCGGCGGCCGTCATGACTGACGATCAGCGTCCCGGGTGATGCGTGGCCCAAGCTCACGAGCGCCGGATCGATTGGGCTCGGTATCGCGATCGTGTGGCGCCGGTCGGGGACGAGCCGGCCGGTCGCGTCGAGCGTGAAAGCGTAGACCGCATTGGTCGGTCCGCCGGCCGCGAGAACCAGCGTGCGCGACGGCGCGGCGGGATCGGTCAGCGCCGCGACGCCCAGCCAAAACGTTTCGCCCGGAGCTTGATAGCGATCGATCACGCGCATCGTCACCGTGTCGACGACCGCCAGCGCGAAGCCGCCGCTAATCGACGGATCGACCAGCGAGTGCAGGGCTGGGTGGCCGGCATCGCCGCAGGTGACGATCGCGAAGCGTCCGTCGGGCGTGAGCGCGACGCCGAGCGCGTCGATGCCGGTCACGACGTTCTCGCCGGCCGGCGTCACCAAACGACCCGAGGGCAGGACGGCATCGAACGTCGCGCCGCGCAGATGTCCGGCCGGCATGCCGCCCGCCGGCGCGGCATAGCTCACGGGCGCGGCCCGGTTTGCGGGCGCCGCCACGGCGAGGGACGGCAGCACGAAGAGGGCGGCGGCGAGGACAAGGCGCGTACGGGTCACCAAGCACCCTTCGCGCCGGCGGCGGCGAATCGCCGCCTGTACCGTCGGCCGACCCAGGGCTCAGCGCTCGTCGAGACGATAACCGATGCCGCGGACGCTGCTGATCGCCAGCGTCGCGACGACTTCGTTCAGCTTCTTGCGCAGCGCGGCAACGTGTACGTCGACCACGCGCGTGGGGACGCCCGAAACGTCGTTCCACACCCGCTCGAGAATCTGCGCGCGTGTCAGCAGCTTGCCGACGTTCTCGGCCAGGTACCACAGCAGCCGGAACTCGAGCGCCGTGAGGGTCACGCTCTTGCCGCCGTTCTCGAGCGTGTGAAAGTCGCGCACCAGCGTGGCGCCTCCGACACCGAGGCGGCCTTCCTGCTCGGTCTTGCGCGAACGCTCGCGGCGGCGCAAGAACGATTGCACCCGGGCGACGAGTTCGTTACCGGAAAACGGTTTACGGATGTAGTCGTCCGCACCCAGACCGAGCCCGCGCAACACGTCGTTCTCGCTCGAGTGCGCGCTGACCATCAGGATGAACGCGTCGGACGAGTTCGCCAGCGACGTGCAGACGTCGAGGCCCGAGATGTCGGGGAGCTCGACGTCGAGCAGCACGACGGCCGGCTTGAACGCCGGCTCCGTCTCCAGGCCGGCGGCTCCCGTCGTCGCCACCTTCACTTCGTATCCCGCGCGTTCGAGGATCATCTTCTCGAACGTCGCGACGTCGGCGTCATCTTCGACGATTAGAACTCGATCAGCCACTTATCGCGCACCCACCGGCACGGCAACTTCCTCCTCGAGCATGAGGAGTTCGCGCCGTGCGACACCCTCTTCGAGCGCGGCCTGCATCACGGCCTGCGCGACCGCGTCGACGACGCGGGTGTCGAACACGCTGGGGATGATGTATTCCGCGCTGCGCTCGTCGCCGACGATGCCGGCGATCGCACCGGCCGCGGCCAGCTTCATCGATTCGGTGATCCGCCGGGCGCGGCAGTCCAGCGCACCGCGGAATATCCCGGGGAAGGCCAGCAGGTTGTTGATTTGATTCGGGAAGTCGCTGCGGCCGGTGCCGATGACCGCGGCGTAGGGGGCGGCCTGGTCCGGCATCACTTCGGGGGTTGGGTTCGCCATCGCGAAGATGATCGGATCGCGGGCCATCGTCGCGATCCATTCCGGCTGCAGGATCCCCGGCGCGCTGACGCCGACGAAGACGTCGGCACCGCGCAGGACGTCCTGCAGCGACCCGCGCCGGTTGTCCCGGTTCGTGTGCTGCGCCAGCCAGGTCCAGTGGGTGTTGTCGTAGCGGTCCGCGCGGTTCAGCGCGCCGTCACGGTCGACCGCCACCACGTCGCGGACGCCGGCCGCGAGCAGCATCTTGATCGTCGCCGTCCCCGCGGCTCCGCTGCCGGTGAGAACGACGGTCAGGTCTTCGATCCGCTTGTTGACGACCGCAGCCGCATTCATGAGCGCAGCCAGGATCACGACGGCGGTACCGTGCTGATCGTCGTGCATCACCGGAATATCGAGTTCTTCCACCAAGCGCCGTTCGATCTCGAAGCAGCGCGGCGAGCTGATGTCCTCCAGATTGATCCCGCCGAAAATGGGTGCGATCCGTTTTGCGGTCTCGACGATGGCGTCGACGTCTTTGGTGTCGAGGCAGATCGGGAAGGCATCGATGTCGGCAAACTGCTTGAAGAGCATGCATTTGCCTTCCATTACCGGCGCCGCGCCGTATGGACCGATGTCACCCAAGCCGAGGACAGCCGTCCCATCGGTGAGCACGCAGACGGTGTTGCGCTTGATCGTCAGCGCGTACGCTTTGACCGGGTCCTTCGCGATTGCGCTGGAGACGCGAGCGACGCCCGGCGTGTAGACGGTCGAGAGGTCTTGGCGTGTTTTGACCGGCCGGGTAATGCCGGTGCGGATCTTCCCGCCGAGGTGGGCGAGGAAGGTCGAGTCCGAAACGCTGATGATGCGCACGCCCTCGAGTTTCTCGATCGCGCTGCGCACCGCGTCGCCGACCGCCTCGCTGGGAACGTCGACGGTGACGTCACGGACGATCGTCGTCTTGCCGACGGTGCGCGTGTCGACGGCGCCGACCATCCCGCCCGCGTCCCCGATCGTCGACGCCAGGAGGCCGAACGAACCGCTGGTGTTCGGGGTCTCCAAACGCATGACGAGTTGGGTGCCGATCGAGGGGGCATTGGCCATTACCTCACCGTACGGTACCGCTGAACACGTGTCCTACGCTGCGTGCCTGCCGACTTGCCCGGCGTCCCAGACCAGCGGTCGACCGTCGACGGCACGGTCGCTTCCGGGGCATGCTGGGCCATGACCCCGCTCACGGCCGCCGAAGCCGCGGCACTGCTGATGCTCGCGGTCGTCGCGGCCGCCTCCGGGAGCGCATTGCGGCGCCGGCGGGAAACGCTCGAGGCGGCGGGCGTCGCCGCGGCCGGCGCGCTGGCCGCGATCTTCGGGACCGACGGCGTGCTGTGGGCCGTCGCGCTCGTGTTGGGTTTGGCGGCGTGCCTGCGCTACGGCCACGCGCTCGTCTCGGCGAGCCGCGAGCGTCCGACTCGGTTGTGGGCGGCATTGGAACGCGAGAACGCGGCCCGCGGACGCTTCTTCCCGCGCACGCTGATCGAGCGGCTCGGGCGAGGCTCGCTGGCCGACGTCGCACTCGGCGACCGCGCGACCGAGACGATGACGGTGATGATCGCCGACATTCGCGACTCGACCGGCTTGACCGAATCGCTTTCGTCCGAGGATGCCTTCATTCTGATCGCCGACTTCTTCGCGCGCTCGGCGCGGGTCGTACGCGCCCACCGCGGCAGCATCGACAAATATCTCGGCGACGGATTCATGGCCCTGTTCCCGCGGCGCGTCGAGGACGCGCTCGATGCAGCGCTCGCGCTGCAGGCCGCGGTCAAAGCGCTCAACGTCGAGCGGCTCGGACCGCCGATCGAAATCGGCGTCGGCGTGCACACCGGTCCGGTCACGTTCGGGACGGTCGGCGACTCGCGTCATATCGATACGACCGTCGTCGCGGGTACCGTGAACACCGCCAAGCGGATCGAAGGTCTCTCGAAGCGCCTGCGCGTCCCGGTCGTCACCACCGGGAAGGTCGTCAGCGCGATTCGCGACACCGACAACTACTTCGTGCGCCCGCTCGGACCGCAGCAGGTGCGCGGGAAGCGCGACACGCTGGTCGTCTACGCAGTCGACGGCCCGCCGATGGTACGCCATGCCGTCACGACCCGGGCGGCGCGCGAACGCCGCTGAGGGACATCCCTAACTGCGGGCCAGGATGTCGAGCATCGCGTCGATCCCCGTGTCTACGGCGGGATCGTCCGCGCGGCGGTCGTTGACGAGTACAGCAAACGAGAGACGGCCGTGCCGGCGGCTGACGACGTAACCTGCCAAGGCGTCGACGTTTGCAATGTGGCCGCTCTTGGCGCGCGCGCGGCCCAGGGCGCTGGTGATGCGATGCCCGCGCACGGTCCCTTCCCGGCCGACCAGCGGCAGCGCACCGATCAGGATGGCGCCTTGCGGCTGCGCGGCAGTCCGCGCCAAGAGCATCGCCAGCGTAATCGGCGCGACGCGGTCGGTCGCGGCGAGACCGCTGCCATCGACGATGCGCAGCCCGGGCTGCGGGACGGCGTCGCGCCGCAGCAGGGCACGTTCGGCCAGGATCGCGTTGGCCGAGGTTCCGGTGCCGCGCACGGTTCCGACGGCGCGCAGCAGCTGTTCGGCAAAGTGATTGTTCGAGGTGACGAGCATGTCGCGCTCGATCTGGCGGAGCGGCTCGGAACGATGGCGCCAGAGCACCGCCGGCGCCACCGGCGCGATCCCCGTTCCCGCACCGCCGGCGACGCTGATGCCCGCTTCGCGCAGCATCGTGCGCGTCACGTCGGCCGCGTACCGCGGAAGCCCGATCACCGGGCGCCAGAACGACTGCTCCGGGCCGGCCGCGATCCGCCCGTCGAAGCTGAAATCGTTGCGCGCCGGGTCGCGTTCGATCGTCAGCAGCGTGGTCGACGCGGTGACAACGCCGCCGAAGATGCGCACCGACGTCGCCCGCGGCAGCATCTGAATGCGCGCCGGGGCACCCGGTGCCGTCGGCGCGATCCGAAACTCGACCGTGCCCTGATCGAGCGACAGGGCGCTCGTGCCGGCAGCATATCCGTACGGCAGGTCGCCCGGGTCCCACGCGCGGTTCAGTTCGGGATCAGCGAACGCTCCGGCGTCGGCGACCACCGCGCCGTCGACGGTCCGCAGACCGCCCCGAACGAGCGTTCCAACGCCGGCTCGCAGGTCGTCGCGCGTCAGGGTCGGGTCGCCGCTGCCGACCAGATAGAGATCCCCGCGCAGCGTGCCGTCTTCGGGCAGCGCGAGCGCCTCGAGGCTGGTCGAGAAACGAAACGCGGGACCGAGCACGTGCAGCGCCGTCGCGGCAACGAGAAGTTTGAAGGCCGAGGCCGGGACGTACGGCGTCAGGTCGTGACGCGCAAAGAGCGGCCGGCCCTGGGCATCGATCACGGAGACGCCGCTTCCCGCCAGCGCCCGGCCGGCTAATGCGGCGCGCAGCCCGCGCTGCAGCGTGCGGACCTCCGCCGCGCTCCAGCCCGGAGTGGGGGCCGCCGTCCGCACCGGCGGCGCCGGAACCACCGCTGAGGGTGCGCGACCGGCACACGCTGCCAACGCGGCCGCCAGAACCGTCGCGGCAACGCGCCCGCACGGGCGTCTCATTGGGACCGCGTGTCGACCCGTTCGCGCAGCGCCGCGAGCTCGGTGCGCAGCCGGTCGAGGTCTTCGCGCAAGCGCGCGATCTCGGCGGGCTTGCTCTGACGCTCGCGAATGCGGATCGCCGCCTCCGCCGCGTCCCGCCGCAGCCGGCCGTCCGATTCGGCGGAGGCCAGCGCGTCGAGCGTCTCGAGCAGACGCGGATCGGCGAGTTTCTCGGCCGCCGCGTGCGCGGCCACGCGCACCAGGTAGCTGCGGTCGTGGAGCGCCTGATCGATCGCATCGACCGCCCGCGCCCGCACCGCATCGACCGATGCAGCGAGTTCGGCCAGCGCGACGATCGCGACGCGCCGCAGGGGCTCCGGCCGCGTCGCCGAGCAGGCGCCGAGCAGCACGTCACAAGCGCGCACGTCGGCGAGCGCGCCCAAACCGCGCAGCGCGCCCGCCGCGATCGTTTCGTTCCACGACGAGCGCGCCGCCCCGGCGACGAGCGCGTCGAACGCGCGCGGATCGCGCGTCCACCCGAGCGCCTGGTAGGCGGCCGCGATCACGAAATAGGATCGGTCCTCGAGAACGTCGAGCAGTGCGCCGGTAACTTCCGGGTCGCGAAACGCGCCGAGCGCTTCGGCGACGGCGCGGCGCACCTTCGGATGCGGATGCTGAAGGTTGGCGAGCAGCGCAGCCCGCGCCGACGGCGTCCGCGATTCTCCAAGCGCTGCCGCGACCTCGACCGCAACCCCCCAGGCGGGATCGCTCGCCAGCGCGTCCGCGAGCGCCGTACGTCCGAGTTCGTTGGCGTCTTTGGCGAGCGCCTTGGCGGCGCGGATGCGCGCAATCGGCGAGGGATCGCCCCGCAGCGCGGCCGCGTGCATATCCGCCCCGAGCGACGACGTCCATTCGCCGAGAATCCATCCGCTTGGATCGACCCGCACCAGCGACGGCTCGCGTTCCAGCTTTAAGGCGAAGGTCTGCGCGACCCGTTCTACGGCCAGCCGCGTGCGCGTCTCGCCCGGCATCGGTCCGGCGCCGAAATCGATCGCGATCCCATCCGGCGCGGACACGACGAAGCCGACGTCCAGATCGAAGGCATACGCGGGCGCGTCGTCGTCGATGCGCTGCTTCTGCGCGACCGTGAGCAGCGCAACGCTGCGTTCGGCATCCCAGCGATACGACACGTCGATCTCGGGATGTCCGCCGCGCTCGACCCACTGCGCGAAGAAGGCCCGCGTGTTGCGGCCGGTCTCGGTTTCGATCGCCCGAATGAGGTCGATCGTCTCGACCGTTCGGCGCGCGTTCTCGGTGACGTACCGCGCCAGCGAACGCTGCATGCGCTTCCAACCCAGCTCACCGCGCAGCATGTGCAGGACCGCCGCGCCCTTCTCGTAGAGGTGGCGGTCGAACAGTTCGATCGGATCGCGGAAGACGTTGCAGACGATCGGCCGCCGGTAACGTTCGGCGTCTTCTTCGAGATAGCGCTGAACCAGCTGATAGATCTCGTAGACGTATTCGTCCCAACCCTTGTCGGCCTCGAACCAGACCGCTTCGAAATACGTCGCGAACCCCTCGTTGAGCCAGGCCTGCGCCCAGTCGCGACAGGTGACCAGGTCGCCGAACCATTGGTGCGCGAGCTCGTGCGACACCAGAAAGTCGGCGGAGAAATCAAGGTGCGCGCGCTCGTCGTGAAGGACGCGGTCGGTCTGGGTGGTGGCCGACGTGTTTTCCATCCCGCCGAAGATAAATTCGGAGACGGCGATCTGCGAATACCGTTCGTAGGGGTACGGCACGCCGATCACGCGCTCGAAGACGTCGATCATGCGCGGCGTGTTGCCGAAGGCACGCTCGCCGTCGGCTTCACGGCCCGGCAGAGTGTAGTACCAAACCGGCACCCGCGCATGCAGCTGCTCGATCTCGCTGAACGGCCCCGTGACCATCGTCACCAAGTAGGTCGAATGCGGGACGCGCTGTTCGTAGTGGAAGGTCGTGTGCGCCTCGTGTTCGATCCGTTCGATCAGCGCGCCGTTGCCGAGCGCGAAGTTTCCGGTCGGCACGGTAATGCGCGACGACGTCGTCTGCTTCGCGTTGGGATAGTCGAAACACGGAAACCAGCTGCGCGCGTCGGAATCCTGCGACTGCGTCCACACGTGGCGCGGCTCGCGTTCGACGAAGTACAATCCGCGCCGCGGTGACTCCACTGCGTAGTCGATCGCGAAGACGAACGTCTGCCCGGCGCGCAGCGGCGGCGCGACCGTCACTTCGAGCTGCGTGCTCGTCGAGCGAAAGGGCAGCGGCTCGCCGTCCTCGAGCCGCCGCACGGCAGCGATCCGCAGGTCGACCGCATCGAGCACCAGCAGCCCGACACCGTCCTCGATCGCCTGCACGGTCGTCGTAGCGCAGCCGTCGAGCCGGCGCAGCTCGATGTCGGGGCGCAGGTCGAGCGTGATATGCCGGACTTCGACCGAGCGGTCGGGGCCGAAGTTTGCGCGCGCATCCGGCAGCGCGAAGCGACGACGCTCGCTCACCAGCCGGTTCCGCCGCGTACGTGGAAGAGAAAATCGATCACGAGTTCGCGGTTCGCGTCACGCCGCCGGACTCCCAGCGCAGAATCCGCAGGGCGTTGGGCCGCGGGTCGTCACACCAGGTGAGGAAGTAGCGGCGCGCGGGGACCGTGTGACCCGTCGGGTCCGTATACGAGTACTCGAGCCCGGGACCCGGTTCAACGCGTCCGCACGCCAGGTGCAGCCGCCGGTTGAAGTCGGGCCGCCCGGGGTCCGTGCGCGTGTGCCCGGGAATCGGCAGCAGCGACTCCTTGTCGACGAAGAGGATCCGGCGGGGATGCATGTCCGGATCGTACCAGCGCTTGGCTTCTTGTCCTTGTGCGTTGTAACCGATGAAGATCGGCGGAATCCCCGCTTCGTAATCGAGCGAGGACGAGAAGCCGTACCCATCCGTCACGACGACGGCACCGTTGGCGTCGGCCATCCGCCGTACGTCCTGCGCCAGCGGCCAATAGGTGAAGATCTCAAAGGGGCCGGTGTTGCGAAGGGTCGATCCGGTGGCCCGAAACTGTTCGTAGAGCGGACCCGGAAACGCGGCCGCCAGGAACAGAAACGGAATCAGCACGGCGGCCGGGACCGCCGCGGCGGTGGCCCAGAGCACGCGCGCGCGATGCGAGAGGGTCGTAAACGCGACCCCCATCCCGACGCAGAGCGAGATGTAGGGTCCGAAGATCCAGTGGAACTCGATCCGCTCGTGAAAGTTCAAGACGATCAATAAGGCCGACAGCGGGATCGCCGTCCAGGCGACGAGCGCGTTGCGCGGCCGCACCAGCACCAGCAGTGCCGCCAACCAAAGGCCCGGCGAATAGGGGCCGGCGCTGACGAACAGATAGAACAGCGGCCGGAGCAGCGACGGCTCAGCAACGTGGCGCTGCTCGAAGGCAAAGGTGAACGTAACCCAGTGATTGTGCGCGTTCCACACGACGAACGGCGCGTACAGCACCACCGCGACCAGGAACGTGACGACCAGACCGTCGCGCCAGAGCCGCCGGCGTGACGGCGCCAGCGACCACGCGACGATGCCGGCCAAGAGCGCGAAGGCGAACATCTTCGAGAGCAGCGCCGCGGCCACTGCGATCCCGAGGTAGACGAAGTCGCGCGGGGCGCGCGTCTGCTCGGCGCGCACGGCAAAGTACAGACTGCAGGCCCAAGCCGCCATCAGCGGACCGTCGGGTGTTGCGATGACGAAGCCCACCGACAGCATCGGCGTGAGCGTCATCGCCAGCGCGGTCACCATGCCCGCGCGCTCGTCGCCGGTAATGCGTTTCGCGGTGCCCGCCGCCGCCAGCGTGGCGATCACGCCGCAGACAAGGAACGCCAGCCGGATCCAGATCGGATTCGCCGTTCCCCATGCAAAGGGGAAAATGAGGTAGGCGACCATCGGCGGATGGTCCGCGTAGCCGAGCGCCAGATGTTTGGACCACTCCCAGTAGTAGGCCTCGTCGCCGGTCAGCGGCACCTTCGCGGCCGCGATCGCGCGCAGCAGCGTGACGAACGCGATGATGGCCCAGGTCGCGTACTTCACTCGTAGGGTGCGGTCGAGCCGCCGTTGACGCCGAGCACCATTCCGTTGAGAAACCCGTTTTCGTCGGCGACCGCGAAGCGCACGGCCGACGCGACGTCCTCCCACGAGCCCGCGTGTCCGGTGGGATTCTTGCCTGCGGTCGCGCGCGCCGCTGCGCGATCGGCTGTCTTGTTGCGAATGTCGCCCGGCTCCACGACGTTGACGGTGATGCCCGCGCCCGCTTCTTCCAGCGCGAGGGTCCGGGCGAACGATACGACCGCCGCCTTAGCCGCAGCATAGAGCGACATGCCCCGCGCGGGCTGCGTGACCGACGAGCCGTTCATTCCAAACAGCACGATGCGCCCGAAGCGGCGGGCGCGCATCCCCGGCAGCACCGCAAAGGCGAGGGCCACCGCCGAGCTGAGATTGCCGTCGACCATCGCGCGATAGTCGGCGAACGTGCTGCGCGCGAACCGCTTGACGACGATCGGCCCGACCGCGTGCACCAGGACATCGATCGGACCGCGCGCCGCGGTGACCGCGTCGACGACGTCTTGTGCGGCCTGGGAATCTTCGAAATCGGCCGCCACGGCGAACGCGTCGGGGTCGTGCGGCCGCACGAGTTCCAGCGTTGCATCCGGCCGCGTTCCGCCCGCGCGGTAGGTGAAAGCGACCCGGTCGCCGCCGCGCGCGAGTTCGAGCGCGACGCCTTGGGCCAAACCGGAAGCGGCACCGGTGACGAGCGCGAGCCGAGAACGCGTGCGATCCGGCGGCGCCGGCGTCAGCGTGACGGTGCTCGAGTTGCTGCGTAGGCGGTCACGGCGAACCGGTGAGACATCGCGCCGTCGGCCCCCTGCTGGGTTCGCTGGAGCGAACCCTTGGCTTCGAGCGAGCGGGACCTGGCAGTCAGGGCGCTTTGGTCGCGCTCGCTCGAAGGTTGGCCGGCGCGAACCGCCGGGGAGGTGAGCCTAGGAGCCGCCCGACGTGAAGGACCAGCGGTGGTCGAACGAAGCGCCGGCTGAGTCTTTCCCGAACACGCGCACGTCATGGCGTCCCGCGGGGAGACTCGGCGGTGTGTAGGTCACGCCGTGGTCGGAGATGTAGGCGTTCGAGCTGACATCGCGACCGTCGAGCACGACGCGCACGCTGTTCGGGTCAACCCGGCCGTTTTCGAACGTGGCTTGAATCGTCGGATGATTCCCCTGAATCGTGGCATCGCGCCGCGGCAGTACACTGCCGAGCGTCACCGGGCTGTCATTCGCCGGCGGGTTCGCGTTGGGGTTCGGGTTCATGGGCGGGCCGGGATTCGGCGGCGCGTTTCCGCCCTCGTGCGTGTTGATCGCGACGAGATTGTTCGTGCCGTCGTAATTCACGCTGGCACCGAGGGCTTGCGAGATAAAGCGCAACGGAACGTACGTCGAAGCACCGATGATGAACGGGGCGACGTCGACCGTTTGGCTCTGGCCGTCAACCGTCGCCTGCTGCGAGCCGATGTGCAGCGAGATCGTGTGACCGCGACGCGTCGCGTTGATCGTGCCGTCGGCGTAGACGACGGTCGCGCCGAGGCTTTCGAATACGCCGCGCAGCGGGACGAACACGCGGCCTGCGCGTTCGGTCGGCGACGGGTTCAAATTCAGCGCGGCGCCGTTGACGGTGACGGACACGGGGCCGTCGGCAAGTGCCGGCACGGTTACTGCCGCCGCGAAGAGCGCGGCGAGCGCAACGATGTAGGGTGAACGAATCGGCATCGAGGGAACCTCCGGTAGAACGAGTGCGGAGATTTCCTTACCCTATTCGGCTGCTTTTCGTACGATTATTTGGAAGAACGTACACTGCAGCAGGCGTGCGCTCGTCGCGTGAGCCGGCGTGCGTTCGGCAAGCGACGCGACGCCGGTGCTCAGTCCCCCGCTGTGCCGGCCGCGACGCGCGGCGGCTCGAGGATGCCCTCACCGCGCACGATTCGCCGCTCCGCCCGCCGAGCACGGCGATCTTCGTTCCAACCGGCAATGCGATTGACGGTCGCGTACATTGCCGGGACCAGGAACAGCGTGAGGAACAGTGAGCTCAGCAGCCCGCCGATCAGCACGATGCCCATCGAACGGCGGATCTCCCCGCCCTCGGTGAATCCGGCCGCGAGCGGCAGCATTCCGAAAACCATCGCCGCCGTCGTCATTACGATTGGCCGTAACCGCGTTCCGCCGGCGGCGAGGATCGCCTCGGCGTACGTGAGGCCGCGCTTTCGCAACGTATTCGCATAGTCGACCAGCAAGATGCCGTTCTTTGCCACGAGGCCTAACAACATGATGAGGCCGATCGCCGAGAACAGATTTATCGTTTGGCCGGTCAGCGCAAGTGCCAAAAGCGCGCCGATAATCGCGACCGGGATCGAGAACATGATCACGAACGGCGTTACGAACGAACCGTACAGGATGACCATGAGGCAATAGATCAGCGCGATCGAGGTCAGCAGCGCGAATCCCATCGAGCTGAGGAACTCGAGGAAGTACTTCGAGTCGCCGTCGGTGCCGAGCGTCACGCCCGCGGGCAGAAATCCCGGCGTCGCCAGCTCTTTATTGACGCGCCCAATCACTTCGCCCAGCGTGGTCTTGGTCCGGTCGATATCGCCGTTGACGCGCACGACGACCGCCTTGTCGACATGCTCGATCTTGATTGGTGCGCGGTCGAAAGTGAAGGTCGCGACGCGGCCCAGGGGCACCATCGTGCCGTCGTTGGCGCGGACCGGGATACGTTGGATCTGATCGATCGAATTGCGCTCCGTCAGCGGATATTGAAGCAGCACGTTGACCAGGCCGTTCCAGGTCCGCACCTTGGTCGCGATCACACCGCCGACCGCCGTCCGCGCGACGGTCGCGGCCGCCCCGGGCGAAACGCCGAGAACGGCAGCGCGCGCAGGATCGATCTTCACGTTGAGATGCGGCGCTTCATTTTCCGCGCCGGTCTGCACGTTGACCGTGCCCGGGATCGAACGTATGAAGGCAGCCAATTTGTCCGCTCCCGGGTGGATGACGTCGCCGGGCCCTGAGAGCGTGTACGAAATCGGGAGACCGCTGCCGCCTCCGCCCCGTCCGGAAACCGTCAACTCCGCGCCTTTCGCGAGCGGCGGCAGAATCGTGCGGAGCTTGGCGATGACATCGTCTTGGTCGCGGCGATGCGTCTTCTGCAGCGTGATGTTGAACTGGCCGACGAAACCGCCGTCGATCGAACTGTACCCGTCGGGTTTTGAGCCGGCATAGGTGCGCACCGTGTCGATGTTCGGCAGCTTCAGGACTGCGAGTTCCACGCGGCCGAGTGCGGCTTCCGTCACCGCGAGCGGCGTTCCGACCGGGAACGTGATCTCGCCGTGGATCTGCCCGTTCTTGGAATCGGGCACGAACTCGCTCTGCAGGTTCAAATGAAACAGCCCCAGTACTGCCAGGCACGCCGCGGCAAGGCCGCAGCCGAGCGCGCCGGTTATCGACGCGGCCGGATTCGAGCCCGTTATGCGGATGCCGAACAGGCCGGCGCCACGCAGACCTTTTCCAACCGGAATCCAGAGCACGGTAAGGGCGCCGATCACGAGATCCGCGACCGCCATCGCGAGCATCGCCTGAACGCCGCCCAACAGGGAGATCGCGTTGACCACCAGCAGCAGGCTGAACCAAAACGTCAGCCAGCGATGGCGCAGCGCCAGCGGCAGCGCGACCCCTTTGTACCACGTCGTCAGCCGTTCGAAAGCGCGCTGAAACCACGCCAGATACGACGGCGGCGCGGCCGAGCGGCGCAGAACCGACCATTTGGCGGCGAGCACCGGCGTGAGCGTAAACGACACGAACAGCGAGAACAGCGTCGCAACGGTGACGACGATGCCGAATTCCTTCATGTACTCGCCGACGAACCCGCTTAGGAATGCAAGTGGGAGAAAGACCACGACGTCGACGAGCGTAATCGCGATCGCCGCGCCGCCGATCTCGCTGCGCCCGCTGATCGCGGCTTCGTTCGGGGCTTGTCCCAAATCGCGATGTCGCGTGATGTTCTCCAGTACGACGATCGAATCGTCGACCAGGATGCCGATCGTCAGCGACAGGCCCATCAGCGAGATGTTGTCGAGCGTCAAACCGAGCACGCGCATCACGATGAACGTCGCTAGCAGCGACGAGGGGATCGCGATCATCACGACCGCGGCATTGCGCCAGGCGTGGAGGAAGAGCATCAGCACAACGGCGGTCAGAAAGATCCCTTCGAAAAGGGACTGCAGGACGCCGTTGAGCGACGCGGTCGTATAGTCCGCGGGGGCGAAGAGCTCGTGGAACTCGATCTGCGGATACTTCTTCATGAGATCCGCCATCTGCGCGCGCACGATTTTGGTCGAACCGACCTCGTCGGAGCTGATGGTGCGCGTGATCTCGAGAATCAGCCCGGGCGCGGCGTTCATGTGCGAGATGAGCCGCAGTTCCTGGTGCGTGTCGAGAACGTTCGCCACGTCGCCGACCCGTAGGGTCGACTGCGCGCCGCCGGGGATCGTCAAAGGCAGCGCCGCAATGTCGCCGGCGGAGTTCACGTCGGCATGGACGGAGACCGTCGTTTCGATGGTGGGCCGGTCGATGCGGCCGCCGGGAAGGTTGCTGTTGTTGGCCGCGATCGTATTGAAGACGTCGGTGAGCGTAGCGCCCGATCCCATCAGGCGCAGCGGATCGGCGTCGACGTCGAACTCCCGCACGGCCGCACCGCTGAGATTGACGTTCTCGACGTTCGGAATGTGGCGGATGTCGGAGATGACCCGGTCGTTGAGGACGTCGGCCAGAGCCTCTGCGCTGAGGGTCTTGGAGTCGACGGCATAGGTCAGAACCGGGGCATCGGCACCGTTCTTGATCACTTGCGGCGGATCGAGGTCGGTCGGCATGTAGAAGCGTGCCGTATCGACCCGCCGCTGCACGTCGATCGCGGCGAAATCGAGGTTCGTCCCAAGTTTGAACTGCACGACGACGGCCGCGGAGCCTTCTTCGGCGGTCGCGCTGAGCTGATCGAGGTGCTCGATCCCGTCGATCTGATCCTCGATCGGTTTGATGACGAGCCGTTCCATTTCGGCCGGCGACGCGCCCGGATAGCTGGCGGCGACGATCACGATCGGGAAATTGACGTTCGGCTGCTGGTTTTTCCCGAGCGAGAAATAGGACGCCGCACCGTAGACGGCCAGCGCGACGAACAGCATCGCGACGATGATCGGGCGTTGAATGGAAAATCGCGTCAGCCACATACGTGAGGACCGCCCTCTCGCCGGTCCGCCGAACCTACGAGCGTTACGGGCGCGATGTTTCGCTAAACCTCCTAAAGATTCCGTTGTTGAGACTCCCCGCGCCGGCCTGACCGATCGAGCCTCGTACGAAACCGTACAAAGGAGTGGGCAAGGGTCGCAGGGAGCCGGCGTCCGATGGTAAAGGTTGCGTCAGGAGCGCTTGAGCCGAGTATCCGAGAGTTCAGGGTTTCGATGGGAGTGCGAGGCCGCCGCGAGGGGACGTGGCGGCCTCGCTGTTTCCCGGCCCGGCCGCAAGAAAAGCCCGCCACCGCGGCGGGCTTTCCACATTGTCGAACCGTTTACGCGGCTCGCCCAGCGCGCTCAGGCGCGGTCTTTCGTCCTCCACGCGGAGCCCCCGAAACCCGGGCCGCCGCCCACCCGTATCTGGGGCGGACTCCAACGGAGGTGGTCGGCATGAACCTGGCCTTGGCGATAGTTCTTGCGACGGCGATGGTTTGCGCGACGGTTCTGGTCATTTCGTTCATCGGTTTGAGCCTAGCCAAGGAGCGGCGGCCGGTGTGCCGGCAATGTGGAGCCTCGATCGACCCGCCCGCCTGACGTCGGAGCCGAAGGAAAAAAGAAAGGCCGCCGATCACACGGGCGATCCGGCGGCCTCTACGTGGTGCGCGAGACTGGACTTGAACCAGCACGGGATTGCTCCCGCTAACCCCTCAAGCTAGTGCGTCTACCAATTCCGCCACTCGCGCACGGGCTCGCCCATGTACGCGGGCGCGACCAGTTCAACCTTCGGCGAACCCTTCGCGACCCCGAGCTGCGGCGTTGGGCGGCGGGTTCGAGTAGGGCGCGAATCTTCTCGTGCGGGCGCTCGAACTGCGGTCGCCCTTCGCGAACAAGCGCAAACGGTCACCTTCCTCGGCTGCCTGCGAAGAGTGCCGCTAACGACCTCCGCGGAAGCATCCGGGATGCTGACGCGCTGCATGTCGATCGTCGCACTCTTTGCGGTCGTGTCATCCGCAGCGTCGGCGGCGCCGTTCGCCACCGTCACCGCGGGGCCGCGCACGGTGAGCGATTATACCGTTGAGCTGGATCCGCACGGAATCGACGGGACGGTGTCATGGAGCGCGACGAGTTTTTGGCTTCAGCGGTTCGATCGTCCGGCCATCTGGGAGCCCGTTGCGATCAGTCAAGGGCCGACGGACGTACGGTCGACCAACAACGGCGCCGGTTTTGTCGACTTTCAACTCGCACTGCCGTCGCGGCTGGTTGGTTTCTATCGGATCGAAGCGAAGGTCGGGGCGGATTTCCTTCGCGATTTGGCCGGCGCGCCGGTCGAGGTCGTGCCAGGCGTCGTTTCGACACTCGTGTTTGCGCCCGATATAACGATCGAAGAGCCGCACGCAGGCACGCACTTCCTCGACGTGCTTGGTAACGAGTACGTCGAAACCTCCGGCGCGGACCATCCGATCGTTGATGCCGCGACGCGAAAAGCAGCAACCCCGCGGTATGGCTTTGGAATTGGGACACCGGCGCTCGCGCCGATCGTTGCCGACCCCGACGTCGACCGCCTGGCCAAGGAATTGATCGGCCGGCCATTGTGGACGCGAGGCCCGTTTCATTTCGGGTGCCTCGGCAAGGAAGGAAGCATAACCGCCGCCGCGCGGGACCGAGCCCCCTTACGGATACGACGGATCGCGCGGATCGGCGGTGTCTTCACCCGCATTTTGCTTGGCGGACGCGAAACGATGCCGCATTGCGGCGGCTCCTGCCACGACGACTCACATCTCTACGTAGAGAATCCCGTCATGGTCCTCTTTGATGTCGACGACGCGAACGTCGACCACATTCCGCCGATGGTGTTCTCGAACTGGCGTTACACCGGACCGTGCCAGACCGGCGAAAAGTTTTTTGCCGGGGCATTCGATCTGCGGCAGCGCCTCTCCACAACCGATCCCCGCACCGCGAACCCTCGCTGGTCTTCAAACGAGCGTGCTGCACTGCTCGACTACCGTGTTATACCCGGGATGACTCGCGAGCAAGTGCTTTGGGCGTATGGATATCCGACCGTGCAACCGCTCTCGGAGGCCACGCTGCGCGCCGAGCAGTGGTCCTGGAATGCCGGAACGCGGCTCGAAGTCACGGTGCAGTTTGCCGGTGACGTCGTGACGAGCAGCTCGCTGTCAACGACAATGTCGTCGCCGGAGGGGTTTTGAGCCTGCCCAGCCGTGGACCGCAGACCCGTAGCGCCACGCTTGGCCTCAATCGGGGGTCTTATCGGATGTGAATCGCATCGATAAATCCAACGCCGAGTGGCGCAAGGAACTGCCACCGGACCGCTACGCCGTGCTGCGTGAAAGCGCGACCGAACCGCCCTTCAGCGGTGCCCTTTACCGAAACCACGCCGGCGGGGCGTACCAGTGCGCCGCCTGCGGCAATACCCTCTTCTCGTCGGCGACGAAGTTCGAAAGCGGCAGCGGCTGGCCGAGCTTTTGGGCCCCCGAAGACCAGGCCAACGTCACGCTGGTCGAAGACCGCAGCCACGGCATGGTGCGTGTCGAGGCACGCTGCGCGCACTGCGACTCGCATCTCGGACACGTCTTCGACGACGGTCCGAAGCCGACCGGGCAGCGCTACTGCATCAACTCGCTGGCGCTGACGTTCGCTCCTAAAGACGATCCGGCCGCATAGCAGCGCCGTCGCTCGAACCTCGGCGGCCTCGGCTGCGACCGTAGAGATGTGAGCGGCCGATGACTGACGCCGAAGACCGCGCTCTCCTCGAGCGGATCGCCAAACGCGACCGGCTCGCGTTCGAGACGTTCTTCGGCGCGCACGGCGCGGACGTCCACCGTTTCGTGCGCGATCTCGTGCGAGACGACGGTCTGGCGGAGGAGTTGACAAGCGACGTGATGGTCGAAGTGTGGCGGGGCGCGGGTCGTTTTGCCGGGCGCTCTCGCGTGCGGACTTGGGTCTTCGGCATCGCCCATCACAAGGCGATCGACGCGCTGCGCCGCTCGCGCGGGCGCACGGTGCCGCTCGACGACCTCGCCGACCAGCCGTCGACGACTGCCGGGCCCGAAGCGGCGGCACTCCACGCGGCCGAACGCGATCAGCTCGAAGCCGCCCTGGCATCGCTCAGTGCCGAACATCGTGCCGTGCTCGAACTCACCTACGTCGGAGGCTTCTCGCAAAAGGAGATCGCCGAGGTCGTAGGCTGTCCCGTCGCAACGGTGAAGACGCGGGCCTTCTATGCCAAGGGCCGTCTGCGGGACGCGCTCGGCAAAGCGGAGCTGCCGCGATGAAACACGACGTCGCAGAACTGCTCCCGTTCTACGTGAACGGCACCCTCGAGGCGCCCGACCGGGCGCGCGTCGAGGCCGAACTGGCGACGTGCGCGGAGTGCAGCGCCGAACTCGGTGACCTTCGCGTGCTGGCGGAGAACCTGCGTGCGCGCGCGGAGGCTGCACCGCCGCCGCCGCAGGCGTTGCTCGCGCGCACCTTCGCGGAGCTGGCTCCCGAGCCCACGCTGGCGACGCGGCTGCGCAGCGCCTGGTGGAGCGCGCCGGCGCGCTACGCGACCGCCGTCGTGCTGGTCGCGAGCGTCAGCGCCGGGGCCGTCGCAGCCTGGCACCTGCGCGAGTCCGCTGGACGCGACGACCGGTTCGGGGCCCCCAGCTCCGTTGTCTATGTGTCGAGGTCATCCGCCCCGCACGCCGACGCCATGGAGATGGCCGCGCCCCCGGTGAAGAGCGGCCCGCGCACCGTCGGGGCGGCGACCTCATCCGTCGCCCAATCGCACCGGCTGGCGCGAACGGCGACGCTCTCCCTGATCGTGCACGATGCGGAAGCGTCGCGTACTCGCGCCACGGACCTGACCGGCGCCTTGGGGGGCGTCGTCACCGCGCTGTCCGACGAGGGACCCGCCTCGGCCGGCGACGTGCACGTGGTGCATCTCACGATCGAAGTGGGGGCAACGCGGCTCGACGATGCGCTCGACCGGCTAGCGCAGATCGGTACGGTCCAGCGCCGCGAGATCGATGCCGAAGATCTCGACGCGTCGCTCGTCGATCAGGATGCGCGCTTGCGCAATCTGCGGCGGGAGGAAACCGCCCTGCGGCAATTGATGGACAAGCGCGGCAGCGTCGACGAGATTCTGACCGTCGAGCAAAAGCTCAGCGACGTGCGCGGCAGCATCGAAGAACTGGACGCCCAGCACCAGCGCGATCTGCATCGGGTCGCGACCAGCACGATCGCACTGACACTCACCGAAGACCATCCGCACGCCGCGCCGCCCAAGCCGGGCCCGACGGCGCGCATCGACGGCGCCTGGCAGAACGGCGTGCGCGCGCTGGCCGACACCGTCGTTGCGTTGGTCAGCGTGCTCGCCTGGGCCGTTGCCTTCTCGCCGGTGCTGCTCGGTGTCGCCGGACTCGCCTATCTTGCCAAGCGCGGCATCGGCCGGCTGCGCCCGACGCAGACCTGAAGCGCGCTCAGGCGCGGAGCAGGCGCGTCGGCAGCCGTTGCTCGCGGACGCCCCGCGCGGTTGCGGTCACGCGATACGCCGCCGCCCCATCGCGCGCGCTGACTGCCTCGCGCAACTTCTCGTTCTCGAAACGCAGCGCGACAAAATCGTCGGCCGCATACCCGGCGCGCAAACGACCCGCGCCGATCATCTGCGTAAAGTGCGGTCGCCGTCCGGGTTCGGCGTCGTAGTGTGGAGTGAAGCTTCCGCGCAGCCAGCCGAGCGCGCGCATTCGCGTCAACCGACGCGGATACGAGTCGGTGATCCCTTCCGTAAACCAGCACAGCGCACCGGCGCTGACGCCGGCCAGAACCGTCCCGTTCTCGTAGGCCGCGCGCAAGGCACGATCGACACCCCACGTGCGCCACAGCAGCAGCATGTTGCGCGTATTCCCGCCGCCGACCCAGATGACGTCTTGCGCCGCGAGAAAGCCGTCGACATCGGGATCGCGCGTCGGATCGAACAGATCGAGTGTCACCGGCTCGCACCGCAACGCCGAAAACGCTCGCCGAAATCGCCGCATCGCCCGCACCGGATCGGCCGAAGCCGTCGGCACATAACACACCCGCGGCCGCCGCTTCCCGGAAGCCCCAAGCACATACCGCTCCAAAGCCCCAGCCTCACCGCTGCGCGTAAACCCACCCCCGCCAATCGGAATAATGATCCTACTCAGCCGCCCACTCCCAAACCCCTCAAGCCCGCGTCCAACGCAAAAACAAAGCTAGGAAAAAACGAGAACGGCTTCTTGACGAATAAAAACACAAAGAAAAAGAGAAACTCGCTCCATCCCCTCAATTGACAAACCGCATCGCAAGCAACTCACCGTGTCCGCCACCATCCTGCCAAACCCCCAAGCGCCTCAATCCCAACTCCACCACCGCGCCGCTCGGAGCGAAGCGACCGTGCCAAGGGCGTCGCGGGCGCGCCGGTCGCCGGGGCGTTGCGAGCGTCGCGGAGCCTGGAAGGCGAGAGCGACGCGAGCACCGAGCGCCGTTTCGCGCAGGAAGCGCGAAACGGCGCGTCCCCGGCGACCGGCGCGCCCGCGACGCCCCAGCCACAATCCATCAAACCAAACAGGCCGCTACTGGGTATTCGGATCGAGCGCGTCCCGCAATCCATCCCCGGCGTAGTTGATCGCCAGCACCGTTACGAAAATGCACAGGCCGGGGAAGATTGCGACCCATGGCGCGCCGATGATGTTCGATTGTGCGTTGGCCAGCATGTTGCCCCACGACGCCGTCGGCGGCTGGATACCGAAACCGAGGAACGACAGCGTCGACTCGAGGATGATCACGTTGGCGACTTCGAGCGTCGCCTGCACGATGATCGGGGCGATCGCGTTGGGCAGCAAGTGCCGGAAGATGATGCGGCCATCGTTATTGCCCAGCGCCCGTGCCGCTTCGGCGAACTCGCGTTCTCGCAGCGAGAGGAACGATGCGCGCACGAGCCGGGCGACGGCCGGCCACGAGAGGCCGCCGATGATCAGCACGATGACGCCGAAGTTGAGGGCGGCCTTGCTCGAGGTGCCGGCGACGATCGCGGTGATCACCAGCAGCAACGGCAAGAGCGGAATTGAGAGCACGACGTCGGTGGCGCGCATGATCACGAAGTCGACCCAGCCGCCGTAGTAGCCGGAGATCGCACCGAGCACGGTGCCGATGCTGATCTCCATCAGCACGGCAAAGAACGCGACCGTCAGCGAGATTCGCGCGCCGAAGATCAGGCGTGAAAGCAGATCGCGGCCGACCTCGTCGGTCCCCAGAATGTGTCCGGCGATGCCCGGCGCCAACGCCGGGCCTTGCCAATTGACGTTGTCGATGAAGTTCGGGTCGGCCGGAGCGATCAGGTTGGCCAGGGCGGCGACCAGCGTCATGACCAGGATGACGACCACGCCCGCGATGGCGATGTGGTGCCGGCGGAAGCGGCGCCAGACCGTGTTGCGCGAGAGCGGCGTCTCGTCGGCGGCGACGACACCGGCGGGCGGATGGAGCGGCAGGCTGGCGGCCATCAGCTGTACTTCACGCGCGGATCGAGCCAGGCATAACAGATGTCGGCCAGCAGGTTACAGAAGATCACCAGGCACGAGACCATCAGCATGTAGCCCATCAGCAGCGCGAAGTCGAACTGCTGCAGCGCGTTGATGAACAGCCGGCCCATCCCGGGCCAGGCGAAGATAGTCTCGGTCACGATCGCGCCCGATACCAGGATCGGCAGCGTCAGCGCGACGATCGTCACCAGCGGGATCAGCGCGTTCTTGAAGCCGTGTTTGAGGATCACGGCGCGACGCGAGACGCCCTTGGCGGCCGCCGTCCGCATGTAGTCCGTGCGCAGCACCTCCAGCATCGAGCTGCGCATGAAGCGGCTGTATTGGGCGATGAAGACCAGCGACAGCACGAGGGTCGGCAGGACGAGGTGCCGCGCGACCTCACCGAACCCGCAGGTATCGGTGTCGCAGATTCCGGCTGACGGCAGCTGGATGTGATATCCGAACAAGAGCGGGATCCCATACACCGCGAACAGCAGCTGCACCATCAGCGCGAACCAGAACGTCGGCATCGACTGGCCGAAAAACGCAAACGTCGTGATCAGATAATCGATCCACGAATACTGCTTGATCGCGCTGATGATGCCGAACAACACGCCGAGGGTCAGCGAGAAGACGAACGAGGTGCCCATCAGAATGATCGTCGCCGGAAAACGCCCCAGGATCGCGTCGGTGACGGGCTCCGAGTTCGACATCGACCAGCCGAAGTCGCCGACGACGACCCGGCCCAGCCATTTGAAGTACTGCACGTACACCGGCTGATCGAGGCCGAGGTTGTGCTTGAGGCGCACGATGTCGGCCTCGGTGATATGCGGGTTCTGTAGGTACGGCGTCAGCGGTCCGCCCGGCGCTTCTTGCAGGATCGAAAACAGGACGACGGAGACCAGCAGCAGGAGCGGGATGTTCTGCAGCGTCCGGCGGACGACGTACGTGAACAGAGAGGGCCTCCCGGTAGGACGGACCGCGGCGTGTTTCGCGCGCCGGCCCGGTACGCCTCTGGGCGGCCTTACGCGGCGCGGGTGATCGGGAGTCCGAGGATCGCACGCGCCTGATCCGGAGTCGAAACCGGTCGTCCCAGCTCCTCGGCGATCCGGGCCACGCGGGCAACCAGCTCCTCGTTGCGCGCGAGCCGGCCTTTGCTGTAGTAGAGGTTGTCCTCGAGACCGACGCGGACGTGACCGCCCATGGCGATCGCCACCGTCGCCAGCGGCAGCTGCATGCGGCCGGCGCCGGCGACCGACCAGGTACAGCCGGCCGGGAGTGCGCGCACGCAGTCGACCAGGTTCTCGACCGACGCGTCGAGCGCGCCCGGCACGCCGAGCACGAAATCGACGTGCGCCGGCAGACGGATGACGCCTTCGGCCGCCAGACGCTTCGCGTTGGCGACGTGCCCCAGGTCGAACACCTCGAGTTCGGGGATCACGCCGTACGCGTCCATGCGGGCCGCGATCCCGCGCATGATCGGGAAACTGTTCTCGAACACGTCGTCGCCGAAGTTGACGGTCCCGCAGGTCAGCGTCGCCATCTCCGGCCGCAGGACTAGCGGTGCCGCGCGCTCGTCAGGCGTCATTCCGATCGCGCCGCCGGTCGAGAACTGGACGATCAGATCGCCGGCCTCGCGGATCGCCGCCTGTGCCGCCCGAAAGCGCTCGACGTCGTGCGTGTTCGTTCCGTCGTCGTTGCGGCAGTGGACGTGCACGATCGCCGCGCCGGCCGCGCGGATCGCGCGGGCCGTCGCACCGAGCTGCTCCGGCGTGACCGGCAGATACGGCGTCTGATCGGGCGTCACTTCCGCACCGACCGGCGCGACGGTGATGATCAGCGGATCCACCCGGTCATCTTGCGGACGGCGTGCCGCTTCCCCCGCCGCCGGCATGACGTTGGCGACGCAGCGCGAACCGCGCGTCGGTGAACGCTGCTGACGGCCAACGACCCTCGCGCGCCGTCGCCCGCTCGACGCGGGCGATGATCGCGACGCCGCATCCGCTCGCGACGGCCGCCGGCCGCGACGTGCTCCGCCGCGGTGGGAATGCGGTCGACGCGGCAATCGCCGCGAACGCGGTGCTGTGCGTCGTCTATCCCGCCAGCTGCGGTCTCGGCGGCGACGCGCTATGGCTCGTGCACGATCCCAAGCTGCGCCGGACGATTGCCTACAACGGCAGCGGGCGGACGGCGCGCGCGGCGACACCCGACCTGCTGCCCTCGGGCGTGGTGCCGCGACGCGGCGCGCTCACCGTCACCGTCCCCGGCGCGGTGCGTTCGTGGGAAGAGGTCGCGCGCATGCACGGAACGCTCGCGCTCGACGCGCTGCTCGCCGAAGCCGAAGCGTATGCCCGCCACGGTTTCGCGCTGACCGACGTCGTCGCCGCGTACATCGAAACGTTCGCGGAGCTCTTGGGCGCCGATCCGGCGGCGCAAGCGATCTTTCTCGCGCGCGGGGTGCCGCGGCCGGGCGACGTGCTGCGCAATCCGGATCTCGCCGACACCTTGGCTGCGATCCGGCACGGCGGCGCCGGCGCGTTCTACACCGGCCGGACGGCCGAGCAGATCGTGAAGAAACTGCAAGCCGGCGGCAATCCGATGACGCTCGACGACTTAGCAGCGCAGCGCACCGAGACGATGACGCCGCTCGCGCTCGCCTGGCACGGCCGCGAGCTGCTCGTGCATCCGCCGAACTCGCAAGGCGCCTGCCTCTCACTCGCGCTGGGGATGCTGCAGGCTGACGGGGGCGCCGAGGAGCCGCTCTGGAATCATCTCGCGATCGAAGCCGTCAAACGCGCGTTCGCGATTCGCGACGCGACCTTTTGCGATCCGGACTTTCATCCGAGCGGGATCGAAGCGGCGCTCGCTCCAGATGCTCTGCGCGCGCTGCGCGCGACGATCGATCCGCAAACCGCGCGCGCCGACGCCCGCGCGGTCGACCGCGGCGATACGATTGCGATCTGCGTCGTCGACGAGAACGGCCTGGCCGTGTCGCTGATCGAGAGTTTGATGATGAGCTTCGGCTCGGGTCTCGTCGCCGACGGGACCGGGGTCGTGCTGCACAACCGCGGCACGTACTTCGCGGCCGATCCCGCCGCGCCGAACGCGTTTGCCGGCGGCAAACGGCCGCTGCACACGCTCTCGCCGGCGATGACGCTGCGCGACGGCCGTCCGGAGATCGTGTTCGGCACGATGGGCGGCGACGGCCAGCCGCAGATCCAGTTGCAGTTTCTGCATCACCTGGTCGAGCGTGGTCTCAACGTCCAGGAGGCCCTCGATGCGCCGCGCTGGGTCTACGCGCGCCACCTGATCCCGGGCCGTCCCGAACTCGCACTCGAACCGGCCGTGCTGATGGAATCGCGGTTCGATCCGTCGCTGGTCGCCGAACTCGAACGGCGCGGCCACCGCGTCGCCCGCTGCGGCCCCTTCGAGAACGCCCTTGGCCACGCGCATGCGATCGTGGTCGACGGTGCGCGCGGCACGCTGGCGGGCGGTGCGGACCCGCGCGCCGATTCGCTCGCGCTCGGGCTTTAAGGCGGCTCGGGCGTCGAACCCGCGCCGCGGCGGTGGACTGCGCGTGCGCGAGCGACGACCTCAGCATCGAGCCCGAGCAGTTCCGCCAGCGCCAAGGCATCCGAAGCACCACTGCCGGCGGAAGCTTCGACGATGCGGTAATCCATTGCGGCGTTGATCGCATCGAGCGCGCCTTCGAGATCGCGCGCATCAAGCGTTGCGAAGGTCGTCCCCGGAAGTCCCGCAATCCGCAGGTGCGCGGCGCCGGCGGTTTCGGCGACGCCGTCGAAGTGCGTCGCGGCCAGCGCCAGTGCGCCGCGCGCGCGCAGCGCTTCGAGCAGCGCGATGAGCAACGCGCGGCCTTCGCGCGGACCGGTCGTACGCGCGAACTCGTCGATCAGTACGAGCGTCCGCGGCGACGCAGCGGCCAGCGCGTCCCGCCCGCGCACGATCTCATCGGCGTACGACGACAGGAGCCGCGCAGGCGGGCTAGCGTCGCCACCGACCCACATCACGCGTTCGAGCAGCGGGAGCTCGGCGTCACGCGCGGCCGGCGGAACGCCGAGTGACACGCACGCGCACAGAAATCCGGCCGTCGCGAGCGCGGCACTCTTCCCGCCCATGTTCGGTCCGGTCAGCACCGCAACGCCGGTCAGTTCCAGCCCGATCGGCGTGTAGCGTCGGCCGCGCTCCGCCAGCAGCGCGGCCAGCGGCGCGAAGACACCGTCGCGAAAGGCCAGCCGCCCGGCGGTGAAAGCCGGCACGCAGCCGCCCCAGCGCTGCGCGAAAGCGATCCGTGCGAGCAAACGATCGAGCGCGCCGAGCGCGCGTGTCGCCGCGACGATCGCGTCGTACTCTCCGACGACCCGGCTCGCCAGCTCGCGGCGCGCCGTTTCTTCCGCTGTTGCGACGCGCGCGAACGCGCGCTCGCGCTCGTCCCGCTCGAACGTGAACGCGGCGACGCGATACGCCGGCGTCTCGCGAACGACGTGCAGCTCAGGCGGCAGCGCTCCGTCGAATACGTCGCGCATCACGACGAACTCCTCGCCGGACGGCTCGACGCCGAGAATGTTCCCAACGCGCTCTGCGGCGGCGAGCCGGCGGCGGTCGAGCTGTTCGTCCGCCGCGCGCAGCGCGCCGCGCGCGGCGGGCAAATCGGCCCCGAAGGCATCGGCGAGATAGAACCCGGTCCCGTCACGGCCCGCCGCCAGGAGATTTCGCAAGCGCTCGAGCACCGGCGGACGGCCCTCAGGAGAACCGCCCGCTTCGTCCCACCGGCGCGCCAGCACGTCGAGCGCGTCGCCGAAGCGGCCGAGTTCGTAGAAGTCGACGTCGGCGAGCGGGTCGCCGGCGCGCGCGCGGACCACGATCGGCATCGGTTCCGGGACCGCGCGCAGCGCGCTGCGCAGCCGTTCGACCGCTTCCGCCGGCAGACGTTTCGCGAGCGCGACGCAGGTGGCGATCTCGGCCCGGGCGGGCTCCTCATCGCCCGGTCCGTATGGCGCGATCGCCTCGTCGTGACGCCAACCGAAGGCGCCCACCGGCGCGACGGCTGCACGCAGCCAATCGAGTCCGATCCGCTGTGCGGCGTACGCGTCGGCCGTCATGCGGGCCGCGACGCGGCTGCGCGCACCGTGCCGCCCGCAAGACCGCTGACGACATCGAAGGCGGGCAAGCCGGTGGCTGCAGCGACGGCCTGCACGAGTGCCCGCGCCGGGAGCGTGATGCCGCGGCCGACCGGCGAGGTCGTGCAGGCCACGATGCGCAGCGGACGTTCGCAGCGCAGATCAACGACGGCGCGCAGCGTCTCGAACAGCGCGCCGCGCACGGCGATGCGCGTCGGATCGCTGACGACGACCGTCGCGCCGGCGGCGTGCGCCAAGAGTTCCTGCGCGTCGCGGACATCGAGCGCGCCTTCGATGGTGACGACGCGCTCGCGTTCGCTCGAGGGATCCCGGCCCGGCAAACGCAGGCGCGCGACGGTGCCCGCGGCGGCGGCGGCGACCGCCGCGACACTCGCGCCGCTTGCCGCGCCGGTTGCGACCACGATCGCATCGTCGCCGCCGGCCAACGAGGCAACGCGGTCGATCGCGCCGTCGACGAGGACCGGGCCGTCGCCGAGCGCGAGCAGCCGCGCGATTGTCGTGCGCATCGCGCTTGCCGTCGGCGGTCCGCCGATCTCGCAGGTCGTCGCCAGCACGATCCGCGCGAACACCATCGGACCCAGCGCGGTCGCACCGCCCGAGTCGAGAATCGCAAGCGCGGGCGTGCGCGGGATCAGTCCGGCCGGAAGCGCAACCAGTGTGCCCGCCGGCAGCCGGATTCGCGGCTTCGGTTCGCCGTCGAGCGCATCGGACGGTTCGCCGTCACGCCCGATCGAGGTGACGGCGACGACGATACCGCGACGCGCGGCGACGTTGCGCAGTGCGTTGAAGGTCGTGGTCTTGCCGGCGTTCTTCGCCGTGCCCACGACGACGACGCTGCGCGCACCGGCCGTCGCCAGATCGTAGAGCGCCTCAGACGGCGACGTGAAAGTACTTGATCCCGGCAAACGCCAACCCGGTCAGCACCAAAACGATCCCGGCCCAGAGCGCCGCGCGTTCCTCGGCCACCGCGCCCAACTGCCGGCCGAGGGTCAGCCCGAGCGTGGTTGCGCCGACCGATGCGATGCCGATGAAGATCACGCTGAGTCCGAGCGGCACGCCGATGTACAGAATCGAAAAGCCGATGCCGAGCGAGTCGAGACTGAGCGAGAGCGCGCCGAGCGTGAGCCCCCAACCGCGCGAGAGATCGAAGCCACCGGATTCGTCGGTTCCGCGCTGCGTCTCGTAGATCATGTAGGCCCCGACGCCGACCAGCGCCGCAAAGCCGAGATACCCGGCGGTCACGCCCAGGAATCGTCCGGCGACCTGGCCGATCCCGACCCCCATCAGGGTCATCGTAATTTCCGATGCCGCGAATGCGGCTCCGATGCGGATCTTGGCCGCGCGATCGTTGTCGCGCATGCCGACCCCGATGCAGACGGCGAACGCGTCGAGGCCGAGCGACAGCGCGACGACCGCGATCTTCGCAAAGGCGGCAACCGTCATCGACGGCCGCGCCCGGCGGTTATGCTCCCGAGGCCGCTTGCAGCGGGTCGCTCAGCAGCCGGCGGACGGTGGCGCGGAAATCTCCCAGCGAAAACGGCTTGCCCAGAAACGCGGTCGCGCCGACCGCCTTCGAGAGCGCGTCCATCACCTCGGGTTCTTGGCCGGTGATCATCACGATCGGGAGATCGGCGGTTGCCGGATTCTCGCGCACGCGCGAAATCAGATCGAGACCGTTGATTCCCGGCAGCATGAAGTCGCTGATCAATAGATCGTAACTGGTGTCGTTCTCGACGCGCTGGAGTGCGGTTTCGCCGTCGTGACACACGGTCAAGTCGTACGGACCGCGGCTGAGAATCGTCCGGATTAGGGAACATATTTCGAGGTCATCGTCGGCGATGAGCACGCGCCACTGCATGATCGACCATTTCTGTGCATTCGTTCACTCGCCTACGTGTCTGCATAAAGAGCGTGCAAAGCCGGGAAGCCGGTGCCGGTCCTACTCGTACCCCGAGGGTCGTCCGCATCCACCAACGAAGCCGAGTGTTCGTGGCGGTCCTTGACGCAATCCAAACACCAGCTTTTCAACAACGTTTCTTTTTCCTCGCCAAACGCTTCATTGCAGGCGAATCGGTGGCCGCAGCGATGGCTGCGGTCGCCGCCCTCAACGCCGCCGGAATGAGCGCCACGCTCGACTTCCTCGGTGAAGACGTCACCGAGCCCGCGGAAGCGCAGCGGACCCGCGAGGCCTACATCGAGCTCTTGAGCGCGATCCACGAACGCGGCGTCGACGCGAACGTATCCTTGAAGTTGACCGCGATGGGCCTGCTTTTCGACGAAGAGCTCGCGTTGGGAAATCTGCGCCGGATCTTGGACCTGGCGGCGCGCAACGCGGATCCCTTCGTGCGCATCGATATGGAGGGGTCGTCGGTCGTCGACGCGACCTTACGCGTGTTCGAGCGCGCGTTTGCCGAAGATCCGAACGTCGGCCCCGTGCTCCAAGCCTACCTCAAACGCACGCCCGACGACGTCGAGCGCATGATCGCGCTCGGGGCGCGCGTGCGGCTCTGCAAGGGTGCGTACGCCGAACCGCCGTCGCTGGCGTATCGTGACATGCCGACGATTCGGCGGGCCTACGTCCGCGAAGCCGAAGCACTCTTGGAGCGCGGGCGCTATCCGGGAATCGCGACCCACGACGAGCGCATCATCACAGCAGTCGCAACATTCGTGCGCGAACGCAACATTGCGCGCGACCGGTTCGAATTTCAGATGCTCTACGGCGTGCGCCCGGAGCTCCAACGCCGGCTGGTGGCCGACGGCTATCGGCTGCGTATCTACGTTCCGTACGGAACGCACTGGGCCGGTTACTTCTATCGCCGCATCACCGAGCGGCCGGAAAACGCGCTCTTCGCGCTCCGCTCGATCCTCGCGCGCTAAAGTGGATTCGCCTGACGGCGAATCCTTCGCGGTCCTCACGCCCTTCGGGCGTTCCGGTCCGCCCCGAGCGATCACGTTTAATTATCTGCGAGGCGCTCGACGCGGGTCATGCGATCGCTTTCGATCAAACGGCCAAGCACCGAGAAGCCCGCTTCGATCTCTCCGAAGACCGTAAAGTCGCGGTCCAAGTGCAGCTGCGGAGAGATCGTCAGGTAGAACTGCGTACCGGCCGAGTCCCGAATCGGGCCGGGGTTCGCACCTTCGGTGTAATTGAGGCCCATCGAGATGACCCCCGAGCGCTGCTCGAGCGGATTCTCTTCGGCCGGTATCGTGTAGCCCGCATCGCCCTCGCCGTTGTCGTGCGGATCGCCGGTCTGGACGACGAAATCGGGGACGACCCGAAACCAGCGCAGGCCGTCGTAATATCCACGATCCACCAGGTTCAGAAAGTTGGCGACGGTGAGCGGCGCCCACTCGGGGTAGAGACGCACGACGATCGCACCTTTGGTCGTCCCGATGCGCACCCGCGGGTGCGGCCCCGGCATCGGTCCGTCCATCAGAGCGCTGGTGACCGGCCGCAGCGCACGGTCAAGCCGCGCCTCGGCGGCAGTCGGCTTGCGCGGGGACCCGAGCCCGGAGGGGCGGGGGAGTGCCGGTTCGAGGTTCGGCGGTTCGGGGGTCGGCGTCACCACGCCGGCCGGAATCGTCGTCAAATGAGCCGTGCGCTGCCCGCCGCCGAGGACTGCCACGCTCTCGCGGGCCTGCTCGCGCACGCGCCAGGACGGATCGGCCAGCAGCGGCTCGAGCAGCGCCACGCCGTGCGGCTCCTTCCGTCGCGCGACCGTGTCGGCAAACTGGATACGGACCAGTTCCTCACGGTCGCTCAGCCCGGCGCGGATCACGGCCTCCGAAGGCGCCGCCGGGAACGCTCGCCGCAGCGCCCAGGCCTCGTGCCAACGAACGGTGCGGTCGCGTTCGCCGCTAAATGCCCGCGCCACCCGTGCCCCGACGCTCGCGGCGTCCTCGGCGTCGCGCCAGCCTGAGAGGGCCGTCGCGGCGCGACTGCGCACGATCGGGTCGCGGTCGCCGGTGAGGGCGGCCAGCAGCGGCTCGGCCAGTTCCGCCGCACCCGGCGTCTTGGCCGACTCCGCGCGCCAGGCCGCGTCGGCCGCAGCGACGCGTACGGCCGGGGCCTGGTCCTCCAGGCCGCGCCGAATGACCTCGCTCGATATGGGGGTCTTGGCAGCCAGGAGGCCGTACCCATACAGGGCGAGGGCACGGATCGCAACTTCTCGAGCCCCGGTCGCGTTACGTAGGGGCCCGGCCGCGCGAGCATCCTCGGTTCTTCCGAGCGCTAACGCTGCCCGCCCCGCGAGGTTCGCGTCCGGTGATGCGAGCGCAGCGGTCAGGTCGTCGGAAAACGTCCGGGTGCTTTCCAGTTCCACCAGTCGCCGGTACCCCGGCTGCTCCCCTGGAGCAGACGCCGCCGGCAGCGCGACCGTCGCGGTCGCGATCACCACCGATGCGAGCGCCAAGCGGAATCGGGTGCGAATGGCGCGCCTGGGCACAACTTCCATGGGTTCGCTTACGTTACTCTGACAGATCGTTTTTCATCCACGAGGTTCACCCCAACACAATGTCAACCCCAGAACGCAAACCCGGAAGCGGCATGAGCGTCCGCGAGGCCGGCCAAAAAGGCGGCGAGACCGTCAAGAAAAAGTACGGCCCCGAATTCTACGAGATGATCGGGCGCAAAGGTGGCCAAGCCACCAAGAAAGCGCACGGCCACGCCTTCTATGAAGCCATCGGTAAAAAGGGCGGCAAGAAGGGCGGCGAGGCTACGCGCGATCGCTACGGCCCGGAATTCTACGAGACCATCGGGCAAAAGGGCGGCCAGAAGGTCAAAGCTCTGATCGAACAGGGCAAGAAAGCCGCGGCTGAAGCCGCTGAGGCCGAAAAGAAAGCCTCCTAGGCGGATGCTCGGCATCCGCCGCATGGCCGTCGTAGCGACGGCCTTCCTTTTTTTCAGCGCAGCCTGGGCTGCCGCCGAAGCGCCGCCGCATGTCTTGCCGGCGGGCACGGCGGTCATTTTTGTTGCGGACGGACATCTCGACGCGGCGCCGCGCGAGGGCGCGCAGCTCGTCGTCCACCTGCGCGATCCGCTAGTGCTCGACGGAACGGTCGTCGGCGCTGCCGGCAGTCGCGCCCGGTTGGTGGTCGAGTATCCAGCCGGCGCGGGGGGCTCGCACACGCCGTCGGTCGTGCTGGGTCGATTCGAAATCCAGCCTGGGCTGATGCCGGTGCGGCCCGATCGGCCGATCGAGCTCCCGATCGAGACCGGTGCGACGATTGCCGCGCGAACGCAGGCCGACGTCGATCACGTCGGCGACCGTTTTTCGATCCGCGTGCCGTTCCCGTTTCCGCTTTCGGGTGACAAGCCGGCCGCGTATTACACCGCCACGCCGGCACGGACGGCTCCGCCGCGCACCCTGACGCCACCGGGCCACCGTCCCGGTCCGCCGACACCGCTGCCGACGGCCGCACCGTCACCCTCCGGTTCGCCGGACGCAGCGGCCTTGGGATCGGCGCCGCCGTCCGCCGCAGCTTCGCCTTCACCGTCGCCGTAGCGACGAAGAGCGCCGCCTCACGGGGCCGAAGGGCCCGGACATGAACGTTTACCGCTGCCTCTGCCTGGCCGCGTTCGCGGCCGTCCTGCCGTGCGGAGCCCTGCGCGCCGCCGACATGCCGTCTGCGATGCCCGCCCCGACCGCGGCGCCGGCGGCCAGTGCCGCGGAAGCGGCGTTTTTGGCGCGGATCATGCGCGAGCTGCCGGAGCGCTATCCGACGCCGCAGCGCGCGATCGCCGCGGGCTACGTGCGCTTCACCAATGAAGACGACACCGGCGCGATCAGCTACGTCAACGTTCGCGCTTGGGACACGACCGATCCCGACGTCCCCGCGCAGGTGTGGTACGACGTGAAGGGGCGCCTGATCGGCGCCGACTACAGCGTGCGCGTCGCCGATGCACCAAACGGTCCGGCGCTCTTCAGCATCGACCCCAAGCGATTCGGACGCGGCGGCGCCCACATTCACTACGTGACGTGCACCGGTATGGCCTCAAGCCCGAGTTCGATGTGCACCTACGGAAAGGCGGTCGGGGCGAAGCGGTACGCGACCGTCGGCGACATCGACCACCCGACCGCCGAAGGGCTCGTGAAGCTCGGCGTCGTGAAGGACGCCGCCGAAGTCAAGACGGTTTTTCTCTTCCCGGCGATTTACGACGTCTCGATCTGGGTGGTCAAGAACCCGCTCGGACAGTTTGCCGAACACAACCCCGACGTCGTCCCGAGTGCGAGCGCCGGCAAAGAAAACATGTGAGTGAATTCGCCTGCGGGCGAATTCACTCGTCCACCGGAGGAAGGCACTGAGGTAGATTCGGCGGAGCCGAATCTACCTCACTCGTTGGACCAGTAGTCCTTGAGGGCTTTACCGCGGCTGGGATGACGCAGCTTGCGCAGCGCCTTGGCTTCGATCTGGCGGATCCGCTCGCGCGTCACGCCGAACTCTTGGCCGACTTCCTCGAGCGTGCGCTGATGCCCGTCTTCGAGACCGAAGCGCAGAACCAGCACCTTGCGCTCGCGCTCGGTGAGGTTCTTGAGCACGTCCTGCATCTTCTCTTTGAGCAGCATGACGCTGGCGGCCTCGGCCGGTGCGACCGCTTCCTGGTCTTCGATGAAATCGCCGAGATGCGAGTCTTCTTCCTCGCCGATCGGCGTCTCGAGCGAGATCGGCTCCTGCGAGATCTTGATGACCTCGCGGACCTTCTCCGGCGTCAGACCCATCTCGTTGGCGATCTCTTCGACGGTCGGATCGCGGCCGAGCTCCTGGAGCAGCTGCCGGCTGATCTTGATCAGACGGTTGATCGTCTCGACCATGTGCACCGGGATGCGGATTGTGCGCGCCTGATCGGCCAGCGCGCGGGTGATCGCCTGGCGGATCCACCACGTCGCGTAGGTCGAGAACTTGTAGCCCTTGCGGTAGTCGAACTTCTCGACCGCGCGAATGAGCCCGAGATTCCCCTCTTGGATCAGGTCGAGAAACAGCATGCCGCGGCCGACGTACTTTTTCGCGATCGACACGACCAGCCGCAGGTTGGCCTCGGTCAGCTTGCGCTTCGAGTCCTCGCCGTCGAGCATGATCCGGTTGTCGGCCGTGCCGTTCTTGAGCGCTTCCTTCTCGCCGGACTCGATCGACATCGCCAGCCGCCGCTCGTCTTCCATCGAGAGCAGCGGAACGCGTCCGATCTCCTTGAGGTACATCCGAACCGGGTCGTCCAGGGCGAGACCAGCCGGAATCGTCTCTTCTTCTTTTTCGGCTTCGTCGGCGGGCTTCTCACCCTTCGCCGGCTCTTCGACGATCTCGATACCGAGCGACGCGATCTCTTCGAGCAGATCGTCCATGCGTTCGGGAGCGACGTCTTCGACGTTGTCGAAAACGGTGTTGATCTCTTCGTACGTGAGCGTGCCGCGCTTCTTGCCGCGCTCGAGCAGTTTCTTGATCTGCTCGTCGAGCGAGAGCTGCGGTCCCTCGGCGGTTGCGGCGGCGGTTTTCTTGGTACGGGCCATGCTGGTCTTCACCCCCTTTCTGATTTCGGTTCCGGAGCGGAGAAGTAACCTTCTCCTACGGATTATCCCTTTTTGAGCTGGACGGCGAGCGCGACGTGCTCGGCGCGAAGAGCGTCCGGCACCGGACGGTCCGCGTCGACGAGTTGTGTCATTTCCTCGTCAAGTTCGCGATAGCGGCGTTCGGCGTCATCCCGGGCGAAACGCGCAACGACGCGATCGAGCTTCGCTCGCCGGTCATCCGCGTCCGCAAGCCGGACCGAGCCGGAGACCGACGCGAGAGTCGCCGCCGCGTCATCGTCTCCTTCAAACACGGCAAACACGTCCGACGGTTTCACCAGCGAGCGAGCGTGCGTACGGAGTGCTTCCCAGACGCGCCGGAACTGCGGGCTGGCGAAGCGCTCGGACGGAATGCGCTCGGCGTACTCCGCGACCAACGCCGGATCGTCCAGCGCGATGGCCAGGACTTCGCGTTCGAACGACGGGCGGTCGCCGAAGCCCGGAACCACGTGCCGCGACGCGTTCCCGTCGCTCCCGCGCGCGAAGTGCACCGGATTGAGCAGCAGGCGCGCACGGCGGAGATCGTCGATCGACAAGCCGAGCCGGCGCGCCGCGTACACGCGCCAGCGGTCTTGCTCCTCCGGCGGCGCCAGCCGGCGAATCGTCTCCTCCGCCCAGCGCGCCAAGGCGGCACCGCCGCCGTGCGGACCGCGGCGCTCGATTTCCGCATCAATGCGTACTTGCGTCGCCGGGATCGGCTTCTCGAGCAGGGATCGAAACGCTTCCGCCCCATTGCGGCGGACGAACTCGTCGGGATCCTTGCCGTCGGGGATGCGCAGCGCGAAGGCGGCAACGCCCTCCGCGCTCAGCGCGTCGATCGACTTGAGCGTGGCCTCGAGTCCGGCGGCATCGGCGTCGAAGCACAGGATTGCGCGGCTCGCCACCCGGCCGAGTTCGCGCGCCTGCTCGGCCGTGAACGCGGTCCCCAGCGCGGCCACGGCGTTGGCGAAGCCGGCCTGGTGGAGCGCGATGCAGTCCAGATATCCTTCGACCACGATCGCCGTATCGTCGCGCGCCGCCGCGCGCCGCGCGACGTTGAGTGCGAACAGAAAGCGGCCCTTGGTATACACCGGCGTGGTCGACGTGTTGAGATACTTCGGCTCGGCGTCGCCGAGCGCGCGTCCGCCGAAGGCGATCGTTTCGCCGGTGTTCGCCAGCGTCGGGATCATCAGCCGGTCGCGATAGAAGTCGTAGAAGCCGCCGCGCTGACTGGGCTTGAGCAGGCCGGCTGTGACCGCCAGGCCCGGGTCGACGTCGTTGCGCCGCAGCTCGTCGACCAGACCGTCCCAGCCGGCCGGCGCGTAGCCCAGCGAAAACGCCGCGATCGTCGCCTCGGTGATTCCGCGTCCGGCGCAGTACGCGCGCGCCGCGGCGCCGTCGGGGGCCAGCAGCATGCGGTGGAACCACGCCCGCGCGACCTCGTTCGCGTGGTAGATCGACTCGCGCTCGCTGCGCGCGCGCGCCGCGCGCGGATCCTCGTTTTCGACCTCGACGCCGACCCGTTTGGCGAGGATGCGCAGCGCGTCGGTGAACCCGACGTTCTCGTGCTTCTGCACGAAGGTCAGCACGTCGCCGCCGACGCCGCAGCCGAAACACTTGAAGAAACCGCGATCGGGATGGACGTGGAACGAGGGCGATTTCTCGCCGTGAAACGGGCACAGGCCGACCAGATCGTTGCCGCGTTTGCGCAACGTCACATAGGCCCCGATCACCTCGCCGATGTCGGTGCGAGCGAGAACCTCACGCTTGACGCCGTCGTCGACACGCACGGTCGGCAGGCTTCGGCGCGCGGGCGCGCAGCTCCGCCGCAGCAGCGCAGGGTATGCGACCGCGGCCGGTGGAGGAACGTGCGGTGAAGCAAACGGCACGGCGGTGAAGTCGAAACGCATCTACGACCCGATCCACGGCTTCATCGAGCTCGACGCGGGCGAGGTGCGTCTGCTCTCCTCGCCGGCGGTGCAGCGGCTGCGCCGGTTGCGGCAATTGGGTCTGGCGTACCTGGCGTTCCCCTCGGCGGAGCATTCACGTTTTTCGCATGCCCTCGGCGCGCTGGCGATCGGCAGCCGCGCGTTCGACGAACTGCGGGTCCACTCGCCGGGCGCGTTCGACTCCGAGCGCGCGTTCGGCGCGCAGCGCCGGCTGCTGCGCGCCGGCCTGCTGCTGCACGACATCGGACACGGCCCGTTTTCGCACGCCTGCGAAGCGGTTCTCGGCGTGCGGCACGAAGCGCGCACCGAGGCGATGCTCGCGCAGCTCGAGATGCGCGACGCGATCGCGGCGCTCGACGTCGACCCGGCGGCGGTGCTGGGCCTGATCACCGGCACCGCCGACGCGGATCCCGTCCTGCGGGAGCTGGTGAGCGGACCGAATCTGGACGCCGACCGCATGGACTACCTGCTGCGCGACGCCTACTTCACCGGAGTCGCCGGCGGAACGTTCGATGCCGCGCAGCTGATCGGTTCGCTGCGCATCCTCGATACCGGCGGACGACCGCAGTTGGGCGTGGACGGCCGCGGCGTGGTGGCGCTCGAGTCCTTCGTGCTGGCCCGCTACATGATGTTCGCGAGCGTGTACTTCCACCATACCACGCGCGCGTTCGAGCGCGTGCTCAACGACGTGCTGCGCCTGCTGTGGCCGGAGCCGCGCGCCCTCGAGGGGATCGACGAGTTCTTGGCGTGGGACGACTTCCGCGTGCTCGACGCGATCCGTGATTTCGACGACGAAGGAGCGCGCGCGCTGCGCGAACGCCACACGATCTATGGCCTGGCCGCCGAGTTCAACGCCGAGCGCGACCTGAGCGTCTTCGAACGCTGCGAGCGCGCTCTGCGCGAGCGCTGGGGCGACGCAGTTTGGAGCGATTCGCAGGAACAGCTCATCCATCGCCTGCCGCTGGGCACCGGCGACTCCGCGCCGACGGTACGGGTGCGGCTGATGGGGCGCATCGTCGACGCCCGCGTCGCATCAGATCTGATCGCGCGCCTGTCCGGCAAAGCCTACTGGCGCAAACTCTTCGTCCGCAGCGATCTGGTGCCGGTCGGTCAGGCGCGCGGCATCTGCGCCGAGATCATCGCCGGCAGCGACCAGCCGCGCCTGTTCTGAAGCGCTAGGAGCGCGTCAGGTTGACGGCGACCGAATTGGGCTTGACCAGCTGGGGAAACTTCTTGCGCAATTGTTCGAGCTTGGGGATGTCGTTGTACACGATGTACGGATAGTCGGGGTTATGCGCGGCGAAGTGCTGGTGGTACGCTTCGGCCGGATAGAACGCGACGAACGGCACGACCGTCGTGACGATCGGCGACGAGAACGTATGGGCCGCCGTCAACGATGCGATCGTCTCGGCGGCAGCGCGCTTCTGCGCGTCGCTGGTGTAGAAGATCGACGAGCGGTATTGCGTACCGTCGTCGGGTCCCTGACGGTTCAGCTCGGTCGGATCGTGCGCGACCGTGAAATAGACGGCTAGCAGCTGGGCGTACGAGATCTGCGCCGGATCGAACGTGATCTCGACCGATTCGGCGTGGCCGGTCATGCCGCTGCTCACGATCTCATAGTGCGCGGTCATCGCGTTGCCGCCGGAAAATCCGGAGACGACGTTGGTAACCCCGCGCAGAGACTCGAAGACGGCTTCCATTCCCCAGAAGCAGCCGCCGGCCAGGACGGCACGCTCGTGCTGAGCGGCAACAGCAGGGACCGGTACCAGACCGAGTACGGCCAGGGACGTAAGCAGGGCGGCGATTCTCGCGATCATGACTTCACCATACTCCACTGGAACGGCCGTGTCGGCAAGCCGGATTACGGCTTGCGTGTTGACGAGCGCCCGCTGCGCGTGGCACCATCGGACGGTCGTGACCGTTTTCGTCTGGTCCTACCGCACTTTTGCCGCACGCGAAGCGTTTCGGCGGTAGGCCTTTGCCGTGACGGTCCCGGGGACCGAACTGCAAGAGCCCCTCGCCGACGCGGGGGGCTCTTGTGCTTGATGGGAGTCCGATGACCAGCCCCAACACTGCCGCCGAGACGGCCGGCACCACCCTGACCATGACCGCCGCCTTCGAAGGGATCGAGGGCTCGTACTCGCACGCGGTCCTGGGCGCATACGCCCAGCGGCGAGGGGTCACGTTTGCGCCGCTCGGGTGCGCCTCGTACCGACCCGTCGCGCACGCCGTGCTGTCCGGCCGGGCCGACCTCGGCCTGCTGCCGATCGACAACGCGATCGCGGGGACGATTCGCGAAGGCTACGACACCCTGGCCGAATACGAGCTGGACTTGCTGGCGGAGATCACGATGCGGATGGAGCACCGCCTGCTCGGCGTCCCCGGCGCCACGCTCGAGGGTCTGCGCGAGATCGACTCGCACCCGATCGTGCTGGCCGAATGCGGGCGCTTCCTCTCGACGCTTCCCGACGTCCGGCGCGTCCCCGTCCCCGACACCGGCATCGCCGCGCGCGACGTCGCAGCGGCCGGTGATCCCTCGCGCGGCGCGATCGCGTCGAGCGAGGCCGCCCAGCGCTACGGGCTGGTCGAGTTGGCGGCGACGATCGCCGACCATCCCGATAACTTCACCCGCTTCATCCTCTTTCGGGCGCCCAACGCGCAAGGGCCGGCGGCCGAATTCGAACCGGCCGAGGCGTACGCGGACCGCAAGACGTCGATCGTCTTCGCCGTCCCGGATTTGCCCGGCGCGCTCGGACGCGCGCTCTCGGTGTTCGGTGCGCACGGCTTGAACGTCTCGAAACTCGACTCCAAATCGCGTCTTGGCGCCGACTCGCAGTACGCGTTCTACGCCGACGTCGACGGCGACGTGCGCGACGAAGGCTTCGCGATGGCGCTACAGGAGCTGCGCGACGTCACCGTGGCCTTGCACGTGATCGGCACCTACGACGCCGCCACCGCCCCGCCGCGGATACGGCGCGAGCCCGGCGTGATCGTCGACACGGCGCCGGCCGCGATACCGGCGCCGGCCAAGGTCTCGTTCCCGCGCGCGCAGCGGCAAGGCGAGCACGCGCGCAGCCGCGTGGCGGTCGGCAACGTCATCGTCGGCGACGGCAACTTCGTCATCATCGGCGGCCCCTGCAGCGTCGAATCGCGCGAACAGATCCTCGCGACCGCCGACGCGGTGGCGGCGGCCGGCGGCGTAATGCTGCGCGGCGGCGCGTTCAAGCCGCGGACCTCACCGTACGCGTTCCAAGGGCTGGGCTGGGAAGGCGTCGCGCTGCTGGCGGAGGCGAGCCGCGCGTCCGGCCTGCCGACCGTGAGCGAGGTGATGAGCATCGATCAGGTCGAGCGGATGGCGGCTTCGGTCGATCTGCTGCAGATCGGCGCTCGCAACATGCAGAATTTCGATCTGCTCAAAGCGGTCGGAAAGACAGCCCGGCCGGTGCTGCTCAAGCGCGGCATGGCCGCGTCGATCGACGAGCTGCTGGCGGCCGCCGAATACATTCTCTCGGAAGGCAATCCCAACGTGATCCTCTGCGAGCGCGGGATCCGCACCTTCGAGACCGCGACCCGCAACACGCTCGACCTCTCGGCGGTGCCCGTGCTGCGCGAACGCACCCACCTCCCGGTCATGGTCGACCCCTCGCACGGCGTGGGCGTGCGCCGCTGGATCGGGCCGCTGTGCCGGGCGGCCAAGGCCGTCGGCGCGCACGGCCTGCTCATCGAAGTCCATCCCAACCCGGCCGAGGCCAAGTGTGACGCGGACCAGGCGCTGACGTTCTCCGACTTCGCCCAGATCGTCCGCGAGCTGGCGACCATTCCGACCATGACCTGAGCGGGCCGCAACGGAGAGGCCCGCGCCGCCGACGAAACCTTGAGGCCGGAGGAACAACCATGAGCGCCATCGCGTCCCAACCGTCTTCTGCACCGCTGCGCGACCGGGTCAGCGCGGCCGAATGGCAAACGCGCGTCGACCTCGCGGCAGCGTACCGGCTGGTCGCCCACTACGGCTGGGACGATCTGATCTTCACCCACATCTCGGCGCGCGTTCCCGGCGGCGATCACCATTTTCTGATCAACCCCTACGGCCAGCTGTTCACCGAGATCAGCGCCTCGTCGCTGATCAAAGTCGATCTCGACGGCAAGATCGTCGACGAGACGCCGTTCTTCATCAACCCGGCCGGCTTCACGATTCATAGCGCGATCCACGCCGCGCGTGAAGACGTCGCGTGCGTGCTGCACCTGCACACGATCCCCGGCGTCGCCGTCTCGTGTCAGGAGAGCGGACTGCTGCCGATCAACCAGACCGCGATGCTGCTCAACGGCGAGATCGCCAACCACGAATACGAGGGCGTCGCGCTGCTGCTCGACGAGCGGCCGCGTTTGGTCGCCGATCTCGGTACGAAATCGGCGATGCTGCTGCGCAATCACGGGACGCTGACGGTCGGGCCGACGATCCCGGATGCTTTCTTGGAGATGTACTTTTTCGAGCGCGCCTGCGCGACGCAGATCGCCGTCCTAGCCGGCGGCTCCGCGCTTCACTGGCCGGCGGATTCGGTCCAAGCCGTCGTCCAGCAGCAAGCAAAATTCGGAACCAGTCAGGTCGCGCAGCTCGCGTGGGCCGGACTCCTGCGCATGCTCGACCGGAACGACCCCAGCTACAAGTTCTAGCCGTACGTACGGGGCGGAGCGGCCGTGACGGCACACGCACAATTTCCGCTCGAGCAATCCGGCGACGGGCGGTTCGTCCGCCAGGGCGACGCCTTTCGCGACCGGGTGCGCGCCGATCCGTCGTCGCCGTTCCCGGCCGAAGCCGGGCGTTATCATCTCTACGTGTCGCTGGCCTGCCCCTGGGCGCACCGCACGATCATCGTGCGGCGCTTGATGGGACTCGAGGACGCCATCGGCATGACCGTCCTCGATCCGATCCGCGACGAGCTGGGCTGGGCGTTCCGCCCGGTTCCGGGAGCGTCGCTCGATCCGGTCAACGGCTTCGCCTACCTGGCCGAAGCCTATCGCGCGACCAATCCGCACTATCACGGCCGGGTGACGGTCCCGGTGCTGTGGGACACGCGCACGCAGCGCATCGTCAGCAACTCTGACGACGACATCATGCGGATGTTCGAGACGGAATTCGCAGCACCGGCGGTGCACCCGGAACTCGACCTCTACCCGCCCGAACACCGCCGCGAGATCGATATCCTCAACGAGGAGATCTACGAGACCGTCAACGACGGCGTGTACAAGGCCGGCTTCGCCTCAGCCCAAGATTCGTACGCAGCGGCTGCGCGTACGGTCTTCGTCACGCTCGACCACCTCGAAGCGCGACTCGCCGATCGCCGCTATCTCTTCGGCGGCGTGCCGCTAGAAACGGATTGGCGGCTGTTCGTGACGCTGATCCGATTCGACGCCGTGTACTTCGGCCATTTCAAGTGCAACCTGCGCCGTATCGTTGACTACCCGAACCTGTGGGGCTACCTGCGCGACCTCTATCAGATCCCCGGCATCGCCGCCACGGTGAACTTCGATCACATCAAACGGCACTACTACATGACCCACGACGAGATCAATCCCACCCGGATCGTCCCCATCGGCCCGCTCTTGGATCTGAACGTACCGCCCGGCCGCGACCGCCTGAGCCTCGCGGTATAAAAGAAGACGCCCGGGAACCGTGTCCCCGGGCGTCTTTCTTGAGGTTCCCTCGAGTTTAGTGCGGGAACCAGGAACCGGTGTCGATGTGGAACGTCCCGAGCACGTCGAACGATGCGACGTGAATGGCGTTCGGTGAGAGGAAGGTCGCAAACGGCGCGAGGCCGTTGACGCCCGTCGTTCCCATCATGATGGTGTGGTAGTCCGAGTGACGCAGCGCCAGCGTGAAGCCGGGGCTGAACCGCTTGGTGATGATGGCATCGAACGCCGTCGCCCAGCGGAACGGGAAGGGCTGGTTCTCGTAGAAGTTCAGCGCGCCCCAACGCTCGCGGCCCGAGACCGAGAGGCCGTGCTTGACGTCGACCGGGATCGTCCACGTCACGCCCTGCGTGGTCTCGTAGACGCGGTTCTGTGACGGGTTCTCGTCGATGTACCCCACGTTACCCGCGACGGTGCAGCCGAACAAGTGATCCGTCACATTGCCAGCCGTGCAGCGCGTCCCTACGTTATGGTCGACGTTCTGCGCGTCACCGGTCAGGTTGAACGCGAAGGTGCTCCTCAAGAGAGCCATGATCGGAGGCGTCGTGAACGTGAAGCCGAGATACGCGAAGTGATGCTCGGTCGATGAGACGGTGCATCCCGAAGCGTAGTGACCGCCTGCGCAGTCATACGGCACCGAGCTGACGCCCGAGCCGTCATTCGCGTACAAGCGATGCCGGAACGAGTCGCCGGCTTCAACGACGACATATTTGCCGAGTTGAAGATCGCCGCGGTACTGGAGGATGATGTCGCGCGACACACCGGGATAAACGACCGATGCTACGTGCGTCACCGGGTTGGTATTGATCACGCGCTCGACGGCTTGGTTGACCGTGCCTTCGGTGATCCGGTCGAATGCGAAGTAGAAATACCGCGTGACCGGCAAACGGATCGTGCCGCCGACGTCGAGCGGGTCGTAGGAGTGGTACTGATTGCCGTTCGCATGGTTGTAATAGCCGTTGTTGAACGGCACGCCCGGTTGCGAGAACGTGGTCACGATGTCGATGACCGGGAAATAACTGAAGCTCGGGCTACGCGGTGTGGGCGCCGGAGCTTGAGCTAGGGTCGCGGGGGCCGAAACCTGGGACGCCGTCACAGCGGCCGCGGTGGCGGTCGACGACTGGCCCAGGGTGAACGGGTTGGCCGACGTCGTCGTCGACGTCGCCTGGGTGGCGCTGTCCGGCGCCTGCGGGGCAGGGACGGCCTGCGCATACGTGGCGACCGTGGTACCGCAAACGAATGCGAGCACGGCGAGCGACGTACGTACCGTTCTGCCGACCAGCGCCGCGGAAGGCGCGGAGGTCGTGCGGGAAGTCATACGCGAGTCCCCTCCTCTAGGGGTGATGTGGAATGGCTCGACCGCCGTGAACAAAGGCCGTCGGGACGGCGCGACGATCTCTAAGAACTCCATTGGATTCGGGCACCCGAAGCTCCGCCTAATCCGGGAAGATTATTGTTCTTCATGGAGGCGGAGTTGCTACTGGGCCAACGCTGCTAGGGGGTGATGAAGTTCCCTCGGGGGGCTTTGGGGTCGGCGCCGGCCGCGTGATCACCACCGGCGATCCGGTCGCGACGGTGTCGTGACGGGCCATGTCGGCGTCGACCACCTCCGCCCGTACGGTGGTATCGCCGTCGGTGATCGTAGCCGCTCCGGCAAGGTGCAGCGTGTGATGCTTGCGGTCGAGGATCATCGTGTCGGCCGCGGCCGAGCGCGTCGCCGTCTCGTACCTGGCATGCCCGACCGCGCGGTAGACGTCGGCCTTCGCGTCGACATCAAGCTCGTCGCAGGTCAGCGTCGCGGCTGCAGCTCCGGCGCCTTGCGGGCTCGACCGCCCGCCGGCATCGTGAACGCGCACGTTTCCGCGCATGACCGCGACCCCGCCGCGGGCATTGCCCTCGGCGCGATCCGCGAACGCATCGAGCCCGGGCCGGCTGATGTGGACCGGGGCCTGGGTCGCGAATTCGCCGCTGCCGGCGTTGTAGTGCGCGGCGGTCGTCTCGATCGTGTAGAACTTGCCTGCCATCCGGACGGGCGGGGGCTCGGCGTTCGCGGGAGCGCTTCCGTTCGGACCGGCCGCAAGGGCGATCAGGGCTGCGGCGCACAATGCGCGGCGCAGCGGCTCAGGCACCATCGAGCTTCACCGGCGTCGGCAGCGGGTCGCCGCGCACGAAGGCGACGACGTTCTCGGCGGCGCGCAGCGCCATGCGCGCGCGCGTTTCGACGGTCGCGCTGCCGACGTGGGGGGTGATGATGACATCGTCGCGACCCAGCAGCGGGTGCCCGAGCGGAAGCGGTTCCGGGTCGGTGACGTCGAGCGCGGCGCCCCCAATCGTACCGCCGTCCAGCGCGCGCAGCAGGGCCGCCGTATCGACGATCGCCCCGCGCGCCGCGTTGACCAGGACGGCGTCCTTCTTCATGGCCGCAAAGGCGGCGTCGTCGAAGAGCCCGCGCGTCTGGTCGGAGAGCGGGACCAGGATGACCACGCAATCGGCCTCCGCGAGCAGCGTGCGAAACGGCCGGAAGGAGGCCCCGGTTTGCGCGTCGTCATCGCGCGGCCGGCGATTGGCGTAGATGACCCGCATCCCGCTGGCCTGCGCGCGGCGCGCCAGCTTGGGACCGATCCCGCCGAAGCCGAGGATGCCCAGCGTGGCACCCGCCACGTCGCGCCCAAAGGGGGCGTCGCCCTTTTCCCAGCGACCGTCCCGGACCCAATTCAGGGCGCATCCCAGGCGGCGGATCGCCAGGACGGTGAGCGCGTAGGTCAAGTCCGCGACCGCGTCGTCGAGCGAGCCGCGCGTGTTCGTCAGCGCAACGCCGCGCGCGCGCAGCGCCGCCAGGTCGACGTTGTCGTAGCCGACCGAAACGGTCGCCACCAGCCGCAGCTCCGGCAAGGCCGCCAGCAGCGCCGCGTCGACCGGCACGACCGAGTTCACCACGATCGCGGCCGCGCGCGCGAGCGCCGCGCCCCAGGCCGCACGCGGCTGGGCGCTGACGTCGACGACCTCGGCGTGCGCGGCGATGAGGTCGCCGGCGGCGGGGGGCAGGGCCACCGTAATGCCGATCAGGGGCCGTTCCACGTCGCTCAGCGCTGCTGGTTCGCGGGCAAGAATCCGAGCGAGATCCACGGCACGTACGCGACGACCAGCAGACCCACCAATAAGACACCGAGGTACGGCAAGATCGGCAGGACCGCGCCTTCCGGCTCCGCCTTCCCGATCGCGCAAGCGCTGAAGAATCCGATCCCCAGCGGCGGCGAGAACAGCCCGACGCCCATCGCGAGCACGGCAACGATGGCGTAGTGCACCTCGTTGATCCCGGCGGCTTTCGCGACCGGGAACAGCAGCGGCCCGAACAAGACCATCGCCGGGATCCCCTCGAGCACCGAACCCAGCACGATGAAGAGCACGATCGAGAGCAGCATGATGCCGGCCTTGCCGCCCGGTGCGTGACCGAGGATGTCGGCCAACTGCTGGGCGAAGCCCGACTGGGTCAGCGCCCAGCCCATCGCCGTCGCGGTGGCGATGATGAGCAGGATCGCGCCGGCCAGCGCGACGGTGTTGACCAGCGTCGGGTAGAGCGTGCGCCAGTCGTATTCGCGATAGATCAGCACGCCGATCAGCAGCGTGTAGATGATGCCGACCACGCTGACTTCGGTCGCGGTTGCGATGCCGCTGACGACGAAATACCGGATCAGCAGCGGCAGCAGCAGCCCCGGCAGCGCGACGAAGAGGGTCCGCGCAATGCGCGACAACGGCGCGCGCGTTGTAACGGCTTGATTCTCACGCTTCGCCTTCCACAGTGCGAGCGCGATCAGGAAGATCGAGCACACGACGGCGGGCAGCAACCCGGCAGTGAAGAGCGCGGCGATCGAGACGCCGGTCACCGACCCGATGATGATGAGCACCAGGCTGGGCGGGATCGTTTCCGCCATCGCGCCGGAGGTCGCCAGCAGCGCAATCATGTCGGTGCGTTTCTGACCGCGCCGTTCCATATCGGGAAAGAGTACCGGTGCGACCGCGGCCATGTCGGCGATCTTCGAGCCGGAGATTCCGGACACCAGGTACATCGCGGCGACCAGCACGATCGACAGCCCGCCCCGCAGGTGCCCCACCATGCTCGCGAGGGCCTCGACCAGCCGGCGTGCGACGCCGGTGGTTTCCATGAGCAACCCGAGGAAGATGAACAGCGGAACCGCCAGCAGGACCAGGTTCGAGATGCCCTCGTTCATGCGGCCGACGACCGTGTTCAGCGGAACGGTGGTCGTAATCGCAAGATAGCTCAACGTGCCGACGCCGAACGAGAACGCGATCGGAATTCCGATTGCGACGCACGCACCGACGAGGATCACGAAGAACAGCACCAGGTTGAAGTTGCCCAGCCCCGCGAACGCCCCGCGCCCGAACCATGCCGCCGCGCTCACCAGCAGCGTCACGGCAACGACGCCGCCGACCACCCGCGGGTTCGTCTCGGCCAGCCGCAGCAGCGCGATCACCAGAATCAAGGCCAGCCCGACGATGATCGAGAGCACGACGTAGGACTGCGGGATCGAGAGCGCCGGGGTGACGTCGATCTCTTCCTGTTTGAAGAAACTGATGCTGGCCGGCATCAGCTCGATGACGAAGATCGCCGTGACGACTGACGAGACGGCGGTCAGGATCTCCGAGACGCGCGGCGAGGCACGCCGCACGAGGACCGAGAGCCGGATGTGCTCGTCGCGGCGATATGCCACCACCGAGCCGAGCATGGCCAGCCACAAAAACAGGATCGTGCCGAGCTCGTCCGTCCACACCAGCGGTGCCCGCAGCACGTAGCGCGTGAAGACGCCGCTGGCCAGAATGACGACTTCCACCAGCACCAGCAGGGCGGCCAGCGGTTCGACGACCGCGCCGATAGCACGATCGATCGCCCGCGTCCAGCCGAGGCGGTAGCGGTGAGATTTTGCGCGCACCACTTCTTGGGCGCTCTCGACCGTGGGTACGCCGGCGATCATCGCGTTGCTCGCGTCAGCCGAGCTTGTTCGCGTACTTTTCCAGCGCGGCCCACGCCGTCGGACCGAACTCCGCCTTCCATCGCTCGTAGTACTTGGCGTCGATCAGCTTCTTCTTGAAACTCGCCTTGTCGACGTCGTTGAAGATCATGCCGCGGCGGGTGAGCTTGTCGCGGACCGCCCGGTTCAGGTTGACGTTGTCGTTGCGCGCGAGCAAGGTCGCGCGGTCCATCTCGCGGCTGATGATCGCCTGGAGGTCTTTGGGAAGCTTGTTCCAGACATCTTGGTTCACCAGCGTCCAGTAACCCGACCAGATGTGATCGGACATCGAGACGTACTTCTGCACTTCGTAGAACTTCTGCTGGTCGATCAGCAGCAGCGGGTTCTCTTGCGCGTCGACGACGTGCGTCTGCAGCGAGGTGTAGAGTTCGCTCAGCGCGATCGGGGTCGGCGACGCGCCCAGCGACTGGAACGTGTCCACTCGGATCTTGCCCGGCGAAACGCGGATCCGCAGCCCGGCCAGATCGGCGACGTTGCGGATCGGATGGTTCGAGGTCGTGATCTCGCGGAAGCCGTTTTCCCAGATCTTGTCGAGCACGACGATACCGCGGGCGCGGATCTCATCGCGGATGACGCGGCCGAGATCGCCGTCCATCGCTCGAAACACGACGTCGCGGTCGTTGAAGGCGTACGCCAGGTTCTCGATCGATGCCACCGGGACGACCGAATTGAGAAACGCGCCCGGAAAGGCCAGCATCTCGGTGGCGCCGCTGCGCAGCTGCTGCAGCATCGAGGGATCGCTCCCGAGTTGGCTGGTGGGAAACGATTTGATCTGCACGCGACCCTTGGTTGCCGCCTTGATCCGCGCGAACGCCTCGATCGAGCGGACGTTGACCGGATGCTCGGCCGGCAGATCGTGCCCGTACTTCAGGTCGAAATCAGCCGCGCGCGCCGGCGTGATGATGCCGATCGACGCGAACGCCGCGGAGGCGCCGGCGACAAACCCTTGTCGGGTCACGGACATAGGAGGCTCCTTTAGCTGTGGGTGGACTCGTTCAGACGGTGCTTACGTCCTCGACCCTCTGGGGTCCCGGTAAGGAAATATCCGCGATCGCACCGCTCGCGGCCAACGCGCGCAGTTCCGCGTCGTCCAGACCCAATTCGGCCGCCAGCACCGCCGCCGTGTCGGCGCCGACTACCGAGCGCCCGGTCTGCAGCGCCGGCGAACCGGCGCGCGCAAAGCGGGGAAACGCGTTGCAGATCGTCACCGTGCCGAGATCGTCGTCGGGCAGCGTCGCGAGCGAGCCGCGCGCGATCACCTGCGGATTGCGGGCCACGGAATCGATCGACTCGAGCGGGCCGACCGCACAGCCGGCGCGCGTGAAGGCGTCGATCGCTGCGTCGCGCGTGCGCGAAGCGCAGAAGGCTCCGATCAGATCGTCGAGCGCGGCGCCGTTGGCGACCCGGTCGGCGTTGGTGCGAAAGCGCGGATCGGCCGCCAGCTCGGCGCCGCCGACGGTGCGCAGCACCCGTTCGGCAACCTCCTGCGTGCTGCCCGAGAGCGCGACGTACCCGCCTTCGGCGCAGCGGTATGCCCCGCGCGGTGCGGTGTCTTCCAAACGGCTGCCCAGGCGTTTATGCAGCGTTCCGTTGGCCGCGTACTCGGTGATCTGCGATTCGACCAGCTTCATGACGGCCTCGTAGATCGCAAAGTCGATCACCTCGCCCGCGCCGCGCCGCAGGCGGTCGGCGTACGCCGCGCACACCGCGGCTGCCGCCGACTGACCGGCCATCACGTCGGCCAGCGGAAACGCCGGCAGCAGCGGCGGCCGATCGTCGTAGCCCGAGACGGCGGCGATCCCGGTCATCGCTTCGGCGAGCGTACCGAACCCGGCCCGGTCGCGGTACGGCCCGTCCTGTCCGAATGCGGTCATGCGCAGCACGATCAGCAGCGGCGCGACCGCCAGCAGACGATCGGGGCCGAGCTGCCAGCGCTCGAGCGTGCCCGGCCGAAAGTTCTCGATGAAGATGTCGAACGACGGCAGCCAGCGCAGCAGCAGCGCCTGCGCGTCGGCATGGTGGAGGTCGAGCGCCACGCTGCGCTTGTTGCGGCCGAGCGCCTTCGCGTACAGCCCGATGCCGTTGCGCGCGGCGCCGTAGCGGCGCGAATGGTCGCCCGGCCCCGGACGTTCGATCTTGATGACGTCGGCGCCGAAATCGGCCAGCGTCGCCGCGGTCGTCGGTCCGGCGATCATGGTCGAACAGTCGAGCACGCGCACACCGGCCAGCGGACCGGCGCCGGTTTTCGCAGCCTCCATCCCGTCTACATCTCGCGGGTCAGAACGACCAGTCCTGTGCGTTCCAGGCCGGCGTCACCGGGTTCGGCGCGAAGCCGTGCAGCCGCGCGTCGCTCGCGTCGATGTTCTTCGGCCAGAACACGAACACGACCGGGACGTCGCGCGCCAGCAATTCCTGACTGCGTGCGTACGCACGCTTGCGGGCCGCGCGATCGAAGCTCGTCAGTCCGGCCGCCTGCGCCGCGTCCATCTCGGCGTTGCGGTAACGGGAATAGTTCTGTCCGTGCGGCGGCACGGCGCCCGACGTGAACCGCCCCGATGCGTCCGGATCGACGCCCAGCGTCATCGTGTACCAGGCCAAGTCGAAGTTGCCGCGCTGATAGATGCCGCCGGCCGCATAGGGCGCAAACATCAGCGCGCTGTTGTAGCCTTTGAGCTGGACGTCGATTCCGACCGCGCGCAGATAACTCTGGATCTGCAGCACGATCAGCCGGGCCGTCTCGTTGTTCAGCGCGTAGGCGAAGACCAGTCCGAGCCGGCGGCCGTTCTTGTAGGCGATGCCGTCCGCACCGGGGCGCCAGCCGGCCGCGGCGAGCAGGGCGCGTGCGCGCACCGGATCGTAGCTCTCCGCTCGCACGCGCGCGTCGTAGGCCCACATGAACGAGGGCAAGTCTTCGCTCGCGACCGTTCCGGCACCGAATGCAAGCTTGCGAACGATCGCGCGCTTGTCGATCGCCGCAGCGATCCCATGACGCAGGCGCACGTCCTGCAGGTCCGGTCGCGTGGTGTTGATCAGCACGTTCGCCGCCGCGTGGGTGGCGACGAGGTGCACGCGGACACTGGGCAGCGAGCGAAGCTGCCCGTACGCGTTCACCGAGGCCAGGACGTACATGTCGAGTTCGTGCGTGCGCAGTTGGTTCGTCAGCGTCGTCTCGTCGGGGACGATCCGCACGCTGAGCCGCGCGAGTTTGGGTTTGCCCAAGTAATAGTCGTCGTTCGCGATCAGCTCGATCGACGCTCCGTGGTCCCAGCGCAGAAACTTATAGGGTCCGGTCCCGACCGGCGCGTCGTTGAACGGCGAGCGGTTCAGATTTGCCGCCCGTCCCAGCAGATGCTCGGGGAGGATCGGGTTGGGTGCGCCGTCGCTGAACAGGGTCGTGAGCGCCGGTGCATAGGGTCGCTTCAACCGCACCACGACCGTGTAGGGGCCGGGCGTTTCGACCTTCGCGATCTGGTCGTAGCCGTGACGATTCGCGACGTTGTTGCCCGGATTCATGATCGCGGCGAACGAGAAGGCGACGTCACGGCTGGTGAAGGGCGCGCCATCGTGCCAGCGCACGTTGCGCCGCAGGTGGTAAGTGATCGTGCGGCCGTCTTTGCTGATGCCGCCGTTCGCGAGCGACGGGACCGCTTGCGCCAAACGCGGCACGAGTTTGCCGTTCGCATCGAGGCCCACCAGCACGTCGAAGATCAGACGGTCGACGACTTGTTCGTAATCGCTCAGCGCAAAGAGCGGCGAGAGCGAATTGGGTTCGCTGGTCATGCCGATCCGCAGCACGGCCGGATCGGCGGGCGTGGGGGTCCATCCGGTGCTCGCCGCGGCAGCCGCCGCGAGCGCGAGCGCGAAGGGGCGCAAGCGCCGCAGCGAGCCGAGCAGCATGAAGCAACCGCGCTTCGCGGGGAGGCGTGCGCGTCCTACCGAACGCGTGGGCGTGAAGCCGCTGCTTGCGCTGGCGTTGGGCCTGATCTTCGCCGGTTGTTCGCCGGGTTGGCAGTGCCTCAACCGCACGCTACCGGTCGGCCGTTGGACCGTATCCTGCCGCTTCGTCAACGGCGACCGCAGCTGTAGCGGGGTCGAGACCGGCGCCGAGTACGCGCTGGTCATGATCAACCACGAACGCCTGCACGCGCGCGAGTACGCGCTCTTCGTCACCGACCGCCGCGCAACGGCCGATTCCGGCGGGAACGCGCTCTTTCAGGTGCTCTCACCGGCGGCCGACCCCGCGCACCCGGGCCTGCCGACGCACAGCGACTACGTTGACGCAGGCGCTGCGAAAAACGGTGTGCTGACGGTCGTGCTGCGAAAAGACGATGTCGACGCGCTCAACGGCGCCGACGGATTTCTGCTCGCCTACACCCGCAACGGTGCGCCCTCACCGGCGCTGTCGATCACGACCAGCGGCAACGCCGACGTCTACGGTTCGGTGCTCGATACGATGAACGGCTGCCTGGACGCGTCCTACTGAGCGGCGAGCGCCGCCTGCGCGGCGGCCAAGCGCGCGATCGGCACGCGATAGGGTGAACACGACACGTAATCGAGCCCCAGTTCGTCGCAGAACGCAACCGAGGCGGGCTCACCGCCGTGCTCGCCGCAGATGCCGATCTTGAGATCGGCACGCTGCGCGCGCCCGCGCTCGATGCCCATGCGCATCAGCGCCCCCACGCCGACCCGGTCGAGCACCTGGAACGGATCGTCCTTGAGGATCTTCTGTTCCAAATATTTGGGGATGAAGCTGGCCTCCGCATCGTCGCGGCTGTAGCCGTAGACGGTTTGGGTGAGATCGTTCGTTCCGAAACTGAAGAACTGCGCGATTTCGGCCAGCTCGCCGGCGACCACGCAGGCGCGCGGCAGCTCGACCATGGTGCCGATCCGGTAGGGCACGGCGACACCGCGACGCGCGATCACCGCATCGGCGACCGCTTTGACGGCATCGCAGGTGACCTGCATCTCTTCGCGCGTCCCGACGCCCGGAATCATCACGTCCGGCTGCGCGTCGACGCCGCGCGCCCGCAGGTCGCAGGCGGCCTCGAAGATCGCCCGGACCTGCATCGCGTAGATCTCGGGATAGACGATGCCGAGCCGGCATACCCGCAGCCCGAGCATCGGATTTTCTTCGTGCAGCGCCTGCACGCGATCGAGCACGCGCATCTTCTCGCGATAAACCGGATCGTTCTCGCCTTTGGTGAGCCGTAAGGTCGTCGTCTCGACCAGCAGCCCTTCGCGTGAGGGCAGAAACTCATGCAGCGGCGGATCGAGCAATCGAATCGTGACCGGAAGTCCGGCCATCGCTTCGAGGATGCCGCCGAAATCGTCTCGTTGGAAGGGCAGCAGCTGGTCCAGAGCTTCGGCCCGCGCTTGGGGCGTATCGCTGATGATCATACGCTGCACGACCGGCAGACGGTCGGGCTGCATGAACATGTGCTCGGTGCGGCAGAGGCCGACGCCTGCAGCGCCCAGCTCGCGCGCTTTGCGCGCGTCGTCGGGCGTATCGGCGTTGGCCCACACCTGCAGTCGCGCGACCTCATCGGCCCAGCTCATGAATTCCGACAGCCACGGCGGGAGCTGCGAGGGCGGCGGAATCAACGCCAGCTTCCCGAGAATGACGTTGCCCGTCGTTCCGTCGATGGTGATCCAGTCGCCCTCGCGCAGCACCTGGCCGGCGATCGTCGCGCTGCGGCCCTGCCGGTCGATCGTCATCGCATCGAAGCCGGCGACGCACGGGCGGCCCATCCCGCGCGCCACCACCGCGGCGTGCGAGGTCGCGCCGCCGCGCGCGGTCAGAATCCCCTTGGCCGCGATCATGCCGTGCACGTCGTCAGGCGCCGTTTCGACCCGCACCAGGATCACGTCGTCGCCCTGCGCGCCGCGCGCGACGGCCCGCTCGGCATCGAACACGATCTCACCGGTCGCCGCGCCGGGCGAGGCGTTGAGACCCCTCCCCGCGATCGCGTAGGTCTGCGCGGGGTCGATGCGGGCATGGAACAGCTGGTCGAGCGAGGCCGCATCGACGCGCGCCAGCGCCTCGGACTTCGTGATGATCCCTTCGCGGACCAGATCGAGCGCGATGACGACGGCCGCTTCGGCGCTGCGTTTTCCGCTGCGCGTCTGCAGCATGTACAGCTTACCGCGTTCGACCGTGAACTCGAGATCCTGCATGTCGCGATAGTGCGTCTCGAGCTGATGCGCGAAGGCGACGAACTGGGCGTAGATGTCCGGCTGGCTCGACTGCAGATCCGAGATCTTCATCGGGGTGCGCACGCCCGCGACCACGTCTTCACCCTGCGCATTGCGCAGGTACTCGCCGTAGAGGGTCTTCTCGCCGGTGTTGGGGTCGCGCGTGAAGGCGACGCCGGTTCCTGAATCGTCGCCCATGTTTCCGAACACCATCGAGCAGACGCTGACCGCGGTACCCCAGTCGTCGGGAATCTTGTTGAAGGCGCGGTAATCGCCGGCGCGTTTGGAGTGCCACGAGTCGAATACGGCACCGACCGCGAGCTCGAGCTGTTCGTACACGTCCTGCGGAAACGGGGCGTTGGTGTGAACGCGAACGATCTCACGGAACTGCGCGATCACTTCTTTCCAGCGGTCGGCGCTCAACTCCGGATCGGTGGCTACGCCGGCCTTGTGCTTAGCCTCGTCGACGACGTGGTCGAATTGCTCTTTCTCGATGCCCAGCACGATGTTCGCGAACATCGACATGAAGCGGCGGTACGCATCGTAGGCAAAGCGCTCGTTGGCGGTCAGTTTCGCCAGCGCCGCGACGGTCCGGTCGTTGAGCCCGAGGTTGAGGATCGTGTCCATCATCCCGGGCATCGAGACCCGCGCGCCGCTGCGCACCGAAACCAGCAGCGGCTGCGCCGACGACCCGAAGCCTTTGCCGGTCCGTTCTTCGAGCACGGCCATCGCCGAAGCCAGCTCGGCGGGCAGTCCGGACGGCAGCTTCCGACCGGCGTCATAGTAGGCGAGGCAGGCTTCGGTCGTGATCGTGAACCCTGGCGGCACCGGCAGCCCCGCGCGCGTCATCTCCGCCAGGCCGGCCCCCTTGCCGCCCAGCAGGTCGCGCATCTTGGCCGAGCCTTCGTCGAAGAACCAGATACGCTTGGGCGCCGGCTCGGCGATCGTTCCAGACTGGACCGGGATTCGGCTCACGACCGCTTCGGACACCGCTCTCTTACCTTCCTGGCCAGGCGTGCGTGGAAATTCGTTATGGCGCTGCGTCCGCACGACGGAAACTTTCTCCGTCCTTGGCGCGCTTCATCTGAATTCCCCGCCGCTCGGCGCCTCAAGCAGGCGCTGGCCAAGGTGTGCCCGCGGGCGCAGTCCGTCGGGCTAGTCGGCGCTGCGGCCGCGCTTGGCCGCGCGGGGACTCTCGAGGGCGCGCACGCGCCGGTCGAGCGCATGCACCTGCAGCGTCAGCTGCTCGACCAAATGCAGGGTCGGGGCGTCGGCCGGCGCCTTGGCGGCGGCGCCGTCTTCACCGGTCGCCAAATATTCCGGCGTCACGCCGAGGATCCGCGCCAAGCGAAGGCCGACCGCAAAGCTGGCGCTCTTCGTCTGCCCCGATTCCATCTGCCGGATCGCGCCTTCGGTCACCCCGACCGCGTGCGCGAGCCCGCTCGGCGTGAGCCGCCGCCGCGTGCGCAGCGCGCGAAGACGCTCGCCGAAGCTCTGTGACACGCCGGGAAGTATACGGAGCACCCCGCGCAGTGTGGTATTGCGGTTCCCGGCACAATATGCTACGACCAGGACGATGCGCGTCCCCTCTAGCGGGTGCAGGTGCGCCGTGTCATTCTCACACCCTGACCGGCCGCCGGCACTCGCAATCCGGGGACGCGCGTCGCCGCCGCGAACGCGCGGACTACGGCACGATTTCGGTGCCGGTGCCGCGCATCGCCGCGTTGATTGCGCCCGGCCCGGCGCCGGCAACGACCGCGCGGCGAGCACCGTTGCGCACGGCTGCGATCGCAGCCTCCATCTTCGGGATCATGCCGCCGCTGAAGGTCCCCGCGACGAAGAGCGCGTCGGCTTCCGCCACGCTGAGCCGCGCGATCACGGAACCGGGATCGTTGAGATCGCGCCGTACGCCGGGGACGTCGGTGATCACGACGTACGCGTCGGCACGCAGCGCCCCGGCGATCGCACCGGCGGCCGTATCGGCGTTGCAATTCAGCGCGTTGCCGTCGCGGTCGAGCGCGAGCGGCGCCACGACCGCGACGAAGCCGGCTTCCAGCAACGCCGTCAGCGCGCGCGCGTCGACGCGTTCGATCGTGCCGACGAAGCCGAGGTCGTGGCCATCGACCGGCGCGGCCCGGCGCGCCTGCAGCAGGCCGCCGTCTTCGCCGGAGATCCCGACGGCGCGCGCACCGCGCGCGGCCAAGGCGCGCACCAGCGCCTTGTTCACGCTCCCGCAGAGGACGTATTCGACGATATCCCGGCTAGCGGCGCCGGTCACCCGAAGCCCCGCCAGCCGTTCCTCGACGATCCCCTTGGCGCGCAGTTCGGCGTCGATCTGCGGGCCGCCACCATGCACGAGAACGACCCGCTCGCCCCGGGCTGCCAAGGCGGCGACCTCGTCCAGGACGGGATCGTCTCTGGCTGCAGCCATCGCGTTGCCGCCGTATTTCAGCACGACTAGCACCGCCTGCACCCGCCGTTGCCCACCCGGCCCTTTTCCCGGGCGAGGGGGCCCATGACTCGCAGTTGCATAAATATACATTTACTGTATAATCATGCAGTCATGATTGCCCTGCCTGCCGCGACGCGGCTGCGCGGCCGGAACGTCCTTCGCGTCACCGACCTCGGCGCCGATGAGCTCGCCAGCCTCTTGTCACTGGCCACCACGCTCAAGGAGCGCGGCCGCGAGCAGATGGTGCTGCTGCGCGGCAAGACGCTGGTCATGCTGTTCGAAAAACCCTCGCTGCGCACGCGCGTTTCCTTTGAGGCCGGCATGACGCAGCTGGGCGGTCACGCGATCGCCGTCAACGGCGGCGATGTCGGCATCGGCAGCCGGGAAACGCCCGAAGACGCGGCCCGCGTCCTGTCCCGCTACGGCGATGCGATCGTGTATCGCACCCATGCCCACGAGCCGCTGGTGCGCTTCGCCGGCGCCGCGACCGTGCCGACCATCAACGCGCTCTCCGAAGCGGCGCATCCGTGTCAGGCGCTGGCCGACCTGCTGACGATCCGCGAGCGTTTCGGCACGCTGCAGGGACTGCGCATCGCCTTCGTCGGCGATGCGCGCAACAACGTCGCCGTGTCGGTCGCCGAAGCCGCCGCGCTGTCTGGAATGTCGGTCACCTTCGCAGCGCCCGTGACGCACCGCCCCAGCGACACCTTTCTCTCACGGCTGGTCAAGCTCGGCGAACCGCACGGCGTCACCGCGCGCGCGTTCACCTCGCCGATCCGCGCAGTGCGCGACGTCGACGTCGTGTACACGGACGTCTGGACGTCGATGGGCGATGAACAGTTCGCCGAACGCAACTTCGCGGCGCTGCGCCCCTATCAGGTTGATACCGCCCTGCTGGGTGCCGCCGCCGGACACGCACTCTTCATGCACTGCCTGCCCGCACACCGCGGCGAAGAAGTGACCGCCGAGGTGATCGACGGGCCGCGCAGCGTCGTATTCGACCAGGCCGAAAACCGGCTCCACGCGCAGAAGGCTCTGCTGCTTGCCCTTCTCACCGATCTTCGGGGGGTGACGGACTAATGGATACGACGCTGCAGCAACCCAAGACCAAACGCCAGCGCGCGATTCTGTCGCTGATCGCGGCGCGGCCCGTGCGCTCGCAGGACGAGCTTGCGGTGCTGCTCGAGGAGCAAGGCTACGATGTCACGCAAGCGACCGTATCGCGCGACATCAAGGAGTTGGGGCTGCTCAAGATTCCGCTCAAGGGCGGCGCGGGCGGTGCTTTCAAGTACGTCGAGCCGACCGTCGGGCCTGCGTTCACGTCGCGGCTGCACCGCGTCGTCTCCGAGGTCGTGATCCGGGCGCGTTCGAGCCTGAACCAGATCGTGCTGCGCACGCATCCCGGTACCGCGATGATGCTGGCCGCGGCGATCGATGCCGCGGCCTGGCCGGAGGTTCTGGGCACGATCGGCGGCGACGATACGGTGCTGGTGATCTGCGAGAAACCCGAGACGACGCCGATGGTCAAGCAGCGCTTCGAAGACATGCGCGCGGAGCAGCCGTCGTGACGCCGCGCCGCATCGTGTTGGCCTATTCGGGCGGCCTCGATACCTCGGTGCTGCTCAAGCAATACATCGACGCGGGGCAGCAGGTCGTGGCGATGACGCTCGATCTAGGCGAATCGGATCTGGTTGCCGGTGCCGGCTCGCAGGATGCGCTCGACGCCGTGCGCCGCAAGGCACTGGCGCTAGGCGCCGTCGATGCGGTGCTGATCGATGCGCGCGAACGCTTCATCGCCGGCTACGCTTTGCGGGCGCTGGCCGCCAACGCGCTCTACGAGGGCGTGTATCCGCTCAGCGCCGCGCTCTCGCGGCCGCTGATCGCCGACCTGCTGGTCGAAACCGCGGCCGAATACGGCGCCGATGCGGTCGCGCACGGCTGCACCGGCAAGGGTAACGATCAGGTGCGCATCGAGGTCGGCGTGCGCGCCGCCGCGCCGCACTTGACCACCTTGGCCCCGCTGCGCGAGCGGCCGCTCTCGCGTCCCGACGCGATCGCCTACGCGCAAGCGCACGGCGTGCCGATCGCGCACACGGCAGCCAAACCGTACTCCGTCGACGCCAACCTGTGGGGCCGCTCGATCGAAGCCGGTGTGCTCGAAAACCCGTGGAACGCGCCGCCGGAAGATGCCTACGCCTGGACCGTTGCGCCGCAGACCGCGCCCGCGGCGGGTGACGAGGTCGTGATCAGCTGGCAGCGCGGGATCCCGTCGATCGCCGGGCTCCAAGGCGCCGCATTGGTCGCCGAACTCAACCGGGTCGCCGGAGCGAACGGGGTCGGCCGGATCGACCTGATCGAAGACCGGGTCGTCGGTCTCAAGTCGCGCGAGGTTTACGAATGCCCCGGCAGCGTGACGCTGATCGAGGCGCACAAGGCACTCGAACGGCTCGTCCTGGGGCGTGACGAACTGCGGCTGAAAGCGGGGCTCGACCAGAAGTACGGCGAGCTGATCTACGATGCGCTGTGGTCGTCGCCGCTGCGTGAGGCGCTCGATGCCTTCAACGCAAAACTCGCCGAACGCATGACCGGCGAGGTGCGGATGCTGCTGCTGCGCGGGCGGGCCGTCCCCACCGGCTGCCGCTCACCGTTCGGGCTCTACGACGAGTCGCTGGCAACCTACGGTGCCGGCGATACGTTCCGGCACGACGCGGCCGGCGGATTCATCGCGATTCACGGGCTGCCGGTCGCGGCCGGAGCTGCCAAAGCATCCGCGGCCGCGCGGGCGGCGGAACCGCAGCCGGTATGATGCGCTTGACGAAACGCACGCGCGCGATGTATAGATATCATCTCGTGAACGCACCGCGCCGACCGCCTGCTGCCGCGCCCGTACGATTCGTACCGGGCTCCGTCACCCTGCGGTAGACGGAGCGGGCATGGATCGGACGGGCGCGCCGGAGACGGCGCGTTTTTCTTTTGGCGCGGACGCCGCGCCGCTGACCTCGCTGCGGCGGGCCGGACCCGGCGACGCCGCTGATTTGGCGCGCCTGCGCGCGGCCAGCCTGATCGAGCTGGAGCATCTGCAGGCCTCCGGACGCGCCGCGTTCGAGCCGCGCGCGATGTCCGATTTCGCGCGACTGTTCGCGGAGGGACGGCTCATCGCGTGGCTCGCGGTCGCGCGCGGCACGGTCATCGGATCCGCCTGCGCGAACTATTTCGAACGGCTGCCGTATCGGGACGGCACGCTGCACGCCGAACTCTCCGGCGTCTACGTCGACCCGGCGTACCGGCGCGCAGGCTGCGCCTCGCGGCTGGTCGCGGCCGTCGTTGCCGACCTGCGCCGCTCCGGCGCGCGCAAGACCTTCCTGCGTCCGGCCGCGACGGCCCGCTCGCTGTACGCGCGCTTGGGATTCGTCGATGACGCAACCGGCGTGATGAGCCTCGCGACGGCGGCGCACGGATGAGCGGGCTGCAGTGGGGCGGACGCTTCGCCTCGGAACCCGATGCGACGCTGCTCGCCTTCGGTTCGTCGCTCGATGACGATCTGCCGCTGGCGCAGTTCGACCTGCGCTGTTCGCGCGCGCACGTCGCTGCGCTCGAAGCCGGCGGGATCCTCGGTCCCGCCGACGCGGCCGCGCTGCGGAGCGCCCTCGACCGCATCGGCGCCGAAATCGACGACGGCACGTTCGCGGCCTGGGCGACCCAACACGGCTTCGAGGACGTGCACGGCGCGATCGACGCACGCGTGCGCGCCAATGCCGGCACTGCGGGCGAACGGCTGCACGCGGGCCGCTCGCGGAACGATCAAGTTGCGACCACGCTGCTGCTCTACGCGCGCGACCGGGCGCAGCGCGGAGCGCGGCTTGCGCTCGACGTCGCGGCGCTGTGCGAGGATCGGGCCGAAGGCGCGCTCGAACGGCGCACGCTGATGGCGGCAACGACGCATTGGCAGCCCGCGCAGCCGGTGCTGCTCGCCTTCTGGCTCGACGCCGCGGCGCAGGGGTTCGTCCGGGCAGCCGAACGTTTCGTGCGCGTGGCGGCCGACGCGCGGCGCTTTTGCCCGCTCGGCAGCGCCGCGCTGGCCGGGTCGTCGCTGCCGCTCGACCGCGATGCGGCGGCGCGCGAACTCGATTTCGATGGACCGTCGCGCAACGCGCTCGACAGCGTGGGCGATCGTGACGTCGCGCTCGACCTGCTCAATGCTGCGATGCGCGCGGCGGTCGCCGCCAGTCGCCCCAGCGAGGAACTCGTGATCTGGGCGACGCCGGCCTTCAACTACGTCCGGCTCGACGATGCGGCGTCGACGGGCTCGAGCCTGATGCCGCAAAAGCGGAACCCCGATCCGTTCGAACTGGTCCGTGCGGCGGGTGCGCGCGCGATCGGCGCGTACTGCGGCGCGCTGGCTTCGGTCAACGGGATCGGGCTCTCGTACCATCGCGATCTGCAGGAGACCAAGGCGCTCGTACTGACGGGCACCGAAGCCGCGCTGATCGCGCTCGACGCCTTCCGGCGCGCGTTCGCGCACGTACGTTTCGACGAAGGGGCGCTGTCGGCGCGAGCCGCCGAGGGCTACACGATCGCGACCGATCTCGCCGACGCGGTGATCCGCAGCGGGGCGACGGCGCGCGACGCGCATGCGGCCGTCGGCAGCCGCGTGCTGCTGGCCGAAGACCAGCGCCGCGCCTTGACCGGCGAGGACGCGCGCGCGCTCGGCGTTCCCGATGCGCCGCTCGATGCGCTGGCCTCGGTGCTCGGAAAGCGCACTCGCGGTTCGACCCATCCGGATTCCGTCGCCGCCTCGATCGGGGCGACCCGAGCCGCAATCGCCGTCCTCTCGGAGTCAATCGCGTGATCACCGCCCACATCATCGGTGCGTCGGGCTACGCCGCCGCCGAACTGATCCGGCTCATCGACCGCCACCCCTCGGTCGCGCTCGGCGTTCTCGAAAGCCGCTCCAGCGCGCGGATGGCCGTCGCGGACGTCTTTCCCGCGCTGCCGCACCTGCATCTTGAACTCGACGATAGCGGGACGGCGCTGGCGCGCGTGCGGGCCGACGATGTCGTCTTCATCGCCGGCGGCCGCGAGCTCGCCCGCGAGCAAACCCCGGGCTTTCTCGCCGCGGGCGCACGCGTGATCGATCTCTCCGATGCATTTCGGCTCGAAGAGCATGCCGGCGACGCCGTGTTCGGCTTTCCCGAACGCTATCGCGCACAGATCGCCGCGGCGCGGCTGGTTGCCAACCCGGGCTGTTACGTGACCGCCGCGCTGCTGGCGCTGGTCCCGCTGGCGCCGCTTTCGGACCGCATTGCCAGCGTCGTGATCGATGCCAAGAGCGGGATCACCGGCGCCGGGCGCACGCCGGCCGCGGCCTCGATGTTCGCGGAAGTCGACGGTGACGTGCGCGCATACGGTCTGACCGGTCACCGTCACGGACCCGAGATCGTCCAAGAAGCGCGGGCCGCGGGGATCGCCGCGCCGATCGTCTTCTCGCCGCACGTCGTGCCGCTGCGGCGCGGAATTCTGGCCGACGTCTACCTGATCCCGAAGGCGCCGCTGGGGCGGGCCGAGGTGCTGGCGGCCTACGAGCGGTTCTACGGAGCGAGCCCGTTCGTGACGGTCTTCCGCGACATCCGCGCGCCGTACTTGCCGGCGCTCGAAGGGACGAACGACGCCCATCTCGGCGTTGCCGAACGGGAGGGCGTCGTGCAGGTTCTGTGCGCGATCGACAACCTCGGCAAGGGCGCCGCGGGTCAAGCCGTCCAGAACATGAACCTCATGCTCGGTCTTCCGGAGGAGCTCGGTCTCGATGCTCGCACCATCGCGCGCTGACGCGCACAACGGCGCTGCCGCAGCGGATGCGGTGCGCCTGATACAAGTCCGCGGGGGGCTGGGCGCGGTTCCCGGCCTTCGTTTGGCCGGCGTTCACGCCGGGATCAAGAAGCGGAAATCCGACTTGGCGCTGATCGCGCTGCCCGGCCCGCACGTGTGCGCGCAGGTCATCACGACCAACGAGATCAAGGCCGCGCCGCTGCTCGTCACCTCGGCGAATCTCGCGACCGACGGCGACGACATCGTTGCGATCGTCTGCAATTCCGGCTGCGCCAATGCGTGCACCGGCGAGCGCGGGATCCGCGACGCGCAAACGACGGCGCGCCATGCAGCAGCGCTGCTCGGCGTGCGCCCCGCGCAGGTCGTCGTAGCCTCGACCGGCGTCATCGGCGTGACGATGCCGATGGATCGGCTCGCCAAAGGCCTCGACCGCGCGTTCAAAGCGCTCGAAGAAGGCCCGGAGGCCGCCAACGATGCGGCTGAGGCGATCATGACGACCGATCACGTACCCAAGCTGGCCGCGTACGCCTGGCACGAGGACGGCAAGAGGCACGTCATCGGCGGCATCGCCAAAGGCTCGGGGATGATCGCTCCCAACATGGCCACCATGCTGGCGTTCATCGCCACCGATGCGGCGGTGTCGCGCGCCTCTCTGACCGAGGCGCTGCGTGAAGCGGCGGACGGCACCTTCAACATGATCTCGGTCGACGGCGACATGTCGACCAACGACGCGGTCTACGCGTGCGCGAAACCGGGCCCGCAGAATGCAACGCCGGGCTTGCGTGCCGCCTTGGCGTCCGTCTGCCGCGACCTGGCGGTGGGGATGGTCGAGGACGGTGAGGGCGCCACCAAAACGCTCACCTTTCACGTGAGCGGCGCGCGAGACACGCAGCAGGCCCGCGCGATCGCGCGCGCCGTCATCAACTCGAGCCTGGTCAAGACCGCGCTGTACGGCGAAGATCCGAACTGGGGCCGCATCGTGGCCGCCGCCGGCGCCGCCGGCGCGCAGATGGATCCCGAAACATGGTCGCTCTATCTGGGCAGCCACCTGTGGGTCGAGCGCGGCGCGATCGAAGCGATGAGCGAAGCCGAGGCTCATCACGTGCTCGAGGAACAAACGGTCGAAGCGCGGCTCGACCTGGGCATCGGCGACGCCACCGCGACCGCGTGGGGCTGCGACCTCACCGGCGACTATGTCCGCATCAACGCTCATTATCGCACATGAATCCGATTGTGGCGGGGGGTGGGGCGCGGCTGGTGACGCGGCACCCGCACCTGATGCAGAACTACGGGCGGCTCGAAATCAATATCGTGCGCGGCGAGGGCTGCTGGCTCTACGACGAATCCGGGAACGCGTATCTGGATTTGGTCGCGGGCATCGCGGTGTGCGCGCTTGGTCATGCCCATCCCCGCATCACGCGCGCGATCGCCGAGCAGGCCGCCACCCTGGTGCACGTCTCGAACCTCGTGCACCACGAACCCGCCGGGACGCTCGCCGATCGGCTGGCCGAACTGGCCGGATTCGATGCGGTCTTCTTCTGCAACAGCGGCGCCGAAGCGAACGAGGCGGCGATCAAGCTCGCGCGCAAACACGCCTGGCGCGCCGGCGAGCGCGAACGCAACGTGATCCTGGCCGCGCACGGCAGCTTTCACGGCCGCACGCTCGGCGCGCTGAGCGCGACCGACAACCCCGCGTATCACGAAGGTTTCGGACCGCTGCCGGGCGGCTTCGCCTTCGTCGACTTCAACGACCCCGCCGCACTCGATGACGCGATCGACGAGCGCACGGCGTGCTTCCTGGTCGAACCGGTCCAAGGTGAGAGCGGTGTCGTCCCCGCGACCCATGCCTATCTCGCCGCGGCGCGGCGGCTGTGCGACGAGCGCGGCGCGCTGTTGATCTTCGACGAGGTGCAGTGCGGCATGGGTCGCATCGGCCGCCTGTTCGCTCATCAGGTATACGACATCGTTCCCGACGCTTTCACGCTGGCCAAGTCGCTTGCGAACGGCCTGCCGATCGGCGCGCTGGTCGTGCGCGGCGCCGCGGCCGCGTCGCTGCAGCCCGGCGATCACGGCACCACCTTCGGCGGTTCGCCCGTGCCGGCCGCCGCCGCGCTGGAACATCTCGCCATTCGCGACGTCGTCGATCTCGACGCACACGTCGAGGTGGTCGGCGGTCTGCTGCGCGCCGAACTGCTCGCAATCGCGCGCGATTTCCCGCACGCCTTCGAGGTCCCGCGCGGTACCGGGCTGATGCTCGGGCTGCCGGTGCGCGACCCATACCAAGCGAAGGATTTCGTGCGCTTCGCGCTCGACCGCGGGCTGTTCATCAATGCCGCAGGCCGCAACACGCTGCGCTTCGTCCCACCGTTGATCATCAGCGCCGACGAAGTGCGCGACGCCGCGGTGCGCCTGCGGCTCGCCATCGCGGCGACGCTGGCGGCGTAGCGTGGAGGGCGCGGGATCGTATTTCGAGCGTCGCGGCAAGGATGCGTTCGAAGCGACGCGCGCTACCGAGAGCCCGTGGGATGCGCGGCTGCAGCACGGCGGACCGCCGACCGCGCTGCTGGCGCGGATCATGCTCGCCAACCACCGCCGCGACGACATGCGGCTGGCGCGCATCACCACCGACTTTCTGGGCCCGATCCCGCGGGCGCTGGTTGAGATCCGCACCCGCGTCGTGCGTCCGGGCAAGCGGATCGAATTGCTCGAAGCCACCATGTCCAGCAGCGGCCGCGACGTGGTGACCGCGCGCGCCTGGCGCATCGTCGTGCAGCCGGCGGGGAGCATTCCGCCCGGCGTCACGCCGCCGGATCGCGTTCCGGCGCGGCCGGCGCAGGACGAGTCACCGCGCTGGCTGCGGGGCTGGGGCTACGGCGAATCGCTCGAGTGGCGGTACGCCGCCGGCACGCCCGAAGCGCCCGGACCTGCGGCCGCATGGGCCCGCCTACGCGTCCCGCTGATCGCCGATGAGCCGGCCGAAGCGCTCGACCGTGCGCTGGTGCTGGTCGACTCGGCAAATGGTATCAGCGGCGAACTTCCGATGAGCGATTGGCTCTTCGTTCCGCCGTCGCTGACGGTCGCGCTGGAACGCTATCCGCAGGGCGAGTGGGTGCTGCTCGAAGCACGTACCGAACTGGGCAGCGACGGTCTCGGCACGTGCGTCGCGCGACTCGCCGACGACGACGGCTACTTCGGCCACGCACTGCAATCGCTGTACGTCGAACCGCGTACGCGCTGAACCGTCCGCGCATACTCTCGTTTACTCCGAGCCGGGGGGGGCAAGTACGCGGCGACACAGAAAGGCGCAAATGCGCCATGTCGCACGATTGCAGCATCGCACGAAAGCCGCCATGTTGAGGGGCGTCTTTCCGCCGACGGGCACCCTGCTGGTCGGGGTCATGCTCGGCCTTGTCGTGTACATCTTCGTCGCGGTCGCGTGCGGCGCGATTATGCGGGGCAAAGGCCGCAGCGGCACGCTCGGATTCGCGCTGTCCTTCTGCCTGGGGATCATCGGCATCCTGATCGTGGTGCTGTATCCGCCCGGGGGATCGGACCGCTCGATCTCGCGGGGGCGGTCGACGCGCAACTACGCATCGGCCAGCGATGCGTGGCTGGCGCAACAAGCCGAAGTTGCGATCGTCACCGGGCCGCTGCAGATCTGCACGTTCTGCGGGTCGAAGATCCCGCTGGACGCATCGATCTGCCGCGTGTGCCGGACCGAAGTCGGCACCGGACTGTTTCCGACCGAGCCGCTGACATAAGAGGGAACCGGCCTCACGTATCGGCCGGTGCCCGTCTACGACTTGCGACGCCCGGGGGATCCGGCGGGTGCGTAGATCAGGTTCTGTCATCAGTATAACGCCGCAGGCGTGGCAGCGGTTCGTCCGCAGGTTACGATTGGTGTGCGTTTCGGTTACGTTTTCGTCTTGTCGAGCACGGCCGGCGGGCGGCGGCGGCCCGTCTGGGTCGCGGCTTCGAAGGCCCGTGCGAGCTGCAGCAGCGACCATTCGTCACGATAGCGCCCCACGATTTGAATGCCGACCGGCAGCCCGTCCGCGCTAAATCCCGCCGGGATGGAGACCGCGGGGTGGCCGCTGACGGTGATCAGATAACACGACCGCATCCAGTCCATGTACGTCTCCATCGCAACGCCTTCGATCTCGGTCGGATACGGCTCGTCGACCGAAAACGGCACCACTTGATTGACCGGCGCGACGAGCGCGTCGAAGCGTTCGAAGAAGGCCGCCATGCGAAGGTAACACTGCGCGTGAAGTTTGTGCGCCGCGGCGATTCGCGCGGCGCTCAGTCCGCGCCCGAAAGCGGCGTTGGTCACGATGCTTTCTTTGAACGCGTCGGGGTGGCGTTCGATCAATTCGCTGAATCGGCCGGTGTACGCGACGCCGCGCAGTACGCGGAAGGCCTCGTCGGCGTCGCTGAGGTCAGGGGTCGCGTCTTCGACGCTGCACCCGAGCGACGCGAAAACGGCGCGCTGCGCTTCGAGCACGTCCCGCACCGCGGGTTGCACCGGCAGGCCGCCGAGGTCGCTGCTCCAGGCAATGCGCGTTCCACGGACGTCGTGTTCGAGCGGGGCGCGAAAGCGCGCGCCGTCGCAGGGGATCGCCAGCGGATCGCGCGGATCGGCTCCGGCCTGCACGCTCAAGAGCAGCGCGACATCGCCGACCGTTCGTCCCATCGGGCCTGCGACACCGAGCGTGTCCCACGCATCTTCGATCGGAAATTGCGGGACGCGCCCGATCGACGGCCGCAGGCCGACCACGTTGCAGAAATTCGCCGGGTTACGCAGCGAACCGCCGAGATCGGTGCCGTCGGCGAGCGCGACCATCCCGGCCGCCAATGCGACGGCCGATCCGCCGCTGCTGCCGCCGCAGGTCCGCGAAGGGTCGTACGGGTTGCGCGTCGTGCCGAAGACCGTGTTGAAGGTCTGCGAACCCGCGCCGAACTCGGGGACGTTGGTTTTGCCGACCGCGATCGCGCCGGCCATGCGCTGACGTTCGACGCTGATGCTGTCGACGGCCGGAACGAAGTTCGAAAACAACGGTGAACCGAAGGTCGTGCGCATCCCGCGCGTCACGAAGAGATCCTTGTGGGCGACCGGGAGTCCGTGCAACGGTCCGAGCGCGTCGCCGCGCGCTTGCGTCGCGTCGGCCGCGCGCGCAGCCGCGAGCGCAGCGTCGGCGTGCAAGGTCACGATTGCGTTGAGCACGGGATTGACTGCCGCGATGCGCGCGAGGTGCGCGGTCATGACCTCGGCGGCCGAAACCGATTTCGCGGCGATGCGCCGCGCGAGTTCGACGGCGTCGAGAAAACAGAGGTCGTCGCATGCGCTCACCCGGGGTTCTTGCGCGGCCCAGCTGCGAGCTCCGGCCCGTGAACGCAGCAGGCCGCCGGGATCGCTCCCGGCGGCCTGTTCAAAAGGGCTGCGCGTGGGTTAGGCGGTTTTCGGAGCCTTCACCGCACGGTCAACCGCACCGGCGGCCTCTTTTTGGGCCGAGGCGAAGACACCGGCGAGGGCGGTCACGTAGGCGTTCTGCTGGTCGACCAGCTTGGTCGCGAAGCTCGCGCTCAGTTCGGCCAGGTCGCCGAAGGTCGGCAGCTTGTCGAACTGGGGCATCTCGGTCAGCACCGGCGCGCCGGCGACGATGTCGCGCACCGAGGCGAGGGTTGCCAGTTGGACGGCCTGCGCTTGCTTGAGCGTCTCCAGGCCCTGGTGCTGCAGTTTTTCGATTGTCTCAAGGTAGGTGGCAGGCACGTGGGTGGTCTCCCGCGCCGGAACGGCGCTGTCGTCGAGGTCTGCTAAGTATACCAAGCACGTGCTAGATGCGTCAACTATGTTCGAGAAAGCCGCGATAGATCCGCAGCAGCGTCTCCTTTTGATCGGTGGTGAGGGCCGGGTCCAGCCGGAGTGCCTCCTCGACCGTGCCGGGGTGCGCTCGCTCGCTTCCTTCCCCGTCGAGCAGCCCGGCCTGGGTGTACATCGTTTCAGCCGAGATCTTGAGGGCCGACGCCAGGCTCTTGAGCACGTCGGCCGACGGCTTGTGGATGCCGCGTTCGATCTGACTGAGGTACGGATTCGAGATCTTGGCGACATCAGCCAACTGGCGCAACGACAGATTCGCCAGCTCGCGCTGGGCGCGGATGAACTCGCCGACTCCCTTCCACAGTCGCTCGGTGCTCTCGTCGGCCATTACATGTCCAGGCCGCCGTTGATCGTGTAGACGGCCCCCGTGATGTAGCTCGACTCGTCCTCGAGCAGGAAGCGCACGACGCGCGCGACTTCATCGGGCCGGCCCAGCCGGCGCTGCGGGATCTTTTCGACCACCGCGTCGAGGGCGGCTTGCGGGATGTTCGCCACCATCTCCGTTTCGATAAAGCCCGGCGCGACGGTGTTGACGGTGATGCCGCGGCGCGCCATCTCGAGCGCCAGGCTCTTGGTGAAACCGAACAGCCCGGCTTTGGATGCCGCATAGTTCGCCTGTCCGACGTTGCCCGTCTCGCCGATCACCGAGCTGATGTTGACGATCCGTCCGGAGCCGCGCTCGATCATGTGCTCGAGGACCGCCTTGGTCATGCAGAAGGCACCGAAGAGGTTCACGTTGAGGACGTTGTGCCAGTCCTCGTAGGTCATCTTGCGGACGGTCTTATCGAGCGTGATGCCGGCATTGTTGACCAGGTAGTCGATCCGGCCGAAACGCTTCATCACTTCGTCGACCACCCGCGTGCAGTCTTCGGGCGCATCGACGCGCCCTTGATGCACGGAAACGGCGGCGCCGCCCGCGGAGAGCTTCTGCTGCAGACCTTCGGCGGTGTCCTTACCGCGGCTGTAGCCGGCGGCGACGCTGGCGCCGCTCTTTGCCAACGCCGACGTGATCGCCGCGCCGATTCCGCGCGTCCCGCCGGTAACCAATGCTACGCGACCGTCGAACATCTCGGCTCCTTTCAACGCGCACGCGCTGCGACTATAGTCGTGCCCATCCGGCGAATCCCCTTGCCGCGCCGCATCCAGTGCGAGGTCTTTGCGCGCGGTGTGAGAAACGCCAAAGCAAACGGCCGGGTGCCGCGGCGGACGATTCGGATGCGTCCGCCTCGGGAAAGCAGCGGTAGGAGGCCTCTCATCACGTACGAGTTGTACGACGCGGCGTATCTCGCGATGGCGCCGGCGCGCTGGTCCGCCGCGGGTGCGCAAGTACTCTTCAGCAATCCGTTCTCGCCGCTCTCGTATACGCTGCCGGGCCGCCTGATCGGCGCCTCGGCCGACGTCTTTTCGGGGTTCGCGACACGGCGCGGCAAGCCGGCCTGGGACCTGCCCGTCTCACCGCACGTCGTCGACGAACGCGCCTTCGGTTCGCTCCTGCGGTTCGAGCGCCCGCATGCGCAGCCCGCACCGCGCGTTCTGCTGGTCGCGCCGCTGTCCGGGCACTATGCGACCTTGCTGCGCGGAACGGTCGCGGCACTGTTCGATCAGCACGACGTCTACATCACCGACTGGCACGACGCGCGCGATATTTCGCCGGCCGCCGGCAGCTTCGATCTCGACGCGTACATCGGGTATCTGCTCGATTGGATTCGCCTGCTCGGACCGGAGGTGCACGTCGTTGCGGTATGTCAGCCCGTTCCGGCGGTGCTGAGCGCGGTCGCGCTGCTCGCGGCTGCCGGCGATCCGGCCCAGCCGTGCTCGATGGTGCTGATGGGCGGACCGCTCGACGTGCGGGTCGCGCCGACGGCGCCGACGCAGTTGGCCGCCGCGCAGTCGCTGGAATGGTTCGACCGCGAACTGACCTGCCGCGTTCCGGCCTGGTATCGCGGTGCCGGACGGCGCGTCTATCCGGGCTACGTACAGCTCGGCGCGTTCGTCGCGATGCATCCCGACCGGCACTTCGAAGCGCACGTCAAGATCTTCGAGTCGCTCGTGCGCGGCGACGGTGCGGCCGCCGCCGAGCGCCGTGCCTTCTACGACGAGTATCTCAGCGTGATGGACATTCCAGCCGAATTCTATCTGCAGACCGTCGACGTCGTCTTTCAGCGCGCCGCGCTGATGGACGGCACGATGACCTGGCGCGGCACGCCGGTCGATCCGGCCGCAATTCGCCGCACCGCGCTGATGACCGTCGAGGGCGAGTTCGACGACATCTCGGCGCCCGGACAAACCGCCGCCGCACAGGATCTGTGCAGCGGCATCCCGGCGGAACGGCGCGATCACCTGCTGCAGCGTTCCGTGGGTCACTACGGCATCTTCAACGGGCGGATCTTCCGCGATGCGATCGCACCGCGAATCGCCGCCTTCATCGGCCGCAGCGCGGAGCCGTTCCCGGACTGAACCACGATGGGACGTGGAGACCTGACGCGCGACGAGTTCGAGCGGGTAGTCGCTGAAGCGCTCGACTCCTTGCCCAAGCGCTTCGCCGACCTGGTGCGCAACATCGTCGTCAGCGTCGAAGACGAGCCCAGCGACGACGACCTCGAGAGTTTGGACGACGCGGACGATGAAGGCGGCGAACTGCTCGGGATCTATCGCGGCGTCTCGCTGACCGAACGCAGCTACAACGATGCGCCGCTGCTGCCCGACGAGATCGCGATATTCCGCGGCCCGATCAACCGCATCGCGCGCTCCCGCCCCGAAGCCGTGCGCGAAGTGCGCGAGACCGTGATCCACGAGCTCGGACACTACTTCGGCCTCGACGACGACGACATGCCGCACTGATCGTACGGGGAGCCGGCGCGGCCGCTCTTTTTTACGATCCGGCGCTCGCCCCAAGGAGGTTTTGCCCACGCGGGCGCCTGGAAATAGGCGCCATATGGAGACCCATGGGCTTGAGTATGCGTTCGTGCGCGGTACGGAAGCGGCCGCGATCGCCGCCGGACGGCTGGTCGGCCTCGGCGACAAGAACGCGGTCGACGGTGCCGCGGTGGAAGCGATGCGCACCGCGCTCGCGATCGCCGAACTCAACGGAATCGTCGTCATCGGCGAGGGTGAGAAAGATGAAGCGCCGATGCTCTATCACGGCGAGGAGATCGGCAACGGACGCGGCCCCTCGCTCGACATCGCCGTCGACCCGATCGACGGGACGACGCTGGCATCCAAGGGCGGACCCGGAGCCATCGCCGTCATCGCCGCGGCACCGCGCGGCACGCTCTTCCGCACCCGCGTGCCGTACATGGAGAAGCTCGTCACCGGCCCGGCGGGCCGCGGCGTCGTGTCGATCGATCAGCCGCTCGAAGAGAACCTGCGCGCCCTGGCGCGCGCCAAGGGACGCGACGTGTCCGATTTGACCGTCGCCCTGCTCGACCGTCCGCGCAACGAGCACCTGATGCGTGCGGTCCGCGCCGCCGGCGCCCGCGTGCGCGTGTTCGGGGACGGCGACGTGGCCAATGCCGTCTACGCGGTGCTCGAGGACCGGGCCCGGGTCGACATGCTGGCCGGAATCGGCGGCGCGCCCGAAGGCATCATCGCGGCCTGCGCCACGCGTGCGCTGGGCGGCGAAATGCAGGGCAGGCTGTGGGCGCGCGACGAGCGCGACGAGCAGATCGCGCGCGGCGAGGGACTGCGGATCGGCGTGACCATCACCCTCGACGAACTCTGTGCCAGCGAAGAGGCTATCTTCGCCGCGACCGGCGTCACCGACGGCGAGTTCCTCGACGGCGTGCGCTATCGCCGCGGGTCGGCCTTCACGCAGTCGATCATCATCTCGTCGTACACGCACTGCGTTCGCACGATCGACGCGCGCCACGATCTGCGGCCGCGCAACCTCGATCTCGGCGCCGTCATCAAGGGCCGCACCGTCGAGCGTTAGCTCTCGCTAGATTATTTCACCACGACGATCGAGGCGGCGCTGCGGCCGAACTCGTCGGGCCGATCGGCGATATGCGCGCCCGCTCCCGGCCACACGAACGTTCCGGGCGTGACGGTGCGCGCCAGATAGTGCAGGCGATAGACCCCGGCGTCGAGCTGGTCGGCGTACGCGTCGATACGATCCGGTCGAATCTGCTGATCGCCGATCTGCCATGATGTGGCCGGCGTAGCGAGCGCCGCCGACGTGGTCGCGAATGAGGTGTCGACCGCCTCCATCCCCGCCGGAAGCGGGTCGCTGATCACGACCCGTTCGACGGGATGGTCGCTGATGATCTCCAGCTCGATGTCGTACACGGTCGCGACCGGCAGCGTCAGCGCGGCCGCCGGCAACGCGAGTCCCATCGTCGCCAGGATCGCCGTTCCGTTCGCAGGGCGCACGGTGCGTGTCACGCGCAGGCCGTTGAGCAGGCCCGGCGCGGCGCCGGCGAGCCGGTAGCGGTAGATGACCGCGAAATGCAGCGTGCCGGTGCCGCTTTTTGCGAGCGCAAGGTCACTGCGGCCGAGCGGCAGCGCGGAGGGGGCGACCGTTGCCGTGCGCATCGGAGCGCGCGCGCCGCTGAACCGCCGGTTCGCGAGCGTGCGGCCCCGCAGCGTCGCGGTCGCGGTAAAATTGGCCGGCGTCTCATGCGCGCTCAATGCGACCAGCGCGTCGAGGGCGGCCGCGTTCTCGCACGCGCAGCCGAACGAGCCGTTGCGGCGCATGTCCAACAGCGACCGGGTCAGGCGATCGAGCGTCTCGCCGTCGGCATTGCGCGCCAACTCGAGCCGCAGCGCTTCCGCTTGCGCCACTACCCGGTCGTCGACCCAGCGATAGCGCGCCGGAAGATTGACCGCAGCACCGAGCGCGCTCTGCGAGAGTTGATCTTCGACGGTTTTGGACAACGTCGCCGCGCGCGACGCGTAGCCGGGGGCGAGCGTAAAGAGCCGAGCCAGCCGCGCGCGGTCGGCAAAGCCGAGCTGACTGCGCTGCGCGTCGATCTCGTCGAGGAAGGTCGTGCGCCGATCGCCCGCCTCCGCCAGCGCGCTGAGGGCCGCTAGGCGAAGCTCGGCCTTGCAGAGGTCGGTCTTGCACCACGCGAGGTGCGCGGCCGGATCGGCCAGGACTGCCGCTGCATAGGTTTGGGCACCGGCCAGCAGCCCCGCGTCGAACGGTACCGCCGCTTGGCTGGCGCGAGCCAATGCGGTCAAGGCGACCATCGAGTCCCAGGGATCGGAACGCGTCGCTTGCCAGTACGGCGCGAACCCGCCGTCACCGCGACGGAGCGCGCTCAGGTTCGCGATCTCCGCGGTCGCGCGCACGCGGGCGATACTCGCATCGGCGTTGGTGCGCTTGTCGAGCAGCATCAGATCGGAGGCGACCGTCAACCGTGCGGCGGCCAAGAACGCCAGCCGTTCGTCGCCGCGCAGCGCGTCCTGCGCCGCGACGGTGATCTCGGGAATCAGCGACGACGCGAGCGCGATGTCCAAACCGCCGGCATCGCGCGGAGTGGTTGCAGCGACGTCGAGCGGCACGGTAGCCTGCGCCGTCGTGGTGCCGGTCTGCGCGACGGCTTCCATCACGTCGAGGTCGCGGACCGGCAGCGGGATGGCGAACGCATCGCCGCCGCCTGCGCTGCGCACGCGCATCGTCGCCGTAGCGGAACCCGCGCCGGTCGCCACGATCGGAAAGCGGTACGCGGTGGTGATCTTTTCGAGCGGACCGCTGAAGGTCGTCGACGGCGATTGCTTGCCGGCGGTCAAGAACGCGAGCGGACCGGCGAAGGTGGCGTCGATCTTCATCGCGCCGGCCGCCCCGGTTCCGTTGGTGACCGCGACGCCGCCCTGGAACTGGTCGCCGGGACGCGCGAACTGCGGCAGCACGGGGTTGGCGACGAGCGGCTTGGTCGTGTGGAAGGTCGTCTCACCGTTGCCGAACCGTCCGTCGGCGGTCGTCGAAACGACCATTACCCGCCAGGTCGTCAGGTCGTCGGGCAGGGTGAACGTCGCGCTGGCGTTTCCGTGCGCATCGGTGCGAACCGCACCGGCAAAGTAGGCTAGCGCCGAGAATGCGCGCCGTACGCGCGGGTCGGCATCGCCGCTCGAAAGGCCCCCGCCGAAGCCCCAGCCTTTTTCGAGCGGGCGCGACGGCGTCGTCAGGACCAGCGCGCCGCGATTGTCCGCGTACCGCAGCGAGATCGGCTGTTCGGCGTAGACGAGCTTGACCAGATCCGGCGGCCGATAGCCGGTCAACTGCAGCACCGCATCGTTGACGACCATCAGCGCCGCTTCGCCTTGCACGGGACGATGCGCCGCATCCGAAAGGCTGAATCGCACCGTTTGCTTCGCGCCGGGCGCCAGCACCACGGCGTCGGCACGGACCGTCGCGGTGACGTACTTCGTATCGAGCGCGACCGTGAAGGGCGCAAAGCCGGTGCGCGCCAGCACGTTGGCGCCGTCGGCCGGAGCGCTCGCCGGCGGCGGCCCGCGCCGCACGACGAAGGCTTCAACGACGGCGTTGGGCAGCATCTCCGGCGTGACGCGGAAGCTCGCGGTCGGTGCGGCGCTCGCGGTGTTCAGCGTCGTCTGCCAGAGGATCCCGTGGCGGACGACAGCGACCTGAACCTGGGCCCGCGGGAACGGCGACTGCACCAGCACGTTCGCCCGGTCACCGGTCCGGTATGTCTTCCGGTCCAGCTTTACGCTGATCAGGTTAGGATCGCGCCCAAACCACGCCCCGCTTCCGCTGCCGCCGACGAAGAGATCCCAGTCGGTCTCGGCTGCAGCGTCGGTCGCCCCCGCGAGATTGGCCCGCAGGCGGTACTCACCGGCCTTCGGCGGCGTGAGCATCACGTTGACCGGTCCGTCCCCCGTCGTGACGTCGGCGGATGCGACGGTCGTATAGGATACCGACTGCGTCGCTTGCTCCGCGCCTTCGATGATCTGCGTCGCCGTGGCATAGGTCGCCGACTGCAGTTCGACCGTGACCTTGGTGCCGGAACGCGCGGCGCCGGCCGGGTCGGTCGCGAGAACGGCGACCGGCAGCGGCGTCCCCGCGCTGCAGATGTAGGCGGTCTTGAGCCCGATCAGCGTCTGCGAGGGCAGCGCGGTGAAGGTCTTGGTATCGGAGACGGCCGTGTTCGACGCATCGGTCGTTTCCGCGTCGACCGCGTATGTCATCGGATACGGGAGTTCGGTCGCGACCGGTACCGCGATTGCGCTCTTGCCGGTCGCATCGACGCCCACCGTCGTCTGCAGCACGTCGGTCGCGGCGTCAGGCGGCTGGTCGGGCCAATACCAGTGCCGGCCGAAGCTGTAGTCTTCGCGGCCTTTGGGCGCGAAGTCGGCTTGGCTGCGGGTGACCGTGAACTTCGTGCTCGCGCCGGCGAGCGGCGCGCCAAACAGGTACGCGTTGATCGCGGTGCCGTTGACGCTGGCGCCGCGCTGCGCGATGGTCCGGTCGAGCGCGAGGTCGACTTTGAAATTCGGCGGCTTGAACTGCGCGACGCGAAAATCGCCGGTCAGCTGCTCGCCGTTGCCGGCCGTCGCGCGCAGCAGATAGTATCCCAGCGGTGCCGACGCGGGCAGCGCGACGGCCAGCGACGTCATCCCGAACGCGTCGAGCGAACGCTGTCCGAGCTGACGCTTCGTGCCGTCGGGCAGTTCGAGCTGCATCGTATAGGAAGGCGCCGCACCGCGGCGCAGCACGCCGTCGACCAAGAACCACCCGACCGCCGTCAGGTGCGCGGTTTCGCCGGGCTGGTAGAGTTCGCGGTCGGAAAAGATCGTGCCGTAGGCGATCGGCGTCGCCGACGACCAGCCGTTAAAGAAGTCGCCGGAGAACGCGCCGCTGTAAGGATCGGATCGCACGTAGGTCCAGTCGGCGCCGCGCAGGACGATCGTGACGAATGACGGCGCGTCGTTCTCGCCGCCGTCGCGCGCAGCGCACGCGGCAAAGCCGCTGCCGCCGAACGTCGCGACGCCGCCGGAGTCGGTCGTCGCGCTTGCGCACGCGCGCGGCGTGCTCTTGGTCGCCAGGTCCGTCTGCGAGGGATAGACGTCCACCGTCGCCGCGCCCACCGGCGTGCCGTCCGCGATACGGTTGACGCGCACGCTCCCGCCGTCCGGGTAGAATTGCGCGAACACGCCGAGATCCGTCAGCTGCACGACACCGGCCGCAATGAAACTGTGATTGGTTCCGAATGTCGCCGCGACGCCGTAGGCCAGCACGCCGGCCGGCCCGTCCAGTTTCGCGCGCAGCGGCACTTCGATCGTCCGCTCGACGTTGTGCGCCGCGGAGGTATCGAAGCGCGGCCACGCTGACGACGGCGGCAACACGTCGCCGCGGTCCGGTTCACCGTACGGATCCGGATAGCGAACGACATCGGCCGCTTTGAGCGGCACGAACGCCGCGCGCGCAGCGGGCGCGTTGACCGCGACGACGTTCAGGCGAACATCCTTCCCGGCCGGAAATAGGCTGGGGCCGCTGGGCGCCCAAACGTCAGCCGCCAAATCGCCGGTGCGAAATCTCACCTCCTGCGCCGTTCCGAGCGTTTGCCCGAACGTATCGCGCAAACCGGCAGCGAGCGCGACGGTGTACAGCGTGTTGGGAGCCAGCAGCGAACTGTTGACGCCGACGCTGGTGTCGAACACGGCGAACGGCGTCGTCCCGGCCGGCGGCGCCGGCGTAAGGCTCAGGGCATGCAGGCTGGCCGGATCGATCGGTGTGGTGAAGGTGAGCGTAACGTCGCCCTGCGCGAACCGGCCCGGGGCCGACCACGTGATGCCGGTCGAACGCAGTGCATCGTGGGCCTGCAGCGCGCCGGTAAACGTCGCCTCGCTGGCGAGGTTGCCGTCGCGCGGGAGGATCCCCGGTTCGAAGACGACGTCGTAGTAGGCGCCTTTGGCGAGCGCCGAGACCGGGACCAGCACGTAATGCCAACCCTGGTCCGAGCTGTCGAAGGCCGACTCGTCGTCGGTTGCCGCCGGTGACGCGGTCGCGGTGTCGGCCGGCACGACCAGCGGGATCGCGTCGCGCGGCGACGCCTTGGAGCGCAGAAACGCGTGCGCGGCGAGCGATCCGCGATCGAGCGCGACGTTCGAGGTCAGCCGAACCTTGGGCGCCAGATCGGCCGGCTCGTCGGCCGTCGGAAGATCGGTCAGCGTGACCGGCGGCGTCTGGAATGTCCAGGCGACGTCACTGTCCAGCGTGCGGCCCTGCAGGCCGCGCAGCCCCTTCGCAATCCGCACGCGTACGCGCGTCGCCGCCGGCCACGCCCGGTCGGCCTCGAAGCCGATCATCCGCGGCGTCAGGAACCGGAACCGCCCGGGCAGCGCGGGGTCGAGCGAAAAATGGGCCAGCACTGCCGCTTCGTCCGGCGACTCGAGGCGTTCGAGCGGAATCAGATCGTCGCTAAAACGGACGTTCACCTGCGCGAGCGTATTCGTATCGCCGATCGGCTGCAGCGCGCTGATCAGCGGCGGTCGCGACGGTTCCGGCAGCGGCGCGATCGTCGCGAGCGGTTCGGCGATCGGTGGCGCGCGTCGAACACAACCGGCGGCGAAAAGGCCGGCGGCCGCGGCGGCGAACAGCATCGCGCGACGCATCTGCACGTCGCGTTCGAACTTCGTGCGAACGGAGGCACCCCCTGTCGCGTTTCGCGCTCGTAGCGCTCGGCATCGTGATCGCACTGGCGGCGGTCGCGCTGCAACCGCTTGGGCCCGGCACGTTCGCCGGCGGCGCGAACGCGGTAGCCTTCGAAGACCGCTCGGGGCTGGCGCTGGGGACCGTGACCGCCGACGACCAGCAAGAGGCCGTTCGCGTTCCGCTCGCGCGCGTGTCGCCGCGTTTCCTCGCCGCGATCGTCAGCGCTGAGGACGCGCGCTTCTTTGCGCACGACGGCGTCGATGGGTTCGCTCTCCTGCGCGCGGCGTGGCAAGCCGTCGCCGCGCGGCACATCGTCTCCGGCGGATCGACGATCACGATGCAGCTGGCGCGGATGCGCTTCGGGCTGGGGCGCACGCCGCTGGGAAAAGTCGAAGAGATCGTGCTCGCACGGCGCATCGAGCGCGGCCACACCAAGGCTCAGATCCTCGAGGCCTACGTCAACCGGCTGCCGATGGGCGGCGATCTCGTCGGCGTCGAGGCCGCCGCTCGCGCGTACTTCGGGCTTCCGGCAGCCGAACTCGATCTCGCGCAGGCCGCACTGCTCGCCGCGCTGCCCAACGACCCGGTACGTTTGGATCCCTACGACCACCCCGCCGCGCTGGACGCGCGCCGCCGTCTGATTCTTGCCCGGATGGCGGCGAGCGGCGCGGTCGACCGCGCCGACGCAGCGCACGCGGCGGCCGAGACGCTCACCCTCGCCCCGCGTCCGGAGGGCATCGTCGCGGCGCCGCACCTGCTGCTGCGGCTGGCCGGCAGCGCAGCGCCCGACGCCGACCGCATCGCGACGACGCTCGATCGCCCGCTGCAGCGCTTCGTCGAAAACGAGACTGCCCACGTCGTCGGCGCGCTCGGCGAGCGGGGCGTGCGCGACGGCGCCGCGCTGGTGATCGAGAACCGAACCGGAGCGATCCTGGCCTACGCCGGTTCGGCCGGCTATTTCGCCCGCAGGGGCGCGGGCAAGAACGACGGTATCATCGCGCTTCGGCAGCCGGGTTCAACGCTCAAGCCCTTCCTCTATGAGCTCGCGTTCGAGCGGCGCGTGATCCGGCCGACGACGATCCTCGCCGACGTCCCGACCTCCTACGCGTTGCCCGGCCTGCGCTCGTACGCACCCAGTGACTACAGCGACCGGTTCGCCGGTCCGGTGCGCGCGCGCGTCGCGCTGTCGGATTCGCTGAACGTTCCGGCGGTGCGCGTGCTCAGCGCGGTCGGCGTGCCGGCTTTTCTGGCCCGGCTGCGCGCGCTGGGCTTCGTACACCTGACCGGCGATGCCGACCGCTACGGCCTCGGGCTGGCGCTCGGGGACGGTGAGGTGACGCTTGAAGAACTCGCCGGCGCGTACGCGCTGATCGCGAATCGCGGCACGGCGGTCCGCGTCCACGCGCTCGCGGGCGACGCCGGCCGAGGCGACGCGGCGCCGATCGGAGCCGGAGCGGAGTGGGCGCTGGTCACCGACATGCTGGCCGACCCGCACGCCCGAGCGCGCGCCTTCGGCACGACATCCCAGTTGAATACCAGTTTCCCGAGCGCGGTGAAAACGGGGACGTCCTCCGATTTCCGCGACACCTGGACGGTCGGCTTCACCCGCGACTACACCGTCGCGACGTGGGTCGGAAACTTCGACGGCACGCCGATGCGGCGCGTGAGCGGCGTAACCGGTGCGGCACCGCTGTGGCACCGGATCATCGCACATCTTGCCGAGCACGCGAGCCCCGGAGCGTTCGGCACGCCGCCGGGCTACGTCGCGCACCGCATGTGCGCGACGACCGGCGTGCGCCCCACCCACAGCTGCCCTTCGGTCGTGTCGGAGCTCCTCGATGCGCGCGACCTGACGGCGTGGAATGCCGCGCCGCGCCCGCTCGACCGCGGCTACGACGGCTGGCTCGCCGCACAGCCGCCGGCGCCCGGCGAGCCGCTGCGGATCGTATCGCCGCACGACGGCGACGTTTTCGAAGTCTCTGCCGGCGCCCGGGTCGCCGTGATCGCGCGCGGCGCAGTGCGCCCGCGCTGGGACGTCAACGGGACACCACTGCCCGCACGCGACGCGCGCTGGACGCTGCCGCTCGCGCGCGGGCGTTGGACGCTGCGCGCGCGGGCCGGATCGGCCGTCGACAGCGTCACCTTCGAAGTGCGCGATCCGCCGCCGCGGACACGCCGCGCCGGCTTTACCGTGCGGTAGGTGCCCTAACGCGGCGCCGATTCGGCGCCGGGCGCGTCGAATATCATGCTGACGGTCGTGCCGGCAGTCGTATCGATGGACACGCAGCGCGCAATCCGGCGCACGATCTGCAGACCGAAGCCGCGGCCCTGGCGCTCGCTGCGCTCCACGAACGCACCCTGGTCGCTGACCTCGACGACGACCGAACCGCCTTCGTCGAGCCGCGCGAACAATTCGACCGCGCCGTTGCTGCCGTCGGAATAGGCGTGCTCGATCGCGTTCGCGAGCGCCTCGCCGACCGCGGTGAGGATGTCGTCGATCGAATCAGGTTCGACTTCCTTTGCCTTCATGAACGCCGCCAAGGCGTGGCGCAGCGGCCGAGCGGAATCGCCTCTCGCCCGCCGATTGATGCGCAGCTCGGAACGCCCGGTCATGACGTCTTCTCACCGAGATAGCTGAGCGCCGCGCCGCGATTGTCGAAGATCGCGAAGACTGCGCTCAGCCCGGCGTACTCGACGAGCCGGGCCAGTTGCCGCGACGTGATCAGCAGGGCGAGCCGCACGTTGCGCGCTTCGGTTTCGGCTCGGAAGCGGAGCAGTTCGGCCAAGATCGATGAGTCGGCGTAGGCGACCGCGCTCAGGTCGATCAGCATCGCACCGTGCGCGCCTTGCAAGCGTAGCGCATCCCGCAGCTCCGCGCGGCGCCCGATGTCCAGCTCGCCGCTCAGCGCGATCACACCGATCGTCGGGGCCGGGTTCATGCGCTCCATTTCGCGGCCGCGACGGCACTACGCCTTCCGCGGTGCCGCGCTTCGAACGCCGCCGGTGCAGGCGTCGCGCGTGCGACCCGGCCGGCAAACGAGGAATGCGCGTAATCGCCGGTGAGCCGCAGGCTGGAAACGTCGTCGGTGCCGAAGCCGACGGTCAAAATCGCGACGTCGTCGCCGACCTCGCGTCCTGCGAAGATCGCGGCGTGAATGTTCGAGGCCAGCTTCTCGACCGGCTGGCGGGCCGCCGCTACGATGGCCTCCAGCAGGACGTTCTCGCCTTCGAGCACATCGCGCGAGTGCTCGACCGCACCGTCGGTATAAAGGACCAGGAGCGCGCCCGGAACCGACTGCACGCGCTCGACCGAATAGGCGGCATCTTGCAGGATGCCGAGCGGCAGACCGCCGCACGCGAGCATGCGCGGTGCGTGCCCCGGCTCGAGCAGCACGGGCGGCGGGTGCCCCGCCGTCGCGTACACGAACTCGTACGTCGTCGCGTCCGCGTAGCCGACGACCGCGGTGACCATCCGCGCTTCGCTGGTGAGCAGTTCGGCGTTGACGCGTCCGAGCACGGCGGCCGGATCGCGCTCGACGAGCGCCGCCGAGATCAACGCCTGCCGGGTGCGGTTCATGGTCACGGCGGCGTCGATACCGTGGCCTTCGACGTCACCGAGTGAGAACAGCACGCGCTGCTCCGGGAGTTCGACGGCGTCGTACCAGTCGACGCCGACCTTGGATTCCTCCGACGCTGGAACGTAGGTCGCACTGAATCGCAGCGCCGGATGAGTCGGGAGCGGCCGCTGCACGAAGGCATCCTGCAGCGTGTCCGCGATACGCTTCTCGGCTTTGTACGCCGCGCGCAGCTGAAGGTTGGTGCGCTCTTCGGCCTCCGCGCGCACACGCTGGTCCTCCAGCCGCGCGGCAAGGCGGCTCTGCTGCAATCCCGACGCCGCCGCGATCAGCACGATGATGACGGCGGAGCCGAGCATCAGCAGCACGATGCGATCGATGGCCGACTGCGCGTCGACGTCGACCGCCAATTGGCGGTTGCGCAGCAGGTCGTCGAGCAGCGCCATGTCGACCCGGAAATGGTCGACGAGTGCCTTTCCTCGCCGTTCGGCAGCATCGGCGTCGCGAACGCGCGGGTTCAGGAGCGGGCGCGCGACCGTGCGCATCCATTCGGCGTTGGTGGCGGCCGCGTCCGCGACGAGCGCGTCGCCGCCGGTGTGCAGCTTCGACACTTGGGCCGCCGCCTGCTCGAGCGCCGGACCCATCGCCGCCACGGCTTCGCTGTACGGCTGCAGGAAAAGGGGATCGTGCGTGGCGGCGTACCCGCGAATCCCGGTCTCTTCGTCCAGCTGATAGCGCAGCGCCGCAAACGCCGTCGTGCGCGTATTGCGCAGTTCTTCCGCCGCCGCAAATGCGCGCGCGACGTAGCGCCGTTCCAACAGGCCGCCGGCGATGACGGTCGGGATGATCAGCACCAGAACAACCACGGTCAACGCGAACGAGCGCATGGGTTGGCGGTTCATTGCGGCTAGGAGAGCACGCGCCGGCCGAGCCGTTCGGCAAGAAACGCAGTCAGGGCATCCTCACCGACGCGATCCTGCTTCATGCTGTCCCGGTCGCGCACGGTCACCGTGCCGTCCTCGAGCGTCTGGTAGTCGATCATGATGCAGAGCGGCGTCCCGATCTCATCCTGACGGCGGTACAACTGGCCGACGTTCCCCTCGTCGTACTGGGTGCGGAAGTCGGGACGCAAGGCGCTTTCGATCGAGCGGGCTCGTTCGACCAGCTCCGGTTTGTTGCGCGCCAGCGGAAAAACGCCGACCTGAACCGGCGCGATGTGCGGATGAAAACGCAGAACCGTACGCTCGGATTGTTTTTCGCCGTCGACGATGGTCTCACGCTCGTACGCATCGATCAGCATCGTCAGCGCCGTGCGGTCCATTCCCGCCGAACTCTCGATCAAGATCGGGGTGTACTTCGCTTTGGTGACCTCGTCGAAGTAGGTCAGATCCTTCCCTGAGAGCTGCATGTGCGCGTCGAGGTCGTACGTGCCGCGGTGGGCGATCGACTCGAGCTCACCCCAGCCCCATGGGAAGAGGTACTCGACGTCGGTTCCCGCCCGCGCGTAGTGCGGCCGCTCCTGCGTCGAGAGCTCATAGAACCGCAGCCGTTCGGGACGCACCCCGTAGCGGCTGTACCAAGCCTTGCGCATATCGACCCAGCGCTGGTACCACTCCAAGTCCGTGCCGTCGTTGGGTACGAAGAACTCCAGTTCGGCCTGTTCGAATTCACGCACGCGAAAGGTGAAGTTGCCGGGCGTGATCTCGTTGCGGAACGACTTGCCGATCTGGGCGATGCCGAACGGCGGCCGCTTGCGCGCGCTCTGGTAGATGTTCTTGAAGTTCACGAAGATGCCCTGAGCGGTCTCGGGCCGCAGGTAGGCTTGCGACGAACTGTCCTCCATCGGCCCGATCGCCGTCTGCATCATCAGGTTGAAGTTGCGCGGCTCGGTGAGCGTTCCGCGCATCCCGCAGTCCGGGCAAGCGTCGAGCGATGCGAGGTGGTCGGCTCGAAAGCGATGCTTGCAGTTGCGGCAGTCGATCAGCTTGTCGTGAAACTGTGCGACGTGTCCGGAAGCGATCCAGGTATTGGGGTGCATGATGATCGAGGAGTCGAAGGCGACCACGTCGTCGCGCAGCTCGACCGTTTCGCGCCACCAGGCGTCCTTGACGTTGCGTTTGAGGATCGCGCCCAGCGGGCCGTAGTCGAAGAAGCCGCCGATCCCGCCATAGATCTCACTCGATTGAAAAATGAAACCGCGGCGCTTGGCGAGCGCGGTGATCTCGTCCATCGTCACGCGGGGCGTGGGTTCGTCTGACGCAGTCACGGAACGGGGTGCGTTCCGCGGCGAACGCGCCGGTTCCTCACGGTTGGATCAGGGCCGCGCCGGGAAGACTCTCGGCGACCGACAAAGGTCGGAGCGACCCGAAAACCGAGAGGTCACGATGACGTCGACGGCCGCCAAACCGATTCGCATTCTGCTGCAGACGACGATCCCGTATGCCGAGGACGACTGGCACGTCGGGCGCTTCTCCGCGTTGCGTGACTTCATCGCCGGGCTCCGCGATGAGGCCGGACTTCCGCTTGCGGCCGTCACCTCGCGCGACCGGGAGACCGACGCGAACGGAGACGATCCGGTGCTCTCGACGATCGATCGCAGCGACTACGATCAAGTCTGGCTGATCGGGGTCGACACGGGTGGCGAGACCGGGATCAGCGGCGGCGACTGCAAAGGGCTGTCCGATTTCCGGCGCGCCGGCGGCGCCATTCTTTCGACCCGCGACCATAACGATCTCGGCTCGTCGCTGTGCAACCTAGGCGGCATCGGGAAAGCGCACTACTTCCACTCCGTCAACCCCGACCCCGACCCCGACCGCAACCGCCGCGACGATCCGTTCACGACCACGATCGACTATCCGAATTATCACTCCGGCTCGAACGGCGACGTGCAGCGGGTTGCCGTCACCGATGCCGCGCACCCGGTCGTGCGGAGCGACGACGGTGCCACGATCGCGACCCTGCCCGCCCACCCGCACGAAGGCGGCGTGGGCGCGCCGCCCGACGACCCGACCGCGCGCGTCCTGGTCACGGGCACCTCGCAGGTGACTCACCGGCCGTTCAACATCGCGGTGGCGTTCGACGGCAGCGACGGCAACGGGCGCGGCTGGGCGGAGTCGACCTTTCACCACTTCGCCGACTACAACTGGGACCCGCGGCTGGGCTGCCCGTCGTTCGTCAGCGAGCCGCCATCCGATGCGCTGGTGAAAAAGCCCTCACTGCTCGACGACACCAAGACCTACGTGCGCAATCTCGTGCGCTGGCTCGGACGGCGGTCCGCATGAACGTTGAAACCGGCGGCGTTCCGGCCGGCTTCGCCGTGCGCCACGCCGCGGACGCCGATTGGGACGCCGGGCTGCGGACGTTTTTCAGCTACCGCGATCTGGGCGTCGCGGCCGCGACCGGCGGCAAAGTCGGCGCGCACGTCATTCGCGCGCGCGACGCGTCCGCTCTGTCCGGAAACCCGCACCGGCACACGCTGGAATTCCAAATGGTGTACGTGCTGCGCGGCTGGATCACGTTCGATTACGACGGCGTCGGCCCGGTCCGGCTCGAAGCCGGGTCGAGCGTCGTCCAGCCGCCGGGCCTGCGGCATACCGAACTCGCGCACAGCGCCGACCTCGAGATGCTCGAAATCACGCTGCCGGCGGAGTTTCCCACCACCGGCTGACTCGCGCTACGGCCGCTCGCCGGCGACGCGGCCCGTGTACCGGCGGCCGCGCCAGGTAACGCCGCGGCCACTCAGCACGGACACCGTCGAAGTGAGCAGAATCCCCGCGCTCGCCGCGAAGCCGGCCGGCGCGAACACCGCGAGTGAAGCGCGAAGCCCAATGCGCTGCAGCAGGTAGGCTTCGATTGCGATCGTGCCGCCGAGTGTCGCCAGCGCCTCCACCGAGCGCAGCGGCCGCCGGCGCGCGAGCCCGTCGACGGCGAGCGCCACGGGTACGACCGACAGCAGGCTGAGAAACGCCGCGGCGCCGGCAAGCGCCCGCAGATCGCCGCGCGCCGCGACGTAGGTGTTCTTGGTGAAGCCGTTCCACACTTCACCCAGCGACCGGTACATGCGTACGCGCACCAGGTCCGATCCATCGGCGATCGCCAACCGAAACCGTCCGTCCGCCTTGAGCCGGCGTGCGAAGGCAATGTCTTCGACGATCTCGCCGCGCAGCGCGGCGTGACCGCCCAGCGCCTGGTAGCACGCGCGCGAGCTGAGAATGTATTGTCCGTTGGCCAGCGCGTGCTCGGTGTCGCGCGGATCGTTGAGTTGGCGGATCGAGCCGGTGGCGAACAGGACGAGACCGAGCACGGTCGGCAGCACGGCGCGCTCGCCCCATGACTCCATCTCTTGGTGCGCCCATAGTGAGAGCGCGTCCAGATCGTGCCGGCGCGCAAAACTGAGGCTCGAAACGCTCGCATTCGGCGCGTGCCACGTGTCGGCGTCGGTGAAGAGGAGCCAGTCTCCGCTCGAAGCGCGCACACCCTGCTCGAGCGCCCACGGCTTCCCGACCCAGCCGTCGGGCAGCGGCTCGCCGCGGATCACGCGCAAGCGCGGTTCGTCGCGCGCAAGCTCCTCCAGGATCGCGCCGGTGCCGTCGTCCGATCGATCGTCGACCACGATCACTTCGAAGCGCGCAAGCTGCTGCGCGAGCAGCGATCGAACGCAGCGCGCGATCGTCCGCGCTTCGTTCCGGGCGGGCACGACGATCGAAAGCAGCGGCAGTTCGGCGTCGGCCTGGGCAGGCTCGACCCGCGTCCACCCCTCCAAGAGCGTCGCGCCGCGGGCGACGAACGCGAACGCCGCTAGCGCACAGAGGTGGCCCAGAAGGTCGAGCGCGCGTTCGCTCAAGGAATCGTCCGCCACGCCTCCGGCTCGCGCTCGACGAATGACGCGCGGACGTCGTCGAGCAGCCGCCGCTGGGCGACGAAGGTCAGCAGGTCCGCTGCTTCGGCGAACGATGACCAACGGTGCTGGTCGTGCGCGCCGTCCGGCTGTACCTCGCCGTCTTCGACGCGCGCGACGAAGAACGGCACCATGACGATGCGGTCCGCGACCGGATCGTAAAAGCTGTCGAGCGAGCCGGCCGTGTAGAGTGCGGTCACGCGCAGACCCGTTTCTTCGAGCACCTCGCGCCGCACGGTGTCGACTGCCCGCTCGGCCGGTTCCACGCCGCCCATGACGATCGTCCAGGCTCCGGCGAACACGCCCCGCGAACGCCGCAGCAGCAACACGCGCGTCAGTTCGCCGGCTGCGCGCAGCACCACGACGCCGATCGCATCGGGGCGGCGCGGGTTCACGCCTGTCGTATTAATAGAGCGATCCCAGATCTACGGAGATCGTGATCGACGCAACGCGCTCGTTGACGAGCACGAGCGTGACGTACTCGGGGAGCTGAACCAGCTTGCGCGGCAGCGATTCCGTCTCCGCCGGCACGAAGGCGTCGTACGCGGCAACGAAACGCGTGCCGTGCTTCACCGGCCGTCCGCCGTACGCTGCCAGGACTTGCGCGTAGGTGCTGCCGATGTGCAAACCCCGTCCGGTCCGCAACTGCGTGAGATCGCCGGCCGGCACCCGGACCGCCGGCGGCGGCGCCGCAAAAAGCGCAACACTGCACTGGTCGGTGCTCGCCGCAGCCATCGCGAGCTGATGCGCACGATCGTATTTCTCGAGCTGCCAGATGCCCGCAAGGATCGGCGCAGCCGTCGCATTGCCGCCGCACGCCATCGAGTGCAGCGACGTTCCAGGCAGGAAGTCGGGCGCCGCCATGCGCCGGGCCGGTGTCGCATCGTGATAAGCCGTGGCGCGCACGAACCAAGCCGTCACATCGCCCGGCGCAGCTTGCGCCGGCACGAATGCGAGCCCGAGGATACCAACGATCGGAAGGACGATCTGCCGGCAAGGCGTCATGCGCTCAGCTCGCTTTCGGGACGAGCATACGCGGCTGATCCGTTGGATAGTCCCCGTGCGGGTGTTCGCCTATCCAACGCTGCGTACGGGCCGCCAGCCATTCAAAGTTCTCGAACAGGAACGGACGATTTTGACGAGCGTGCTCGATGACCTCACCGAGCAATCCCCAATACAAGCTCACGTTGTACCATTCCGTCTGCAGATAGATATGTTCGTCGATGAGACCGTTGCGAACGAACGACCCGATATGATTGTACATATCGCAGAGATACAGCTCCGGGTGATTGCGGCGATCGACGGAATCTCGAGCAGGCTCGCGCGAAAGTCGGCATCCTTCATGCGCTCCGGAAGGGCGTGACGCACGTAATTGACCATCTCGCGCACCGAGGGATCCTGAAGCATCGCGAACGTGCTCAGCAAACCGGCGAGCTCGTTGGCCCTACGAATGTGCCGCAGCTGCACGAACGCCGCGATCGCGGTCGCCGCAATGACCACGAAGGTGCCGACGGAAGCGATCGTACCCCACATCTCAACGGACATTGCTGGAGGCGCTTCTCCACCTATTCGCCGATTGCTTCCCCAACCGAAGGTGCTTGCCCCGGGGGCGGTCAGCGGCGTTACGCGATTTCGGCGCGTTCGCCGGCGTGCGCTTTTGGCTGGGTTTCCGCCCGCAGCTGGCCGCACGCGGCCGCGATGTCGCGGCCCATCGGCGTCCGCACCGTCACGGCGGCTCCCGCCGTCTCAAGCACCTTGGCGAAGGCCCAAATCCGGGCTGGGTCGCTGCCGCGAATCGCTGCGTCGGGCGTACTATTGTAGGGGATCAGGTTGACGTGATAGAGCGGACCCTTCATGCGGCGCGCGAGTTCGCGCGCGTCGCCGTCGCTGTCGTTGATCCCGGCCAGCATGACGTACTCGAAGAATACCTTGCGCTTGGTCTTGGCGATATAGCGTTCGACGGCGTCCATCAGTTCGGCCAGCGCGAACTTGCGGTTGACCGGCATCATCGACGAGCGGGTCGCGTCACTCGCCGCGTGCAGCGAAATCGCGAGGTTGACCTGCGTCTGCGCTTCGGCGAAGAGGTCGATCTTATCGACCAGCCCGACCGTTGAGATCGTGATGTGCCGGTGCCCGAGGCCGAAGCCTTTGGGATCGTTCAGCAGCGCCACGGCTGCCATCACCGCGTCGTAGTTGGCAAACGGTTCACCCATCCCCATGAACACGATGTTCGTTACCTTGCGCCCGTCGCGCGCGAGCTGTTTGGCGAAGTAGCGGGCCTGGTCGAAGATCTCCGTCGCGGTGAGATTGCGCGTGAAGCCGGCTTGACCCGTGGCGCAAAACGCGCAGGCGTACGCGCATCCCGCCTGCGACGAGATGCACACCGTGTTGCGTTCGCCGTGATGTTCCATCAGCACGGCTTCGACTTCGTTTCCGTCGTGCAGGCGGAACAGCCCCTTGGTCGTCTGACCATCGGAGGAATGCTGCACCGTCACCAGTGCCACGTCGTCGAGCGTGAAACCCTCGGCCCCCAGCGCGCCGCGCAGCTCCAGGGGCAAGGTCGAGATCGCGCCGACATCCTCGACCAGCTCTTTGGTTGCGCCCCGGTAGAGCTGTTCGAGCCGGTACGGTTTGAGACCGTGTGCAGCCGCCAGGGCTGCACCGTCGGCGTAACCGGCACGGTGCGCTTTCTCGTCCACCCAGAGCTGCTGCGGGCTGCGCATGACGCCCAAGTGTAACACGCCGCGACGAATCAGTCGAACAGCGAGTGCTGCTCCGGCGCCGCGTCGGCCGGTGCCGCGGGGGGCGGGGCCGTCACCCGGTCGCGCACCTGCTTGAGGTCGGCCCACACCATGCGTTTGACTTCGGTCATCGCTCCGCCGGTCTGACGGAGGATGTACGCTGGGTGGAAGCTCGCCAAGAGTGGAATGCCGAGCGGCCCCTCGAACCATTGGCCGCGCTGCTTGGTGATCGAGAAGCGTTCGCCCAAAAACGACTTCGCCGCCGGCGCGCCCAGCGCAAGGATCACCCGCGGTCGAATGATCTCGATCTGTTCGTCGAGGTACGGCCGGCAGTTGCGCATCTCGTCCGGTGTCGGCGCGCGGTTTGCCAAGCGCGTCCCGGTGTCGATGGTCGGACGGCACTTGACCGTATTGCAGATGAACACGTCCCCGCGCGGCAGATCGATCGCCGCCAGCATCCGGTCGAGCAGCTCACCGGCGCGTCCGACGAACGGGCGCCCCAGCTTGTCTTCCGTCTCACCGGGACCTTCACCGACGACCATCAACGCGGCGCACGCGTCACCCTCGCCATACACGCTCGAGCGGCGCGTCGAACCGATCGCGCAACGCCGGCAGCGGTCGACGACCTCCGCCGCAACCGCGAGATCGCGTTCGCGTTTCGCGCGCTCGGCGAGGCTCATGGCTGCGCGCTCGCCGGCGAAGGTTCGAGCAGCACCGCCTCGCCGAACGCGACGACGCGCGTTGCGCCGTCGGCGCCTTCGGAGGCTTCGAACTGCAGGCCGACCACGCCGTTGGCACCCATGCCCTCGGCGCTGCGCAGCAGCGCTTCGAGCGAATCGGTACGCGTTCGTTCCGCATCGGTGAGAAACTCGATCGGGGCCAACCCGATCAGCGCGCCGATACTGCGGAAGGTATGCTTGAGCAGGTTGCGCGGCCGGCTGGCTCGGCCGTGCACGCGTCCGAAGGATCGCACGATGCGGTAGCCTTCGACACGATCGAAGGTCGTGACGGATTCGAGCGTCATCGCCGCCGCAGCAGCCTGCGCGCGATCAGGACCACCGCGGTCAGGAGGCCCGCGTAGAGGACGTAGCGCGCGACGAGCGCGGCCACCAAACCGTAGTACCACCCGCGTCCGTGATGTTTGAGCCAGTACTTCCGTCGCGAGTTCTGCTTGCGCTTCTCGACATTGTACTGGCCGCGCGCGCTGCCCATCCCTTCGTGTACCGCTTCGCTGGCGGGGACGAACCACGTTTCCCAGCCCGCCTGCGCCGCGCGTTTCGCGAAGTCGACCTCTTCGTGATAGAGGAAGAAGCGTTCGTCGAATGCGCCGATCGCTTCGATCGCCGTCCGCCGGATCGCAAGCGCGGCCCCGATCGCGAGATCGACCCGGCGCGGCTGGTCGTAGGCGAAGCCGCGCAGCGACGCGCCGTTGGCAAACCGCCGGAGCGGCAGCCATTCGCCCCAAGCGCTGGAGCGCAAGAACGCGCCGATCCAGGTGTCGAACTCGCCGACCGACTGCTGGATGCTGCCATCGTAATTGTAGATGCGCGAGCCGGCGACGGCCGCTCGCGGGTGCGCATCGAGGAACGCGACGATCTCGTCGAGCGCGCCGTCCTTGAGTTCGGCGTCGGGGTTCAGCAGGAAGGCGTACTCCGACGAGGAGACGGCGAACGCGCGGTTGCAGGCGGCCGCGAAGCCGAGGTTGGCGCCGTTTTCGACGATCTGCACGCGCCCGCCGTAGCGCTCGCGAATGAACTCCCGTGAGCCGTCGGTCGAGCCGTTATCGGAGACGATCACGTGCGCAAAGCCGGGATCGGCGCGCACTTCTCCGAGTGCGAACACGGAGTCGAGCGCGGTCGTGATCTTCTCGCGGTCGTTCCAGCAGACGACGATGACGCCGACCCGGCTCACGCGCCGCGGTTTCCGCCGGCCGGCGCGAAACGGTTGCGGTTCTGGAGATAGGGCCAGATGAACCCGTCGAGGTCGCCGGCCAGCACGGCCTCCGCGCTGCCGGTTTCCACGTTGGTCCGCACGTCCTTGACCAATTGATAAGGATGGAGGACGTAGTTGCGGATCTGCGAGCCCCACTCGTTCGCCGGCCGTTCGCCCCGGATGTCAGCCAGCTTCTGCTCCTGCTCCTCGCGCGCGCGCTGCACGAGTTTGGCCCGCAGGATGTTGAGGGCGACCTCGCGGTTCTGCATCTGGGAACGTTCTTGCTGTGAGGCCACGGTGATGCCGGTCGGCAGATGGTAGACGCGAATCGCTGACTCGGTCTTGTTGACATACTGTCCGCCGGCGCCGCTCGCTTTGAACGTCTCGAATCGCAGTTCGTCCGGCTTGAGTTCGAGCTCGCCGGTTTCGCCGGCTTCCATCTCGGGGATGACGTCGACTTCGGCAAACGATGTCTGGCGCCGGCCCTGATTGTCGAATGGCGAGATGCGCACCAGGCGATGGACACCGCGCTCGCTTTCCATCATGCCGTACGCGTTCTTGCCCCGTACGATGAACGTGATCGAGCGCAGCCCCGCTTCCTCGCCTTCGGCCTCTTCGACCACCTGCGTCTGGTAGCCGTGGTTCTCGGCCCAGCGCAAATACATTCGCCCCAGCATCTGCGTCCAGTCGGCGGCGTCGGTGCCGCCCGCACCTGCGCGAATCGTCATGATCGCGCCGTGCGAATCGTACGGCCGGTCGAAATTCGCCGCCATCTCCAGTTCATCGAGCGCCTTGGCGGCACGCGCGATCATCTCGTCGGCTTCCGCCTCCGCGTCCGGCTCATCGCCCAGGACATCGATGATCTCGGCGGCATCGTTGAGCGTCGCTTCGACGGCGTCGACCGCATCGAGGTCGGCGCGCAGATCCGCGATCCGTTTCATCACGCCGCGGGCCTGCTCGGAATCGCTCCAGAAATCGTCGGCGCGCGAACGCGCCTCGAGCTCGGCTAGGCTGCGACGATTGGCAGCGTCCTCAAAGCCGCACCTTGAGCGCCCGCAGGCGCTCGCGGGCACGTTCGATCGCGGTGAGTTGGGGTTCCGACACGGCAGAGGCCCGGTTCTGCGACGGGCCGCGCCCCCCTACCGGAGCGGCGCGGCGGGGGGAACGGGCGGACGCCTGCGAACGACCCCGCGAAAGCCGTTCCGGGGTGCGCTATGCAACTCGCCCGCCGTCACTTTCTGGCCGCTGCCGGATCCGCCGCGACGCTCGCTCTGTTGCCGCGGAGAGGAGGAGCCCAAACCATCCATCTGCCTTTCGAGAACGGTGAACGCCCCGTCGTCGCCTTTCCGCAGAAGCGGCCACTGCTGCTGCTCACGCCGCGTCCGCCCCAGCTCGAGACGCCGTTCGCAGTCTTCGACAACGGCGTGGTGACGGCGAACGACGCCTTCTTCGTCCGCTGGCACGAGGCGCAGATTCCGGAGAAGGTCGACGCCACCACGCATCGGATCGCGGTTACCGGCGCGGTAAACCGGGCGTTGTCCTTGTCGCTCGACGACCTGGCCGGAATGGAAACGATCGAATACCTCGCCGTGAACCAGTGCTCCGGAAACGGGCGCGGGCTTTCGTCGCCGCGCGTCGCCGGGGGTCAGTGGGAGAACGGCGCGATGGGCAACGCGCGCTGGACCGGCGTACGGCTGCGCGACGTTCTCGACCGTGCCGGCCTCAAGCCGAGTGCGAAACAGGTGCAGTTCAACGGGCTCGATGGTCCGGTGCTCCCGTCGACCCCGCCGTTCCGGAAATCGCTCGACCTCGCTGTCGCGCAAGCCGACGACGTGATGATCGCCTACGCGATGAACGACGCACCGCTGCCGCTGCTCAATGGATATCCCGTACGGCTGATCGTCCCCGGTTGGTATTCCACCTACTGGGTCAAGATGCTCGCGGCCGTTACGGTCCTCGACCACGTCGACGACAACTTCTGGATGAAAAGCGCGTACCGGATCCCCGACACGCCCGACAACAGCGTCGTCCCCGGCGCGACCGGATTTCCGACCATTCCGATCAACAGAATGCGCGTCCGCTCGTTCATCACGAACTTCGCCGACAGCGCGACGCTGCAGGCCGGCCCGCAGACCGTGCGCGGGATCGCCTTCGACGGCGGCAGCGGGATCGCGCGGGTCGAGCTCTCGAGCGACGGCGGGACCACCTGGCTCGACGCCGCCCTCGAACAGGACTACGGAAATTACAGCTTCCGCCGTTGGAATGCGACCTTCGATGCCAAGCCGGGTCTACGCGCGCTCGCGGTCCGGGCGACCGCAAACGACGGCGCGATCCAAACGCCGAAAGCGGGCTGGAACCCCAGCGGCTACCTTCGCAACGTCATCGAAACGTACGCGGTGACCGTCCAGTGACGCGCGCGCTGATCGGCTTAGCCTGCGTTCTTGCGCTCGCGGCGACGGCCGCGTCGGCGGCGACCGTGCCGCACGGACCCGTCTCGATCAATCTCCCGGCTGACGGCTTTGCGTTCAAACCGGGCCCGGGCGCGAATGCGGCAAACTCTTACTGCCTAAGCTGTCACTCCGCCGCCTATGTGACGACCCAGCCGAAACTGACGCGTGCACAATGGAACGCCGAGGTCGTAAAGATGCGCAACGTGTACGGCGCGACGTTCCCCGACGATCAAGTCACCGTTCTCGCCGACTACCTGACTGCCCAGTACGGCAAGCCGTAAGGACGAAATGTCGACCACGCATCCAACGTTTACGGAACTGATCGAAGGCTCACCGCAGACGATTTTCGACCTGATCGCCGACATGCCGCATTACGGCCGGTGGCTGCCGGGGTCAGATGCGTTCGGCGGAACGAGCGAGATCGAGCCGTATCCGGTTCGGCTTGGTACGACCTATCTCGACTCCGGCCCGTTGGGTCAGCGGCCGGGTTCGGTGACCGAGTACGATCCGCCCAAGCACATCGCTTTTCATCACACGATGCTGCTGAAGAAAGGCTTGCTGACCGGGAACGTTGAGGTCAATGTTCGGTATACTTTCGAGCCCGTCGAGCATGCGACGAACGTCATTCGCGCACTCGATCTCACCATCGAGATGCCCTGGTATCTCAAGCTCGTGGAACCGCTGGTCCTGCGGGCGTTCCGTAAGGAAAACGAACGGCTGATGGCAGAGCTCAAAAGCTACGTCGAAGCACAGCCCAAACACCGCGATCTCCACGCATCGTCGTGAAGACCCGCGGCGCTCTTCTCGCCCTAGCACTTCTGCCGGCTTGCGGCGGAGGCGGGAGCGGAAGTGTGACGCTTCCCCGCGCTACGCCGGCTCCAACCGCTGCGCCCGGACCGGGGACAACCGCAAAGTACGCGATACCGACGTTTGTTGTCACCGTCCCGGCGCGAACGGGTTCGACGCGAAGGCGAAAGCCGGCATTCATTTCCTCGGCAACGCAATCGATTGCGATCGCTTTGACTGCGGATGCGCTCGGCATCAATCCCAGCACCCTCAACGGAAACCCCGCGATCACGAACATCAGCGGTGCCGCCTGCTCCAGCGGCTGCACGGTGAACGGGCCGCCGTCGCCGGCCGGATCGGACACGTTCACCATCACTACCTACGATGGGAGCGGCGCCACCGGGAACGCGCTCGATTCGAACTCAGTGACGTTCACGATCGTGTCGGGCGTGAACAATAGCGTAGCCGTTACGCTGAATGGAATCCCCGCATCGCTCGCGATCGGAGGCATCCCCGCGCACGTAGCGGGCGCCCCTTTCACGTTCTTCTTTGGGCCCGTCGCCCCCGGCGGGGTGATCGTGACGGTAGCGGATGCGGATGGCGAAGTTATCAGCGGCACCTACGCGAACCCGGTGACCCTTACAGACTCCGATACCAACGGCGGTCAAGGCACAACGCTGAATCTTTCCGGGGAGTGCCCGCCGGAAGTGATCGGACACCCCTTCGGTTCTCCGACGTCGCAGATTCTTACGGCGAGCAGTCAGAACGCGGAGTTCTGCAGCGGCGGCATTGCGGAGAACCCGGTAACGATCACAGCGTCAGCCGCGGGCGCGCCCTCCGCATCGGCGACGTATGCGCCGATCCTCAACGCTCCCGTCTACACGGTGGGTTCCGGTACGCCCGCGTCGGTCGTGGTCGGGAATCCGCCCGTGGTCGAACTCGACGCGACGAGCGGCACGGGCAGCACCGGGAGCGCCACCTACACGGAACACGGCTGGACCGACGATCCGTACGATCAGCAGCTTACGTCAGCGGGCCCCATAGCCTGCGGGCTCGGAAGCGGAGATTTCTTTACGATCGGCGGCGCGTACTCGCCGGCCGGCACGGTATTCACCATTACCGCAATCAGTGCACCGGCCGTCGGCGCGTGTACCGCGTTCATCGAAGACCAGCTGACGCTGAATCCGACGGAGAGCTCCGCGGTGCTGAACACGTCCTACACGACCTCGTCGTTTAGCGTCAACAGGCGTGGGAGCGGCCATCATGGAGTCCCGTGAATTCGATCGGCGGTGGCGCGGAGCCGGACTTTTCGTAGTATCCTAGGGCATGGGCTTTTTGCTGGTCCCGGTGATCGTCGTAGTCCTCGTGCTGCTGTCCGGGCTGCGGGTGGCGCGAGAGTACCAGCGCTCCGTCGTGTTCCGGCTGGGGCGGTTCACCGGGCTGCGCGGTCCGGGACTTTTCTACCTGATTCCGATTTTCGAAAACGAGGTCCGGATCGATCTGCGCGTGATCACGACGCCGATTGAGCAGCAGGAGACGATCACGCGCGACAGCGTGACCATCAAGGTCAACGCCGTCCTCTGGTTTCACGTCTCCGACCCCGAGAAGGCTGTCCTGACGGTCGAGAACTTCTACGCCGCAATCCAGCAAGTAGCGCTGACGAGCTTGCGCAACGTCATCGGCCAGCACGACCTCGACGAAGTCCTCAAGGCCCGCGACAAGATCAACACGCTGCTGCGCGGCATCGTGATTGAGAACATCTCCGCCTGGGGCGTTTCCGTCGACCTGCTGGAGATGAAAGACGTCGAGATCCCGCAAGACATGCAGCGTGTCATGGCCGTGGAAGCCGAAGCTATGCGAGAGAAGCGCGCCCGCATCATCAAGGCCGAAGCCGAACTGGAAGCCTCACGCAAACTCGCTGAAGCGGCGCAGCTGATGGTCGGCAACCCGGCTGCGATCGAACTTCGCCGCATGCAGATGGTCGCCGAGGTCGGCGCTGAAAACAACAGCACCACGGTCATCATGATTCCGGCCGAGTTCGCGCACATGGCCGAGAGCCTCTCACGGTTCCTTGCCGGGAAAGAAGCCGCGACTCCATAGCGTGATTGTCGCTACCAAACGCGCGGTATCAGGCGATATCGGACGCGTTGGCAATACTCGGCGTAGCCGGGCAACTGTTCCGTAAGGTACCGTTCTTCATAGCGAATCCGCCACCTGAGGATGAGCGCCATGGGAACGAGCATGAGCAGCGCCCACCACGATCCCAGCGCAAGCGGAGTCGCCATTACCCATAAGAGCAATCCCGAATAGTACGGATGCCGAATCATTGCGTAGGGCCCCGTCGAGATGACCTTCTGACCAGGCTCCACCGCGATGTTCACGGCGGCAAACGTGTTCTCTCGGAAAGCCAAGAACATGGTGCTGTAGGAGATGACGAGCAGGACGTCTCCGGCGATGGCTACGAGCAGCGGAACATGCGACCACGAAGCATGGTGATCGCGTGATGACAGAACGATCGTGCCGACGAACACGATGCCTATGGCGACTTGCAGCAGCTTCTGACTCGTCTCTTTTTCAGAGCTCAGACCGCGTAAACGCCGTTTCAGAAGCCTCGGGTCTGCGCGCAGCAGATACGCGAAGATCACAGCGCCCGCGGTGACGGAGACGACAAGATAGACCCAGCCTTGCCAGAACCCGAGCGTGTTCATTTCGGTTTGCTCCCACAAGCTCTACCGCCGACCTCGCGCGTTAGTTACGGCCTGCGGGCGCCCAGCCGTTCCGCTGTGCCCGGATAATGGCCCTCGCGGCCGGCCTTTCGTAGTATCCTGGAGGTATGAACTTCTTTGAACCGCAGCTGCGCAGCATCGTCGAGGACGCTTTAGCGTGAGCGCGCTTGCCGCTATCTTCGTCGCAATCGTCGCGCTGTTGCACCTGTATTTCTTGGTGCTCGAAATGTTTCTCTGGGATGCGCCGTATGGGCGGCGATCGTTCGGGTTGACGCAGGAGTTTGCGACGGCGACCAAGTCGCTTGCGGCGAACCAAGGCCTCTACAACGGCTTTCTGGCGGCGGGCCTCGTCTGGGGCTTGTGGCTCGGAGAGACCGGGAGGCCCATCGAGATCTTCTTCCTCAGCTGCGTGATCGTCGCGGGTATCTTCGGTGCCGCGACCGCGAACCGCAAGATCCTGTTCGTCCAGGCACTTCCCGGGGCCGTCGCCCTCGCGCTCGTACTGCTCGCGCGCTAACGCCGGTGCCCTCGGCGGGAAAGAAGCGCCCTTTCGGCTCGGATCAAGCGGGCCCCGGCGGTTTGGTGGCGCGCACCATCACGTAATCGCCGATTCCCATTGCGCTCCATGTTTCGTGTCCGCGACACGACGCGATATCGTCGGCAGACAACTCCACGACGATATCGGCGGCGGGCGTACCTGACTTGCTTGCGCTGGCGAATTTGGCCATGCCCGGGTAAACGTCGTTGCGAATCGACTCGATCGAGATGTCGATGAACCCCTGCGCGCGGAGTTTGTCCGCGTACGCGTTCCTGTCATAGAGATTTCGATCCTCGAATGTTCCGAACCGGCGCTCCAAACGCGCCACGAGCCCACCCCTGCCTTGGCCGGGAAGTGGAATCATATCCGTGAGCGCGAGCACTCCGCCGGGCCGCAACGTGCGGAATGCTTCGGCAAGAAACTTCTCCCGCGTGCGAAAGTGAAATGCCGACTCGAGCGCCACGATCTTGTCGAAGCTCCGAGCCGCAAACTTGAGGTTCGTCGCCGACCCCAGCTGAAAATCGATGCGGTCAGCAACCCCGAGGGCGGCCGCCCGCTTTCGAGCGACCTCCACGTGGAGCGCCGTAATATTCAGCGCGACGATCTGCCGCGGAGCGAAGGTCCGGAGCCAAAGGAAATCCTGTTCACCGAAACCACACCCAACGTCCAGGACCTCATCCCCCGCAGCCAGTTGTGCTACTTCGCCTAAATAGATGGCAAGAGCAGCGCACGCATCATCATAGCGACGCGCATTCTTCCAGTAACCGGTGTTCAGCCATAGGGGGCGCGACGGTGCGTAATCAGCTCCGCGGAAATTTATCGGGTCGGTGCCGACGAAGGTATAGTAATCAGCCGTACTGCCGACGAGCACTTGGCGAAAGAACGTCCCGATGTGACGCGGAAACCGGGTCACGAGGCTGCGCGCGACCTGTCGTGCCCTCTTGATGCCGTCCATTAGCTACCGATTCGCCTGCGGCGACCGCTCGTACTCCTCGCGCTTTGGCGCGATGGTTAGCGGGCCGGCGTCGGCGAGTTTGGCGTCGTGTCGCTGACGAGTCTGGCTTCGACGTAGCCGCTGCTTCCCTCGACGGTCACGCTAACCGGAACTGCGGCATCGGTCGCATACGTCATCGTGCCTTGCAGCGGGCGTCCGTCGCGCGCTCCGCGCCAATCGTTGATGGCGATGACGGCGCGGTCGTGGTCGACGGAGTCGACCCGATACCAGGCGTCGCCGCGCGGCGTCGCGTTGAACGCGTTTACGTGCCACGACTGCCCGGGCGCGAACTGCGGGCTCCCGACCAAACCGACGGCCAAGGGCGAAAGCACCCACGCGGCCTGCCTGCAGAGAAAGGTTTGGAAGCCCAACGTTCCGTCGGTAAAAATGGCCACGCGCGTCGCGGGTTGAGTGACGTTGTCGGCCGTGTAGGTGACATCGGTGAGCAAAGAATCGGGCGTCGGCCTTCCGACAACGGCGATCCGCAGCGTCGCATGCTCGTCGCCGTTGAAGCGACCCGCACAATGGCTTGACGACGTGACCGAGTAAACCAGCGTGCGCATCGGCGATGCGGGCTCCGCAGCGCCGGCGGCGCTGCCTCCGACGAGCAGCGATAGGCCGATACCGGCAAACAGACGCGTCATGGCTCAGTCCCCCTGGTTACCAGGTTTGACTACGATGCTCGCTCCGGCTGAGAAGACGCTCGGACACTGCCGGAAAGGGCCGCTTTCGCGTCGCGCTCAAGTGAAACCGTACCGACGACCGGCTGACCAGCATGGTGGCTCCCCTTCGTGAACGGAATTGAAAACGAATGACCGTATCAACGCCGACTTCGAACCTTGGCCGTCATGTGTTTGGAGCGGCGGCGGTAGCTTTTGGCCTGATTACGCTGGCCTGGCACAACTACAAGGATTTGGATCAGCTGCGTTCCGTCTTGAACGCTACCGAGGGCCCGGTCGTCGTCTATGTCGTCGCCGCGGCCCAGATCGTGGGTGGGGCGGCGATGCAGTTCGGTCGGACCGCGAAAACCAGCGCCGTCATCGTCGGCGCGGTGTATCTCGCCTTCGCCTTGCTGTCCGTACCGCAAATCTTCGCCGCACCGCGAGTTTACAATAACTGGGGCAACTTCTTCGAGCAGTTCTGTCTGGTGGCCGGAGCGGCACTCGTGTATGCGCAGTTGTCATCGCAGTGGGAACCGCGAACGGTTCGTCGAGCCGGCTGCATCCTTTTGGGGCTGTGTGCCGCGTCGTTTGCCCTTGAACAAGCGTTTTATCTTGAATCCACGGCAAGACTTGTCCCGAAGTGGCTCCCGCCAAGTCAGATGTTTTGGGCGAAAGCCACGACGGTTGCGTTCGCGCTCGCGGCCGCGGCGCTGCTTACGAACCGAATGGCGTCGCTCGCGACTCGCCTCCTGACCGCGATGCTCGTGATCTTTGGCCTCGTCGTGTGGATACCGCTGCTTGTGGCGGATCCCCATAGCCATGCGAATTGGAGTGAAACCGCTGAAACGTTCGCGATCGCCGGAGTCGCATGGATTCTCGCCGATCTCCTCGGCGCGCATGGGCTGAACCGCCAACGCCGGCGATGAGGGCTCTAGCGCATCATTTGCTGGGCGGCAGCGAGCGCTGCCGACGTCAGCGTCGGGCCGCTCGGCGTCCCGCTGCGGTGCATCGCGCCTTGATAGAGCACGAGCGTTAGGTGACTCGATCCCTCGGGGCTTTGCAGGACGCTCGCGGCGACGCGGGCGCTCGACGCGCCGGCCGCAAACTGCTGCATCCAGTACACCGTTTCGTGGGGCGTTGCGGGGCGGCCGAGAGCGTCGCCGTACAGCTGAGCGACAAAGGCTTCGTTCGTGCCGCCGGCCTTGCGGTAGTATTCCAGCGATGTCACGATCTCCAGGGCGACCTGCGCGGGCGTTAGGCCGCTTGCAGCGTCAGCCGCCGAAGCCGGCCGAGCCAGAAAGTGCTGGTACAGCGCGGAGACCGCGGCGACGCGAAACTCGTTGCTGTTGAGGAGATTTTGCACGACTGCCGTTTGCGTCAAACTGGGCGGCTGCAGCCAGAACTTCACTTCGGCCTGCGAGGGGGTCCGATTCAGCACTACCACGTAGGCGGCTTGCACAAACGACGCGTTCACCGTCTGCGGCGCGATGAGCGCGGGCATCGGCCGCGCTTCTTCCAACGGAGCTGCAAACGCACCGACGCCGCCCGAAACCAACACGACCGCAAAGACGAGCGCGGCACTTACGGCTCGCATGGCCGAAGGGGACGATTGCGTGTGTGATGGCCGCCGCATGAAGCGAATGCGACGCGGCCTTAACGCGCGCCGCGCACGCAGGTATCGACGGAGGTGATCGTTTTACCACCCGAGCGTACCGTTCCGTGCAGCGTGTACTTCGTCGCCGAGATGCGATCGAACGTTACGCCGATGCTTGCATCGGGGTAGACGCTACGGTAGGCGATGTGGTTCGGATTACTGCCGGTCGCGCGCATGATCGTGGCGTTTCCATGGTCGTCGAGAACGACCGCCGTCCAGCCGCCGCGGCGCGCATCATACGCGATTAACTCCTCATCGCCGCCACCCGCAAAGGAAGCGATCTGCCGCAACGTGTGGCCGTCGCTATCGTAAGCGTACGTGGCATGGTACGCCAAGCGTACCGCTCCGGCACGATACGTGCAGTTCCACGTACCGGCGAGATAGCGCATTCCGGCGAGCGGCTCCGCCGCTGCCGGCGACGCCGCACCGAGGACGAGGGACGCGAGCATCACGACACTAGCCACTATTTGAGGTTTCCCCATGTGGTCGAGCCTTTCGACGTCAGATTGCCGGGTTTTAGCCCGCTTGGAAACGGAAGACGTTGACCTGCGACGCGATCTGGCGCAGTGATGTCGGTTGAGTAAATGACCTCAGCATCTCCTGCCATTGGGAAACGCTCATAGCGATGCTCGGCGGAGGGGAACGCCCCTAGCACGAACCGCGGATCCATGGCGACCCAGCTAGGATCGGGGCCTCCGGCTTCGGCTCGTCCGACCGGCACGGTCACCTTCGCCTTCTCGGATATCGAAGGCAGCACGCAACGCTGGGATCGCGACCGGGCGGCGATGCAGGATGCCGTGCGCCGCCACGACGCGCTGATGCGAACGGCAATCGCTGCGCACCACGGCTACGTGTTTAAAACGATCGGCGATGCATTCTGCGCGGCGTTTTGGCGCCCCGAAGACGCCGTTGCGGCGATCCTCGACGCACAGCGCGCCCTTGGAGCAGAGGATTTCTCGGCAACCGATGGATTGCGGGTCCGAGCGGCCGTCCATACCGGCACGGCCGACGAGCGCGACGGCGACTATTTCGGACCGGCGCTCAACCGCGTCGCGCGCTTACTCGTGATCGGCCACGGCGGGCAGGTACTCTTATCGGGCGTCACCCGCGACCTGGCCCATAGCGATCTTCCCGCCGGCGCATCCCTCGTTGACCTTGGCTCGCATCGCCTCAAAGACCTCACCGAACCAGAACACGTCTGGCAGCTGATCGTCGCAGGTCTGCCTGCAGAGTTTCCGGCGCTCAAGTCACTCGATACGATTCCGAACAACCTCCCCATTCAGCAGACGAGCTTTCGTGGCCGCGAGCAGGATCTTGAGGAAGTGAGGTCTCTGCTGGGTCAGCATACACTCTTGACGCTCTTTGGTTCGGGCGGTGTCGGCAAGACGCGGCTGGCGCTGCAAGTGGGAGCAGAAGTCCTCGACCAAAATCCCGATGGCGTGTGGTTTACCGACTTTGCGCCGATCACCGACCCCGAACTGGTCTCAAGTATCATCGCCAAAGAGATTGGTATGCCCCAAGTCGAGGGCCGCAGAATCGACGAGTCCATTCCGCAGTGGCTGCGCCGCAAGAAACTGCTGCTGATCTTGGATAACTGCGAGCACGTCCTGGAAACGGTCGCAGCGATCGCCGACGCGATCACCCGTAGCTGTCCCGATGTGCGGCTATTGGCCACCTCGCGCCAGGCGCTCGGCGTAAGCGGCGAAGTCGTGCATAGGTTGCCATCGCTCGCCATACCCGAGAAGCTTGCGGGCCTGAGTTCGGCAGAGGCCATCGAATACGGCGCGATTGCACTCTTCGTTGACCGCGCGCAGGCTGCCGACACGCGCTTTATCCTCACCAATGACAACGCGCCGATCGTCGCAGACATCTGCCGCCGCCTCGATGGCATTCCGCTCGCGATTGAACTGGCCGCTGCGCGGGTGAAGATTCTGAGCATCCCCAACCTCGCCCAACGGCTCAACGAACGCTTCAAGATTCTCACCGGCGGTAGCCGCACTGCACTGCCGCGCCAGAAGACGCTGGGCGCGCTCATCGACTGGAGCTACGACCTGCTCACTCCTCAAGAGCAGATGCTGTTCTGCCGGGTGGGCATCTTCGCCGGAGGCTTCAGTCTGGATGCGGCCACGGCTGTGTGCGGTGGCGTAGACCTCGATGAGATCGACATTTTAGACCTGCTCTCATCGCTGACCGACAAGTCGTTGGTGGTGGCCGACACCGCAGGCGAGCAAGAACGTTATCATCTGCTTGAATCCACTCGCGCTTATGCGGTAGAGAAGCTGACCGCAGCAGGCGCACGCGAGCAGCTGACCCGCGGTCACGCCGAGTGTTTTCGTGACCAGGCGCAACAGGCCGACGAACAACGCTCTGGCACAGGCTCGACGGCGGCGTGGCTGGCGAGCGTCGAACAGGAACTGGATAACTACCGCGCCGTGTTGGAGTGGGCGCTCAAAGACGGACACGATATGGCGTTGGGCGGTGCCGTGGCTGGAGCGCTGGGGGCACTTTGGGATCATGGTGGACTCGCGGTGGAGGGGCGCTATTGGCTCGGGCTTGCGCAAGCGGGTCTTGACGAGTCGATGCACCCGCAGGTGGCGGCCCGTCTGTGGGGTGTGCTTGGTGGGCTTTCGTCCGGCAAGCGCGCGCACGACTGTGCGCAACGCGCGCTCGCGCTCTCCCAATCGGTGGGCGACGAGAAGGGGCAGGCTCGGGTACTTTCAGGTCTTGCGAGTAGCCTCTTTCAAATGGGCCGCTTTGAAGAGGCCAGTGAAGTGAACGCGCGCGCGCTTGCGGCGATGCGCACGTTAGGGGATAAACCGGGAGCGGCTAACTGCCTGAACGCGCGGGCGCTTATCGTCGGGGCTCGCGGGGATGTCGCCGCAGCGCGCGAGTTGTATGCGCAGTCGCTAGCGGCATACAAGGCCTTTGGAGACGAAGCCGGGGCAGCTTTGGTGCTGGGAAATCTCGCGGAGATGGACTTCGCAGATGGTCAGGTTGAGCAGGCACTACGCTTGGCGGGCGAAGCCCTGGAGATCCAATCGCGTGGGAAGAACGCGTCGAGCTTAGCGGTCTCCTACATAAACATCGCCGCCTATCGCATTGCGCTGGGAGACGTGGATGGCGCGCGTGAAGCTGCCCGCGAGGGGCTGCGCGTGGCGCGGCAAGCACAATATGCGGGAGGCATCGCGATAACGTTGCAGCATTTTTCGCTGCTCGGGGCGTTGCGTGGTGAAGTGAACGATGCGGCGCGGCTCATCGGCTACGTCAATGTGCAATACAATGAACTCGGGTTCGAGCGTGAGTCCACCGAGAAGTGGGGCTATGAGAAGCTCATGGCCGCACTGCACGAGCAGCTAAGCGACGCCGAGATAGAGAAGCTCGCGGCCGAAGGTGCGGCGTGGTCGGAAGACCGGGCTGCCGAAGAAGCACTCAAGGTCTGACTTCCGGCCGCGGCTTTGATCGTGTATCGTGTGCCGAACCGTTATGGGACAGGCATTTCCGCGGTATCCGTAAGTTTCCAGAACCGTTATGAAAACCACGCGCCCAGCGACGCCGAATCTCGCCGCTCGAAAAAGCCCGCCGTTACGCCATTTTCCGCATCCCGAGCCGTAGCCGGCCTCGCGCCACAGGGGAGCCGTTTTAGCCTCGTTCCCCTATGCCCGCTAGGCGGCGGCGCGGGCATAGGCGAACGGCCTGAAACCGGGCACCCCCTGCGGACGGCCTCGCGCCGGCGCGCGGAATCAGGTGCGCGCAATCCCTTGTGCCGCAAGGGTTTCCGGCGCATGCGTCCGTCGGGCGCAGATCTGGGGGTTTCGGCGCGCGGACTCGCGGTTTGCAAAACGTTCTGCAAAAGCGCCTATGTCACGCAAAGCCCCGTGGCATAAGGCTTTCCCGGCGCATGACCTCATGTCCGGTCGCGCGGCTTGGATCGAGGCTCAAAAAGTCGGCGGGAGAGCTGGTGGCATCGGGTCTCCGCGGGAACGGCAGCGTGACTCGGGCTTCCCCGGGGGGAACCATGGTAGAATTCTTACATGTTTGAAGATCGCAGGTTGCGGCCTTGATTAGCGCGCCATTCACGATCCGTATCTTCCTTCCGAGCGGCGACCCGCAAGGCGTGCGCGTTGTGGATCGCATGAATTGGACCGGACGCGGCATCGCATTTCCGCGCGAGAAGTGGCTTGACACTCGTTCGCGGTCGGAATTCTCTGGGCCCGGAATCTACATACTGGTCGGCTACCGCAACGATGACGACGAACTCCCTACGCTCTACATCGGCCAGGGTGACGTTGTGAGGTTGCGTATTGACGCTCACACCGACGCTAAGGACTTTTGGAATCGCGGCATTGTCTTCACGTCTTCAAACAACTCACTTAACCGGGCACATATTACCTGGCTGGAACATGCCCTGATTAATCGTGCTTCGAATTTGAAACAGTGCGTTCTCGATAATGGGACGACGCCGCAAGAGCCAAATCTTTCGGAGGCCGAGAAGGCCGACGTGCAATCGTTTCTCAACGAGGTGCTGCAGATATTACCGTTGGTCGAGGTTCGTGCTTTTGAACCTCCAAAAGCTGCGGCTGTTCCGAAGCAGAGCGGAAATGCGCCGATTACGGCAACAACCGCGATGGGTTCGACTGATTACGACACGATAGTCGTGCCGGCACGCGAGGAAGGGTTTCAACGCGTCTTCTTGGGTGAGAATCGCTGGCGCTCTATCCGAATTTCCGGTGGCATGTTGAATAAGATAAGGTATATCGCTGCCTACCGAACGGCCCCCATCTCGGCAATCACTCACTATGCCCCAGTTGAACGGATTGAGCATTTTGGCGAGGACGGAAAATATCAAGTGGTCTTCTCGGAACCCGCCAAAGAAATACCGCCGATCCCACTTGGCGACGCACCTCAGGGTACGATGCAAGGCTCTCGTTACACCTCGCTTCCAAAACTGCTTTCTGCAAAGAAGATCATGGATGCATTCGTGCCACCGACCGGAGTGTTGGGGTGATGCGCACGCTGCCCGATTCCGGGACACGACTGCTTGCGCCGGCGGTGTCAAACACCCACGCTTGTGTGCTGCGGGCGTCCGCGCAAGACTTACGATCTTGAGAGATCCTGCACCCATCGCGTGGATCCTACGCGGATCGAGAGCCGGAAATGTGACGTTGCGCACGCATCTTCATGCTAGAGCCGCTTCTGTTCCCATAACATATAGCTAAGCGTCGCACCGATTGTCGTGCAAGATGCTGGCATAATCTCTCGGTGACTTTGCGAGGTAGGGGTAGATGGACACTAAGTGGATCGAGGGGATCTTCGCGGCTACTGCGTTTTTCGGTGTTGTTGGTTTTATTTTCCAACGAGTGCGCGCGCATATGGGGGTCGGAGTTCGCGCGATTCAGTTTGCGGCCATTGTTGTCATTGCGCCCGGTATCATTGTTCTGGCTTTGGAAGGCTTGATTGATAAGCAAGTCATAATTGCGCTCGTTTCCGCAACGCTAGGCTATGCCGCGGGATTGCGCATAAAGGGCGATGCTCCAGAGAATTCGTAAGTGGACCCCGGATGGTTATGCGGTTGGAGTTCACTGGTCAGTTCAACTCCGCCGCGATCTTTTCAACGAGGGCTTCCAAGGCCAAGTTCTGCGCCGCGTCTTGGCGGAACCCCACGAAGTCACGGGAATCAATCGTGATGAAGGGATTGGTTGATTCGAATCGATGACATTGGGTTTTAAGCTGCTGTTCGATAGCCTCTAAGCTTCCGGCCCGGTCGAGTTGGACATAAACGCCACCCATTAATCGTACGGTCAAGCCGTCGTTCCAGGATCGAAAGCCAGGCGATTGAGCAACAGCCAAAAACTTTTCCCGCGTTCTGTTCTCGCGATCAATTAGTCCGTCGTAGACTTCGTCAGCTGCTTTTCTCAGATATACACACCGTGGATATCGGGCGATGTATCGCGTCCACCCATCACGTCCGGGAACATTTGGGCCAGTTACGACGAGGCGAGGCCTCGACGGTACATTCATCAACTCTCGTAAGTACCGTTCTTCCGCCTCCGCGATACTCGTGTTGGCGCGACCCGTGTGGCCATCCGCCTCAAATGCCCCGAGATATATCTCGAAAACATGACCTCTAACGTCAAACCTTGGAGTCCTCACAAGGTCGGTCGCCAGATGATCATCCGTATCGAAGATTTCTATGGAACTGCCGAGGCGTTCTTCGAGCGCCCTCTTGACAGTGCTCTTCCCTGACGTCGAGGGACCAACTAGCGTAATATTAGCCGGTTCAGTCGCCACGCGACCTTGCGACTTTGTAGCAGTGGATTTGGTTGCAGTCAGACTTCCCGGCCCCGAGCATGGACCCCGAGTTCGATACGGAGAGTCAATTCTGATTCGGGCAGGATGGTAGCCCCAAGGCAGATCGCTGAATCTGGGATGATCTGGCGGCGGCCGAGCCGGCCTCTACGGCTAATTTCTGCGACCAACTCCCCCGCCGGAGTGAGCCCGATTTGGGCCAGTCACCCCCTTTGGAGTGGTTCCCCCGTCCGAGGGATGACTACAAAATCACTCCGCCGGGGAATTTTCGCTTTGCGCTGACTCCGAGATGATTGGGGCCTCGATCACCTCACCACTTGGGAGATTAGCGATGACCTCGAAACCTTTAAGAACCTACGTGCTCGCGCCATCAGCCTTTGGCTTCCTCTGGGAAGAGTGCACTTGCTGCTACTACCGGCACGTCGTTCAGAATTTCAGGCGCCCTTCCGGTCCGTTCCCTTCGATCTTCGGTAAGATCGATATCGCGATGAAGCGCCGCTTTGCCGGCGATCAGTGGCACTCTCTTGGTGCTGCCCAGCCGCAGTTTAAGATCGCTCACGATGAGCAAATGATCAGGTCGCTACCGATTCTCTTTCCTGGTCGCAGCGTCGCGATCGTGCTTCGGGGTAAATTCGACAGCATCTTACAGTTTCGCGACGGTCGCGTGGTCGTGTGTGATTTCAAAACGGCGCCCATTAAGCCGGAGAACCTCAACAAGTATTGGATCCAGCTCCACTCGTACGCTTATACGTTGGAGCGTGCGGCAACTGGGAGCTTGTCAATTCCAACTGTAGATGCTCTAGGATTGGCCGTGTTCGAACCTGATGCGTTCGCCTACGATGGGAGCAACGGAGCGGTACTTAGCGGAGCGATGCAGTGGATTGACGTTAGTCGGGATGACGCTCGGTTCATGCGTTTCCTTGATGGGGTTGCCGCCGTTCTCGAAAACTCGGAACCACCGATGCCCTCGCCCGAATGCCAATATTGCCGTTACCGATCCGCCGCGTAATCGCTGCAATGTTGGCAGCTGGTCGTTCTAACTGAACCGAGTAGCGTTGCTACCCGGCGAGTCTCCTAGCGCAGCTAGGACGGAGAAAATGACATGGAATTCATTTCGCACGGAAAGATGTATGTGCCGGACAGTGCGGTACGTGATTTCGTAAACCGCGGTTATCGCGAGGGGGCGCCATTCCAATGGGTGCGCGAACTGTACAAGAACAGCGAAGAGGCCGGCGCAACCCGGATTGAGTTCGGGATTGAACGGCAGGCTGCAGCGAACCTTGGCGTGTTTCGTCGCATCGAGGTAGAAAACGGCCATGGTATGGATAACGAGCATCTTCTAGGATATTTCAAGATGCTGGGCGTGGGAGGGAAACCAGTCGGAGGGCCACACGAAAACTTTGGCATCGGCGCTAGAGTGTCTCTCCTCCCATGGAATACTTACGGAGTCGTCGTGATCTCGCGGCGCAATGGTGAAGACAGTATGATCTGGCTTCGGCGGGATCGAGATGGTGACTACGGCCTGCGCGAGTGGGAAGACGAGGAGGAAGACGGCACGCCTCTGCTCACGCAGTGGGTGGAGCCATACGACGACCCCGAGCACGGCTGCGACTGGAGCAGAATACTCCCGGACTGGGTCGGCGACCATGGGACCGCGATCGTACTTCTTGGAAACGATCCGACACAAAACACGATTGACGGTGATCCGCGCTTCCCAGAAGAGGCGGCTGCGAGAGGCATCGACAAGTACCTGAGCAGCCGGCTATGGACGGTTAACGACAGCATCTCCCTCACTGTTGTGGCAAAAGAAGACCTAACCGATCGGGCGACGTCGAGGCGGGAAACGCGCGATATGATACTCGGTAAACTCGGCAACATGCTGATCGGCGGTCACCGCAGGCGAGTGTTCGGTCTGGAATCCTTGCTCACCGAAGATGCCGTCACGGGCTCTGTTCAGGTCGATGGCGGCGGAACGCAAATCTTTTATGCCTTGCGCAACGAGGATGCACCTCACGTCGCTGATCGCTTACCGACGGCCCAGACCTTTATTGCACTGGAATACGACGGTGAACTCTACGAGCACAAGACGCACTCGGCGAACTTCCGGATGTTTGGTGTTGCTCATGAGGCGGTGCGGAAGCGTCTGTGGCTAATCGTGAAGCCCCCAGAGTATGATCCCGTAACCGGGCTCGGCGTTTATCCCAATCAGGCTCGCTCGAAGCTATTCTGGCGCGGAAATGGGCCGCCGCTGAGCGAGTGGGCGCACCACTTCGCGAACCATTTGCCGCCGGCGATTCAGGAGGCACTGAGCAAAGCCTATGCTTCCGACACCACTGAGACATCGACGCTTGAGGAAGACGAGGAACGCAGAAAACGGCTCGTAGCCCGTTTCGGAAGTCGATGGCGTCAGGTTCGATATGTGCTTAGTTCTGTTGGCGTCTCCAAAGTTGATCCAACTGAAGCCAACTCGCCCCGCGCTCCCCACGGGCGCCGTCGCAGAAGACCGGTTCCGCCGAACCCACGCGTTCATACCGGTGGGTCGTCGAACGAAGGGCCCGCCGCGCTCGGAACTCTTAATGCGGAGGGCACGGAGCTTGCGGTTGAGCGTCCGGTTGGCGTTGACTTACCCGAAGGAGCGTGGGTGCAGGCAAGCGCCATGGGTGACGAAAAGTGGTCGGCCGCCCGCTGGGTTTATAGCAGAGGTCCCAAAGGCACTGTCGAGCTTAATCAGGATCATCCGCTTTTTGCGACAGAGATTCGGTACTGGCAAACGACGCGCGCGAACCACCTAGCGGACCAGGTTCGGCACGTTGTGATGGAGGTCTACAAAGACCTCGCTATCGCGCACGTTGCTCATGTCCGCAACTATGCGGGGATGCGCATTTCAGATACTTTCGTGGATGGCGACCGCGTCGCCGATATGCTTTCGCCGGCTGCGCTGACTTGCGCGTTGTCTGGATTGCTTGGGGCGGAGGCCATGATTCAGACGCGGCTCGGGGGGCGCTTCGGGCGGGCCGCTTAGGCGGATTCTCGCACTGCTAAGGCGGACGGGCCGATATAAACTAGCTAGGTCCAGATGCTAGAGCACGGTACCGATGGGCCGAAGACCCAAGCTTACTGGCAATGCTAGACACTCCCGACAGAAGTATCCATTTGGGCAAGCCGCTCACGAGCTGCGACGATCAGTTGCCAACGCTTGAGCCCGCTCTTACTGAGTATATTCTTCATGTGGCTCTTGACAGTTTCCTGAGACATCGACAACTTCGAAGCGATTTGCGCATTTGTGAGATCCTCGCTGAGCGATTCGAATACATCAAGTTGCCTACCGGTCAGGCCCCAGGGTTCCTTCCCGCCCTTAAGCTGTCCTAAGCCCTGCTTCTTAACTTCTTCGATGTCTCGGACTACTTCAATCGGCTCTGCAAATCTGTTCGCAAGAACATACGAAATCAGGAGGGAGAGCAATATTGCGGGCACCATCGAGAGCTGGAATACACTCTTAACGATCTCGTGAAAGTCCGCCAGCGGCGCCGAATCGTACTCCGCAGCAACCAATCCAACAACTCTTCCTTTGCCGAGAATCGGGGTGTATGCGGCGAGATATGTCCCGCTATCGTCTGAAAATGGGACCGGCGTATACGTTGGTTTTCGCGACTCATATGCCCGCAGTTCCCAGCCGTTGGCCTTGCCGAAATCGGCAAAGTTAGAGTCCCCAGTGTCGATGTCGTACTCCTCGCCGTGCTCGATCCTTACTAAATAGATAGAACCAACCTTTTGAAAGTACTGGCGCGAAAGACTCAGAACTTTTTGGTGATAACGCTGAAAAATCGGGGATTTGCCTTCGATTGGAATCCTGTCAATCAACGACCAATCGCTGCTTGACGCAGTCTGCTGTGAAATCCTCATTACTTGCGCTGTTTTGTTATCGATCCACCTGTTCGTGTAATAATCCAGGGAGAACCACGCAACAACGAAAGGTAGCAACTCACCTATCAGGATGAGCCAGAGAGCCGTTAGAAACGTTCGGCTCCAAGATCGCCTAAGGAAGCCCCTTATCATCGTTCCCATGATGTCTCTCACTGCTCTGCCCGCGAATGCCATCCGGCGAAACGCCAGCGTGGTGGTAATAGCGATCGCATATCCCGGGCGGCGATACTCGCGATGAACTCGCAGGTTCGATGACGCAGAAGGGCTCCCCGCCTTAACTTAGCTCCTAAGCTCCAACGATTCGCGCCGGCCAGGGATGAGACCCATTCCTGACCCGGATCCTTCCAAGCAATGGAGCCGGCGCCGGAGAGCGCGCTTGGGGACATTAACTCCTGTACACTTAGGGCGGCGATGCAGGCCGCTAACGTCCATTTGAGCCGTTTTACTGCGGAGGATACGGGGCATCAAGGATTGCCCGTTGTTCCCGACTTCTAATGCTGCGCGCGAAGTCGTCATCGTATGAATCGGGCGGACACGCGTGCGCCGAGGATGGAACGGCATAGTGGGGTTCGGGCGGCAACGGAACGTTCACAAGTCCGGCGGCAACGAGCTTAGGATGCTCAGAGTCCGAGATATCCATTCGAAAGCGCTGAACGGTACGATTTGTGTAGCAGCAGTGTGCCTGACCGGGCAAATACACGGCGTTCGACACGTACATGTACGAGTTAGCGAAAAACACGCCGATCCGATCGCCGTATTGGCCTTGCGGAGCTATCTTGATGACGTTCGTCCTCAGACCATTACCACCAACGTCGAGCCAAAATGCCGAAGCACCTGAAGGCCCTCCGTTTGTGCCATCATAGTAAAGCACCACCGTGACCGGTACTCCGTTGATGACCCCTGACACGCTTGCGGGAGCTCGTGTACTAATTTTCACGCAGTGTTTAGCAAACGCTACGTTTGGCAGAAAAAGAGAAAACAACAATACAGCCGTTGCCCGTAAGTACTTTGTCACGTTAGCTCCTTTTAGACTAATGCAACGCGGCTAACAGTTTCGCTATGGTCGAGCTGTGCGGCCTCCCTCCTCGGTTGACGAAAGCTTGCACAGTCGATCGACTAACGCCGGAGACCTTCGCGACCCGAGAGATTCCGGCGGCCTTGATTCTGGCGCGCAGAGCGTCCTGGAACGCGCCGACGTCGTGGTACTCGACTTGCGCGGTCACGGCGAGCTCCTCAGCAGTCAGATCCTCCGCAGTGTCGGTTGGATCGACGATAATTTCCTTGCCCACATGAGTCACTGACTCGACGCGCACGGGACGTGGCATCGTTAGGCCCCGCATGTTCTGTGGGTTCGGTTCTTCTCCGTCAGCACAGAGGCGCTTCAACTCGACAGCGTTCGTAAGCGCCCCAACCACGCGCGCGTATGTCTTGAACAGGCACTCGTCCGTATCGGCGATGCGAGGCCGGACCGGAAGGCCGCACGTCAAACAGCGCCAGCGCTGCTCTGCCCATCGTTCAGACTCGGGAAACAGACGGCAGGAGGGCCGCGGAGCATGGCAGCAACGAAGGAGTCCGGGAAACGCCACTTGAGCCACTAACAGAAAGTCGAACGGGTGGACGCCCGGGGTATCAGCGTACGCCTTCGTGACATTCCACGTAGTGAGGGTCAGTTGCGAGAGTGCCGGCAACTTAATCCACGCGGGATCTTCTGCAGGTAACCCGAGCGCTTGGTGAATCGCGCGAGTCCATGCCTCGACGATCCATTTACCCTCTCTATCGTCGGCGTGTGGTGAACGGTACTGGCCGATGGTATGTGCGCTATGCTTTACGACGACAGGGCCGTCCTGTTCTCGTGTATATAAGGCATATGACTTCTCTCGCGTGCCATAGAACCAGAGCTGACGTCGCCGGTGCTGCTCATCGAAATTTTCGTCTTCGATCTTGAATGACGATCCGGGAACAGCGTCACGATCGTAGACGTTCAGAGCGACAAGCGTGTCTAGAAGTCGATCGATTTGGGTCCATGAGAGGGCACGGACGGCTCTGCTCCCATCCGGCATCACGTAGGGGCCGCCCGCGCAAGGTACGAGGCCGCCGGGTTCCGACGCAACGACCATGAGCGAGTCGGTGTCTTTGTAGGCGACGGTTCCGCCGGCGTCGTGCACGAGTCGTTGGGCGAATGTCAGCAAGAGACGCGCGCCCGCCGTCACGAGTGAAGCCGTGGGGAAGTAGCAATCCCTTCCATGCCGCTCAGGGCGATCGACCGAGGCTTCGAACGTGTGCAATCCCCAAACGCTAACGGGGCTCCCGTCTCGTGGAGCGTCGGGGTCGATGTCCTCCGGCGTTGTCTGTGCTGATATCCCGTAGGAACCGCTGTTAGCGATGACCTTGTAGCCGGTCGAACGGAGATCGTCATCTAACGCATCGCCGCTTTTGCGCTTTCGTAGTTCGATGAGCCGTCGAAACAGGTTGGTTGTTCGCGGATCGATCTCGTCCTCGCCGCGGAATTTTACTGAGCGAAGCGTTCGCTGCATGCCACTCGGCTTGAGCTTCCAAGCCCGTAACACGTGGGGTCGTGCGGTTCCGGCGATCGCGCTGGCGGCCAAGTCGGGCCCGGCGTACCAGAGCGCTTTGCTTGACTCTAACGGCCCGACGGTGACAAGTCGATGCGAGGCGGAATCCTGTTCCGGTGATAGATACGGCGACGGGATCTCGGCGCGTGCGGGGAGTGTCGCTCCGTTCGGTTCGATGAGCGCGAAGAAGGCGAGGTCCGGCCAGCAGCCGGGATCAAGTAGGCGCCCCGGTTTGTCGCGCAGATCGTCTAGAAGCCTTTCTACCTGCCTCGGATCAAGTTCGACTGGATCGAGACGCTCGGGGGTGACCTGTCCAAACCATAGGTCGAGCAGCGTGAAGACGCTCGGATACATGCTGACTGCGTCGAGGTAGAGGCAGGGCACCGGCTCCCGCACGATTGATGCTTCAACCCAACCGCCGAAGTACGCGCTCGCGGCATAACCCAGGTACTCCTTTGGAAAATCCGGCTGCAGCTGCGAGCGCGGCGCAACGCCAAAGGCGCGGAGGTACGCCTTCGCAAGGCTTGCACCCGACTGCGCTCTCCAAGGCGGCAGATTGATCGGGTGCCGGTCGTACTCGCGCCCTTGAGCGTAGAGCAATTCGCTCGTCTTGCTCACGTCGTAGAGACATCCGGCGACGTTTTCTTCGGTTACGGTTCCATCATGGAACCCCGGACGCTCGTCGAACTGCACGCCGAATGCGTGGCACATTTTCTCAAGCCGGCCACCACGGTCACGAAGCGCAAAGCCAAGGGTGCCGAGGTCGAGGACGTTCGCAGCGCGCATGTCATAGCGGACGTGGTGCCGATCGTCACGCCGGATCCGCACGAATGCCCTCTCAACCGTACGCTGCCGCAGTTGGCCGTCTGCGTCCAGCATGGGCTTCCCGGCTTCGTCCTTAGCGGTTTCAAACGATCGCAGAAACTTGAAGCCGTTGAGGAACCTCGAACCGCGGCGAGCGGTCTTGGTCGCCGGCTCCCAGGAACTCGCTAGGCGCGACAGATCGTAGGCGACGTTAAAGCCGACGACGGTGCCGCCGTCCCTTCGCATTCGCCACAAGTACGACGAGAAGACATAGCCGAGCGAGTAGAGCGGCAGACTCAGCGCACGGCAGATGCGGCGCAATTCCGCGAAGCCGCTGGGGTCCTTGCTGGGGAAGTCGTCGCGATAAAAGACCGCGCGTTCCTTCAGCTGGCGCCTGTCGTGCGACTCAAACGCTCCGAAGGTTAGGTTGTGCTCGACCGTCTCAGTGTCAAAGACAAAGAACCGACCGTCAAACCACGAGCCGTCTGTGCGACCCTGGTCGGACCTTCGGTCGCCGTGAAAGGCCGATGGACGAGCCTTCGGCTCGGCGTATGCGCGTATGAAGATATTCGAGCACACAGAACTGGAAGCGATGCGAGGTTCGATCGGATCGTACACGGCAAGGCCCAGTTGTCCGGGCACACGGACTAATCATCCGTGAGGCTGAGGACCCGCAAGAAAATCAGCGATAGCGTAGATCAGGTCCGCGATCCCGCGCAGGAGCTCGACGACAAACCTGTTATCGCGCCGGCGGTTACGCTGCAAAACGGAGACGATGCGGTGCCAATTGGCCGTTAGATCGAGCACGATCGGCCAGCGTCTACCGACGAGGTGATGACGCTCCACGGGTGCGCGCTCTTCAGCGATAGTGGCATCATCAGCGCAAAGCACCCTCGCGGCGTCTGCGTCTAACTTGAGCGGATCCGATTCTCCGCACGCCTCGCATGCTGCGCCCGGCGGGAGTAGCGCCGCGCGACGGCTCCGCTCGGCTTCGAGCACGCCTCTCATGCCGCAAATCTGTCACCCTGATGGCGATCGCGGTAAAACGCCGCGCCGAAATCAAATTCGTCGCTATGTGCGATGATGAGCGCAGGGTCAGTTACGAAAGGTAATCGCTTCCCGCTTATCTCGTCGTATACTGAGTCGCCGGCAAGCCTCGCGAGACCGTCGGTGGACCCGTTCGAAAGCAATTCGTCGATTGCGTTCCAATGCAGGCCGATCTTCGAGCGGTCGCTCTTTAATGGCGGCCAGACGAATACGACGCCGCGCTCGGCAGTGAGGAAGGGCATCGCGAGGCCGGGGCCGACCGCCGTTGACTTCTGAGCGCGGCGGGTCGCCCAGCCCTTCTTAGCCGCTTCGCTGCGTTTCTGCTTCGCAAGCTTCTTTGCTGATTTGCCTTGCGAGGCACCTCGGGCTATAGCAGCACGGGCCTTGGTAAGCTGGCCTCGGGCGGCGCGGATACGACGTGAAAGACTGTTGAGAGCGCGAGTTCTCGCGCCTTTCTTCCACGGCTTTCTGGGCCGGGTACGTTCAATCAGCGCGTACTGATTTTCAAGATCCGCGAGCTGTTCGAGCGCGCGGCGCCAGTGAGTATGCGCCGACGTGCCGTTTCTCGGACGCGCCATGTTATCGGGCCTTCAGCGCAATGGCGCGAGACCAGAGTGAGTAGTCGCTTAGATATAGGGAACTGTGCGAGGCCGCAGAAACTTGAGAACGGGAACTCTCAATCCCACGACCCGCGTTCCAGCGCGGGTCTCTTTCTTTCATGTCATCGGACCGCCGTCTAGAGGTGGTCGACGTAGCACGAGCCAGATGACACCGGCGAACACCGCGACAACGCTGGCGACGATCGGCCAAACGGCAACGCTGGCCGGCGCCTCGTCGCCGACACGCGGGGCGTGATGCTTCATCGGTCGATCGTCGCCGGCGACGTCGCGCGCGATCGACCGGACCGTCCAGTCGGAGCAATCAGCTTGTCGGGCTATCTCACGAAAGCTAAGCGACTCGTCATTCAGCAACTCCTCGACGAGGTCCCGATCGACGCGACGGCCATCGCTCATGACTTGCGGCCCCCGCATGGATGCCGATTCGCGTCTTCGGCGCCCTCGGTGCATGCGCGACCGAATGCCTGGATTAGTACCGGTTCGATAACCTTCGAAGGTCCCACGCCAAGATCGGAAGCCTCGGCGCGGATCTGGGTCCAGAGATCCTCGGGCAGCGCGACGAGCATCGCGACCCGTTTGGGCGCGGGGCGGGCAGAAGGGGTCGCGCGGCGGTCCATGCGGGTATCATAGCGGGTCGGTTTCTCGTTTTAGGGGTTTGCAGCCGGATGATACCGAAGCATGGGATGTGCCGGAAGAATCGCGAGCCAGCCTGCTTGAGCGCCTTCGGGCTTCCGGGCGGCCGGTTACGCCCCGACAGCTTGAACGCTGGTCGAAAGCGGGCGATGTAGCTCGGCCGACTCGGCGGCACGTGTCAGGCGTGCGCGGCTCGGTAAGCTACTTTCCGTCCGAGGCCTTTGCTCAAGCCGCCGCGATGTTCGACGAATCGAGCCGGGGTGTGCAAGCCTTCGCCTTATGGTGGGCAGGGAAGCCAATTGCTCAGGATGCTCGCGACGTTCTAGTAGCGGCCGCAACACTCGTACTTCGGGAGATCGACCGCGTTCGCGTCGCGGAGCCAACCGTTGTGCTCGGGGTCAACGACCCTGACGATCCAGACGATCCAGCCTTCGACGCTGCCGATAACTACGTGTCGCTGCATCAAGCTAAGCCAATCCGAGGGCATCTGTCGAGCACAATCTATCGGAATCTTGGGCGCAGCAAGAGCGACTTTGCGTCAGTCATTGTTGTAATCCTAACTATCGCCCTAGGTGGACACCCTTTTGTCGACGAGCCCTCGTCGATCGACGACGAACCATCACTGCGCGTGTTGCTCCTCAAGTCCTTCGGAGGCGATGATTTTCCATCACCGCAGAATAGCGCTGCGCCGCACCCGCTCGGGAGCGAGGAGCGACGCGCAGCAAATAAGCACCAGGAAGCCGAGCTGAGCACGTTCCTCGCGGCGGCAAGCATTTTATCCGAACGGGAAGCGCTAAGCTCGTTCGTTCTGAGCCTCGGAGACGAAGAAATAGAGGCCGCTCGAAAATACGCCCATATGTTCTACGAAGATCTGCCTGTGATCTACGAGGCGAACGAATTGCTGTACGGCAGAAATACATTTGCGAGGACGTTACGAACACTTGCTAAGCAGGCATCGATAGGCGTCAAGGCATTTGGAACAATAGCGGTTGCATGGCTCTTACGCGAGGTGGGGCGTGAGCGTTTTGATCTTATTCTGAAGCCTTGTAATCTCGCGTTGCCTGGTGCGAGAGCGCTGTGCACGCTCGCAAGAACGTTTCCGAAGTACCGCGAGCTGCTTCTTGCAAAGAATGCCGCTCGTCTCGCGGCTCTGCCTGAGGAAACGAAGTCCAAGATGTTCGACTCTATCAAGGACCTAGTAACAACCTAAAGCACACAAAGGGGCCCCCGGCTCGCGCTAACGAGCCGAGGGCGTCGCACCTGGAGGGATGTCTCCACGATGCAACAGACCGACTTTACCTTTCCGCTTCCGCCTTTGCAAGTCCGGGCCGGCGTTCTCGTCGCCGATGGCTACGGCGTCTGCCTGCGCGTCCTGTACGGCAAGCTTCGCGTTGAAGACGGCATTGGCGATCGACGACGGTCTATCGCGATCGACCGCGCCGCGTCTGGACTTGAGCGCCTGGTGCTGCTCGGAAAGACCGGAAGCGTCACGCTAGAAGCCCTCGCGTGGCTGAGGGCAACTGGGGCTGCTCTCGTACACCTCGCACCGGACGGCGCACTCCTGACGCATTCCATTCCTTACGGCTATGATGGGCAGCCAATCCGACGTGCCCAAGCCCTCGCAGCGAGTACCGGACTGGATGTCGATCTGGCACGCGAGCTCATCGCGACGAAACTGGACGGCCAACGCACGAATCTAGTGCGGCTCGGCGTGGGTGTCGGCACGTTCGACGCCCTGCGGGAACGCCTCGCGCCGGCAGCATCGATCGACGAGGTGCGGCTCATAGAGGCCAAAGCGGCCGCCTTGTATTGGAAAGCCTGGTCGAAGGTCTCAACGCGCTTCCCGGGCCGTGACCTCGCGCGTATTCCAGCTCGCTGGGCCCGATACGATTCACGCGCGTCTCTACTTACCGCCGCACCTCGTGCTGCCACCAATCCCGTGAATGCTCTCCTGAACTATCTCTATGCCCTTTTGGAAAGCGAAGCGCGCCTCGCACTCCTCGGAGCGGGTTTAGACCCTACACTTGGCGTGCTCCATGCGGATCAACGGAACCGCGACTCCTTCGCCCTCGATGCAATGGAGCCGGTTCGACCGAATGTCGATTCGTTCGTGCTGGATCTCATGGAGGCGCACGTCTTTACCTCGCGTAACTTCGTCGAGTTGCCGAACGGCGTATGCCGTGTGCGAGCACCTCTCACCCACGACCTTGCATTGACACTCCCCCGCTGGCGGACTCTTATCGCGCCAGTCGTAGCGCACCTCGCACAGCGGTTCCGAGCATCACTCGGTAACGGTCGGGCTGGCGTGACGCGTCGGGCACGGACGACGTCCAATACCATCGAGCGCAAATCGTCGGCTCAATCGTCCCTGAATGCGACGCCTCGCAGAGGACCTAAAGCCAGGCCGTACGCAACCAAGACGTGGAACGCACCTCGCCCTGAGCCGCTCGCGCTCATTCCTGCCCAGTGCGCGTCCTGCGGGAAGCCTGTCCAAAAGCGCCGGCGGCGCTATTGCGAGGGCTGCCTACCGAAGGTGCGGAGTGCTCACGTCGAGCGCGTCATCGCGATCGCCCGCCAAGAGCTCGCAGCGCAAGCGGTCGGGGGTCAAGATCCTCGTTCGACGCCTTCGGCTAATGCTGCTCGTGCTAAGGCAAACGCCGAGCACCATCGACGCAATCGAGAATGGGTCAAGGGACATCCCGAGAGGCGCGACCGCGCCTGGTTCCTTCGCGAGATTACGCCGAAGCTGGATGCTTTTTCGCTCAATGCGATCGCGAGCGCGACTGGCTTAAGCCTCGCAGCTTCCTCGCGCTTTCGCGCCGGAACCCGCATCCCGCATCAGCGGCATTGGAATGCCTTTGAGGCCCTCATCAATGAGCAGCCGTAAACCGATAGAAGAAGCATGCAATAGCAAACGGCTATTGAGCAACCTTCCGACGCGGGCAATACGGCCTTGCCGCAGCCAAAAAAAGCGGCTACGCTGTTGCCGACTATCTCACCGTCAAACTCAGTGCGACCCTTGCGTTATCAACGGATTCAACGGCTCTAGAGACGAGACCTCATGTGATAAAGCACTTCAACCTCATCCGAAATGTCGGTAAATTCGACTCGGTCAGTGCAGGTGCGCGGCTCGGGCTCGCACGCCTTGCCCTGATTTACGCGGAGAATGGCCGCGGCAAAACGACGTTGGCTGCAATCCTCCGGTCACTAAGATCGGGGGACAAAAACCCAATTGAAGAGAGGAAACGCATCGGCGCTCAGTATTCACCGCACATCGTACTGGACCTGGACCCACCTCCCACTCCAACAATGTACCAGAACGGGGGATGGAGCCGGATTCTACCTGAAGTAATCATTTACGACGACGTGTTCGTAGACGAGAACGTGTATTCGGGCCTTAGCGTTGAACCCGCACACCGCCAAAACCTAAATGAGTTGATTCTAGGTGCTCAAGGAGTGACACTCAATCGAGCTTTGCAGGACCGCGTTGGCGAGATCGAAGGTCATAATCGTGCATTGCGCACTAAAGCCGATGCCATTCCGGCTGCGATACGTGGAACACTTAGCGTCGACGAGTTCTGCGCGCTGCCTTCAAGAGCCGACATTGACGATGCACTCGTTGAAAGTCGAAGAGCGCTAGCAGCTGTGTCGGAAGCCGCAAGCATTCAGCGTGCCGCGCCCTTAGAACACCTGGTTATCCCCGCCATCCCACTTGCCTCAATCACCAGGCTCGTGCAGCGTGACTTGCCGTCACTTGATTCAGCCGCCGTCGCACGCGTCGAGACGCAACTCACCCTCCTCGGATCCGGCGCGGCCGCATGGGTTTCTGAAGGCGTTAGAAAGCTTAGTAATGTGGCCGCCTCGCCGCGGCCATGCCCGTTCTGCACGCAAGACACCATCGGCGTTGACATTATCGAGCGTTACCGACTTTACTTTAGTGATGAGTACGCGAAGCTAAAGAGTGACATAGCGGTTGAAATTCGTAGTATAGAATCGGAGCACGGCGCTGGGGTACGGCAAAGAGTAGCTGAGCGCGCAATGGCCAATGAGCAGCGCTGGCATTATTGGTCGCGCTTCGTCGATTTGCCAACTTCAGACGTCGATGTTGACAGATTGCTCATGGTCTGGTCAAACGCCGTTGAAAGCACTCAATCTCTACTTGAGCGAAAGAATAGCTCTCCACTCGAGCCGCAAGCCGTCGACCGAAGCCTCAACGAGAAAGTTGCGGCGCTTGACGCCTTGCGCAATGAACTTGAGAAGCTCAATCGGTCTATAGACGAGATTGGCGGGGCAATAGCGCTCGTGAAAGAACGCGCCGCATCGGGAAATGCAGCGGTACTGGAGTCTGACCTCCGGCAACTAACGATGATAAAAGCGAGGCATTCGGGCGACGTTGACGCAGCCTGTAATGATTATCTGGGAGAGCAGGGTGCGAAGCTTCAAACAGAAGCCCGGAGAGATCAGGCGCGCATTGCGTTGGACAGCTACCGAGATACAACGTTTCCAGCGTACGAAACCGCGATAAACTTATACTTGCAACGCCTTTATGCGGGCTTCCGCGTCAGTAGCGTTACCTCCACCGCCAACCGCGGCGGTGCGTCGTGTACCTACAATGTGGTTGTGGACGATGCTCCCATAGCGGTGAACAGCTCTACGGACGCGGGCTTGCCATCATTTGGAAATGTATTGAGCGCAGGCGACCGGAACACGCTCGCGTTAGCGTTTTTCTTTGCTTCTCTGGATCAGGACCCCACGCTTCCGCAGAGGATCGTTGTTGTAGACGATCCTATGACGAGCCTTGATGAACATCGGCTGCTCGCAACGGCTCAGTTGCTGCGTCGGCTTGCGCATCAAGCTGCACAAGTAATTGTGCTCTCGCATGACAAGCCATTTCTGTTTGCGGTCTGGGATAATGCTGACCGTGCGACACGATCGGCTTTAGAACTATTCAGAGACGCGAATGGTACAGGTTTGAGGGATTGGGATGCGACGGAAGAGATCATCACCGAGCACGACAATCGGCACGCGGCGCTCCGTGAATACCTGCAAGCGAACAATGGAACGCCTCGGGATGTGGCCGAAGGCCTCAGGCCAATTCTCGAGAGATTTCTGCGTGTGGCTTATCCGGAGTTTTTTGGACCGGGCGACCGTCTACCGCAGTTCATTGCCCGATGCGAGTCAGCTATCAACAGTGGAGCGCCTATACTTAGCGGTGGGGACCTCGAAGAACTGGCGGACCTTAGGGAGTATGCGAACCGCTTTCATCACGACACAAACACGGGGGCTTCTTCGGAGGTGATAAACGACGCTGAATTGGTCCAATATGGCCGCCGTGTGTTTAACTTTGCGCGGCGCACTTAGCGCCGGTTGCGGTGGCCTCGGTCGGGTGCATTCTGAGAACTTCGCACAGCCGCGGGATAGACTCCCTATCACCACAATCGTTGGGGAAGGCCTGACCGGGTCGCTCCCTCGCAGCGTAGTTACGCACGCAACGGTTTGGGCATATCGGCCGAATTGTTACGGGCCAGAAAGAGGCCGCCCTGAGGCCGTTTTACTAGAGTCGACGCGACGCCGGACTGAAAGCGATGGGCGGCTGATAGACCTTACACGCGGGCGTGCGTCAAAACCCCTTACGGCACAGGCGTTTGAGCGCCGCACCGATTTTGCAGAACCGTTTTGCAAAGCGAGAACCGCGTGTAGCACCAGGGCTGGGCAAAGTCGCAGGAACGCAGTGCGCCGGAAACCCCTGCGGCACAAGGGATTGCGCGCACTTGATTCCGGGACCCGCCGCGAGGCCGCCGGCAGGGGGTGCCCGGTTTCAGGCCGTTCGTCTATGCCCGCTAGGCGGCGGCGCCGTGGCAGCGTTTGTATTTCTTGCCGCTGCCGCAGGGGCAGAGCTCGTTGCGGCCGACTTTCTCGGTGCTGCTCTGTTTCGGTTTCGCCGGTTCGGCGTCGCCGCGGTTAGTGCGAATTTGGGTGGGCTCGTTTTTCGGCGCCGGGCCTAAGAGACGTTCGGCTGTCGCGGCATCCATGCGGGGCGACGCCGCCGAGCCTGCGGCTACGGGCTGCGGCGAGAGATCACCGCTGGGCAGCGGAGCGAACTGCGGCATCGCGTAGCCGTTCCCACCAGAACCGTTGGGGCTGTTGGGGCCGATCGCGAGAGGACCTTCGCCGGGTGGCTGCCCATCGGGCGGCGCTTCGATCTCGATGCGCATCGTGAAGATGGCCTTGATCGCCTCGTCGGCGATATTGTTCTTGAGGTCTTCGAAAATCTCGTAGGCCTCTTTTTCGTACTCGACGCGCGGGTCTTTCTGACCGTAGCCGCGCAGTCCGATCCCGCTCTTGAGCGCGTCCATGATGTACAGATGATCGACCCACAGGCGATCGATGATCGGCAGCACGATGTACTGGCTCTCGATGGTCCGCATCAGTTCCGGGCCGACTTCGGTTTCTTTGGCCTCGTAGGCCGCGAGCGCGATTTCGAAGAGCCGCGCCTTCATGGCGTCGCGGTCGAGTTTCTCGAGCTCGTCGACGGCGATCTTGTCCTTGATCGGGAAGATCTGGTCGAGCTCGTCGATCGTCGCCTGGAGATCCCACTCCGAGGGGTGCTCTTCTTCGGGCGCTCCGGTGTCGACGGCGTAGCCGGCCTTGCGGCGCAGCGTATCGATGAAGAAGTCGCGCAGGCTTTGACCCTCGAGCACGCGGCGGCGCTCCGCGTAGATGATCTCGCGCTGCTTGTTCATCACGTCGTCGTACTCGAGGACCGACTTGCGGATCTCGTAGTTGTGATTCTCGACCTTCGACTGCGCGTTCTCGATCGAACGCGAGAGGATGCCGGCTTCGATCGGCGTCTCGTCGGTGAACTTGACGAAGTCCATCATCTTCTGCAGCCGCTCTTGACCGAACAGCCGCATCAGTTCGTCTTCGAGCGCGATGTAGAAGCGCGTCGTCCCCGGATCGCCCTGACGGCCGGAGCGGCCGCGCAGCTGGTTGTCGATCCGCCGCGACTCGTGCCGTTCCGTCCCGATGATGTGCAGCCCGCCGGCTTCAGGAACCCCTTCGCCTAGCTTGATGTCGACGCCACGGCCGGCCATGTTGGTCGCGATCGTCACCTTGCCCGGAATCCCGGCATCTTTGATGATCTGCGCTTCCTGCTCGTGGTACTTTGCGTTGAGGACGTTGCACTCGACGCCACGCCGCCGCAGCATCGTCGCCAAGCGCTCCGACTTCTCGATCGAACGCGTGCCGACCAGAACCGGCCGGCCCTTCTCGTGCTCGGCGATGATGTCGTCAATGACGGCGTTGAATTTCGCCTCTTCCGAGCGGTAGACGATATCTGCGTTGTCTTTGCGGCGCACCGGCATGTTCGTCGGCAGCACGACCACGTTCAGGCCGTAGATCTCGCGGAATTCGCGTTCCTCGGTCTTGGCGGTACCGGTCATGCCGGCCAGCTTGTCGTAGAGCCGGAAGTAGTTTTGGAAGGTGATCGTCGCCAGCGTCTGGTCCTCGCTGCGGACCGAGAGGCCTTCCTTCGCTTCGATCGCCTGGTGAATGCCGTCCGAGTAGCGCCGGCCGTACATCAGGCGGCCGGTGAACTCGTCGACGATCACGACTTCGCCGTCTTTGACGATGTACTGCTGATCCTTGTGGAACAGATGCCAGGCCTTCAGCGCGGCGTTGAGCTGATGCGTGAGCTCGAGGTTGCGCTGATCGTAGAGATTCTGAACGCCCAGCATCTTCTCGACCTTCGCAACGCCCTTCTCGGTGATCGGAACGGCGTGCGACTTCTGGTCGACCGTGAAGTCTTCGTCCTTCACCAGGCGCGGCAGCAGTTTGGCGAACTGGCCGTAAAGCTCGGTGGCGTCGTGACCCTGACCGCTGATGATCAGCGGCGTGCGCGCCTCGTCGATGAGGATCGAGTCGACTTCGTCGACGATCGCGAAGTTCAAGTGCCGCTGCACCATCTGCTCGAGCGACCAGGCCATGTTGTCGCGCAGGTAGTCGAAACCGACTTCGTTGTTGGTAACGTAGGTGACGTCGCTCTCGTAGGCGGCCTTACGCGCCGGCGGCTCGAGGTCGTGCTGGATGATGCCGACCGTCAGCCCGAGGGCCGTGTACAGCGGCCCCATCCACTCGGCGTCGCGGCGGGCCAGGTAGTCGTTGACGGTGACGAGGTGGACGCCTTTGCCGGTCAGCGCGTTGAGGTAGACCGGCAGCGTCGCGACCAGCGTCTTGCCTTCGCCGGTCCGCATCTCGGCGACGTTGCCTTCATGCAGAGCCTGTCCGCCCATGATCTGGACGTCAAAGTGCCGCATGCCGAGGACCCGTTTGCTGGTCTCCCGCACGACCGCGAACGCGTCCGGCAGCAGGTCGTCGAGGGCCTCACCCGCTTCGAAGCGCGCCTTGAGCTCGTCGGTCTTGGCACGTAGGCCTTCATCGGAGAGCGCGGCGGTCGCCGGTTCGAGCGCATTGACGCGCTCCACGGTACGGCGCAGCCGCACGAGTTCGCGCTCGTTTCCATCGAATAGGGTCTTGAGGAAAGCCATACGAGAATAGAACCGTTCGGCGGGCGGTGGGGTTCCTCCCGATCGTTCAGGTGCCCAGGACCAGCGAAATCTTAGCGGGCCGGTTTAGCTCCGCGGCCGCTGCCGAGCGCAGCAGCGTCCCGACGGTGACGAAGCGGTAACCCGACGCCCGGTAGCGGGCGACGAGTTCGGGGAGCATCGACACCGTGGCGATGCGGCCGCTGTGGAGGAGGAGCACCTCGGGCGCGGTGGCGTGGTTGACCACGTGCGCGAGCAGGGCATCCCCGGGGATCGCGCGCCAGTCGCCGGGGTCGTCGGTCCAGAGGATCGTGTTGAATCCGGCGGCTTGGGCCGTCTGGATCGTGGCGAGCGTGTAGCGACCGTGCGGCGGGCGGAAGAGCCGGGACTCGCCGGCTTGCGGCGCGATGCGCCGCAGGGCCAGCGCACCCCCGCGGAGTTCCGAGCGGACGGCGGCATCGCTCAACTGGTCGAGATCCGGGTGGGTGAGGGTGTGGTCACCGATCTCGTGCCCGCCGGCCGCGATCGCTCGCGTCAGGGCGGGGAACTGCTGCGCATCGCGTCCGATCAGGAAAAACGTCGCCGGAACCTTCAGGTCATGCAGGGTCTGCAGCAGCAGCGGGGTCGCGACCGGGTACGGTCCGTCGTCGAAGGTCAGCACGACCAAGCGCGACCGGTCTTCAGGCGGCGGTCGCACGGCGGACGTCAGTGCCGCGATCCGGGTTGTGAGCGCCGGCTCGATGACGGTGGCGGCGTCGGCGTTGCGCAGCACCACGACCGGCCGCAGCAGGTCACTCGACTTCATCCACAGCCGCCACCCGCCGTACCCCACGCCGATGCCGAGTACGAGGGCTAGTGCGACCGCCGCGATGTGTCGCATCCGGCTAGGGCGCGTGCGGCGTGGTCATGGCTGACGGCGCGGCTACGGCTTGCGCCTGTGCGAAATCTTTGCCCACGATCACCGTGACGATCGCCCGCGGTCCGGGTGTGGCGTCGGTCGCGGGCGACAATTTCGCGCCCGGCACGCCGAGATCGGCGCGCACACGTTCGCCGACGAGCGGGTCTCTCGCGGCCGGCCGGATCTCGCTCACGTCGTAGCTGAACGCGTCGGCATTGGCGACCGAATCGATCACGTAGCCGGCCTGCTTGAGTTTCTGCGCGGCGACGCCGGCGAGCCCGGAGATCCCGCTGCCGTTTTCGACCACAACATGGATCGTCGACGGCTTCACGGAGTCCAGCGCGGCCACCGGCGGCGGCGTCACGTTCGCGTAGGAACCGAAGAGGTCGGCGACGATCCGTTCCTTTTGCGCCGCGTCGGGGATCAGCAATTCGCCGTTCGGGCTATCGACCGTGGCGGAATACCCGATCGTCTCGGCGTGGGACAGGTCGGCCACGTTCGCATCCTTGAAGGCCCACGCGATCGACTTCTCTTCGTCGAACGTCAGATTGGTCTTGACGTTGCGATTGAGGATGTCGATGTACTGGGCGAGGTGCAGGATGTCGTTGATCTTCTGCGCCTTGAGCTTCGCGATCACCAGGTGGATGATCTGATCCTGGCGTTTGGTGCGGCAGGGATCGCTGCACGCGTCGTGCCGGAACCGGCTGTACCCCATCGCTTGGGTCCCGTTCATGTGCATGAGCCCAGGCTTGAAGTGGATGTGCAGGTGGCCCCAGCTGTCGTCGTAGTCCATCTGCTCGGTGACCGGCACGTCGAGGCCGCCGATTGCGTCGACGAACTCCTTGAGGCCATTGCTGTTGACGATGACGTAGCGATCGAAGCGCGAGCCGTTCGCCAGCGTCGGCAGCCCGATGAAATCGCCGATCACTTGATCCGACAGTCGCTGACCGCCGTCGACGTAGGCTTCGTTGATCTTCACCCGGCGGCCGTTGATCGTCGCGTCGGTGTCGCGTAGCACCGACACCAGCTTGATGCTGCGCGAGGGAAAGTCGATGCCGAGGACCTTGATCGTGTCGGTCCGTGAGTGCGAGGAGAAGGGCTGATCGTTCGCGGTGTAGTCGTAATCCAGCCCGAGCAGCATCACGTAGATGCGGTCTTTTCCGAATACGGTCGCGGGGCCGGGCACGTAGAACGGCAGCGTCTTGCTGACGCTTTGCGCGAAGTTGTCGTGGTCGTGCAGCATCCGGTAGGCGATCACGCCGAACACGCAGCCGACCGCGATCAGCAGCGTGCCCAGAATGTAAGGGACCAGCGTGAACCAGTGACGCGGCGCGCCCCCGCCCGGCGGCGGATCGGGCCGCCGGCGCGGACGATCGCCCGGCGGCGGAACCGACGGCGGATCGGCGACCAGATACTTGCTCACGCGAAGACCGCGGCCGGCACCAGCGAGCCGAAGAAGTCAAAGGCGGTGTTGCCGTCGAGACGCACGTCGACGAAGTCGCCGGGCGCGGCGCGACCGGCGAAGGCGATCGTGCCGTCGACTCCCGGCGCTTCGCCCATCGAACGGCCGACGGTGACGTGGCGCGTGCGCAGCCCGACGGCCAGCGGATCGGTTGCGCGCAGCGCTCGCTGCTCCTCGACCAGCACACGGACGGTTTCGCCCAGACGTTTCGCCCGCGCACGCTCGGACGCCAATCGCTGTGCGTCGCGCAGCCGCAGCAGGCGGCGACGCTTTTCGCGCTCGGGCAACTGCCCGTCGAGCGCGCCGCCGGGCGTGCCGTCCTCCCGCGAATACACGAAGAAGCCGACCCGGTCGAGTTCCGCGCGTTCAATCCAGCGCTCGAGTACGGCGACATCCGCCTCGGTTTCGCCCGGAAAACCGACGATGAAGGTGGAGCGCATCGTGATGCCCGGCACGCGCCGGCGGAAGTCCTCGATGATCTCGAGATACCGCTCGCCGTTTGAGGGTCGCAACATCCGCCGCAGCACCGGTTCGCTGGCATGCTGGAGCGGCATGTCCATGTAGGTGCAGACTTTGGGCAGCGACGCCATCGCGTCGATCAGTTCGCTATCGACGGTCGCCGGATAGAGGTAGAGCAGACGGATCCACTCCAGCCCGTCGATGGCGTGCAGCCGATGCAGCAGATGCGCCAGGCCGCCGCGACGGAAGCCGCGATCGCGCCCCCACATCGAGGTATCTTGCGCGATCAGGATCAGTTCTTTCGTGCCGCCGGCGGCCAGCGCGCGCGCTTCGGCAAGGATCGACTCTTCGCTGCGCGACCGGAAGGCGCCGCGCAGTTTCGGAATGATGCAGAACGTGCACGGATGATCGCAGCCCTCGGCGATCTTCAAATATGCGGTCGCCGACGGCGTCGTGATCAGCCGCGGCAAAAACGCATGTTCGGGTTCGGGCTCGAAGTCGAGCCGCACCGGTTTCTTCCCGGCCATCGCATCGTCGAGCAAGGCGGCGATCGACGGATACGCACCCGTGCCGATCACGCCGTCGATCTCGGGGATCAGTGACTGCAGCTCGTCGCCGAAGCGCTGCGAGAGACAGCCCGCAACGATCAGCTGCTGACCCGGACGCTTGCGTTCGGCGTGCTCGAGGATCGTTTCGGTCGACTCGGCTTTGGCGGGATCGATGAAGGCGCAGGTATTGATGACGACGGCGTCCGCGCCGTCAGCGTCGGGGACGAGCGACCAGCCCGCTTCCCCGAGGCGCGCGATCATCACCTCGCTGTCGACGAGATTCTTTGCGCATCCCAGCGATACGAAAGAGACCGTTTTGGCCCGGGCGAGCGAAGCACTCATTCAGCGATAATTCACAAACTGCAGCGGGAGCTCGAAATTGAGCTCTTTGAGCAGCTGGATAACCTTTTGCAGATCGTCCTTGGATTTTGCTGAGACGCGGATCTGCTCGTCTTGATACTGCGCCTGAACTTTGAGCTTCGAGGCCTTGATCGCCTCGATCAGCAGCTTGGATTTGTCCTTCGGAATCCCGGCGCGAATCGGGATCTTCTTGCGGAAGGTGCTCCCCGAAGCCGGCTCCGGCTCAACGGAAACGTCGAGCGCCTTGAGATCGATCCCGCGCCGCACGGCCTTCGACTGAATGATGTCGACGACGTTCTTCATTTTGAGTTCGTCGTCGGCCAGTACCGTGATCGTTGTCGCGTCGCTCTCGATCGATGCGATCGAGTTCTTGAAATCGAAACGGCCCGCGATTTCCTTGCGCGCCTGATTGAGTGCGTTATCGAGTTCCTGCGGATCGACTTTCGAGACGACGTCGAACGAAGCGTCGGATGGCATACTGATTCCCGTTGCGTCCTTCCGTGGACGGCCTGCTTAGAGTGTGTAGCGCTGTTCGACGACGTCGCCATCCTTTCCGAGCAAGACGGGAGGACGGCCATCGACCGAGACGGTGACACCCCCGGCATTCCCCGCCCGGACATCGGCCGCATTCCCGCTGAACGTGCGCAAGGTTCCGGCCGGGTAGAGGCCTTCGAGTTGAGCGGCGCCGTCGACGGCGACGTGAAGCCAGGAGCGCTGGGTCAGCCGAATCGTGATGCGATGCGGAGTGGGCCCGTTTTCCGCCCCGACTGCCGAACCGGCGCTCGCCGGTGTGGGTTGCGCCGCAGCCGCCGGAGGTGCGGCAGCTGACGGCACGACGCTCGCAGCCGGCAGCGAAGCAACCGCACTCGGTGCCGGTGATGCGCCGGCGACGGGTTCTCTCGCTCCGCCGCCTTGCGTGTACGACCACCACTCGTAGCCCACAAAGCCGACCAGCCCGATCGCGACCACGATTGCGAGCACGGCCCAGAGCGAGAGCCCGCCGCCGTCATCGTCGGCGCTCAGGATCGCGGCGGCCGCCGAACTCGGTCGTTCGGCGGGCACCGTCTCGTTGTAGCGGCCGATCGCCGACTCGCCATCGAGGCCCAGGAACCGCGCGTAGGTCCGGATGAACCCTCGGATGTAGACCGGCGCGCCGATCGCCTTCCAATCTTCGGTCTCGATCGCGTTGAGGTAGACCGACCGAATGTGGAGCTGTTCGGCAACGTCCGAGAGCGTGAGCCCGCGCGCTTCCCGCGCGCTTCGGAACTCATCCCCGAGCGCAGGCATGTGACCGCACGTTTGCGGGCGCACCCAGTTTCCCTTGTACGTGGTTCTGGTGAACGACTGATGGCCCAACAAGTGCGCGTGGTCGCAGCGATGAGCGGCGGAGTCGATTCCGCCGTCGCTGCGGGTTTGCTGACCGAAGCCGGATACGACGTGATCGGCGTGACCATGAAGATGTACGCGCCGACCAAGCCCGCGCACGCCAAATCATGCTGCGGCGCCGACGACTTCGATGACGCCCGCCGCAGCGCGGCCGCGCTCGGCATCCCGCACTACGTCCTGGACTTCGAGGAGGCGTTCCGGCGCGGCGTGATCGACCGTTTCGCGGCCGACTACCGGCGCGGCCGCACGCCCAACCCGTGCGTCGCCTGCAATAATGAGGTCAAGCTGGGAACGCTGCGCGCCTACGCCGACCGCCTGGGTGCCCGCTACGTCGCGACCGGCCACTACGCGCGCCTCGAACAGCGGGACGACGGACCGCACCTCTTTCGCAGCCTCTCGCCGAAGGACCAAGCCTACGCGCTCGCCCAACTCGCCCCGAGCCAACTCGGACGGCTGCTGCTGCCGCTGGGCGCGCTGTCCAAAGACGAGACCCGCGCGCATGCCGTACGGCTGGGTCTTTCGGTCGCCGACAAGGCCGAGTCCCAGGACATCTGTTTCGTCGAAGGCGGCGATTACCGCGAGGTGCTCGCGCGGCTGGCGCCCGACACGGCCGCGCCGGGCAACGTCGTGACCACGGCCGGCGAATTGGTGGGGACACACGCCGGAATCGGCGGCTACACGGTCGGACAGCGCCGGCGCCTGCCTGCGGGCGACGACGCGCGCTACGTCACCCACATCGACGCGGCGACGAACACCATCGTGATCGGCGCCGCCGCCGACCTGAACGCGAATCGCCTGGTGGCAGACGAAGTGAACCTGATCCGCGCCGAGCGCTTCGCCGGCGGTCCGCTCGAAGTGCTCGCGATGACGCGCTACCGCGCGCGACCCGCCCCGGCAATCGCCGCCGTCGCCGCCGACGGCACGCTGGATGTGCGATTCGCCGAACCGCAGCGCGCAATCACTCCGGGCCAACTCGTCGCGCTGCTCGACCTCGACGGCACCGAAGTCCTCGCCGGCGCCACCATCCGCGAAGCCGGCTGAGGTCCGACGTGTCGCCCACGCACGATGGCGGCACTCAACATCCGGCGCGCCGCACCGGACCAACATTCGTGCAGTTTGCCCTCATTGCGATCCTCATCTGCGTGGCGGCTGCGGCCGCGCTATGGCAAGTTGCCGATCCGGGTCCGATCCAAGGGGCTGTATTCATCTATGAAACATTGCCTGACGCTCCCCCATCGCGTCCATTCGAGCAGATCGCCATCCAGGGCGACGGTCACTACAAGGATGAGGGCGCCGTTCGTTTCGACGTCGACCTGGGGCAAATCGAAGTAGGAGACCTCTTGAACGCGCTCCGCTCGCGAACTGCCGCGCGGGTCTCCTTGCCGGCCAAGTCGTTGTGCAACGACTGCATCTTTTTTTCGGTCGTTGGTCCGCGCCGAATCCTCCGCCTAGCAATCGCGCAAGATCTCGGCGGCTCCGCGGCGGTCGCACTGGCGGTGCGCGCACGAGTTCACGCGGACGTCGCGCGGCGGCAGGTTCCTGTGCGCGCCGAACTGCGGTCGCTTGAACATCTGAGCGCGATCCAATTCGACCCTCTGGGCTGTGACAGTTGCGGGGTCTATCACGCGACCTTCACCCAAAGTGTGTCGACACTCGAATGGCGCGATCCACGCGGCCCGGTGCGCAACCACCGCGGCGTCGTGAACTGGGAACGCCTGAAGTCTGCGCTGCGCGCGGCCGGGGTGGACCGGCTACAACACTTCTATCCAAGCTCTTCCATCGACGGCGGAGGGGTGCAACTGCAGTTTCAGTTTATCCATAGTTCTTTTGGAGTCGAAGCGCACGACATGATGATGTGGCCGCCGGAAGTGCGCGATACTTACAACGCGATACTAGACGTGGCTGCCGCCGGCCGCTGGACACCACGACTCGACGAAAACGAACGGCACCACGGGTTGCGCGAATATCGAATCTAGTCAGGCGGTTGCTAAGGCGAGGTCGGAGCGCAGGTTCCAGTATGTATCGCGGATGACGGGGGTGAAGCCGGCGCCGCGGATGATCTGCTCGACTTGGGCGCGGGTCGCTTCGTTGCCGCCGCCGGCGTCGTGCACGACCTGCTCTTCGATAATGGTGCCGCCCATGTCGTCGCAGCCGTAGAACAGCGCCATCTGGCCGAGTTTGAGCCCCGGCGTCAACCACGATGCCTGCAGATGCGGCACGTTGTCGAGGAAGAGCCGCGAAACCGCGAGCACGCGCAAGTACTCCAGGCCGCTGGCTTCCTTGCCGCGCAGCGGCGTCTTATACGGGACGTAGTACCAGGGGATGAACGCCGTGAACCCGCCGGTCTCGTCCTGCAGGTCACGGATGACCTGAAGATGCGCGATGCGTTCTTCGTCGTTCTCGATCGAGCCGAACATCATCGTCGCCGTGGTCGGCATCCCCAGCTGCTGCGCTTCGCGCATCACGCCGATCCAGGAATCCGGCACGATCTTGCGAGCGCTGATGCGCTTGCGGACGCGTTCGACGAGAATCTCGGCCCCGGCGCCGGGCAGCGACTTCATCCCGGCCGCCTTGAGGCGCACCAGGATCTCGCGCGTCGGCAGCTCTTCGATCTGCGAGAGGCCGGCGATCTCGGAGACCGAGAGCGAGTGGATGTCAACGTTGGGATGCTCGCGCGCGACGCGGCGGAACAGTTCCTCGAACCAGGGCAGACGCAGCTCCGGGTTGACGCCGCCCTGGATCATGATCTGCGTCGCGCCCTGATCGGTCGCGTAGCGCACGCGCTCGAGGACCTTGTCGTGCGACATCGTGTAGCCTTCGCTGTGATGCTCGGGCCGGAAGAAGGCACAGAAGGTGCAATGCACGTTGCAGACGTTGGTGTAGTTGATCGTCGTGTCGACGACGTAGGTCACGTCGTTCGTCGGGTAGAGCTGCAGGCGACGCGCGTGCGCGGCCGCGCCCAGCGCGTGGAACGGCGCCTCGCGGTACAGCCGCACGCCCTCGTCAAAATCGATGCGCCCGCCGGCGGCGGCGCGATCGAGGACGTCAGCGAGCGACATGGTTCTCAACCGCCGTCAGCGCGCCGAAATGCTCCAGGCCGCGCTGCGCGTCGGCGGTGAGCGTATAGGTGAGCCGGCTGAAATAGTCGATGTAGAGCCCGCGGTGGAACGGCAGCTGCGCTACGGCGGCATCGATCACCGCGTGGCGATGCAGCGCGCACCAGGCTCGCCCTGACGCCAGCGCGCCGGCCAGCGCGTCGACCTCGGCGGCTCGCGCGGCGCGGACCTCTTTGCGCACCGCCCACACGGCGAAGACGAACGGCAGCGACGTCCAGGCGTACCACGCTTCGCCGAGGTCGTAGATGCATGCCGGCGGACAGGTCGCGCGCGCAGCCAGCGCCGCGTCGCCGATTAGCAGGGTCGGGCGGCCGGCGGCCGCAGCGGCCGGCGCGTCCGCGACGACTTCGTAGGTCGGATGCACGCCTTCGAGGCGCTCCAGCAGCGTCTGCAGCAACAGCCGGCCCGTCGCCGATTCCCCGGTCACGGCGATTGCCGTACCACCCAGCAGCGCGGGCGGGACGGGCGAGACGAGCAGCACCGAACGCACCGGGCCCGCGGCAGCGATGCACAGGTCACCCAACAGCTCGAGTTCATCCCGATGTTCGAGATACGCGGCGGAACTGATCGCGGCGACGTCGAGTTCGCCGGCAAGCAATTGCGCGTTGAGCCGCGACGGCACGCCGGTCACGACCTCGGCGTCGCGCACGACCGCGCCGGCATCGAAGGCGGTCTCGACCGGCGCGACGTTGACGAAACCGATTCGCCCGTAGCGCAGGGGACCCACTAGGCCGCGCCGGCTTCCGCGTAGGTTGCAAGCGGGCTGCCGTCTTCGGGCTTCCAATCGACCGGAAAGACATCGTAGGTCGAGTTGCGCCGCACGGCCACGTAGCCCGCTTCTTCGATCAAACGGCGGAACTCGCGGTCGTCGACGTACTGTCCCGAACGCGTACCGGCGCTGTGATAGATCAGCTCCTCGTCGGTCGATCCGTGCGTACCGTCCATGTCGTCGGCGCCGAAGTGCAGCGCGAGCTGGCAGACCTTCAGCCCTTGGATCATCCAGTAGGCTTTGATATGGTCGAAGTTGTCGAGCATGAGCCGCGCGACCGCGAAGATGCGGATGTCGTCGAGTCCGCCGGTCCAGCCGAGATGCGAGAGTGCGTTGCCGTCGGGATGAAACGCCAGCGGGATGAAGGCATTGTAGCCGGGAGAGCGGCGCTGCGATTCGCGCAGCATGATCAGGTGCTCGACGCGCTCCTGCAGCGTCTCGACCGTTCCGTAGAGCATCGTCGCGTTCGAGGCAACGCCGTGCCGGTGCAGCGTCTCATGGATCTCGAGCCACTGCGCGGCGTCGACTTTGTTCGGGCAGACTTCCTTGCGAAAGCGCTCCGCGAACACTTCGGCGCCGCCGCCGTTGACGTTGTCGAGCCCGGCCTCCCGCAGCGTCCGGCAGATCTCGTCGTACGACATCCGATGGCGGCGGGCCATGTAGTCGATCTCGGCGGCGGTAAAGAGCGAGAGCTGCACGTGCGGCAGCAGTTCCTTGAACCGGCGCATGAGCGGCAGCCAGTAGTCCAGTGACAGCTGACGTGGATCGTGACCGCCCACGATGTGGATCTGGTTGAAGTTCGTCCCCGTTTCGAGCGCCTTGGCTACGACTTGGTCGGCCGACATCCGGACCTTGTCCGCATCCTTTTCGGCCCGCGCGAACGAGCAGAAGGTACAGTTCGCGTAGCAGACGTTGGTCGAGTTGATGTAGCGATTGAGGACGTAGTAGACCTCGTCGCCGCTCTTGCGTTCCTTGGCGGCCTTTGCCAGCCGGCCGAGCGTGTGGACGTCCGGAGTGCGGAAGAGCGCGAGTCCGTCGTCCTGCGAGAGCGGGACGCCGTCGTCCAGCTTGCGTTCGATAGAGCGGAGCGAGGGGTCAGCCGTTATCACCGCGCGGGGATCCTCCAGTGGCAGTCGTGTGTCACGGTACGCGTCGTCCGCACCGCTCGCAAGGACGTTCGTCGGCCCGTTCGCTTCCTACCCTCGCGGCACCGGCAGGCGAGGGACCACCGCACGGTCGCGTGAACGAACGCCGCCCGTGACCTCGACCACGCCGACCGAGCTGGCAGCGGCGGCCGGCCTCGAACCCCCGCCCCGCAGCTTTGCCGTCGACGTCTGGCGGCGTTTCCGTCGAGCCCCGGGGGCGCTCGTCGGCGCCGCCGTCGTCGCCGCGATCCTGTTGATCGCGGTCTTCGCAGGCGTGATCGCGCCGTCCGATCCGCTGGCGCAAAACCTCGCGCTGGGAGCGCATGGTCCCTCGCCCGCGCACTGGTTCGGCACCGACAAGCTCGGCCGCGACGTCTTCTCCCGCATCGTCTTCGGGGCGCGGATCTCGATCAGCATCGGCTTCGTGGCGGTCGGCCTTGCGATCACGGTGGGAACCTTCATCGGGCTCATCGCCGGGTACACCGGCAAGCGCACCGACGCGGTGCTGATGAGCGCGATGGACCTCATGCTCGCCTTTCCCTCGATCATCCTCGCGATCGGGATCACCACGATCCTCGGGCCGAGCATCACGAACCTGATGATCGCCGTCGGGATCGTGTACGTCCCGCAATACGCGCGGCTCTCGCGCTCGTCCGTGCTCGCCGTCAAAGAAAACGAGTATATCGAAGCCGCGCGCGCGATCGGCGTGCCGACGCCGGCCATCCTCGCGCGTCATCTGCTGCCCAACATTCTGGCGCCGCTCTTGGTGCAGGCGACACTGGGCGTCGCGACCGCCGAGCTCGAAGCGGCCGGACTCTCGTATCTCGGCTTGGGGGCACGACCTCCGGCACCCGAATGGGGTGCGATGCTCAACGACGCGCGCGACTACTGGGCCTCCGCGCCGTGGGCGCTGATCTTTCCGGGTCTCTCGATCACGACGCTGGTCCTCGGGTTCAATCTTCTCGGCGACGGCCTGCGCGACGCGCTCGACCCCAAGACGCGCTGACGTGGTCGTCGCGCTCTCGGTCGCGTGCGCGCTCTTCTACGGCGCGGCCGACTTCTGCGGCGGCCTGGCCGCGCGCCGCATGCCCGCCGTTGCCGTGCTCGTCTGGTCGCAGGCGATCGGCTTCGTCATCCTGCTCGCGGTGATGCCGTTCATCCCCGGCGTGCCGCATCTCTCCGACTTCGGCTGGGGTGCTGCGTGCGGCGTCGCCGGCGCGGCCGCCGTCGGACTGCTATACCGCGCGCTCGCGGTCGGCACCATGGGCGTGATCTCGCCGATTACCGCGGTACTTGCGGCCGCCGTCCCGGTCACGTTCGCGTTCTTCCGCGGCGACCGGCCGGCGCCGATCGCGCTCGTGGGAATCGGGCTCGCGCTTGTCGCCGTCGTCCTGGTCTCGGCAGTTGCACCGATGCCGCCCGACGGTGAGGACGCGCCCCTCGCGCGCTCTCCCCAGCCGCACCGCTTTCCGCCCGGTATTCCGGAAGCGCTCGGCGCCGGTCTCGCGTTCGGCTTCTTCTTCATTGCGTTTGCGCAAACGCACACCGACTCCGCACTCTATCCGCTGCTCAGTACACGGGTCACGTCGCTGGCACTCTTAGCGAGCGGCGGCCTCGCGCTGCGTTTGCCGCTGCGCGTGCACCGGCCGGGGATGCGCATTCTTTTCTTGTGCGGCAGCATGGACATGGCCGCTAACATCCTCTACGTGCTCGCCGTACACCGCGGCGCGCTGAGCATCGTCGCGGTGATCACGTCGCTCTATCCGGTCGCAACGGTCGCGCTCGCGGCGATCATGCTGCGCGAGCGTCTGGTGCCGGTGCAATGGACCGGCGTCGCGATCGCGCTCGCCGGCGTCCTCTGCATCGCGCTAGCGCGCTAGGAGGCCCTAAAGCGAGGCCCAGATGTCCAGCTTGGCTTTGACCTTTTCGATCACGGCGTCGGTGAATTCGGTCGTCGAGGCATGGCCGCCCAAATCGCTGGTCGCGATTCCGTCCCGCACCGTCTCGAGGGTCGCCTCGTAAATGGCGCGCGAGGCGTTGGGCGCTCCGCGTTCGTCGACGAACGTCAGCAGCGCGGCGATGGCGAGGATCATCGCCATCGGGTTGGCGATGTTTTTTCCGAACAGTCGCGGTGCGGTTCCGTGCGGCGCTTCGGTCATCACGACGTCGGGCTTCATGTCGGCGCGGAACGACATCAGCGTCGACTCGGCGCCGGCGATCGAACCGAAGAGCTGCATGACGAGGTCCGAGAGGCAGTCACCGTCGCGGTTGAGCGAGGGGATGACCAGCGGATCGCCCGCGGTCGAGATCAGCAGCGCGTAGGTCGCGTCGATGAGCTGCGGCTCGTAAGGCACGTCGGGGTAGCGCGCGGCCGCCGCGTCCATCTCTTCCTTCAGCATGCCCTCGTACACCGGGCTCACAGTGTACTTGGGGCCGCCGAACACCTTGGCGCCATTACGCCGCGCGTGGAAAAACGCGTACTCCGAAACCATCCGGCACACCGAACGCTCGATGCGTTCGGTGCGATAGGCCACCTCATCGCCGTTTTCCGTCTCGCGCCATTCCTTGGCGCCGTAGGCATCGCCGACGGCCATGCGGACGACCGAAATCGGCGCGTGGATCCCGGCCACCGGACGAACGCCGGGAATGCGGCGGCCGGTCCGCACGATCACCTTCCCGTCGAGCGCTTTGCGCAGGATCGCGTTCGGCGAGCCGACGTCGCCGGCCGCTTCGGGTGTGATCGTCGCCGCCTTGAGACCAAGCTTCGTTTCGCGCATTCGCGCCGCGGCTTCGAGCACGACAGCGTTGGCCGTCTCGCGGCGGTTGGCCAGCGAGAGATCGAAGTGCTCGAGTGCGACCGCGAACCCGACCACGTCGGGCGCCAAGACGCGCAGCGCTTCGAGGAGCAATTCTTGTCCGGTTTGATCGCCTTCGAGGACGACGATGGTCGGCTTCGGCACGGGCCCGCCCGTTCGCCGCTTCCGCCTGAAGGTCCGCTGGACGCACGATGCGGGACGGCCGTTACAGGTGACGAGACCGGTCGAGCGGGAAGTCCGCGATAATGGCACGCGCTCGACGCAAGCCAAGCGCCTCGGTGGTATGGAACCTCGAGGTCGCCGGAATCCTCGCGCTCGGCTTCGCACTGTTTCTCGGCGTTGCGTTGCTGGCGCCGCCCGCACGAATGGGCGTCGTCGGTAGCGTCACGGTCTTCATTCTGCACACGCTCTTCGGCGTCGGCGCGGGCTTGTTCGTCGTGCTGATCGCGCTGGTGGCCGCCATCGTCTTTCTCGAGATCAACGTGCCGCGGATGATCGCCACGCTCGGCGGCGCGGCCTGCGCGTACTTCGTGATCGCCGACATCGCGCTGGCGGCGACCGGTCGCGACGGCGGCTGGATCGGAACGCTGATGGCGCGCGCCATCCACGCGCTGGTCGGAGATGCGGGCACTTGGATCGTGCTGATCGTGGTCGCGCTCGCGGTCGGCGTCGGCATCAGCGGCGTCTCGCTTAAGCGCGTGCTCGGCTGGATCGCCGCGCGCGTGGGCGATCTGCGCGCCGCAATCGCCGGTCGACGCGCGGGGGGCGCCGCCTCCGGGCCGGCCTCGCTGCGCGACGCGTTCCGCCTTCCGGCACTGATGCCGCACGCCGCGACCGCCGGCGCGGCCGCTGCCGTCGCCGTTCCCTCACGTACGCTGACAGTGGTCGAGCCGCCGCCGGCGCGCTTCTATGATGAAGAACTCGACGAGTCCGAGGACGACTGGGACGAGGACGACGAGGACATCGATGACGCGGACGACGACGACGATGAGGTTCTCGTCGACGACGACCTCGCCGAAGATGCGGACGAGGCCGATGAAGTCGCGGACGATGACGAGGACGACGACGAACTGCCCCCTGCCGCCGTCGCCGGCGACTACGAGCCCGCGCCGGCCAAGATCACCTATCGTCTCCCCGACATCGCTGCGATCTTCGACGCCCCGCAAGCGCAGAAGATCGACGACGCGAGCCGCGCCGGCGTGCTCGAGGACACCCTGGCGTCGTTCGGCGTTGGCGTGAAGGTCACGCACATCGAGCGCGGTCCCTCGATCACGCGCTACGAACTGCGTCCCGAACGCGGAGTCAAGATCTCGCGGATCCAAGCGCTCGCCGACGACCTGGCGCTCGCGCTCGCAGCCACGTCGGTCCGCATCGAAGCGCCGATCCCCGGCAAGTCGGCCGTCGGCATCGAGGTCCCCAACACGACCGTGTCGATCGTCGCGCTGCGCGAGATTCTGGAACGGATCCCGCAGGGCGTCCCTCCGCTGTCGATGGCGCTTGGCAAGGACATCACCGGAAAGCCGGTGTTCGGCGATCTGAACAAGATGCCGCATCTCTTGGTAGCGGGCGCCACCGGCGCCGGCAAGTCGGTCTGCTTGAACTGCATCATCGCGTCGCTGCTGGTCACGGCGACACCGGATCAGCTCGAGCTGCTCATGATCGACCCCAAGCGGGTCGAGCTGACGGTGTACAACGGCATCCCGCACCTCAAGCACGAGGTCATCACCGACCCGAGCCTCGCGGCCGGCGCGCTGGCGATCATCACCCGCGAGATGGATCAGCGGTACGAGCGCTTCGCCAAAGCCGGCGTGCGCAAGATCGAAGAGTACAACGCCAAGTATCCCGGCGAGAAGCTGCCCTACATCGTCGTGGTCATCGACGAACTGGCCGACCTGATGCTGATCGCGCCGGCCAAGGTCGAGATGCTGATCATGCGCCTGGCGCAGCTGGCGCGCGCGACCGGGATCCACCTCGTGGTGGCGACGCAGCGCCCGTCGGTCGACGTCATCACCGGGCTGATCAAAGCGAACATCCCTTCGCGCATCGCGTTCGCGGTTTCATCGCAGGTCGATTCGCGCGTGATCCTCGACATGGGCGGTGCGGAACGCCTGCTCGGCCGCGGCGACATGCTCTATCTTCCGATCGATGCTCCCAAACCGGTCCGCGCGCAGGGCGCCCTGGTGACCGGTGCGGAGATCGAACGGCTGGTCAACTTCTGGAAGCGTCAAGCGAAGCCCGAGCGCGGCGAGGGCATGGAGATCGTTCCGCTTCGCGACGATGACGAACGCGCCGGCGGTGACCGCAAGGTCGACGAGCTGTGGTACGAAGCGGCGCGCTTCTTACTCGATACCCGCGTCGTGAAGGGTGACCCGGGTGTCGGCTCGACCGCAGCGCTGCAAGCCCGTTTCTCGATCGGCCACCCGCGCGCGGTGCGGCTGATGCGTCAGCTCGAAGAGTTCGGCGTCGTCGGACCCAACGAAGGCACGAAGCCGCGCATCGTGACCCTCGAGTCGCCGGCCGAGCTCGAGCGCATCGCCGAACGGTTCGGGAAGCCGGCGAGCCAAACCGACCTCTTCGCGGAGTGATTCGCTTCCTCGCCCTCGCGCTGATCGCCGCGATCGCGTATGCGGTTCTCGGCATCAACGTCTCGCACGCGCCGCCGCGGGGGATCGATCTGGCCGGCCGGGCGCTCGCAGGTGAGGCGCCGCAGCTCGCGCTGGTCTTCACCGCGTCGTGCTGGTGGTACGTGCTGGTTTGCTTCGGGATCGCGGCGCTCATCGTCGCGTTTCGCGCGCCGGCGTGGCGCGCTCGCGCCATGACGTCGGTCGTTACCACGCTGATCGTCTGGCAGGTGAGCGACGTGCTGAAGAACGTCTTCCGCCGCCCACGTCCGGACTACTGGTACCTCATTCACGAGCCGACGTTTTCGTATTCCAGCGGTCACGCGATGTTCGCAACGGTCGTCTACGCGCTCTGGGCGTGGTTCGTGTGGCGCAGCGATCTTCCGCGCGCGGTGCGCCTCACCGTCCCGCCGCTGCTGGTCCTGTGGGCCTGCGGCATCCTGTGGTCCCGGCTCGCCCTCGGGGCGCACTACGTCACGGATCTGATCGGCGGCGTGCTGCTGGGCATCGCCGCGCTGGCGCTCGCCTCGGCCGTGCGCGCCGCACGGCTGTACCGGCGGGCCGTCCGGCACGCCGCGGGGTAAGAAACAGCATGGAGACGACCGCCGGGGCGCGCCTCGATCCCGAGCGCGCCGGCCGCACCGGCGTCCCGGAAGTCGTTTTCGGGGCGGGCAAGACCCTCGAGCAGAACCGCGCACTGATCGAAGCCCTCTTCGCGCGCGCGGGCTTTGCGCTGGCGACGCGCATTCCGGCCGATCAGCGCCCGGCGCTGGCGGCGGCGTTCCCGGATGCGGCGATCGAGCCGCGCTCGGGCGCGCTGCGCCGCGGTGCGCTGCCGCGTACCGGCGCGCGCATCGCGGTCGTCTGCGCCGGGACCTCGGATCTCACCGTCGCCGACGAAGCGGCGTTCGCGGTCGACGCGTTCGGTCACAACGCCGTGCGGGCGACCGACGTCGGGGTCGCCGGGATTCATCGGCTGTTCGACGCGCTCGACGACATCGCCGGCTGCGGCGCGGTGATCGTCGTCGCCGGGATGGAGGGCGCACTTCCAAGCGTCGTCGCCGGTTTGGTGCGCGCGCCGGTGATCGCGGTGCCGACGAGCGTCGGGTACGGGGCGGCGTTCGACGGGCTTGCCGCATTGCTCGGCATGTTGACCGCGTGCGCGCCGGGAATCGGCGTGGTGAACATCGACAACGGTTTCGGCGCGGCGGCGCTCGCACACAAGATCGTCAGCGTATCGCGATGAGGGTTGCGTACGTCGAAATGATCGGCGGCGCCGCCGGCGATATGCTGCTGGCAGCATTCTTGGATGCCGGCGCGGATCGCGCCGCACTCGAAGCAGCGTTGCGGACGGTCGTGCCCGATGGGTGGACGTTCGCGCCGCGCCGCGTCGTGCGCGGCGGCATCGCGGCGATCCTGGCCGGACTCACCGTGCCCGGTGAAGACGGCGACGCCGGTCATCGCCACGGTCCGCACGAGCACGGGAATTCCCACGCCCACCGCACGCTCGCCGACGTACTCGAAATCGTCGAGCGGAGCGGTTTGACGCCGCGCCAGCGCGAGCGCACCGCCGCCGTCTACGTTGCGCTCGCCCAGGCCGAAGCCCGCGTGCACGGGACCGACGTCACCCACGCGCGCTTCCACGAAGTCGGTCAGATCGATGCGATCCTGGACGTGGCGGCAAGCTGCGTCGCGCTCGACCTGCTCGCGATCGACGAACTTCGCTGCTCGCCGTTTCCGATCGGTCACGGCACGATCGGCATGGCGCACGGCGCGTACCCGAACCCGCCGCCGGCGACCGCGGAGCTGCTGCGCGGGTGGCCGACGCGCAGCGTCGACATCGCGGCCGAACTGGTCACCACGACGGCCGCTGCGATCCTCACGACGCTCGCGGTCCACGGCGATCGGCCGGACCTCACCGTCGAGGCGATCGGCTACGGCGCCGGCAGCAGCGACTTCACGATCCCCAACGTCACGCGCATCTCGATCGGAACCGCCGCGCCCGGCGATGGGAGCGCAGCCGGCAGCGGCGACCGCGTCGTGGTGCTGGAGGCAAACATCGACGACATGTCCCCGCAGCACTACGAGCTGGCGCTCGAGCGGCTGTTCGCGGCCGGTGCGCGCGATGTGTGGCTGACGCCGATCGTGATGAAGAAAGGGCGGCCGGCGATCACCCTTTCCGCCCTGGCGCTCCCCGCCGACGAACGCGCGGTGGCCGAAGCGATGCTGGCGCAGACCACGACCCTGGGCGTGCGGGTCCGCAGCGAACGCCGCCACCTGCTCGAGCGCACCGAAACGACGATCGACACGCCCTACGGGCCGGTGCGGGCCAAGCGGGCGGGCCCCAACGGCAGCGCGCGGGTACGTCCGGAGTACGACGACCTGGTGCGCATCGCGCGCGAGCGTGGCCTGGCGCTCGCAGAGGTCGCACGGATCGTGGAAGCCGCCGCGGAAAAGAGCCTCACGTGATCGATCTCGAGGACCGGACGCTGGAAGTGAAGGAAGCACGCCTGCGCGCGATCTTCCGCGAGCTGGGCAGTTGCATCGTCGCCTTTTCCGGCGGCGTCGACTCCGCGCTCGTGCTGCACGTCGCCGCGCAGGAACTCGGCTCCCAAGCCGTCGGCATCACGGCCCGCTCCGAGTCGCTCGCGGAGCGCGAGTACACCGGTGCGGTCGATTTCGCGGCCGGTATCGCCGCCCGCCACGAGGTCGTCGAAACGCACGAGCTCGACGATCCTTCCTATGCCGCGAACCCCGCGAACCGGTGTTATTTCTGCAAGAGCGAGCTCTACGGGCGCCTGTCGGAGATCGCGCGCGAACGCGGCATCGCGTCGATCGTCGACGGCTACAACCTCGACGACGAGGGAGACTGGCGGCCGGGCCGGGCCGCCGCTCGCGAACATGGCGTCCGAAGCCCTCTCTACGAAGCCGGGCTGCGCAAGGCCGACGTACGCGCACTGGCGCGCAAACTCGGACTCGACGTGTGGGACAAGCCCGCACTCGCCTGTCTGTCGTCGCGATTCCCGTACGGCACGCCGATCACGCTGGAGCTGCTGCGCCAAGTCGACCGCGCCGAGCAGGCCGTGCACGATGCGGGCCTGCGCGCCTGCCGGGTCCGCCATCACGGCGACCTCGCCCGAATCGAGGTCCCGGCCGAAGACGTCGCTGCCGCGGCCGATCCGCAGCGGCGCGCGCAGATCGTGGCCGGCGTACGCGCGGCGGGCTACCGGTACGTGACCCTGGACCTAGGCGGCTACGTCAGCGGCGGATTCAACCCCGCGCCCTAAGGGGCGTCAGCCCCGAAGCTTCGCGAACAACGCGCCCACATCGAGTGCGAAGCCCGGCAGCGCACAGTGCGTCAGCGTATCGCCCGCCGCGAGGACGGACGTGATTCCATCGTGGACCTCGATCGTCTCGGACTTGACGTCGACCACGATGATCGCTTCCGCGCCGGCCTCGAGGTAGGTGACGATCTTATCGTTGATGTCGAGCCGGCCGTCTTCGGAGGAGACGATCTCCACCGCGACCGTCGGTGTGCCGAGCGGCACCTGGAGCGCTTCGCGCGGCGCATCCTCGGGCAGCACATCATACGACAGGTAGGCAATGTCGGGCACCAGCGGGCGAACGATGTCGTCGGGCGGGGCGACGCGGAAGCGCCAACCCGGCGCGACGCGTCCGTACTGACCCGCTTCGGCCCAATCGGCCAGCGCCTTGGTGAATAAACGTTGCGCCGTCGCTTGGTCGTAGGTGGGGCTCATTTTCTGCAGCGGCCGGCCTCGAACCCATTCTGTTTCCGGCTTGGTCTCGGGCACCTCGATCTCGAACAACGACATCTCACGGGAATCTATCACACGCCGCCAAGTTCCTAGCAAGTCGCTCCGAAAGCGCTCAACTTCCTTATTCGGACCCGAACGCAGTGAGGGGAGCGGTTTGACGCTCGTTAAGAGCCTTCAACTTCCTTATTCGGACCCGCGCGAAGCGCGGGGAGGGTTTGAGCCTTCGTTCAGAAGGCTCAAACCTCCATTACGACGGGGATGACGATCGGGCGGCGGCGTGATTTTTCGAACACGGCCTTGGCCAGCCCCGAGCGGATGTGTTCTTTGACGTTGCCGATGTCGCGGATCCCCTCGACGCTGCACTCGGCCAGGATCTTGGAGAGCTTGTCCTTGAGCTCTTCGACGAATTCGCCCGACTCGGGGAGGTAGAAGACGCCACGCGAGATCAGGTCGGGGCCGGCGACCACGCGCGCCTCTTCGGAGTCGACCGTGACGACGACCATCATGATCCCGTCGCCGGCGAGATGCTTGCGGTCGCGCAGCACGGCCTCGCCGACGTCGCCGACACCCGAACCGTCGACCATGACGTTGCCTCCGTAGGTGCGGCCGACTTTTTCGGCGCCCCCGGCGGTGAACTCCATCACGTCGCCGTTCTCGGTCACGAACACGTTGTCGCCGGCGACGCCGGTCTGCTGGGCCAGGCGTCCGTGGACGACCAGCATCCGGTATTCGCCGTGGATCGGAATGAAGAACTTCGGCCGCACGAGGTTGAGCATCAGCAGCAGTTCTTCTTGCGAGGCGTGACCGCTGACGTGCGCGTTGCCGCTCGAACCGTGGATCACGTGCGCGCCGAGCCGGTAGAGGTTGTTGATCGTTTTGGCGACCGACTTCTCGTTGCCCGGAATCGGCGTCGCCGAGATGACGACCGTGTCGCCCGGCACGATCTTGAACTGCTTGTGATCGCGTACGGAGAGCCGCGTCAGCGCCGACATCGGCTCGCCCTGCGACCCGGTCGTCATCACGCAGACTTCCTCCGGCGGGCGCTCGTCGACATCTTCGAGCCGGATCACCAGCCCTTCGGGGATATCGAGATACCCTAGGCCGCGCGCGAACTGCACCACGTTCTGCAGCGAGCGGCCGAGGAAGGCCACCTTGCGGCCGAAGCGCTTCGACTGATCGACCACCTGCTGGATGCGCGGCACGTTCGATGCGAAGGAGGTCACGATGATACGCCCCTTGGCGCGCGCGAAGATGTTCGAAAACGCCTCGCCGACGATGCGCTCCGAGAGCGTGTGACCCGGCCGCTCGGCGTTCGTCGAGTCGGACAGCATCACCAGCACTCCCTCTTCGCCGACCTTGGCGATCGAAGCGAAGTCGGCGGGGTCACCGTCGATCGGCGTCTGATCGAATTTGAAATCACCGGTGTGGAAGACGATGCCCAGCGGGGTGCGGATCGCCAGCGCGCAGGCGCCGGCCAGCGAATGGTTGATGTGGATGAACTGCGTCTCGATGCCCCCGAACCGGACGCGGTCGCCGGGCTCGACTTCGCGCGCGTCCCACTCGCCCGGCTTGTGCTCCTTGAGCTTGGCGCGGATCAAGGCCAGCGAGAGCGGCGAGCCGATGACGGGAATTTTCGGAAACTCCCGCAGCAGGTACGGGATCCCGCCGATGTGGTCTTCGTGTCCGTGCGTCACCAGCAAAGCGCGGAACTTGTCGGCGCGCTCGCGCAGATACGTGAAGTCGTTGATGACGATGTCGACCCCGAACATCTCCTCGTCGGGGAACATCAGCCCGCAGTCGACGACGACGAGGTCGTCGTTCGTCTCGATGCAGGTCATGTTGCGGCCGATCTCGCCGCATCCGCCCAGCGGGACGATGCGCAGGTACGGCTCGCTGGGGGGCGCGGGAAGGACGAAGGTATCGGAAGACAATGCGGGTTCCTTGACGGGCGACGGCCGTGGCGTGAAGGCGAGGCGTGGAAATCAGTATCGTTCCCGCCGCTCTTCTGGTGCTCTGCTGCTCGGGCTTCGCGACCCCGGCTGTCGTGACGGCGGTTTCGCCTGCGCCTCCGCCGCACCGCAAACCGCTCCCGAAGCCGGTCCCGTCCACTGGTCCCAGCGCCGACCACGGCGCGCTCTACAGCCGGCGGGCCCGTCGCTTGGTCCAGTCCTACCTCCGGCTCAAGGTGCTCGAGATGCGGAAGGCCGACCTGGAACGCGCCCGCCTCGTCATCGAGCGGAAACTCGGAATCAGGGCATTGCTTAGCGAAACACCACCGCCAGCCGCCCGGTAAAGCTGGGTGTCGATCGTTTTCGCTCCACCCGTCCGGGAGAGTTTTTTGAGCACTCCTCAGGCTTCGCTCGACCGCCGCGGCGGTCTCGCCAACGTCATCGACATCGTCATCGCCCCCGGCACGGGGTTCGCACGGTTGCGGCAGGCTCCGGTCTGGGGGTGGGCTTTCCTGGTCGCGAGCCTGCTGGGAATCGCCGGCTCCCTGCTGCTCGCGCCGGCCATTCTGCACGCGCTTGAGCACACGCTGCCGGCCCAGCTCGCCGCCAACCCGGCCATCGCCGCGCTGCCGCCCGACCAGCAGCGCGAAAAGATCGCGACGGTGCTCGCCGTCACGCGCACGATGGCGAGCGTCACCTGGGTCTTCTTCCCGCTCGTTCTGCTCTTCTCGGCGCTCATTCAAGCGCTGGTCATGACGGTCGTCAATGCGGCCACGCGCGGCGACGGATCGTTCGCGAAATTCTTCGCGCTGAGCATCACGGTCGGAATCATCGGCGCCGGCTTCAGTTCGCTGATCCTGGGTGTGATCGCCGCGATCCGCGGTCCGGCGTCGTTCGAGGATGCGGCGGCCGTGCAGGCGGTCATGCCCGGCCTCGCGGTGCTGGTACCCGGAGCGCGCGGCACGCTGGCGGGCTTCCTGGCGCCGCTCAACGTGTTCAACATCTGGGCGATGGTGCTGCTGGCGCTCGGCATGATCGCCGTCGGCCGCATCCCGCGCGCAGCCGCATGGGCGACGGCGGGCGCGATGCTTTTCATCCTGGCAGCCTTCGGAGCCGTCGGCGCTGCGCTTGCACGTTAAACTCCGTTCCGCGGTCGCACTGACGGTCTTCGTGCTCGCAGCCGGCAGCGCGATCCCGGCTCGTGCCGCCGCCCCGCTCGATCTGCACGCGGCGGTCCGCTACGCGCTCGATCACGATCCGGCGGTGCTGCAGCACCGCGCGACCGTCGCGCAGAACGAAGCGACCTACGCCAAGGATCACGCGGCGGAGTTCCCCGCGGTCGCCGGCTCGCTGCAGAACCAAGTCATCAAGAGCAACGGCGCCAATCCGGGCCAGTTCGGCGAGTTCGGCCTGACCCAAGCCCAGGTATTCTCGCAGAACACCGCCCAGATCGGCGGCGTCTGGAACCTCTACAACGGGTCGCTGGCGCAGATTCAAGCGCAGGAAGCGAAGCGTCAGGTCGAGTCATCGCGCTTCGATCTGCGGCGCGCCGAACAGCAGCTGGCGACCGACGTCGCCGCGGCCTGGTACAACGTCGTGCAACAGCGCGTCGCGCTCAAGCTCGCCGACGGCGACCGCGCGTATCAGCGGGAGCTGCTCGACGCGGCGCGGGCGCAGGAACGCGTCGGCCGCGTCGCCGGGGTCGACGTCCTGCGGGCGCAGGTCAACGCGCTGCGCAGCCTGGCGACCTTCACCTCGGCGGCCGCCGCGGAGCAGAACGCCCGCGAATCGTTCGCGCAGCGAATCGGCGCGCCGGATTCGATGCAATTCGCATTCCCGGTCGATCTGCCCGAGCCGGCGCTGCCGCAGACCCCGATCGACGGGCTGATCGCTCAAGCTCTCGCATCGCGTTCCGACATCGCGAGCGAACGCGCCCAAGTTGCGCTGGCGCGGCTGATGGACCAGGCGATCGAGAGCGACCGGCTGCCGCAGCTGCAGCTGAACTACGCGTTCGGTAACGCCGAGATCCCGACCACGCAGACGACGTCGACGCAGTTCGTACCCGGCATCGGGTACGTCCCCGGCGTCTCGGTGAACCGGGTCGGCTTCTGGCAGATCGGGGCCACCGAGACGTTCACCGTGCCCTTCATCGAGTACGGTGCGCGGCGCGCGCAGCATCGCGCGGCGCGCGCGCAGGTGGACGCGGCGCTGGCAACGCTGGCCTCGGGCGAGTCCGGCGTCGCGGTCGACGTGAAGCAAGACTTTCGCGCCGTCGAGACCGCGCACGCCAACCTCATCACCTCGCGCGAAGCCGACCGGCTGGGTGCCGAGTCGGCGCGTATCGCGCAGCTGCAGTACCGCAACGGATTGATCTCGCTGACCGATGCGACCGCCGCCGAGCAGAGCGCGCTCTCGGCCGCCAACGACCTGGTCGCCGCGCGCGTCGCCTACCTGAACGCGCTCGTGCGTTTACGCGCCGCCGTCGGCGTCGCCGATCCCGTCTCCGTCGTCGACGTGGGGAGTTAGTGTGAACCGTCGCCGTAATCTCTTCATCCTGCTGGGCGGATTGGCCGCGATCGTGATCGTCGGCGTCATCGTCGCCCGGCCGCGCGGCAACGCGCTCCCGGTGCGGGTCGTCACGGTCAGCTACGGCCGCTATCAAACGAAGCTTCCCGAAAGCGGCGTCATCCAGCGCCCGCAAACGCGCACGCTGGCCGCGCTGGTACCCGGCAACGTCGGCGAGATCTACGTCCACCCGGGCCAGCACGTCAGCCGCGGGCAGCTGCTGGCGACCATCGCCAACGCACAGCTCGTCGACACCGAGGCCACCGCGCACGACGCCTATCTGGCCGCACAGGGCCGGGCCCGTTCGGCCGAATCCACCAACGCGACTCTGCCGACGCAGAACCGCTCGGCGGTGGTCCAAGCGCAGGCCGCGGTCGAAACGGCGCGCTTCACGCTCAACGGGGCGATGCAGGATCAGCGCGCCGGCGCGCAGTCGGGTCTGGGCTACGGCGGCACCTCGGCCGCGCAGCAGCGCGCCGCCGCCGACACCAACGTCACCCAGCGCGACACCGACTTGCGTGAAGCCAGGCGGATCGCTACCGCCGACCGCGACCTCTACGCCCAGAAGGCGATCGCGAAGAACACGCTCGATGCCGACGTCGCCAAGCTCGAACAGGCGCAAGCGGCGTACGATCAAGCGCGGCGCGACCGCGACGAAACCTACGCCCAAATCGCGCGCCAGACGCCGGTGCTGGCCGATCGCGTCAAAGCCGACCGCGACGCGGTCACGCAAGCCGAAGCGGCCCTCGCCGCCGCGCGCGCCAACGCGGCTCAGGACCGCAGCGGCGACGTCGCCGCGGCGCGCGCCGATGCGCAGCACGCCTACGAAGACTGGCGCTACGCGGCCGATCAGGTCGGCCGGCTACAAATCGTCGCGCCCTTCCCCGGCGTCGTGCAGACGATCGCGACGCAAACCGGCGACTCGCTGCGCTTGCTGCAGCCGGGTGACGCGGTCACGGTCGGCCAGGCGATCGTCACGATCTCCGACGATACCGGCTTCGTCGTCCGCGCGAAAGTCGACGAGCAGGACGTCTCCGCGGTCCTGCCCGGTCAAGCCGCCAACGTCTCGGGCGAAGACCTCGGCGCGACCGTCCTCCACGGACACGTCGCGCAGGTCGGCGCGACGGCGCAGAAGAGCGACGATCCCTCGAACACCTCGCGGCAGGTCCTCACCACGATCGTGCTCGACGGCAGCCGGCCGTTTCTGCGCGACGGCATGACCGTCGACGTCGACATCATCACCGTCGACAAACCGCACGCGCTGGTCGTCCCCGCCGACGCGATCCGCCGCGATCCGGCCGGCAAACCCTACGTCTTGGCGGTGAAGGACGGGCACGCGCACAAGCGCGCCGTGACCCTCGGGCCGACCAACGACACGCAGGCCATCGTGATCGACGGGATCCACGCCGGCGACACCATCGTCGCGGAGCGGAACCTCGGGATCGTCGACGGGCTGGCGGTCAGCCCCACGATGGCGCCGGCGCCGAGCCCGTCGCCCGGAAGCTAACCGTGCGGCGCTCCCGCGACCGCGGCGTCAGCCCATGAGGCGCCTCTTCGATTACGCGGGCGAAGCGCTGGCCGCGATTTGGCGCAACCGCACGCGTTCGATCCTCACCATGCTCGGGATGGTCATCGGCACCTCGTCGATCATCGCGGTGCTCGGAATCAGCAGCGCCGCCTCGGGCGGCATCACCGGCACCCTCAACTCGCTGGGCGATCAGGGGCTCGAAATCGCCGTCGATCCCAATGCTGACGACCCGCAATCGGCCGCGATTCAATATCGCGACGTGCGCACGCTCGTAGACGACCTCGGCCCGCTGCTCGAACACATCGAGCCCTCGTACCAGCGCGGACTGACGATGCGCGCCGGCGGCGTGTCGACGACGACCTTCGCCGTTTCCGGCAGCGAATTCCACAAGGATAGTCTCGTCCTTCGCGAGGGCCGGCGCCTGAACCGCGACGACGTCGTCGACGCCGCGCACGTGTGTTTGCTGACAACCCCGCTGGCCGATCACTTCTTCCACGGGGCGCCGGCGCTGGGCAACGTGATCCACGTCGGCGGAACACGCTGCAGAGTGATCGGCGTCTACGCCGAGATCAAGGGCGGCTTCTTCAACTCGATCGGCGGCAACGAATTCCTCGAGATGCCGTACACGACGTTTCGCCAGTTCACGCCCGGGCCGATCGACGCGCTGGACCTCTACGCCGCGCCCGGCGTCTCGGTAGCGCAGATCTCCGATGCGATCACCGTGGTGCTCCGGCGGCTGCACGGGAGCCGTGCGCAGTATACGACGCAAGACTTTACGGAACAGATCCAGACGTTCAATAAGACCCTGCTAACGATCGCCGGCGCGTTGACCGGGATCGGCGGCGTCGCGCTGCTCGTCGCCGGGATCGGGATCATGAACATCATGCTGGTCTCGGTCACCGAACGCACCCGCGAGATCGGGCTGCGCAAGTCGATCGGCGCCAGCCGCAACGACATCGTGCTGCAGTTTCTGCTCGAAGCGATCTTGCTGTCCTTTCTGGGCGGCGGCATCGGGACGGTACTCGGGTTTTTCGCCACGCTTCTGGCGTATTCGTCGATCGAAGCCCTGGTCGGCCCCGCGCCGATCCCCTACCTGCTGATCATCTCGGTGGCGGTCGGGTTCTCGACGCTGATCGGGTGCGTGTTCGGAACCTATCCGGCGCTGCGCGCGGCCTGGCTCGATCCGATCGCGGCACTGCGCTCGTGAGCCGGCGCGCGGGATGAACCTCTCCGCCTACATCGCCGAAGCGTTCGCCGTGCTCGTCGCCAATCGCGTGCGCTCGATCCTCACTGCGCTCGGCCTGGTGATCGGCGTGACGGCCGTGATTGCGATACAGGTGCTCGGAGCCAGCATGTCGGGCGCGGTCGGCGGCGTTCTCGGCTCGCTCAGCGAACGCACGTTTTTCGTGGTGCCGAATCAGCGTCAGGCTGATTTCACCCGCGCCGCCATCCGTCTAGAAGATCTCCAGCGTCTCCGTTTCGACGTTCCGAACGTGATCGACGCGATCCCGGGCGGACAAACGGTTCGTGAAGCCAGGATCGGACATTCCCGCCGGCGGCTCGGTGTGGGCGCGCAGAGCGACGAGCGCTTCGCCTCGGAGACGCCGCTGATTGCAGGCCGCAAGCTGACGCCCGAGGATATCGCTCTGGCGCGGCATGTCTGCGTCATCTCCGGCGAAGCGGCGCAGAAGCTTCAGATCACCGGAGCACAGGTCGGTTCATCCTTGCGGGTTGGCGACCACCGGTATACGATCGTCGGCATCCTCGACCGTTCGCGCGCCGGACGATTGCCTTCGCTTGCCAATTTCGACATCTCGATTCCCTATACGCTCTACGAGCGCGAGTACGCGCGCGGCCGGGCGATCATCGCGGCGCGCGTCCTGGTCGACGACACCTCGAAGATCGCCCAGACCGAGAGCGACACGCTGGCTTGGCTGGCGGCGCTCAAGAAGGGCCGCGTCGAATACCAAACCTTCGACCGCAAGTCGTTCTCGAAGGCGGTCGACGGCATCTTCGCCGGCGTGACGTTGGTCGTTGGGTTGATCGGCGCGGTGTCGCTGGTGGTCGCGGGGATCGGCATCCTCAACATCATGCTGGTCAGCGTCGCCGAGCGGACCCGCGAGATCGGCCTGCGCAAGGCGATCGGCGCCACCCGCTTCCAGATTCTGCTGCAGTTCTTCATTGAAGCGCTGGCGCTCTCGGCGTTCGGCTGCACGGTCGGACTCGTGCTCGGCGTCCTGATCGGCGCGCTGGTCAACGATCTGGCCATCGTCAAGCTGTCGGGGATCGTGGCACCGATTCCGTGGCTGCGCAGCATCGCGATCGCGACCGGCTTTGCGACGATCGTCACACTGGTCTTCGGCACCTATCCGGCCTGGCGCGCCGCGACGCTCGATCCGATCGAGGCGCTGCGTTATGAATAGCGCGGCGACGGCGATCGACGTGCGCGACGTGACCAAGACCTACGTGCTGGGTGACGTGAAGGTCGAAGCGCTGCGCGGCGTGACGTTCACGATCGCGCGCGGCGAGTACGTCGCGATCATGGGGCCCTCCGGGTCCGGAAAATCGACCCTGATGAACCTGCTCGGATGCCTCGACGTGCCGACCACCGGACGGTATCTGCTCGACGGAATCGACGTCTCGACGTTGGGCGACGACGCGCTGGCGGCGATTCGTCTGCGCAAGTTGGGCTTCGTGTTTCAAGGCTTCAACCTGCTGGCCCGGACGAGCGCGGTCAAGAACGTCGCGCTGCCGCTGTTCTATGCGGGGATCGGCGTAAAGGCGCGCGGCGCGACCGCCACCGAGCGGCTGCGCGAGGTCGGTCTGGGCGACCGGCTCGACCACAAGCCGGCCGAGCTTTCAGGCGGCCAGCAGCAGCGGGTCGCCATCGCCCGCGCGCTGGTGAACGATCCGGCGGTGCTGCTGGCCGACGAGCCGACCGGGAACCTCGACTCGACGACCAGCGAGGAACTGATGGCGCTCTTCGGGGACCTCAACGCGGGGGGCCGTACGATCATCATGGTGACCCACGACGAGGGCGTCGCCTCCCATGCCCGGCGAATCATCCGGCTTCGGGACGGCCGCATCGTCGACGACCGGCCGACGGCCCCGAATTAAGCCCGGAGAAGAAAGTCCGGGCGAAACGCTACCTTACGTGCATTTCGTTAGTAGTCCGTTTCGCCACCCAAAACGTCAGGAGCACAACCATCGTGAAGTCTCGCAGCAGCGTGCTGGGGACCGCGGTCGTCGGGCTGATCGGCGCGATCATCGGGTCCTTCTCGATGATGCTCTACGCGAGCACCCACTTCGCAGGGATCGCCGGCCCCGGAAATACACCGCCGTCCCTCAGCGCCGCACCCCTCCCCGTCAGCGGAGGGATCACCGATCAAGACCGCATCGTCAATGCCGTGCGGCGCGTCCAGCCGTCCGTGGTCGCACTCGAAGTCATCGTCAACGGCACGCACGTCGTACCGGCCGACCCGATTTCGCAGTTTTTCGGCGGCACCGGCGGCCCGACCATCCGCCAGCACGTGCGCGAACGGGCCTCAGGCTCGGGCTTCGTCTATTCGCGCGACGGGCTGATCCTCACCAACGCCCACGTCGTCCCGGCCGGGACGAGCTCGATCACGGTCGTCTTCAATAACGGCGACAAGATCAAGGGGCACCTCTACTCGTCGAACCCGGCCGTCGACCTGGCGCTGGTCAAGGTCGACAACTACTCCAAGCTCCCGCCGCCGGTCGAATTCGCCGACGGTTCGAAGGTCGCGGCCGGGCAGTGGGCGATCGCCATCGGCGAGCCGCTCGAACTGCAGCACTCGGTCGCGGTCGGGGTGGTTTCCGGATTCAACCGCGACGAGCCGATCGGCGGCGAAGACCAGCAGGAGCGCCTGTTCAAGGGCCTGCTGCAGACCTCGGCTCCGATCAACCCCGGGAACTCCGGCGGACCGTTGATCGACTACGACGGCCGCGTGATCGGCGTGAACCAATCGACCGCGAACCCCGCCTCGGCCCAGGGCATCGGCTTTGCCATCCCCTCGACGACCGTCATCACGACCGCCGCGACCCTCGCCAAGAGTCCCGGTAAGACGATCGATCAGAACGGGACCGGAACCGGTAAGGCGTTCCTCGGCATCGCGCCGGTCGACATCACCAACAACGTCCGGGCGCAGCTCGGCGGATATCGCGACCCCGGCGGCGTCGCCATCGGAAACGTCGTCAGCGGGACCCCGGCCGACCAGGCCGGCCTCGAGCCCGGCGACGTGATCCAGGCCGTCAACGGCAAGGCCGTCGATTCGGCGCAGAGCTTCGTCTCGACGATTTCCTCGATGAAGCCCGGCACGGCCGTCACGCTGCGCATGTGGTCGCAGGGCGTCAAGAAGAACGTCCAGGTGACGCTGGCCGAACAGCCGGTCACCCAGTATCTCCAAAACCAGCAGCAGCAGCCCTAACAATCGCCTTCTCGCTCTCCAACGCTCTCGCCGTGACCGCACGCCGGGGGCGTTTTTCTGTCCCCCAGCGCCGCAACTCGTGTGCCAGGTTTTGTGTCACACCAAGAGAGTGGAACAACCGTTCCTCAGTGGCGTACCATAGACGGTGCGCCGGGCTGGGAACGGCGCGTCCATCCCCCCTTGAGCGACGGTAAGCGGCAAGGCCTGAAGGGAGATTCGTTTCAGCGAATCTTCCGACGGCTGGTCCACGACGCTCGGAAAGCGAGATACATACTTCATGGCTAAAGTGGTCGGCATCGACCTCGGCACGACCAACTCGGTCGTCGCCGTGATGGAAGGGCAAAGCCCGACCGTCATCGCCAACTCCGAAGGGTCGCGGACGACGCCCTCGGTGGTGGCCTTCACCAAGACGGGCGAACGGCTCGTCGGACAGCTGGCAAAGCGCCAGGCCGTCACCAATCCCGACCGCACGATCTCTTCGATCAAGCGGTACATGGGCACCGACCATAAGGTCAAGATCGACGGCAAAGACTACACGCCGCAAGAGATCAGCTCGATGATCCTTCAGAAGCTGGTCAACGACGCGTCGTCGTATCTGGGCGAGCGCGTCACGCAAGCGGTCGTCACGGTCCCCGCATACTTCAACGACGCGCAGCGGCAAGCGACGAAGGATGCCGGCAAGATTGCCGGCCTCGACGTGCTGCGCATCATCAACGAGCCGACCGCAGCAGCGCTCGCGTACGGTCTCGATAAGAAGGGCAACGAAACGATCCTCGTCTGGGATCTCGGCGGCGGCACGTTCGACGTGTCGATCCTCGAGGTCGGCGACGGCGTTTTCGAAGTCAAGTCGACCAACGGTGATACCCACCTCGGTGGTGACGACTACGACGCGCGCATCCGCGATTGGCTGGTCAGCGAGTTCCGTAAGGAGCAGGGCATCGACCTCAGCAGCGATCGCCAAGCGCTGCAGCGGCTGACCGAAGCTGCCGAAAAGGCCAAGATCGAACTGTCGGGTGTCGTGCAGACCACGATCAACCTGCCGTTCATCACCGCCGACCAGAACGGTCCCAAGCATCTCGACATGACGCTGACCCGCGCCAAGTTCGAAGAGCTGACGCAGGACCTCACCGACCGCTGCATCCAGCCGTTCAAGAACGCACTGGGCGACGCCAAGCTCGACGTGTCGCAGATCGATGAAGTCGTGATGGTCGGCGGTTCGACCCGCATGCCCGTCATTCAGGAGCTCGTCAAGAAGCTGACCGGCAAAGATCTCAATCAGTCGGTCAACCCGGACGAAGTCGTTGCCATCGGCGCGGCAATCCAGGCCGGTGTGCTGGCCGGCGAAGTGCACGACGTCGTGCTGCTCGACGTGACCCCGCTCTCGTTGGGTCTCGAGACCCTCGGCGGGGTGAACACGAAGCTGATCGAGCGCAACACGACGATTCCGACTCGCAAGACCCAGGTCTTCACGACGGCCGAGGACGGCCAAACGTCGGTCGACATCCGCATTCTCCAAGGCGAACGCGAGATGGCGAACGACAACAAAGAACTGGGACGCTTCCGTCTCGAGGGGATCCCCGCTGCACCGCGCGGCGTGCCGCAGATCGAAGTGACGTTCAACATCGACGCCAACGGCATCGTGAACGTCTCGGCGAAAGATCTCGGCACCGGCAAGGAGCAGCAGATCCAGATCACGGCATCGACCAATCTCAACAAGGATGAGGTCGACCGCATGGTACGGGACGCGGAGGCGTTCAGCGCCGCGGATCGGGCCAAAAAGGAAGAGGCGGAGATCCGCAACACCGCGTCCTCGCAGATCTACTCGACCGAGAAATCGCTCAAGGAAGTCGGCGACAAGGCGGATGCGGGGCTGCGGGCTGAGGTCGAGAGCGCGTTGGCGGAGCTCAAGCAAGTCTCCGACAACGGCAGCGCGGCCGAGGTGAAAGCCGCCAGCGAGAAGCTGGAGCAAGCCTCGTACAAGCTCGCGGAAACGTTGTACAAGGCGACCGGCGGCACGACGGACGGTGCGCCGGAGGGCGCCGCGGCGTCGCACGCGGACGGCGCGGCCAACGGTGCCGCCACGTCGCAGGACGATGTGATCGACGCCGAGTTCAAGGAAGCCAAGTAAAGGCCGGCCATGAACGAAGATACCGCGACGAGCGCGGCGCCCGACGCGGCGTTCGCGCCCGACGCGGCAAGCCGGAACGGCGGCGAGGAAAACCTCGCCGCCGAGTTGGCTGCCGCGCGCGCCGAAGCGAAGGAGAACTACGACAAGTTTCTCTACGCGATGGCGGATTTCGAAAACTATAAGAAGCGCATCGAGCGCGACCTGTCGCGCATTGCGCTCGACGGGCGCAAGGCGGTGCTCCGCAAGGTGCTGCCGGTGCTCGACAACCTCGAGCGCGCGCTCGCGTTCGAGGACTCCGACGCCGTGCGCGGCGGCCTGCAGGCGACGCTGCGCATGTTCGAGACCGCGCTGGCAACCGAAAGCGTGAAGGCCGTCTCGCTCAAGGGCCGGCCGTTCGACCCGGCGCTCGCCGAAGCGATCGCCACCCAACCCACGCCCGAAGGCGTCGCTGAAGACACGGTCCTCGAAGAAGCCCACAAGGCCTACACCATCGGCGACGAAGTACTGCGCCCCGCCGCAGTGGTGGTCGCCAAGAACCCGTGAACTATAAAGACTATTATGCCATCCTCGGCGTGCCTAAGACGGCCGCTGAGAAAGACATAAAGAGCGCCTATCGGAAGCTGGCGCGCAAGTGGCATCCGGATCAGAATCCGACCAAGCAGCACGAAGCCGAAGAGAAGTTCAAGGACATCCAGGAAGCGTACGAAGTGCTCGGCGACGCCGAGAAACGCAAGAAGTACGACGCCCTGGGTTCCGATTGGCAAAACGCCGCGCGTGAAGCGGAGCGGCAGCGGACGTACCGTCAAACCGCAAGCGACGACTTCGGGAACTTCGGCGGATTCAACGGCGGCGCCGGCACGAGCGGGTTCTCCGACTTCTTCGACATGTTCTTTTCGGGAATTGGCCGCCGCTCGGCCGCCGGCGGGGCCGGATTCGCCGGGATCCCGCGGCGCGGCGAGGACCTCGAGTCGTCGATCGAGCTCACGCTGCACGACGCGTTCGAAGGCGGCGTCAAGTCGCTGACGCTGGAAGTCGAAAACATCTGCCCGACGTGCGGCGGAAGCGGTACCGTGCGAAACACGATCTGTCCGCAGTGTCACGGCACGGGCCGCATCCGGGAACGCAAGAAGTTCGATGTGACGATCCCGCGCGGCGTGCGCGACGGCCAGCGTATCCGGCTCAACGGACAGGGCATGTCGGGGACCTCGGGCGGTCCGCACGGCGACCTGCTGCTGGTGGTGCATCTCGCAGCCGACCCGCAGTACGAGCGGCGCGGGGACGACCTCTACGTCGACCTGCCGGTCAGCATCTACGACCTTGTGCTGGGCTCGCAGGTGCGGGTGCCGACGATGACCGGCGACGTGACGATGACGATCCCGCCCGGCACCCAGAACAACAAAACGCTGCGCTTGACCGGCAAGGGCATGCCGCGGCTCAAAGGCGGCGGCAGCGGCGACGAATACGTCCGGCTGATCGGACAGCTTCCGACGCACTTGAGCGAACGCGAACACGAACTCTTCAGCGAGCTGGCCGGATTGCACGACGGCGCGCGCTGACCCCGCGCGCGTGCAGGCTCGGCAGTGGGCTCCCGGTAAGGCCACGGCCATGAACCCCGGCGTGCCTGCGGAAGGCCGAGAGATCCGCCTCGCATCCCGACCCACGGGCGAACCGACCGCCGCGAACTTCAGCCTCGCGTCGGCGCCGCTGCCGCCGCTGGGCGACGGCGACGTGCTCGTCCGCAACACGGTCATGTCGGTCGAGCCGTACATGCGCGGCCGGATGAACGCCGGCCGTTCCTATGTACCGCCGTTCGAGGTCGATGCGCCGCTGAGCGGCGCGGCCGTTGGGACCGTCGTCGCATCGAACGACCCCGCGGTGCCGCCCGGAACGACGGTGATGCACGACCTGGGCTGGCGCGACTATGCGGTCATGCCGGGCAAAGCGGTGCGCCCGGTGGATGCGTCGGGCGTTCCGGCCGAAACGTACTTGGGTGCCTTGGGCACGCCCGGCTTCACGGCGTGGATCGGCCTGCGCATCATCGGCCGGGTCGAGCCCGGCGAAACGCTGTTCGTTTCCGCAGCGGCCGGCGCGGTCGGTTCGATGGCCGTCCAACTCGCCAAACGCTGGGGTTTGCGCGTGATCGGATCGGCGAGTTCCGACGCCAAGGCCGCGTTCGTGCGCGAGCAGCTCGGCGCCGATGCCGCCTTCGACTATCATGCGCCGCTGCGCGAGAGTCTGCAGGCCGCTGCGCCCGACGGGATCGACGTCTATTTCGACAACGTCGGCGGCCCGCAGCTCGAGGCCGCGATCGGCGCCCTGCGCAATCACGGCCGGGCCGTGCTCTGCGGTGCCGTCTCGCAGTACAATGCGGCCTCACCTCCGCCCGGTCCGCGAAATCTCGGCCTGGCGATCGGCCGCCGGCTGCGGCTCGAAGGGTTCATCGTGATCGATCACCGCGCGCGCTTCGGAGAATTCCTGGACGAGGTTCTGCCGCTGGTCCGCGACGGCGCGATCGTCGCCCCGGCCACCTACGTCACGGGGCTCGAAAACGCACCGGAGGCCCTGATGGACATCCTGCGCCCCAACGCTTCCCTCGGCAAGGTGCTCGTCCGGCTTGAGTAGACTGTGCGGCGGTAACTCGCGACCGCCGAACGGGTTCGTACAGGGGTAATGCTCGGCGGCTCTCCGGTCCACATGATGTGGTCCAACATGTACAATCCCGACCGTCCCACCGTGACGCGCCGGGTCGAGCTGCGCCGCATTCTCGCGCTCTTTCGGCCGTACACGGCGCAAGAGTCGCTCGTACTCGTATGCATCCTGTTCGGCGCATTGCTTGGGCTCTTGCCGCCGCTGTTCACGATGTGGCTCATCGACCGGGCGATTCCCGCGCACGACATGCACGCGGTCGGTATCGACGTCGGCGGCATGGTCGCCAGCGCCGTCATCGCGGCGGCGATCGGGGTCTATCAGGGCTACCTGAACTCGCTGGTCGGCGAGGGCATCATGCGCGACATCCGGACCAGCCTGGTCAACCATCTGCACCGCATGCCGCTCTCGTTCTTCACCGAGACCAAGACCGGCGAGATCATGAACCGCGTCTCGAGCGATGTCGACAACGTCGACAGCGTCGTGACCGGCACGCTGGTCTCCATCGTGACCAACGTCTTCACGATGGTGACGACGGTCGTGACGATCTTCATCCTCGACTGGCGGCTGGCGCTGGTCGCGCTGGCGATCATCCCGCTGATGATCCTGCCGCTGGCGCCGGTCGGCCGCCGGATGTACGGAATCCGCAAGCGCACGCGCGAGAAGCGCGACGAGATCGAGTCGATCACGCAAGAGACGCTCTCGATCTCCGGGATCACCCTGATCAAATCGTTCGTGCGCGAGTCGTTCGAACGGGCCCGGTTCTACGCCGTCGGCACCGATTTGATGAAGCTCGAGATTCGGTTGGCGATGGTCGGGCGCTGGTTCATGGCTGCGATCTTCGCGATGATCGTCATCGGCCCGGCCATCGTGTGGATGTTCGGCTCCTGGCTCGTCATCCACGGCGGCCTCACCATCGGCGCGATCGTCGCCTTCGTCGCCTACCTGGGGCGGCTCTACACACCGGCTTCGGCGCTCGCGGGCGTGCAGGTGCAAATCGTTTCAGCGTTCGCCGTCTTCGAACGCATCTTCAACTATCTCGACATGCCGCCCGAGACCGAAAAGCCCGATGCCATGGTACTGGGCAGCGTGCGCGGCGAGATCACGTTCGACGACGTGCATTTTTCGTACAGCCCGGATCGTTCGGCGCTGGACGGCGTCAGCTTCCGCGTCCAGCCCGGCCAGATGGCGGCCTTCGTCGGCCCATCAGGCGCCGGCAAGACGACGATCACACAGCTGGTCCCCCGCTTCTACGATCCGCAGTCAGGCGCCGTGCGCATCGACGGCATCGACGTGCGCGACGTGACGCTGGCGAGTTTGCGCGAGAACGTCGGAATCGTGACTCAGGAGACGTATCTCTTCCACGACACGATCGAAGCGAATCTTCGCTACGCGCGTCCCGATGCGGACCCGGCCGAGGTCGTCGCCGCGGCGCGCGCCGCCAACATCCACGACTTCATCGCCACCCTGCCCGCCGGGTACGCGACCATCGTCGGCGAGCGTGGGCACAAGCTCTCCGGCGGCGAGCGCCAGCGGCTCGCGATTGCCCGCGTCCTGCTCAAGAATCCGCGCATCCTGATCCTCGACGAGGCGACCAGCGCCCTCGACTCGGCGAACGAAGCCGCGATCCAAGCGGCGCTCGTCCCGCTGACCGAAGGGCGCACCAGCCTGGTCATCGCGCACCGTCTCTCGACGATCCTCGATGCCGACGTGATCTTCGTCGTCGAGCACGGCCGGATCGTCGAAAGCGGAGCGCACGAAGAACTGCTCCGCAGCGACGGCGCGTACGCCAGGCTCTACTGGAAGCAGTTCCGTGACCGGGCTGCGGTCGAAGCGGTGGGAACGTGAGCGCTTGAGCCTCGCCGTTCGGGGTCTGACGAAAATCTACGACGGAACGGTCGCCGTCGACCGGCTCGATTTCGACGTCGCGCACGGGGAGATCGTTGCGGTGGTCGGACCCAACGGCGCCGGAAAATCGACCACGTTTCTGTGCTTGGCGGGCCTGGTGCGTTCGGACGCGGGAACGATCACCTTTGATGGCGCGCCGCTGGGCGCCGAGCGCGGCCGCACGATCGCGCTGATTCCGGAGACGCCGGAAGTCTATCCGATGCTCACCGTCGCCGAGCACCTGACCTTCGTTGCGGCGCTGACCAAACAGCCGCCGGGGTGGAAATCGCGCGCCGACAGTCTGCTCGAACGGCTCGGCATCGCCGACGAACGCGACACGCTCGGGCACGCGCTCTCGAAGGGGATGCGCCAGAAAACGTTGATCGCCGCGACCGTCCTCGGCGGAGCGCCGGTGCTGCTGCTCGACGAGCCGCTGATTGGGCTGGACCCGCTCGGACAGCGTGAGCTGCGCGCGATCGTCGCCGATCTGCGGAGCGATGGTCACGCGATCTTGGTCAGCACGCACCTCCTGGAGAGTGCCGCCGCAATGTGCGACCGGATGATCGTTCTCGATCGCGGCCGGCTGGTCGCGAGCGGGACGATCGACGAGCTTCGCGGTCGCGGTTCCGGTTCGCTCGAAAGCATCTTCCTCGACGTCACCGGACGATGACCAACGCCTTCTGGACGCTGACCTACGCAGACCGCCGATCGACGATCAACTCGCTCAAGTCCCTGCGGCGCCGTCCCTGGGTCGCGCTGCTGTGGATCCTGTGGCTCGGCACGATCGGGATCTTCGCCTGGCTGCGCACGCGCGGACCGCGGACGCACGAAGTTCCCTTCTGGCAGGTCGCGCTTCAGGACATGTGGGTCTGCGGCGCGATCATCGTCTTCGGCGTCATGCTGGCGGTAGGGACCTCGCGCTACGTCGGGTTCTTCTCCTCGCGTGCGGAAGCGCTGATGCTGATCCGCTCGCCGCTTCCTCCGTCGGCAGTAGCCGCGTATCTGCAAGCGCGGGCCGTCGCCTCGACGCTCGCGCAAACGTTCGGCCGCTTCGCGTACATTCTCCTGATCGCGTTTCCGGGGCGCACGACGCCGCTGGGGCTGCTGCGTGAAGCGGTGCTGCTCGGTTCGGTGACCGCCGCCATCGCCTGCCTGCCGCTGCCGCGCGCACTGGCACGCGGATGGTGGCGCGTCGCCTGCATCGCGACGGGCAGCGCGATCGTCTTTCTGGGCGCGCTGCCGGTCATCCGCGACGGCGTGGACGCGTTCAAGAACGTGGCCTTCGGCGTGGTGCTCCTGGCGGCGATCCCCGAGTGGCATCCCGGCAATGCCGTCACCGAACTGGCCGGCGGCGATTTCTTACCCGTTTGCGTGACGCTCTTCGTCGCGCTGGCGGCGACGCTGGCCTTCGTCATCACCTCCCGCGACGCATATCCGGAACTCTACGCGCTCTCGCTCGCACATCTCGAACTTCGCGAGCGGATCATCGCCCGGCGCAGTGCACGCGGCGGCGAGCCTGAAGCGACGACCGGCGTTCCCAAGCGTACCGCGAGCACGCCGGCGCCCCTAAGGGGCGCGCTCGCGATCGTCTGGCTCGACGCGATCACCTGGGCGCGCCGCGCCGCGCCGCTGACGACGGTGCTGATCATCACCGGTGCGCTGCTGGGCGGTTTCGCGATCGGCTTCATCGCGCGCTCGCCCGAGTACGGCGTGGCGTCGACGACGCTGTTCGGCGCGCTGCCGAACCTCTACATCGGGATCTCATCGACCGGCGGCATCAAGCTGGCTACGGATTTGCGGCGGCCGCTGTTCTGGCTCGGCGGCGTCCCGCTGGTGGCACGGCTCGCGGCCTGGTGCTGCGCTCCGCTGTGGCGCGATGCGATCTTCGTCGGGCTGCTGGCGCTGGGGTTTACGGTCGTCAGCGGCGAGTACGTCATCGGTTTCACGGTGCTCTTCGGCGGCGTCGCGGTGGCGATGCTGTGCCGGGCCTCCGGCATCGCGATCTTCGCGCTGCTCCCCAACGCGCTCGAGCAGCGCGGCCCGGCGCTCTTCCTGCGCCTGATGCTCTCGTATCTGCTGCTGTTCCCGGTCTCAATCGTCGCCGTCATCAGCGCCTTCTTCATGCGATCGATCATCGCCGGCGTGTTGATCGGCATCGTCCCCGCGGTCGCCGAGGCCGCGCTGCTGATCCTGTTCGGTGCTTGGCGGCTCGCCGGCCGCGTCGACAGCCTCTCGCTGGCCTGAGGCGCGGGAGCCCGCGAACCGCACGTAGCACTACCTCCGCTCGTATGGATAAAGTCGTCGCTTCGCCGCAAGAAGCCGTCCGCGACATTGCTAGCGGCGCGTCGCTGGCAGTCGGCGGGTTCGGTCTGGGCGGCGTGCCGCATAACCTGCTTCACGCGCTGCTGGACGGCGGCGCGACCGACCTTTTCACGGTCTCGAACAACTGCGGCGTCGACAGCTGGGGCTTGGGCCTGTTGCTCGATGCCAAGCGCATCCGCCGCACGACCGGTTCGTACGTCGGCGAGAACAAAGAGTTCGAGCGCCAGTATCTGAGCGGCGAGCTGGAAGTGGAACTGGTTCCGCAGGGCACGCTGGCGGAGCGCTTGCGCGCCGGCGGCTGCGGCATCCCCGCGTTCTTCACACCGGCGGGCGTCGGGACGCAAGTCGCCGACGGCGGTCTGCCCTGGCGCTACAATCCCGACGGCTCGATCGCGCTGGCTTCGCCGAAGAAGGAGGTTCGCGTCTTCGACGGTCGCGAGTACGTGCTCGAACGCGGGATCGTCACCGATTTCGCGCTGGTCCGGGCGAGCATCGGCGACCGCTACGGCAACCTGATCTTCCACAAGGCGACGCGGCAGTTCAATCCGCTCTGCGCGATGGCCGGCCGCATCACGATCGCCGAAGTCGAGCAGCTGGTCGAGCCGGGTGAAATCGATCCCGAAGCCGTGCATCTGCCCGGCATCTTCGTACAGCGGGTCGTCGAGGTCGGCACGGCCGGGAAACGGATCGAACGCGTGACCACCCGCAAACGAAACGAGGCGAAGTAGCATGTCCCTCACGCGCACGCAGCTGGCTGCCCGGGTCGCACAAGAGCTGCGCGATGGGCAGTACGTCAACCTCGGCATCGGGCTGCCGACGCTGATCCCGAACTACATTCCGGCCGGCGTGACCGTCGTGCTGCAGAGCGAGAACGGGATCCTCGGCATGGGACCGTACCCCTACGAAGGGGAGGAAGACCCCGACCTCATCAACGCCGGCAAGGAGACCGTCACGGTGCTGCCCGGCGCATCGTTCTTCGATTCCGCCACCTCGTTCGGGATGATCCGCGGCGGACACATCGATGCCGCCGTGCTCGGCGCGATGCAGGTCTCGGCGGCCGGCGATCTCGCGAACTGGATGATCCCCGGCAAGCTGGTCAAAGGCATGGGCGGCGCGATGGACCTCGTGCACGGGGCGAAGCACGTGATCGTGATGATGGAGCACACGGCGAAGGACGGCGGGCTGAAGATCCTCGAGGAGTGCACGCTACCGCTGACCGGCAAGCACGTCGTCCACCAGATCATCACCGACCTAGCCGTGATCGACGTCACCAGCGAGGGGCTCGTGCTGCGCGAGCTCGCGCCCGCGATCTCGGTCGACGACGTCCGGGCCGCGACCGGCGCGGCGCTCGCGGTGCCGCAGGCGCCCGGCGTGATGCACATTCCGGCCGGCGTCTAGCGTCCCCCGGCCGGGGGGCCGCGAGGGCGCGTCGAACCCCGGCTGGACTATGTCGATCGCTCCCGCACGCCCCGCAGCCTCCGACGAAGAGGCCATGATCCTCGACGTCGTCCGGCAGTTGGTCCGCGAACGCGTCGAACCGCGCGCCGCCGAGATCGATGCGAGCGCCGAGTTCCCGTGGGACATCAAGCAGCTCTTCGCCGACAACGACCTGCTCGGCATCCCGTTTCCGGCCGAGTATGGCGGCCTGGGCGGCTCGTTCCTCACCTACGTCAAGGTCGTCGAAGAAGTCGCGAAAGCGTGCGCGTCCTCGTCGCTGATCATCGCGGTTCAGGAACTCGGCGCGCTCCCGATTCTGATCGGCGGGACCGACGAGCAGAAGCGGCGCTGGATCCCCGACCTCGCCAGCGGCGCGACGATCGCCGCCTACGCGCTGACCGAACCCGGTTCGGGTTCGGACGCCGCCGGCTCGATGCGCACAAAAGCGCGCCGCGACGGCGACCACTACGTGCTTGATGGTTCGAAGATCTGGATCACCAACGGCAGCGTCGCCGACGTGGTGACCGTGTTCGCCGTCAACGACCCCACCAAAGGCCCGAGCGGCATCTCCGCTTTCGTGGTCGAAAAAGGGACGCCCGGATTCACGGTCGGCAAACTCGAGAAAAAGATGGGCATCCGCGGGTCGCCGACGGTCGCCTTGAACTTCGACGACTGCCGGGTTCCGGTCGCGAACCGGCTCGGTGAGGAAGGCGAAGGCTTCAAGATCGCGATGAAGGTGCTCGACAAGTCGCGACCCGGTATCGCCGCGCAGGCGCTGGGGATCGCGCAAGGCGCGCTCGATTACGCGACCGAGTACACGAAAGGGCGCGTGGCGTTCGGCAAGCCGATCTCGCAGCAACAGGGCCTGCAGTTCATGCTGGCCGACATGAAGACCGAGGTCGAGGCGGCGCGGCTGCTGCTGTACGAAGCGGCGCGCAAGTGCGATCAGGGCGCGCCCGACGTCACCGCCTGGGCGGCGATGGCCAAGCTCAAGTGCGGCGATGTCGCGATGAGCGTGACGACCGATGCCGTTCAGCTGCTCGGCGGTTACGGCTACTCGACCGAGTATCCGGTCGAGCGCATGATGCGTGACGCGAAGATCACCCAGATCTACGAGGGCACCCAGCAGATCCAGCGGATCGTCATCGCGCGCTCGATGGTCGGCAAGTGGAGTCCCACGAAATCCTAAGCGTTGGGGGGTAGACCGCCAACGTGAAGTCCGAGGCCGATCTTCCCCAAGTAGCGCTGAATCGGGACCAGCGGATCCGGATGATCGTGGTCAGCATCCTCGTCGCGCTCGTGCTGGCGCGCGTCGTCCCCGACGTCGTGCGCGCGATGTATCCGCTCCACTATTTCGGCTACGTCACCAACGGTGACGGCGTCATCATCGAGGTCAACCGGCATCTGCCCGGGACCACGGCAGCCTCGCAGAAGACCGGCAGCCGCGATCCGGTCGACGCGCCGCAGGTCGGCGACGTCGTGCGGGTCGACCGGATCAAAGCCTACGATCGCAAACCGGGCATCACGGGCGAAGGCTTTTCGTACGACAACCCCGACCGCCGGCTCCCGATCGAACGCAACGGCAAGGAGCGGATCCTGCATCTGATCGGTCGCGCCGAATCGCCGACCCTGCGCTTCCTCGACATGCTCCGGATCATGCTCTTCATCGTCTCGATCGGCTTGGGCTCGATCCTGTTTCTGGTCAAGCCGAGCATCGCGACCGGGGCCTTCTTCATCTTCTGCCTGGGCGGCGTCGAGGCGCCGGCGACCTATCTCGACGGTATCATCCCGCAGCCCTGGCGCCCGATCTTACTCTGGATCGATCTGACGATCCAAGGCTTCGTCCGCCCCGCGCTGCTGGTGTTCGCCTTCTGCCTGATCGACGGCGATAGCGACGCGCCGCAGGAGCGCGCCTTCGCCTGGATCGCCGGTGCGGTGGCAGTCGTGCTGGGAACGCTTCACGCGTACTCCGTCTGGCGGATCGACTATGCCGGACTCCCCGCCGAAAGCTACGACGTCGCGTTCAAGGAAGCGTCCTACGTCATCACGGCCCTGACGACGGTCGCCTTCATCGTGGCCTTCGTCCGGGCGCAGCACAACGATCGGCACCGCATCGGCTGGATCGTCGTCGCCTTCGCGTTCGCCGGGGTCGCCCGGCTCGCATCGGACGCGCTCTTCCCCGGCCACATCCCGCTGTGGCTTAACAGCGTCTTCGTGTCGATGACGATCGTGCCGATCGTCGCCATCTGGATCGCCGTCGTTCGGCACCGCTTCTTCAACGTCGATTTCGTCGTCAGCCGGGCCGTCGTCTACGTCGCGCTCACTGCGGCCGTTTTCGGCAGTTTGTACGTGATCGAAGAGGTCGGCACGTATATCTTCTCGATGAACACGGATCTCTCGTACGCGTTCATCATCCTGATCTGCACCGGAGTCGGCTCGCTGACCGGCAAGATCAAAGAGGTCCTCGACCACCTCGTCGACCGCTTCATCTTCCAGGACCGCCATCAGCAGCGTAAGGCGCTCGAGTTCATCGCCGGCTACATCCTCGATGCGGAGACGGTCGAGGACGTCCACCGCGCGCTGCTGCAAGACGCTCCGCACGCGCTCAAGCTGACTTTCGGCGGCATTCTCGAGCGGCAGCCCGACGGCGGCTACGAGCTCGCCGAGAGCGTCGACTGGCCCGACGATTGCGTCGTGAAACTCGGGCCGAGCGACGAGTTGACGAAGGCGATCACGCGCACCCGCGGTGCCCTCACGTTCTCCGGCAACGACACGCGACTGATCCAGAAGTCGTTCCCGCACGAGCGCCTGACCTTCGCCGCACCGCTCTTCTTCGATCGCACCGTCAGCGGCATCGTCGTCTACGGTCACAACGTCAGCGGGCTCGACCTCGATCCCGAAGAGCGCGAACTGCTGGTGCGGGTGGTCACCCACGGCTCGATCTCGCTCAATGCGATCGAACTTGCCCGTTACCGCAGCACGCCGCCTCCGCTCAGTGTCCAACCCCTTGGTACCGGTTGAGGCCGAAGCGCCAAAAAACGTACGCTAACGCGACGAAGACGATGCCGATCACCGGCGTCAGCAGCCCGGCCGCCGGCGGCACGCCCAGTGCAGCCTCGTGCTTGTGCAGAAAATAGGAAGCCGGGAAGTAGTTCATGAAAGCGAACGGAAACACGAAGGTCAGCAGCAGCCGCACGCTGCGCGAGTAGATGCTCAGCGGATACCGCGTGAACTCCTGTTCGAGCTGAATGAAGATCCAGCGCAGCGCGTCGACTTTCACGAACCAGAACGCCGCCGTCGAGATGATCAGGTTGAGGCCCAGGTCGATCAGCGCGCCCCCGATCACGATCAGGGGCACGAAGATGATGAAAACCGCATCGACGTGCACGCCGCTGTACAGCGTCGCCGCGACGAAGGTGATCAGCGCGAGCACCAATTCGTCGGGAAACACCTGGCCCGGCGTCGCGATGGCCTGGAAGAGCGTGTCGAGCGGCCGCACCAGCAGCCGGTCGAACTCGCCGTCGCGAATGTGATCGGGGATCTCGCCGACGGTCGAGAAGAACGTGTTGTGCAGCGCGTGCGCGACCATCCACAGCGCGTACAGAAAGAACATGTCGCGGAAGTTCCAGCCGTTCATCGACGGAAAACGCTCCAGCACGATCCACAGCGAAGCGATCGCCGTGCCGTGGTAGATGAACGTGAACAGAAACCAGATCAGGAAGTTTTCGCGGTATTCGAGCGTGGTGAGGATGTTGATGCGCCAATACTGCTTGTAGACGTTGACCATCCGGCGGGTTTGCATCAGCCGCCCTGCACGACGACACGCCTGGCGCCGGCCCGCCACATCACGGCCGACACCGCGCCCAGCACGACGATCCAGAGAAGCTGCAGCCCCATCACTTCGCCGTACCGTGCCGGCGGAATCTGGCCGACGTAGATCAGCAGCGGCGTCGAGAACATCGCGGCAAACGGAAGCACGTAGATAAACTGCTGGAGCACGGCCGGGAACAGGATCAGCGGAATCAGTTCGCCACCGAGAAGGTCGGTCAACCACGTGACGATCAGCTGCACGGCGCTGATCTCGAGCGTCCAAAACGAGGTGCAATTCAGGATGAAGTTCAGGAAGAACCCGACCAGGTAGCCTAGGAAAAAGCTCAACAGGAAGGCGGCCAGCACCGCCGGCCCCGGCACGATGATGTGAAAGATCAGTAGCGCGATCAGTACCGACGGCACGAGCAGCGCGGCATGAAAGAGCACTTCACCGGTGCCGTCGGCGAAGAAGTACAGCGGCACGTTGATCGGTTTCATGAAGTCGGTCGCGATCGAACCGTCGCGGAGCTTGTCGTTCAGCGCCCGCGTCTGGTCGATATCCATCACGATCCCCATCAGCAGCGCGACGGTCGAATACGTGATGATCTCGTGCCGGGAGAGGTCCTTCGGGGCCGCGTTGTGGGCGTAGAGCGCCGTCCACACCATGCGCAGCAGATAGACCCGCACTACGAACGAACCGACGGTCGTGAACACGTCGAAGCGATAGGTCGCTTCGCGCGCCATCGCTTTCTTCGCGAACTCGATGTACGGCGCGATCCGGAATCGCGGCCGGCGGCCGATCGTCCCCGTCAGGAGGGAGCCCCCACGGCGTCCTTCTGGTAGCCTTCCAGGTAGATCCGGCGCACGATGGTGTCGATGTCGGGTTCGATGATCGAGACGTCGCTGATCGCATAGCGCTCGAGGACGCGGCGGATCAGCGCTTCGGCGGTCAGCGAACGGCGGTCGAAGCCCAGCCGCACGACGTTGTTCTCGCGGCCTTCGACCACCGCGCCCGGGACCGCGAAGTCCTCGGGCGGCAAATCGACGGTCGTGACGACCAGGATCCGGTGGGTGCCGTACTCCGTGCGCAGCCGCTCGAGCGCGCCGTCATAGATCACGCGGCCCTCGTCGATCAAGATGATGCGCGGGGTGAGCCGCTCGACGTCGGCCAAATCGTGCGTCGTCAGGATGACCGTGGTCCCGCGCTCGCGATTGATCTGGCCGATGAATACGCGGATCGCCTCTTTGGCGACGACGTCGAGGCCGATCGTCGGCTCGTCCAAATACACGATTTTCGGGTCGTGCAGCATCGCGGCGGCGAAGTCGCCGCGCATCCGCTCGCCGAGCGACAGCTGGCGCACCGGCGTGTCGAGGAAGCGTTCGAGGTCGAGGATCTCGGCGAAATGGCGCATGTTCTGGAGATAGCGGTCGCGCGGCACGTCGTAGATCGAGCGCAGCAGCTCGAACGATTCCCGCAGCGGCAGATCCCAATAGAGCTGGCTGCGCTGACCGAACACGACCCCGATATTCTGGGCGTTGGCCTGACGGTGCGCCGAAGGCACGATCCCGGCCACTCGGAGCAGCCCCGAGGTGGGCACGAGGATCCCGGTCAGCATCTTGATCGTGGTCGACTTCCCGGCGCCGTTGGGCCCGAGGTACCCGACCAACTCGCCTTCGGCCAGGCTGAAGCTGACGTCGTCGACCGCGACCTTGTCCTCGTACTCTCGAGAGAAAAGCGCCCCAATCGCGCCGGCGATCCCGGGCTGCCGGACGATCCGGCGGAAAACTTTCCTGAGGTCCGCCGCCTCGATGATCGCCATGTCCCGCTCGCTTTTCCGCTGGGGCGCCCTCCGCCCTCGCCGCCGGGTCGATCCGGAGGGAATGGCGGGTGGAACGGCCGGCGATTCGGGGGAGGGGAGTTCCACGGAGGACGGGAACTCGGCGGTACCAACTTCCGTTGGGTCAGCAGACCGGATCCCTCCTATGGGACCCGGGTCGAGTCCTCACAGTAAGGGGGTGATGACAAATGGCTGCTAAGAAGAAAGCTGCGAAGAAGAAACCCGCGAAGAAGAAGAAGTAGTCCTCTCCGTTTTTCGGAGATCACGATTTCACCGTCATTATTCATACGAGCATCTGCGCGGCCGGTAAACGGCCGCGCAGATCTTTTTTTTCTGGCCCGGCGGAAGTCGGGACACCGCGCCGTCCCGAAATAACGGGGATGGACGAACCGCAGAATCCGATCGTCGCGATGGCGGAAAAGATTCGCGCGCGCCGGGATCTGGGCGCCGCCATCGATTCGGCGACCGCCGATGCAGCGGCGCCGCCCGGTGACGACGCCGCCGCCCGATTCGGCGCCCTCGGCGACGTGCTCGCGGTCGGCACCAAGCGGCTCAACGCGATCCTGGGTGCGCGCACCGGCGTGACGCTGGTGCGGCTCGAGAATCCGCCCCGGATCCGGCTGCGCTTTCGCGACCGCCGCATCGCACTCGACCTCGACCTCGTGCGACAGCTGGTGATCGTGAGCGGGGCCGGTCTGGACGGAGAATATCAATTTCTCGACGCCCCGACTCCCGCGCTGATGAACCTTTCGAAGTTCTCGACGGACGAAGGCTACCGCGACGCGGTGACCGGATCGGAACTGCTCAAGACGATTTCCGACGGCGCGCAGCTGCCGCGCCCCGCGCACCTGGACGAACCCGGGCCGATGCGCTTTTGAGCCGCGCCCGTAGGGCGCGCGCGACCAGGGGCCGGGAGGGGCACATCGCGACCGGGCAGCGGTCGCACAGCGGGACCGGCGCCTTGCAGACCGCCCGCCCGTGAAGGATCAGCCAGTGATGCGCGTACCGCCAGCGCTCGCGCGGAACCAGTTTCGTCAGGTCGTCTTCGACGCCGCGGGGCGTCGTAGCCAACGTTAGGCCCAGCCGGTGCGCGACGCGAAAAACGTGCGTGTCGACCGCGAACGCCGGCTCGGCGAAGGCGACCGACAGCACGACGTTGGCCGTCTTGCGCCCGACGCCCGGCAGCGCTTCGAGCGCCTGGCGCTCGGCCGGCACCGCGCCCCCGTGGTCCGCGACCAGCCCGCGCGCCGCGGCGACGATGTTCTTCGCTTTCATCCGAAAGAAGCCGCAGGACTTGATGATCCCCTCGACGTCGGCGGGATCGGCGCGCGCGAGCGACGCGGCGTCGGGGTAACGGGCGAAGAGCGCGGGCGTCGTCAGGTTGACGCGCGCGTCCGTGCACTGCGCGCTAAGGATCACGGCGACGAGCAGTTCGAACGGGTTCGTATACGCGAGCGCCGTCACGGCATCCGGATAGGTGCGCTCGAGGATCGCGAGCTCCTCACGCGCGACGGCGCGGGTCACCTTGCGTCGTGGAAACGGAATCGTCACCGCAACGTCTTTCCGCACGCAGCGAGGCGAGACTTTTCCGGCCGCTGTCGAAGCGCCCGCAGATGCCGTTCCTCAAAGCGAAGGACCCCTCGGTCCCGCCCGGTCAGACCGTCACCGCGGGCTTTCCGGTCCTGCACGTCGGCGACATCCCCGCGATCGAGCGGGCCACCTGGCGCCTGCGCGTCTTCGGCAACGTCGCGGCGCCCTTCGAGCTGACGTGGGAGGAGCTGCACGCGCTTCCGGCTTCCGAATTTCACGGCGACATTCATTGCGTCACCCGCTGGTCGAAGAAGGACACGTCGTGGACCGGGGTGCGCTTTTCCGCCATCGTCGCGCGCGCGCAGCCGGCACAGTCGGCAGCCTTCGTCGTGCAGCACGCCGACAACGACTACACGACGAACCTGCCGCTGGCGGAGATGCTCGGAGACGACGTCTTGATCGCCTACGCGTTCGACGGCAAACCGATCGAGCCGATCCACGGCGGACCCATCCGCATGCTGGTGCCGAAAAAATACTTCTGGAAAAGTGCGAAGTGGCTGCACGGCATCGAGTTCCGCGACACCGACCAGCGCGGCTTCTGGGAGGTCCGCGGCTACAGCAACGACGCGGATCCCTGGAAAGAGGAACGCTACTCCGACCTCCCCGCCTGGTCGGGTTGACCCGCGCGTCCCATGGTAAGGCGGCCTTCCATCCGCGCCGGCGCGGGATGCAGATCCAAAGGGGATTGGACTCGCCGACCAAAGCACGCCACGATACTCGCGAGGAGAGTGTGACACAATGCCCAGCCTCGAGATGTTTCGCCACGTGGACAACGTCCGCACCTTCGAGCCGGGCCAGCCGATCTTTTCGTTCGGCGAGCCGGGTAACGAGATGTTCTGCATTCTGGACGGCAACGTCGACGTGCGCGTCGGGGAGCATCACGTGATGTCGCTGGGCGCCGGGGAGATCATCGGCGAAATGGCGCTGGTCGATGACGACCACGTGCGCACCGCGAACGTGCGGGCGGCGACCGCGGTGACGGTGGCGCCCGTCGACCGCCGGCAGTTCGAATTCCTGATCCGCAACCATCCGACGTTCGCGACCGAGGTGATGAAGACGATCGCCGACCGGCTACGCAAGATGAACGAGTACGTCGCGAGCCAGTGATCGCCCGGCGCCATGCGCCGCCCGATTCAGCTCAGACGAAGACCCGCGCCCACGCGGGTGATGAGTCCCTCGCGCACGAGCGTCTCGACAACCGCACCGACTTCGGGCAGACGGTCGTCCGGGACGATTTCGGCCAGCGCGCGTTCCAGCGCCGCGAGCTCGAGCACCTGCGGGGCCGGCACGTCCCGCAGCCGGTCGATGATCCGGCCGCGCAAGAAGCGCGTCGTCTGATCGAAGGGAATCGCGCTCTGCGGGGAACGCGGGCGAGCGTGCGCGCGAGCGCGAGCCGCTAAGGCCGCCGCGTCCACCGGGGCCGCCGCACACGCCTCGCGGAGCGGGCAGATCAGACACTTCGGCGCGCGTGCGGTGCAGATCGTCGCGCCGACGTCCATCATCGCCGAGTTCCAGTCGTGAGCCCTGCCGCGCGGCACCGCCTCGCGGGCGAAGGCGTCGAGCACGGCGGCAGAGGCGCCGGGCGGGTGTTCGAGGCCAAACAGAACGCGATGCACGACGCGCCGGACGTTGACGTCGACGGCCGCCTCGTCGCACTCGAAGGCAAAGGCCCGGATCGCGGCGACCGTATAGGGACCGATTCCCGGCAGCGCGCGCAGCGCGTCGCGCTCGCTCGGGAGGCGTCCGCCGTGGCGTGCGACGACCGCGCGCGCAAGCGCATGCAGCCGCATGGCCCGGCTGTTGTAGCCCAGGCCGCGCCACGCGCGCACGACGTCGCCCGCGTCTGCCGCCGCCAGCGCCTCAAAATCGGGGAACCGCGCAACGAACGCGCGGTACAGCGGAATCACGCGCTCGACCTGCGTCTGCTGCAGCATCGACTCGCTGATCAGCACCCGGTACGGGTCGCGGGTCGCGCGCCAGGGCAGCGACGCGCGCCCGAAGGTCGCGTACCATGCCAGCAGCGCCGCCGACGGAAAGGCGCTCAGCGGGCTGCCTCACCGATGCGCCGGATTCCCTCTTCGATCGAGGCGCGCGGCACCGGCGTCAGCGCCAGGCGAAAATTGTGGTCGCCGCCGGCCTGCGCGAAGAACGCTTCACCGAAGAGAAACGACGCGCCCAGGCGTTCGGCGGCGGCCAGCAGCGCGCGAGCGCCGCGTTCGCGCGGCGTCGTCGCCCACACGTAGTAGCCGCCTCCGCCCGTCGCGGCGCGCAGGCCGGCCGGCCACCAGCGCTCGATCGCCCGCAGCGCGATCGTCCGCCGCTCGCGCAATTCGGCGCGCAGCGCGGCAAGATGCTGGTCGTAACCGGTTTCCAAATACTCGCGCACCCCGGCTTGAATGTACATCGACGACGCCATGTCGTACGACTGCTTGCGCAGCAGCAGCCGCTCGTACACGGTGCGCGGCCCGATCAGCCAGCCCAGGCGCAGCGACGGGGCGATCGTTTTCGAAAACGACGACAGGTAGATCACGGAGTCGGCGTCGCGCGCGCGCAACGGCTCGATCTGCGAGTCGGAGAGTTCGCCGTAGGGGTCGTCTTCCACGATCGGCACGCCGTAGCGACGCGCGAGCGCGACGAGCCGGTCACGGCGCTGGGCGCTCATCGTCGCGCCGGTCGGGTTGTGGATCGAAGGCATCGTATAGATGAAGCGCGGCCGGCGCGTGCGCAGGATCGCCTCGACGTGGTCGACCCGCATCCCCTCCTCATCGACCGGGACGGTCAGCGCGCGCAGCCCGGCGATCTGGAAGATCTGCAGCGCGCCCGGATACGTCGGCGCCTCGACGACGATCTCGTCGCCCGGTTCCGCGAGCGACTGCGCCGCCAGGGTGATCCCTTGCGTGGACCCGGTCAGCATCAGCACGTCGCGCGGATCGACCGAACAGCCGCGCGCGCGCATGCGCAGAGCGATCGCTTCGCGCAGCGGCGCATACCCTTCGCTGTCGCCGTAGGTCAGGACGAACTTCTCGTCGCCGCCGGCGCGCGCGAAGCAGCGCGAGAGGTCGGCCAGCGGCGAGGGTTCGGCGGGCGGCACGCCTTGGACGAACGCGATCCGGTCGCCGTGCTCGCTGGCTGCGAGTTCGCCCAGCACGGCCGGGAACTGTCCGACCCGCCACGGCGGCAGGGTGACCCACCACGGGACCGCGGCCGAGCGCTCGGGCTGACCGGCGCGCAAGGCCGCCGCGACGCGCGAGCCGGAGCCCACCCGCTGGTCGATCAGGCCGTCGGCGGCTAGGTCCCGGTAGCCGCGCACGATCGTCGAGCGGTTGACGGCCAGCCGCTCGGCCAACGCCCGTTCGGGCGGGAGGCGCGTGCCTTCGGGGAGCGCACCGGCCAAGATCTGCTCGCGAAAGCGCTCGTAGATTTGGCGGTAGATCGGCACCACGCTGCCCCGGTCGAGATCGACCGTCCATTCCGACGACCCGGTCTGCATTGCCCATCCAATTTCGTCTGTCGCCGGTCCAATTCCCGGCCAATCAGCGATATTTTGCCGAATTGGATGGGTTCGGCCGTGGTTTGGCGGGCGAGAGGCACGCCGCCGCAGGCTAGAATAGAAGCAACGCCTCAGCTCGCTTTCGGAGCCGACATGATCGAGACGCCCGCGCCCGCCGCCTCCAACGGTACCCCTTCCGCCGTGCAGCCCGACCCGCAGGAAACACGGGAATGGCTCGACGCGCTCGACGGGGTGATCGAAAGCGAGGGCGCCGGCCGCGCCAGCGAACTGGTGCGCGCGCTGGTGGAACGCGCCGCGACGCGCGGCGTGCGAACCCCGGCCGCCCAGACGACCCCGTACGTCAACACGATCGCGGTCGATCAGCAGGCGCCGTTTCCGGGCGATCACGACATCGAAGAACGGCTCCGGCACTACATCCGCTGGAACGCGATGGCGATGGTGGTGCGCGCCAACAAAGACAACAGCGACCTCGGCGGCCACGTCGCGACCTTCTCCTCGGCGGCGACGCTGTACGATATCGGATTCAATCATTTCTGGCGCGGTCCGAGCGCGACGAGCGGCGGCGATCTGGTGTACTTCCAAGGCCACTCGTCGCCGGGCGTGTACGCGCGCGCGTTTCTCGAGGGGCGCATCAGCGAAGAGCAGGTCGAAAACTTCCGCCGCGAAGTCGACGGCAAAGGGATCCCGTCGTATCCGCATCCCTGGCTCATGCCCGACTTCTGGCAGTTCGCGACGGTCTCGATGGGGCTGGGACCGCTGCAGGCCGTCTATCAGGCGCGCTACATGCGTTACCTGCGCGACCGCGGCTTCATCGAGGACAACGACCGCAAGGTGTGGTGCTTCGTCGGCGATGGTGAGATCGACGAACCCGAAACGCTGGCCGGCCTGGCGCTCGCGTCGCGTGAGAAGCTCGACAATCTGATCTTCGTCGTCAACGCGAACCTGCAGCGACTCGACGGCCCCGTCCGCGGCAACGGCAAGATCATCCAGGAGCTCGAGGGCATCTTCCGCGGCGCCGGCTGGAACGTCATCAAGGTCATCTGGGGCTCGCGCTGGGATCCGCTGCTGGCCGCTGACGAGGGCGGCATGCTGGTCAAGCTGATGGGCGAGACGCTCGACGGCGACTATCAAACCTATAAGTCGCGCGACGGCGCGTACGTGCGCGAGCACTTCTTCGGCCGCTATCCCGAAACGCGCAAGCTCGTCGAACGCATGACCGATGAGGAAGTCTGGGCGCTCAACCGCGGCGGCCACGATCCGTACAAGGTGTATGCGGCCTACAAGGCCGCCGCCGAGCACACCGGTTCGCCGACGGTCATCCTGGCCAAGACGATCAAGGGCTACGGGATGGGTTCGGCCGGCGAAGGCATGAACATCGCCCACCAGCAGAAGAAACTGATGGTCGAGCAGCTGCGCTTCTTCCGCGACCGTTTTTCGATCCCGATCTCCGACGGCGAGCTCGAGAAAGTACCGCTGATCAAGCCTCCGGCCGACAGCCGCGAAGCGGCGTACCTGCGCGAGCGGGTGGCGAAGCTCGGCTCGGTGCCGTCGCGCCGGCGCAACGTCGAGCCGCCGCTGCCGGTGCCCGAGCGCAGCGCCTTTTCGGCTTTGCTGGAGGCCTCCGGCGAACGCGAGATCTCGACCACGATGGCCTTCGTCCGCACGCTCGCCACGCTGCTGCGCGACAAGAGCGTCGGCCCGCGCGTCGTCCCGATCGTGGCCGACGAGTCCCGGACCTTCGGCATGGAGGGGATGTTCCGCCAGCTCGGGATCTACGCGGCATCCGGTCAGCTCTACCATCCGCAAGACGCCGATCAGCTGATGTGGTACCGCGAGGACAAAGCCGGCCAGATCCTTCAGGAAGGTATCACCGAGGCCGGCGCGATGTGCTCGTGGATCGCCGCCGGGACGTCGTACTCGACGCACGGCGTGCAGACGCTGCCGTTCTACATCTTCTACTCGATGTTCGGCTTCCAGCGCATCGGCGATTTCGCGTGGGCGGCGGGCGACATGCGCACGCGCGGCTTCCTGCTCGGCGGGACGTCGGGCCGCACGACCCTCAACGGCGAAGGCCTTCAGCACGAAGACGGTCACGCTCACCTCTTCGCGGCGTCGATTCCGAACTGCATGCCGTACGATCCGACCTTCGCCTACGAGGTCGCGACCATCGTGCAGGACGGCGTACGGCGCATGCTCGGCGACCAGGAAGACGTTTACTACTACATCTCGCTGCTCAACGAGAACTACACCCACCCGGCGATGCCGCCCGGCGCCGAAGACGGGATCCTGCGCGGGATGTATCTGCTGCAGGAGGCAGGCGCCGGCGAGGGGTCTGCAGCGCGCGTCCAACTGATGGGGAGCGGCGCGATCCTGCGCGAAGCGATCGCCGCCGCGGCTTTGCTGCGCGACGACTTCGGCGTGCTGGCGGATGTGTGGAGCGCGACCAGCTTTACCCTGCTTCATCGCGACGGCGAATCGACGACGCGCTGGAACATGCTCCATCCCGACGAGACACCGCGCGTGCCGTACGTCACAGGGCAGCTCGCAACCCATGCCGGTCCGGTCATCGCCGCGACCGACTACGTCAAGACGTTTGCCGAGCAGATCCGGCCGTTCGTCGGCGGGCGGTCGTTCCACGCGCTCGGCACCGACGGCTACGGCCGCAGCGATACCCGCGCGCAGCTGCGCGCGTTCTTCGAAGTCGACCGTCGCTGGATCGCGGTCGCGGCCCTAACCGCGCTCGCGGCCGAAGGTGCGATCGCGGCGTCCGTTCCGGCGGCGGCAATAGCGAAGTACGGCCTCGATCCGGCCAAGCCCGAGCCGACGACCGTCTGATGGCGCAGCTCGAACTGACGGTTCCCGATCTCGGCGGCTTCGACGCGATTCCGATCATCGAGATCCTGGTGAAACCCGGCGAGACGATTGCGAAAGACGCGCCGCTGGTCACGCTGGAATCCGATAAGGCAACGATGGAAGTCCCGGCCTCCGCCGCCGGCGTCGTCAAGGACGTGCGTGTCAAGCTCGGCGAGCGGGTTTCGCAGGGAACGGTGCTGGTCACGCTCGAGCCGGCCGCCGACGTTCCGTCCGCGCCGGCACCCGGGCCGCCCGCACCCCCGGCGATCGCACCGAAGGATTCGATCGGCGCGGTCGCCTCGGGCGTCGGCGCCGCGATGGAGGCGTCCGCATCGGCGCCCGCTCCGGCAGCTTCGCCCGCCGCGAACGAGACGCGCGTAAGCCCCCCGCCCTCAAACGGCACCACCGCTTCGAACGGTCCATTGCACGCGTCGCCCGGGATTCGCCGCTTCGCGCGCGAGCTCGGTGTCGAACTCCGCGGCGTCCACGGCAGCGGCCCGAACGGGCGCATCACCCGTGACGACGTGCAGGCGTACGTGAAGGACGCGCTGTCCGGCGGAGCGGTCGCCGCGCCCCCCGCGCGCGGCGGGTTCGCGCTCGGGCTGCCGCCGTGGCCGGTGGTCGACTTCGCGAAGTTCGGGCCGATCGAACGCGTCCCGTTGACCCGCATTCAGAAGATCAGCGGTCCGGCGCTGGCGCGCAATTGGGTGATGATCCCGCATGTCACCCAGAACGAAGACGCCGACGTCACCGAACTCGAGGCGTTCCGCAAAGCGATCAACGGCGAGCGCGCCGACGTCAAGGTCACGATGCTCGCGTTTCTGATGAAGGCCGCGCTGGCTGCGCTCAAACGATATCCGCAGGTCAACGCGTCGCTCGACGGGGACGAGCTGGTGCTCAAGCGCTATTATCATTTGGGCTTCGCGGCCGACACGCCGAACGGACTGGTCGTGCCGGTCGTCAAGGACGTCGACAAGAAGGGCGTCCTCGAAATCGCGCGCGAGACGTCGGAACTCGCCGCCAAGGCGCGCGACGGCAAGCTCGGCCCTGCCGACATGACCGGCGCGACGTTTACGATCTCGTCGCTGGGCTCGATCGGCGGCACGACGTTCACGCCGATCATCAACGCGCCCGAAGTCGGCATCCTCGGCGCCTGCAAAGCGGAGATTCGTCCGGTCTGGGACGGCGGCGCGTTCGTGCCGCGACTGATCCAGCCGCTCTCGTTTTCGTACGATCACCGGGTCGTCGACGGCGCTGCTGCCGCGCGCTTCTGCGTCGAAGTGAAACACGCGCTCGCCGACCTGCGCCGCACCCTGCTGTAGTGGATTCGCCTATGGCGAATCCGTCGCGTTTTTGGGCTGCGCCCAAAAGCCGCCCAACCGAAAAGTAAGGGGGCCGGGCGTTGCCGCCCGACCCCGGTTTCTTCCCGCGAAAGCGGCGGCGTTTAGCCGTTGCCGCCCGGACTCGTGGGGACCGCCATCATCTCGGTGAGCCACTTGCGCCAGGCTGCGTCGGCGGCGGCCGCATCCATCCCCTTCGTATCGGGGCCCATTTTGGCGGGCATCATCTTGGGCATCGACTTGCAGACGATCCCTTTGCTGCCCATCATGGCAGTCGGCTTTTCGCCGGTCATCGCCGCACGGCACATCATCGTGCCGTCCATGCTCGTTGCGCTCATCGAGTCGGCGAACGTGGCGAACGGCATCGCAACGAGGCCGCTACAGACGGCAATCAAGGTGAGAGTTTTCTTCATGACAGAGCCCTTTCGCAAGGTGGGAAGCGTGTACAGCTAGCGTACGGCAAAAAAGCACACCCTGCCGTAAGGTCGCTTACCGGCTCCTCCCTCGCCTGCCCAAACCCCTTCTTGGAGCAGCCCGGCGGCGACGGGGGCCGGCGCCGCCGCGAACCGTTCTCGCGGTAAGGTACCGCGCGGCCGTTTGTCGTTGCCGCCACTCGGGTAGGGGAGAAGGCTCGCGCGAGGGAGGTCGGTTGCCGCCGGATCGGTTCTGGTATCGGGATGCCGTCGTGTATCAGACCCACGTCAAGGCGTTCCAGGACGCGAACGGCGACGGTATGGGCGACGTCCCCGGGCTGACGTCGCGCCTGGACTATTTGGCGGAGCTCGGCGTGACGGCGCTGTGGCTGCTGCCGTTTTTTCCGTCGCCGCAGCGCGACGACGGCTACGACATCGCCGACTACACGAGCGTGCACCCCGCCTATGGGACGCTCGAAGACGTGCGCCGGCTGGTCGCCGCGGTCCACGAGCGGGGGATTCGCGTCCTCGCCGAGCTGGTCGTCAACCACACCTCCGACCAGCACCCGTGGTTCCAGCGGGCGCGCACCGCGCCGCGCGGTTCGCCCGAGCGTGACTGGTACGTCTGGTCCGACGACGAGCGCGCCTACGCGGGAACGCGGATCATCTTCACCGACACCGAGTGGTCGAACTGGGCTTGGGATCCCGTCGCCGGGCAGTACTACTGGCACCGCTTCTTTTCGCACCAGCCCGACTTGAATTTCAAGAATCCGGCCGTGATCGGTGCGATCACCGACGTCATGCGGTTTTGGTCGGAGATCGGGTTCGACGGCTTCCGGCTCGACGCCGTGCCGTATCTCTGCGAACGTGAAGGCACCGACAACGAGAACCTGCCGGAAACGCACGCGGTGATCAAGATCCTGCGGGCCGTACTCGAACAAGAATTCCCCGACCGGATCTTCCTCGCCGAGGCGAATCAATGGCCGGAGGACCTCGCGTCCTACTTCGGCGACGGCGACGAATGCCACATGTGCTTTCATTTCCCGCTGATGCCGCGGCTGTTCATGGCGGTCGCCGACGAGGACCGCTATCCGATCCACGACATCCTGCGCCAGACGCCGCCAATCCCCGAAGGCTGTCAGTGGGCGATCTTTCTGCGCAATCACGACGAGCTGACGCTCGAGATGGTCAGCGACCGCGAACGCGAGCGCATGAACGCCGTCTACGCGATCGAGCCTCGGATGCGGATCAACGCCGGGATTCGCCGGCGTTTGGCGCCGCTGCTCGAGAACGACCGCCGCCGCATCGAGCTGATGAACGGCCTGCTGCTGTCGATGCCGGGCACTCCGGTCATCTACTACGGCGACGAGATCGGCATGGGCGATAACCTGTTTCTCAAGGACCGCGACGGGGTCCGCACCCCGATGCAGTGGTCGCCCGACCGCAACGGCGGCTTTTCGAGCGCGGCGCCGATTCGTCTCTACGCCCCCGTCGTCACCGATCCGACCTACGGCTTCGAAGCGGTCAACGTCGAGATACAGGAGCGCACGCCCACCTCGCTGCTCAACTGGATGCGCCGCACGATCGCCGTTCGGAAAGCGACGCGGGCCTTCGGCCGCGGGACACTGACCCTGCTGTATCCGGCGAACCGGCATGTCCTCGCGTACGTGCGCGAATTCGAAGACGAGACGATCCTGGTGGTCGCGAACCTGGCCCACAGCGCACAAGCGGTGCAGCTCGACCTCGCCGCGTTTGCCGGGCGGACGCCGTTCGAGATGCTCGGTTCGACCGCGTTTCCGCCGATCGCGACGACGCCGTATGCGATCACGCTTGGCCCGTACGGCTTCTTCTGGCTCAACCTCGTGCGCGACCGCGCCGGCCAAGCTGCGCCGGTCCGTTCGACCGCGCTGCCGGAACTGCCGACGGTGGTCGTGTCGCGCGCAGGCCTGGCCTTCGACCGTTGGGCGCGCGCGGTGATCGATTCCGACATCGTGCCGTTGGCGCTCGGTGCGGCGGAACACGGCCGCGTGCGCGAGGCGTTCGTCGCGACTCCGATCGACCCCGAACTCGCCTTCCTCGTCATCGGCGACGGCCAACGCCGTATCTCACTGGCATTGCGCTTCGTGTGGGAGAGCCCGGTGCGCGAAGATGCCGTCGGACGCGCCCGCAGCGGCCCCCGCGAAGGCTGGATCATCGACGCTGCGACCGACGCCGCAACCGCGCTGATCGTCGAACGGGCGATGCTCGCCGGCGCGACGCTGCGCGACGAGGGCCGGATGGTGTTCGCGCTCGAAGGCGCACCGTTCCCGGACGGAACGACGTCGCAGCGCCTTGGCGCCACGGGCGGCGCACAGCGCTGGATCGTCGACGACGCGCGGCTGGTCACGCTGCACCGCCAGATGCCGCGATTGCGTGACAGCGCGGTCGCGGCGCTGCGGCATTTGCGTGAAACCGGATTCACGCAGGTCGCCGACCTGCTCGGAACCGCGACCGTCACCGATGCCGACGGCGAGTGTTGGGTCGCGGCGACCTGCCAACGCTTCGTGCCGCACCCGACCGACGCCGAAGGATCGCTGCGCGCGCTGCTGCTCGCCGGAACCGCCGACCGGCGCCTATTCCGCAGCGCCGACACGATCGCCGATGCGCTGGCCGCGCTCCACGGCGCACTGGCGACGCCGGGGAACGATCCGAGCTTCGGGACCCACCCGCTGACCGCCGAGGACCTCGCGCGCTGGCGCGCTGCTGCCCGCAGCGACCTCGATGCGCTCGTCGCGGCCGGCGTCGAAGGGGTTGTCGGCGTGCGCGAGCGCGTGGCGGAGGTGCTCGATGCGCTTCCGGCGCACGTCGATGCGGCCTCGTCGCGCGCCCACGGACGGCTCACCTTGCGGCGCGTACTGCTCGTCGACGGAACGCCCGTCTTCGTCGGTTTCGGCGAACGAGCCGCGGATCGTAGTTCGCCGCTGGTCGACGTCGCGTCGCTCGCGCGTTCGTTCGATCGCGTCACGCGCGAGGCGATTCTTGCGCGGGCGCACGATCCGACGGCCGACGCCGACGCCGCCAGCATCGCGATGCGCGATCTGACGGCGACCGTGCTGGATGAATTTCTCGCCCGCTACGCCGTGAGCATCGGCGACCTCGCCACGGTGCCGCGCGATCCCGAGCAGCGCGACGCGATGATCCGCTTTTTCCGTGTGCGGGACGCCTTGCGTGACGTGCGGGAAGCGCTGGCACGGCGGCCCGCGACGCTCGAAGCGGCCGTCGACGCGCTACGCGCCGAATGCACGTAGGATCGCACAGCGCGCACCGCATGCCGTTCGGTGCGGAGCTGCGGGACGACGGCGTCCGGTTTCGCATCTGGGCACCCTCGAAAACGTCCGCCCACGTCGTGGTCGACGGCGTTCCGCTCGCGATGGACGCGCGCACGGAGGGCTGGTTCGAACGCGTCGTCGCCGGCGCGCAAGCCGGGACCCGTTACGCGTTTGCGTTTGGGGGCCTGGACGTGCACGTGCCGGACCCTGCATCGCGCTTCCAGCCCGACGGCGTGCACGCGCCGAGCATGGTCGTCGACCCGCTCCACTACACGTGGCAGACCACCAGCTGGTCCGGCCGGCCGTGGCACGAGATCGTCCTGTACGAACTCCATGTTGGGACGTTTACGCGCGAAGGAACGTACGCTGCCGCACGGGGCCGGCTCGACGACTTGGCTGCGCTCGGCATCACCGCGGTCGAACTGATGCCGCTGTCCCAACCGGCCGGTACGCGCAACTGGGGATACGACGGCGTACTGCCGTTCGCGCCGCAGTGCGCCTACGGGACGCCCGACGACCTGAAGGCCTTCATCGACGCGGCGCACGCGCGCGGCCTCTGCGTGCTGCTCGACGTCGTGTACAACCACTTCGGACCCGAGGGCAACTACCTGCCTGCGTACGCCGAACCGTTCTTCACCGAACGGCACCAGACGCCGTGGGGGTCGGGGATCAACCTCGACGGCGCGGGCAGTGCGAACGTCCGCGAGTTCTTCGTACAGAATGCCTGCTATTGGTTGAATGAATACCGATTCGACGGGCTGCGGCTCGACGCCGTCCACGAGCTCGCCGACGATTCGCCGCGGCCCTTCCTGCACGAACTCGCCGAGCGCGCGCGCGCCGCGGTCGAACCCGGGCGCGTGGTGCACCTGGTGCTCGAAAACGACGACAACGATCCGGCCTTGCTCGAATCCTACGACGCGCAGTGGAACGATGACGTCCATCACGCGCTGCACGCGCTGCTCACCGGCGAACGCGAGGGGTACTACCGGGATTACACGGTCCAGCCCGCGCGGCTGCTGGCGCGGGCACTCGCCGAGGGGTTCGCCTACCAGGGAGAATCGTCGCGCCATCGCGGCGGCGTCCCGCGCGGCGCCCGCAGCGACGACCGTCCCGCGACCGCCTTCGTGGATTTTCTGCAGAATCACGATCAGGTCGGCAACCGCGCGTTCGGCGAACGGATCGCGTCGCTCGCGCCGGACGACGCGGTGCGCGCGGCCTCGGCGGTGGTCCTGCTGGCCCCCGCGATCCCGTTGCTCTTCATGGGCCAAGAGTGGTCGGCGACGACCCCGTTCCTCTTCTTCTCCGACTTCGGCCCCGATCTGGGAGCGGCGGTGACCGAGGGCCGGCGCCGCGAGTTCGCGGCGTGGCCGGCGTTCGGCGATCCCACGCTGCGAACGCGCATTCCTGATCCGCAGGATGCGGCGACGATGCGGGCGTCGACGCTCGATTGGGACGAGCGCGCCATTGGGCGCTTGGCGTCGACGCTGGACTTTCACCGCGCGCTGCTGCGGAAGCGTGCCGCGGAGCTGATGCCGCATCTCGCAGCGGGAGCGCGCGGCGACGGTTTCACCCTGCTCGCCGAGACGGTGTTCAGTGTGCGTTGGCGCTTCGCCGACGGTGCCCGGCTGACGCTGGTAGCGAACCTCGGCAACGAGGACGCGACCGTCAGCTACCGGGTCGAAGGGCGGACGCTTTTCGCCCACGGCGACGTCGCCGCCGAACTCGAGCACGGCGTCCTGCCGCGCTGGAGTGCCGGCTGGTTTCTCGCGCCGTGACGCCGCGGGCGACCTATCGGCTCCAGTTCCACGCCGGCTTTGGATTCGCCGACGCGACCGCGCTGGTGCCCTATCTTGCCCGGCTCGGGATCTCGCACGTCTACGCGTCACCCTACCTGCGCGCGCGAGCCGGTTCGGAACACGGCTACGACATCGTCGACCACAGCGCGCTCAACCCCGAACTCGGAACCGCCGCGGACTACGAGGCCTTCGTCGCGGCGCTGCGCGCGAACGGGATGGGGCACATCCTCGACTTCGTCCCCAATCACATGGGCGTCGGCGGCTGCGACAACGCGTGGTGGCTCGATCTGCTCGCTTGGGGCCCCGATTCACACTACGCCGACTACTTCGACGTCGACTGGGCGCCGCTGCGCGAACAGCTGCGCGGCAAAGTCTTGCTGCCGTTCCTCGGTCAGCAGTACGGCGACGTCCTCGAGGCCGGCGAGCTGCGCTGGAAGTACGGCGCCGGAACGTTTTCGCTGCGCTACTTCGAGCACTGCTTTCCGCTCGCTCCGCCGTCGTATGCGCTGCTCCTCGACGACGCCGAACCGGCCTCGCTCGGCTCGTTCGGCGCGCTGTTCGCGTCGCTGGCCGGGATGGGCAACCATCTCGAACGGCGCGACTCCGCCGCGGCCCTGCAGCGGCTGCTGGCCGAAACGGAGGATGCCGCCGCAGTCGCCCTGGCCGCGCGGCTCGACGACGAACGCGCGACCGCCGCCGGCCAAGCGCTGATCGAACGCGTCGTCGAGGCCCAGCACTGGCGGCCGACGTCCTGGAAAGTAGCCGCCGAAGAGATCAACTACCGGCGCTTCTTCGACATCAACGGGTTGGCGGGGCTGCGGATGGAGCACGCGGCGACCTTTGCCGACGCGCACCAATTCACGTTTTCGCTGCTCGAGCGCGGAGCGGTCGACGGACTGCGCCTCGATCACGTCGACGGACTCTACGATCCGCTCGGCTACTGCGATCTGCTGCGCTCGCGCGGCGAACTGCTGGGCACGCCGTTCTATCTGGTGATCGAAAAGATCCTCGCCGCACACGAAGCGCTGCGGGCCCGTTGGCGCGTCGACGGCACGACCGGGTACGAGTTTCTCAACACGGTCACCGGCATCGCGATCGACGCGCGCGGCGAGCGTGCGTTCGACGAGCTGTATCGCAGCTTCACCGGCGACACGTCGCCCTTCCACGAAGTCGCCTATGCGTCGAAGCGGCTCGTACTCACGACGGCCTTGGCGGCCGAACTCAACGTGCTCGCGCGCCGTCTCGACCGCATCGCGCAGAGCGATCCCCATACGCGCGACTTCACCTTGGGCGCGCTCACGCGCGCGCTCGCCAACACGATCGCCGCCTTCCCGGTCTATCGCACCTACGTGCGCGGTGACGGCGTCGACGCCGCTGACCGGGAATACATCGCCCGCGCGATCGGGACGGCGCGGGCGAAGGACCTCACCAGCGAAGGCTCCGTCTACCCGTTCCTGCGACGCGTGTTGCTAGCCGAGAGCGGCAGCGACGAGCAGCGGGCGCAGTACCTCGAGTTCGCCATGCATTTCCAGCAGCTCACCTCGCCGGTCGCGGCCAAAGGGGTCGAGGACACCGCGTTCTACCGTTCGGTGCGGCTGCTCGCGCTCAACGAAGTCGGCAGCGATCCGCAGCGGTTCGGTACGCCGGTCGTCGAGCTGCACGAGCAGAACGCCCAGCGAGCCGCGCTTCGTCCGTACGCCATGCTGACCACCTCGACGCACGACACGAAGCGCGGTGAAGACGTGCGCGCGCGGCTGGCGGTCCTCTCGGAGATTCCCGTCGAGTGGCGACGCGCGATCGCGCGCTGGTCGCGGCTCAATGCCGGGCACGTTCTCACCCGCGAGGGAACGCGAACGCCCTCCGCGCTCGGCGAATACGTCTTCTATCAAACCGCCGTCGGCGCGTGGCCCGCGGAGCTGCTCGGCGAGACCCTCGAGCCCGACGTGCTGTACGGCTTCGCCGACCGCCTCGCCGCGTACGTGCTCAAGGCGGCGCGCGAGGCCAAGCTGCGCACCAGCTGGGCGAGTCCGGACGAGGCCTACGAAGCCGCGCTCGAACAGTTCGTCCGGCGGACGCTCGATCCGTCGGTGTCGACACGCTTCCTTCGCGGTGTGCGCGATTTCGTCCGCGCGCTCGCGCAGCCGGCGCTGGCCAACGGGCTCGCGCAGACCGTCCTGCGGGCGACCGCACCGGGCGTTCCGGACACCTATCAGGGCGCCGAACTCTGGGATCTGAACCTGGTCGACCCGGACAACCGCCGCCCGGTGGATTTCGACGCGCGCGCGGCCGCGCTGTGCCGCTTCGACGATCTGCTCGCAGCCGGCACGACGCGCGAAGCGCTGGCGACGCAGCTGCTGGCCGGCTGGAACGACGGCGGGATCAAACTCTACGTGCTCGCAACGCTGCTGCGCCGGCGCGCGGAACGCAACTGGCCCGCGGACGCCTACGGGCCGCTGGAGGTGGACGGCGCGCGCGCCGCGCACGCCGTCGCCTATGCGCGCGACCAGACGGTCGTCGTCGTCCCGCGGCTGCCGCGCACGCTCGCCGGGTCCAGCCTCCCGCTCGGCGCCGTCTGGCAGACCACCTCGGTGGTCCTGCCGCAGCGCTCGCCGGCGCGCTATCGCGACCTGCTCACCGGTCGCGACCTAACCGTCGCGGTGCGCGACGGCCGCCGCCTGCTTGGGCTCGCGGAGGTCCTGGCCGCGCTGCCCGTCGCGGTATTGGAGCCGTGCTGACCTCAGCCGGGAGCCCGCGTGACCCCAGCGAAGCGCCCAAACGAAACGCGGCCGTCCCGGGGAGGGTCGTACCGTACGGCCCTCTTCCTCGATTAAGGAGCATCTGACTAACGTCATGGCATCGCATTCCGTCGACGCGCTCGTCATCGGCGCCGGCCCGGGCGGCTATCATGCCGCCATCCGGCTCGGCCAACTCGGCAAGAACGTCGTGTGTTTCGACCGCGACGAAGTCGGCGGAGTCTGCTTGAACTGGGGCTGCATCCCGACCAAAGCGCTGCTGCACGTCGGGGAGATCGCGCGGCACATCAACACCGCCGCCGAGATCGGCATCACCGTCCCGCAAGCCGTGATCGACAGGGCCGGCGTCGCCGGTTTCAAAGACAAGGTCGTCAAGGCCAACGTCGGCGGCGTCAACCAGCTCTTCAAGGCGAACGGCGTGACCTTCGCTTACGGCGACGCCTCGTTCACCGGAAAGAACACGGTCTCGCTCAAGAAAAAGGACGGCTCGACGGACGAGTACACGGCTCCGGCGATCGTCATCGCGACCGGTTCCGCGCCGATCGATGTGAAGGCCTGGCCGCGCGACGGCGACACGATCATCAATTCCGACGATGCCGTGCAGGTGAAGCGCATCCCGGCGAATTTGCTGGTCGTCGGGGGCGGCGTCATCGGGCTCGAGTTTGCGACGGTCTACACACGGCTGGGCGCCAAAGTGCTCGTCGTCGAAGCCCTCTCGCAGATTCTGACCGGAACCGACACCGAGATTTCGAAGACGCTCGGGCGCATCCTCAAGAAGCAAGGCGTCGAGATCGCGCTCGACACCAAGGTGACGGCGCTCGAGAAGACGGGCGACCACGTCGTGAAGGCGACCTTCAACGGTGCCTACACGAGCAACAAAGACGAAACGCGCGAGTTCGACATGGTGCTGGTCGCCGTCGGACGACGCCCGGTCACCGACACGCTCAACCTCGCCGCGGCGGGGCTGGCGACCAACGAGCGAGGCTTCATCGACGTCGATGCGCAGCGCCGCACGACCGCTCTGGGCATCTTCGCGATCGGCGACGTCACCGGGGCACCGCTGCTCGCGCACAAGGCCATGAAGGAAGGCGTCGTGGCGGCCGAAGTGATTGCCGGCGACCGCGCCAGCGCCTTCGATCCGGTCGCGATCCCGAACTGCGTTTACACCGATCCGGAAGTTGCGACCGTCGGACTCTCCGAGGAAGAGGCGAAGGCGGCCGGCTACGAGGTGCGCGTCGGCAAGTTCCCGCTGATCGCCTCGGGCCGGGCGCGCACGATGAACGAGTCGGACGGCCTGATCAAACTGGTCGGCGATGCCAAGAGCGATGCCCTGCTCGGCATGCACATCGTCGCGCCGCAGGCCGAATCGCTGATCGGCGAAGGCGTCATCGCGCTCGAGATGGGTGCGACCGTCGAGGACATCGGGCTGTCGATCCACCCGCATCCGACCCTGACCGAATCGATCATGGACGCCGCCGAAGCGATGCACGGCAAAGCGATCCACATCGTCAACCCCAAACCGGCCAAGACTCCGGCTGCCGTTTAGGCCGGTCGCGACGACCTAACGCGCGAGGAACGCCGCGAGCTTCGCATCGACCAGCGCGGCGCGGTAGTCTTCGACCCGGTCGAACCACCACAGGCCGCCTGCGAGGCGGTAGGCGTAGAGTGCGCGCCCGCGTGCGATCGCGCGCGGCAGCACATCGCGGCCAAGATCGGAGGGTCCCGACGGCGGCACGTCATCGAGCAGCGCGGGCTCGGCGATCACCGCTCCGGCGTTGATCCAGTGCGACGGCGTCTCGCCGGCCGCCGGCTTCTCGACGAAACGGAGGATGCGGTCGCCGTCGCCGAGCTCGGCAACGCCGCTCTGCGAAACGTCGTCGCGCTGCCAGACCGCGACGGTCGCGGTACCGCCGAACGCGCGGTGCGCGTCGAGCATCGCGCGCAGATCGAGCTCGATCAGGTTATCGCCGAACACGATCGCGAACGTCCCACTGCGAAAATCGGCCGCCACGGGCATCAGCGCTCCGGCCGTGCCGAGGAGTTCCGGCTCCTCGCTGTAGCGCACCCGCACGCCCCAGCGTGCGCCGCCACCGACGTAGTCGCGAACGACGGTGCCGAACGCATGCAGGTTGATCGTGATATCGTCGAAGCCGCCGGCGGCGAGCATGGCGAGGTTGTAGCCGAGGATCGGCTCAGCACCGACCCGCAGCATCGGCTTGGGCGTGGCGTTCGTGTAAGGTTTCAGCCGGGTGCCCTCCCCGGCGGCAAGAAGCAGGGCCTGCATCCCGAACCGATTAGCGTCGTGCTCGAAACCGACACCTGCTACAGCGCGCAGCATCTTGCCGAGGCTGCCGAAGTCATGCGCACTCTGGACGTCGATGCGATCGAAGCGGTCGTGGCGCGGCTGGCGGCCGCGCGCGCGGCCGGAGGCCGGCTGTTCGTCCTCGGCGTGGGCGGAAGCGCGGCCAATGCGTCGCACGCCGTCAACGACTTTCGCAAGATCTGCGGATTCGAAGCCTACGCCCCGACCGACAACGTCGCCGAACTGACCGCGCGCACCAACGACGACGGCTGGGCGTCGGTCTTCGAAGCCTGGCTCGAGACCAGCCGGCTGCGAGCCGAGGACGCCGTGCTCGTCTTCTCGGTTGGCGGCGGCGATCTCGAACGGAACGTCTCGCCGAACTTGGTGCGCGCGCTGCAGTACGCCAAGCGCGTCGGCGCGACGATCACCGGCGTGGTGGGACGCGACGGCGGCTACACCGCCAAGGTTGCCGACGCGTGCGTCGTCATCCCGACCGTCAGCGCCGTCAACACGACCCCGCACGCGGAAGCCTTCCAGGCCGTGGTGTGGCACCTCTTCGTATCGCATCCGGCGCTCAAGACGTCGGAGACGAAGTGGGAAACCGTGCGCTGAGGCGCGCGGTCTTTCTCGATCGGGACGGTGTGGTGAACGAGCCGATCGTGCGCGACGGGAAACCGTATCCGCCGGCGCTCGACGAACTGCACCTGGTGCCGCATGCGGCGCCCTCGCTCGAAGCGCTGCACGCCGCCGGCTACGCGCTGCTCGTCGTCACCAATCAGCCCGACATCGCCCGCGGCTCCCGCACCGCGGCGGAGATCGGCGCCATCCACGCCCGTCTGGCGGACGAGCTTCCGATCGACGGCTTTTACGTGTGTCCACACGACGACGACGACCGCTGCACGTGCCGTAAACCGCTACCCGGTTTGATCGAACGGGCCGTGCGCGAACGCGGGATCGACTCGGCGGCGTCGTTCATCGTCGGCGACCGGTGGAAGGATATCGCCGCCGGTCGCGCAGCCGGACTCACGACGATCTTCATCGATCGCGGTTACGCGGAGCGCCGACCGGATCCGCCGGCCGACGTGACGCTGACGAGCCTGGAAGGAGCGGCCGCATGGATTCTGAATCGGCAACCCGCATGAACGTCGGAGAGCGCGCGCCGCATCCGAATCTGACTCGGCTCACGACGAAGATTTTCGCCGACGGTGCCGATCTCCACGGGATTCGTGCCTTGGCCGCCGATCCGCGCATCGCCGGTTTCACGACCAATCCGACGCTGATGCGCAAGGCCGGCATCCGTGACTACGCGGCCTTCGCAGCGTCAGCGCTCGAGATCGTCGCCGGACGGCCGATCTCGTTCGAAGTGTTCGCCGACGACGAGCGCGAGATGGAGCGCCAAGCGCGCGTCATCGCCGGCTGGAGCGACACGATCTACGTGAAGGTTCCGGTCACGAACACGGCCGGCATCTCGACCGCCGGCCTGGTGCGGCGGCTATCTGCCGAAGGCGTGCGGCTCAACGTCACCGCGCTGATGCTCCCCGAACAGGTGCGCACGGTCGCCGCCGCGCTCGGCAACGGTGCACCCGCCTACATCAGCGTCTTCGCCGGACGCGTGGCCGATACCGGACGTGATCCGCTGCCGATCCTGCGCGAATCGCTGGCGATCATGGCCGCGCAGCCGCAGCTCGAACTGATCTGGGCCAGCCCGCGCGAATTGCTCAACGTCTTCCAGGCCGACGAGATCGGCTGCCACATCATCACCGTGACGAACGATATTCTGGCCAAGCTCGCGCTGGTCGGAAAAGATCTCTCCGAGTACTCGCTCGACACCGTGAAGATGTTTCACCGCGACGCGAGCGAATCGGCGTTCACGGTTTAAGGGTCTCCGGAGCGACGCGAGCCGTACGGCTCGGGCAGCCCGCTGCGCGCTGACGCGTACAGCGCGGCCAGCGTCGCCATCGCGACGACACCGTCGTCGGCATCGCCGAGAAACGCACGGCCCGCGCCGATTCCGGTGATGAAATCGTCCCACTCGTCGCGCCACGACGTGTCGGGCCCCGCGAACGCGAGCCGCTCGGTCAGCGGCGCGCCCCCTTCGGGCGCGCGCAGTGCGATCGTGAGCGACTCCTCACCGTAGCTGCCGCCGAGACCCTCGACGACGAGCGAGCCGGCGGTGCCGAAGATTTCAAAGGAGAACAGATTCCTCCACTGCGTCCAGCTGGTGTGAAACGACGCCACGGCGCCACCCGCGTAGCGCAGCACCGCGAAGGCATTGTCCTCGAGTTCGCCCAGCGGCCACACCGCGCGCTGCGTCACCGCGTAGACGTCGCGCGGCGGACCCAGAAACCAGTGCAGCAGATCGACCACGTGCACGCCCTGATCGGTGAGTTCGCCGCCACCGGCGAGTTCGGCGTTGCCGCGCCACTCGCGCTCGTAGCCTGGGCGCGCGCCGTGACCGTAGCGCGCGCGTGCGTTGATCGGCGTACCGATCGTGCCGTTCGCGAGCTCGCCGTGCGCGCGCGCGATCGCCGGATGGTACCGGTGGTTGAAACCGACCTTGACTCGGCGCCCGGCTGCCCGCGCCGCCGCCCGGATCGCGCGCGCTTCGTCGAGATTGCGCCCCATCGGTTTTTCGAGCAGCACGTGCTTGCCGGCGTTCAGCGCGGCGATCGCAATTTGGGCCAGCCGTCCGTTCGGCGTCGCGACGCACACGACGTCGATGTCGGGCGACGCGATCAGCTCGTGCCAGTCGCGCGCGACGCGCGCTCCGGCCTCGGCGGCGACGCGTTCCGCGCGGCCGATATCGGTATCGGCCACGGCGACGCAGCGTGACGCCGGATGGCGCGCCGCTTCAGCGGCCCGGCGGCTGCCGATCAGACCGCAGCCGACCACGCCCGCGCCCAGTATCGTCACGCCGGCGCGCAACCGCGCGGCGCACGCGAAGGACGGCGATTCGTACAGAAACCGTTAAGGGCGCTAGCCATTGTGTCATGTCTTCGCTTGCGGCGCGTCGTTCCGCTTCCTGCGCAGGGCCAAAAGACGGCCGGCGACGAATCGCCGAGAGTCATCCGCGCGCGCATCGGCGGGAGCCCGAACCCTTTTGATCGTCACCAGAACACCGTTTCGCATCACCCTTGGGGGTGGTGGGACCGACCTGCCGGCGTTTTATGAAAAACACGGCGGGTATATCGTTGCGCTCGGGATCGATAAATACATGTATGTCGCGCTCAACGTGCCGTATGCGGACCGGAAAGTTCGCCTCCACTACACGCGCAGCGAGACGGTCGATCATGTCGGTCAACTCGAGCACGAGCTGGCGCGCGAGGCGCTGCGGGCGCACGAAATCTACGACGGCGTCGAGATCGCCTCGCTGGCCGATCTTCCGGCCGGGACCGGCTTGGGCTCATCGAGCGCCTACCTGGTCGGCCTGCTCAACGCCATCCGAGCCTATCGCGGACGTCCCGTCAGCTTCGAACAACTCGCCGCCGAAGCGTGCGCGATCGAATTGGAGACGCTCGCCAAACCGATCGGCAAGCAGGACCAATACATGGCTGCGGCCAGCGGGCTGACCGAACTGCGCATCGCGCCCTCCGGCGAGGTGACGGTGGAGCGCATCGGCCTGCCGGGATACGCGGTGACCGACCTGATCTCCAAGACCCACCTCTACTACACGAACGTGCAGCGGACGACCACGCAGATCTTGGGCGAACAGAGCGAGGCGCTGCGGCGCGGCCCGGGTGCCGTCGAGGATGCGCTGCTCGAGATCTTGGAGATCGGCAAGAGCATCGGCACCGCGATGCGCGCGCACGACTTCGACGAGTTCGGACGGCTGATGCACGCCCATTGGCTGGCTAAGAAACGGCTCTCCGGCAAGGTGACGATCCCGCAGGTCGAGCAGCTCTACGATCGCGTTCGCGACGAGTTCGGCGTGCTGGGCGGCAAGGTCGCCGGTGCCGGCGGCGGCGGGTTCCTGATGCTCTACTGCCCGCAGGAGGGCGCAGCGCTCACCGAGTTCATGGCCGGGCAAGGCATGGAGCGCCTGACCTACGGCGGCGAATTCGAAGGCAGCAAGGTCGTCATCAACCTGATGGCGTCGCGCTCGATGAACTTCCACTCGTCGGCTCCGCCCGATGTCGCGGCGGCGCCGGTCCGCGAAGTCTTTGCTTAAAACCGTCGTCGCCGACCCGCTGGTTCGGCGCCAGTTCGCCCGCTACCTGATCATCGGCGCAACGGTGTTCTGCGTCGACGTAAGCACGTTTGCGCTGTGCGTCTCGCACAGGATGCTGCTGCCGCTCGCCTCGACGACGGCTTACTTCACCGGGACGACAACGCACTTTCTGCTGAACCGCTACGCCAACTTCCGGCGCTTCGACCGGGCGATCCACGATCAAGCGCGGACCTTTGCGATCATCATCGGCGTGCAGTGGCTGCTCACGCTGGCGATCATCAGCACCTTGGTCGGCTTCGGCGTCGTCCCGATCGCCGCGCGCATCGCCGCGATTGCCCTCAACCTCCCGCTGGGCTTTCTGGCGAACCGCTACCTGACGTTCGGTATCGGCATCATTCCCCGGGTCATGGGGTTGCGGAAAGCGGCCAAGTGAGCGCGCCGCCCCCGGCCGTCGATTACGATCTGAGCATCGTGATCCCGGCCTATCGCGAAGCGGCGAAGATCGAAGCCGACATTGAAGCTGCGTTCGATTTCCTGGCCGGTGAACGCCTAAAGGGCGAAGTCCTGGTCGTCGACGACGGGTCGTCCGACGATACCGCCGCCGTCGCGCGGCGCTCGCTCAGCCGCTTCCCGGACCTGCGCGTGTTCAGCTACACGCCCAATCGCGGCAAGGGGCACGCCCTGCGCTACGGCATCGCGCGCGCCAAAGGCCGCAACATCCTCTTCGCAGATGCGGGACTGTGCGTACCCTATCGCATCGCCAGGATCGCCCTGGCGATGCTCGACATGCGGATGTGCGACGTGGCGCACGGCTCGCGTCGCATGCGCGGCAGCGTGAAGCGTTCGCAGCCGCTGTACCGGCAGATCGGGTCGCGGATCTTCGGCATCATCGTGCACGCCTTCATGGGGATTCCGCTCTACATCTCCGATACGCAATGCGGCTTCAAGGCCTACCGGCGCGATGTCGCGCACCGGCTCTATGGGGAAGCGTTTACCGACGGCTTCATGTTCGACACCGAGATCATTCTGCGTGCGCTGGGCGAACAGTACACGATCCTCGAGTTCCCGGTCGTGTGGGAAAACGACGCCGACACGCGCTTCAACCCCCGCACGGGCTCGCTGCGGCTGCTGCGCGAGCTGCTGGTGATCCGGCAGGGGCTGCGCCGCAACGCCAAGCCGAAGCCGGAGCTGCCCGTCGTCGAGCGCGAGGCATGAAGATCGCGGTCACGGGTGTCGCGGGGTTCATCGGGAGCAACCTTGCCGATCGCCTCATCACCGAGGGCCACGCGGTGGTCGGGCTCGACAACCTGGCCTACGGGCCGCGCGAACAGGTACCCGCCGGCGTCGATTTTCGGCCCGTCGACATTCGTGATCCCGCCCTGGCCACGCACTTCGCCGGCTGCGACGCGATCTTTCATCTGGCAGCCAAGAACTGCATTGCGGACTGTCAGGACGATCCGCTCGAAACGGCCGACATCAACGTGACCGGGACGGTGAACGTGCTGCGGGCCGCGCGCGACGCCGGCGTCGTGCGTCTGATCCACGCGGAGTCGTCGGCGGTCTACGAAGGCTCCGGCGTCCTCCCGACACCCGAAACCGAGATGGCGCCGCGCAGCTTCTACGCGGTCAGCAAACAGGCCGCCGGGGCGTTTGCGGAAGGCTTCGCGCGCTTCGAGGGCCTGCACTTGACCGGGCTGCGCTACTTCGGCGTGTACGGTCCGCGCCAGGACTACCGGCGCACGATCCCGCCGGTGATGAGCGCGTTCATCCTGGCGCTGCTGCGCGGCGAACCTCCGACCATCTACGGCAGCGGTGAGAAGCGGCGCGACTTCATCTACGTCGACGACGTCAACGATTTCCACCTGCAGTGCTTGGCCGATCCCCGGACGATCGGCGAGACCTTCAACCTCGGCTACGGCGTGACGTACTCGGTCAACGAGATCTTCGCGCATGTCGCAAAGCTGCTCGGTTCGACGCTGGAGCCCGTCTATCGTCCCGACCTGCGCGGTGAAGCGCAGACGACCCACGCCGACATCGCGAAGGCGCGCGCGCTCGGCTGGCAGCCACGGGTCGACCTCGACGAGGGCCTGGCGCGTTCGATCCGTTTCATCCGCGACCACGTCATTGCCAATCCAAACCCCGTTCGCGCGGCAGAACGCGGCGCAGGGTGAAGAGTTCGCTCTCGCGCAGCGCGTCGAGCCGCTCCGGCCAGGCACGGTAATCGTCATAGGGCGCGGCAACAAACTTTCCGGTGATCCCGCGGGCGCCCTCGGAAACGAGAAACGCCGCGGCGTCGGCGCCGACGTCGGCCGAGACCCCGCCGCCCGCCAGCGCGGCTTTGGTCGTCTCGAGAAAACCGCCGGCGGCCGCCGCTCCGGCTGCGAGCGTTTCGTCGTGCAGGCGCGTCGCGACGAAGCCCGGCGCGACGCAATTGACTTCGATCAGCGGGGCAAGTTCGCGCGCGATCGTCTCGGCGAAACGCACGACCGCGACCTTGCTGCTGGCATACGCGGTGTAGAACGGGAACGGCGTCGAGGCGCCGCCGCCCGAGAACAGGACCATTCGTCCGCCGCCGGTCGCCTGCATCGATTGCGCCGCACCGCGCGCGACCAGAAACGTGCCGAAAAGGTTGACCCGCACTGCATCCCACCACGCTGCGGGCTCCACGTCGGTGATCGCTCCGATCGGTCCGTACACCCCGGCCGCATGAATGAGCCCGTCGCAGCGTTCGAAGCGTTCGGCGAAGGACGCGAACATCGCCGCCACGTCGTGTTCGCGGCCGACGTCGGCGGCCGCCGTCGCCACGCGCCGGCCCGGGAACGCGGCCGTCAACTCCTCGCGCGCTCGCTCGAGAGCTTGGGTTCCGCGCGCAACGATCATCACATCGGCGCCCGACGCAAGACAGCTGCGCGCCGCTGCAAACCCGATCCCCATGCTGCCGCCGGTGATCACGATCGACTTTCCGCGCAGGTCGATTGCAGATGAATGCACCGACGTGGCGTTCGACGGCGCAAGGCGATGCACTTCCGCAGGACTTCGCGCAGCGGCCGGACGAGAACGCCAGCGTGCGCATCGTGGTGAGCGGCCTCTGGCACCTAGGTTGCGTGACCGCAGCCTGCGCAGCGGAACACTTTGATGTCGTCGGGCACGATCCGGATTTGGCGACGATTGCGCAGCTCACCGGCGGCGTGCCGCCGATCGCCGAACCGGGCCTGGGGCCGCTGATCGAAGCGGGCCTGCGCCGGGGCCGGCTTCGCTTCACGACCGATGCGGCCGTCGCCGCGGACGCCGACGTCGTCTGGATCACCTACGACACGCCGGTCGACGAACGCGACCGCGCCGATGTCGAGCCCCTTTTCGGACGCATCACCGAGCTGCTCGCCTATGCGAAACCCGGCGCCTTGATCGTCGTCTCCTCGCAAGTTCCGGTCGGCTTCACCGAACGTCTCGAACGATACGCAGCACAAACCGGCGCCGACGTCAGCTTCGCATACCTGCCGGAAAACTTGCGTCTCGGAGAGGCACTGTCGGTGTTTCGGGAACCGGACCGGATCGTCGCCGGCGTGCGCACGGAGGCAGGCAAGACCCGCATCACGGAGCTGGTACGCCCGTTCACCGCCAACGTGGTGTGGATGACGCCCGAATCGGCGGAAATGACCAAGCACGCACTCAACGGCTTTCTGGCGACGTCGGTCACCTTCATCAACGAGATTGCCGGTATCTGCGAGCGTGTCGGCGCCGACGTGAAGGATGTCGAACGCGGTCTGCGGAGCGATGAGCGCATCGGACCGCGGGCGTACTTGACGGCCGGCGGCGGCTTCGCCGGCGGGACGCTCGCGCGCGACGTCCGCGCGCTGATCGCGGTCGCCGAGCACACGCACACGCCGCATAACGTGCTCGCCGGCGTGATAACCACCAATGCGGGACAGCAGCAGTGGGCCGAACGTGTCCTGCGCGAGGAACTCTCCGAACTCAAGGGTACGCGTATCGCGATCCTCGGTCTGACCTACAAACCCGGGACCGATACGCTGCGCCGCTCACCGGCGGTGGAACTCGCGCGACGGCTCGGTGAAGCGGGCGCCGAGGTTCGCGCCTACGACCCGGCCGTCGCCGAACTGCCGCGCGATCACGCCGGCGCGTTCCAGCTCGCGGCTTCCGTCGACGGCGCGCTGCGCGATGCCGACGCGGTCGTGATCGGCACGCCGTGGCCCGTGTTCGCGCAATTGCGGCCGAAGAATTTTAGCGTGATGCGCCGGCGCGTGATCGTCGACCCGACGCGCTTCCTCGAAGCGCAGCTGCGCGGCATTCGCAACGTGCACTACCGCGGCGTCGGCCTGCCGCGGGCCGTCCACTCCGGTGCGGGCGGCTGGGGCTAGACATGCGGCGCGGCGACTATCGCTGGCCGAAGCGGCCGGTGGCATTGAGCGAAGCGCAAGAGCAGGCGCGCGAGGCGTTCATGCTGGCCTGGCACGAGGTCCTGCCGCGCCGCTACGCCTTCGTCGAGCGGTTCAATCACGGCTATGTCGCGGGTTTGGGCGTCGAGCCGGGGACGCGCACGCTCGAAATCGGCGGCGGAATCGGCGGACACCTTCCGTTCGAAGACCTGGCGAAACAGGACTATCACGTGCTCGAGTTCCGCCCGGAGTTCTGCAAGCGGCTCGAAGCGCTGCTGCCCGCCGAACGCGTCCATTGCGGGAACATCGAGGAGCGGCAGCCCTTCCCGGATGCGTCGTTCGACCGGGTCGTCGCGATCCACGTCCTCGAACATCTGCGCGATCTGCCGCGAGCGATCGCGGAGATCGCGCGGCTGCTGCGGCCGGGGGGGATCTTCGATGTCGTCCTGCCGACCGAGGGCGGTTTCGCGTACGAGGTCGCCCGCAAGATTTCGGCAGAAAACCTCTTCCGTCGCCGGTTCGGAATCGACTACACGCCGATCATCCGCAACGAACACGTCAACACGTTCGACGAGGTCCGCTCGCTGCTCGGCGACGATTTCACGATCGAGGAGTCGCGGTACTATCCGGGCCTGCTGCCGGGACCTGAGTTGAACGTCTGCGCCGGGTTCCGCCTGCGCCGTACCTGACGCGCTGGGAAAGGAAACCCGCGACCCCTGCAGGCGGGTTGTAACGACGTATGCTACCGCGCGTCCGGCTGCTCGAACTGGGTCGCCGCCCGTACGCCGAGGTGCTCGCGCTCCAGCGGGCGCTTCACGACGCCGTTGCCGGCGGCCGCGCGGACGACACGTGGCTGGTCGTCGAGCACGAACCGGTCGTGACCCTGGGCCGCAACGCGAGTGAACGCAACCTGCTCGTCGGCCGCGCGCTGCTCGCCGCGCGGGGAATCGACGTCGTCGCCGTCGAGCGCGGCGGCGACGTGACCTACCACGGCCCGGGTCAGCTGGTCGTCTACCCGATCCGTCGCCTGCCGCGCTTCCGGGAGATCGTCCCGCTGGTCGATGCGATCGAGAACAGCGTGATCGACACGCTGCGCCGCTACGGCATCGAAGCGCGCCGTCGTTCCGAGCATCGCGGCGTCTACGTCGGGGACGACGCGATCTGTGCGGTCGGCCTAGCCGTGAAGCGCATGGTCTCACTGCACGGGCTGGCCCTCAACGTCGATACCGACCTCACCTACGACCGCTTGATCACGCCCTGCGGAACGCCGGAATTCGGGATTACCTCGATGGCGGCGCAGCTGGGTCGAACGGTCGCGCCGGCGGAGGTGTGCGACGTGCTGCTCGCGTGTCTCGAAGGCGCGTTCTCGCTGGAGTTTGCGCGTGAAATCGTCCCCCCGGGGGCGCCGTTGCCGTTTCCGCCGAACCCTCTCTCACAACCCGCATGAAGACGATCGATCTGATCGGCGAACCGCCCAAGCGCAAGCCGCCGTGGCTCAAAGTCCGCCTTCCCTCAGGCGACGCCTACGAACAGCTCCTGGGCGGGGTGCGCCGGCTCGATCTCCACACCGTGTGCCAAGAGGCGATGTGCCCCAACATCGGCGAGTGCTGGGGCGCCGGCACCGCGACGATCATGATCCTCGGCGACACGTGCACGCGCGGCTGCCACTTCTGCAACGTGAAGACGGGCTCGCCGCGCGGTGAAGTCGACTGGCTCGAACCCAAACGCGTCGCGGCGGCGGTTGCCGAAATGGGCTGGAAGTATCTGGTGCTGACCGCGGTCGATCGCGACGATCTCGCCGACGGCGGCGCGGCGATCTTCGCGAACACCGTGCGCATGATTCACGCCCAGGTTCCCGAGGCCAAGGTCGAATGCTTGACCGGCGACTTCGCCGGCGACCTCGCAGCGCTCGACATCGTCCTGGAGGCGGGGCCCGAAGTCCTCGCCCACAATTTGGAAACGGTCGAGCGGCTGCAGGCGACGGTGCGCGACCGCCGCGCGAACTACGCGCAGTCGCTGAGCATTCTCGCGCACGCGAAGGAGTCAGGCCGCGTTACCTATACCAAGACGTCGCTGATGCTTGGCTTGGGCGAGACCGAAGACGAGATCGCGCAGGCGATGGACGATGCGCGCGCGATCGGGGTCGACATCTTCACGATGGGCCAGTACTTGCAGCCGACGAAGCGCCATCTGCCGGTGCACGAGTACGTGACGCCGGAGAAGTTCGCGCGTTTGGGAACCGTCGGCGAAGCAAAGGGCTTCGTCCAAGTCGTTTCTAGCCCGCTCTCGCGAAGCTCGTACCACGCCGAGCAGGCGTTCGCGTAAACCGCGGAGCCGAGGGTCATTTCGGAGCAGCCTGACGGGCTGCCGCTGCCGCGGCGCCGCGTCGCGTACATCGCGCTCGCCGTCGCCGTCACCATGTCGGTGCTCGACGGGTTGATCGCCAACACCGCACTCCCCAGCATCGCCCGCGACCTGCACGCGTCGCCGGCGGAATCAATCTGGGTCGTCAACGGCTTTCAGCTCGCCGTCACCGCGTCGCTGCTGCCGCTGGCGGCCCTGGGCGGACTGCTCGGCCCCGCGCGGGTGTACCGGGCCGGCGTCGTCACTTTCGTCGCCGGATCGCTGCTGTGCGCGCTCGCGCGGACGCTGCCGCTGCTGATCGCGGCCCGCGTCGCGCAGGGTCTCGGCGCCTCGGCCGTCATGGCGATCTCGCCGGCGCTCTTGCGCGAAATCTTTCCGCGTGCGCAGTTAGGCCGCGCGCTCGGGCTCAACGCGCTGGTTGTCGGCACCAGCGCCGCCGCCGGCCCGACGCTGGGCGGCCTCGTGCTGGCGGTCGCGCCGTGGCCGTGGCTGTTCGCGATCAACGTGCCCTTCGGTCTGGTGAACATCGCCTTGAATCGCGCGCTCCCCGACGACCACCCGCAGCGCGGGCGGCTCGACACGATCAGCGTGTTGACCAGCGCATCGGGCCTCTCGCTGCTGATCTGGGGACTCGACGGTTTCGGACGCTCGGAGCCGCTGTGGACCGTCGTACTTCGCCTCGTGATCGGCATCGTCGCGACAACGATCTTCGTGCGGCGCCAGTTCACGCTGCCGCGGCCGATGATCGCACTGGACCTGTTCCGCATTCCGACCTTCTCGCTCGCGGCCGCGACGTCGTTGTGCACCTTCGCCGCGCAGGGCCTTGCCTTCGTGGCGCTGCCGTTCTTCTTTCAGGAATCACTGGGACGCACGCCGCTCGAGTCGGGTCTGCTGCTGTCGTCGTGGCCGCTCGCAGTTGCCATCGTCGCGCCGATCGCCGGCCGGCTCTCGGATCGCTTTCCGGTCGGCATCCTCGCCACGGGCGGATTGGCCGTGCTCACGCTCGGCCTCGCGCTCTATGCCTCGCTGCCACCGCATCCGACCAGCTCCGAGATCGTGCTGCACGGCATCATCTGCGGCCTCGGCTTCGGCTTCTTTCAATCACCGAACAACCGCGAGCTGATCGGAAGCGCGCCGCGCGAGAAAAGCGGCAGCGCGGCCGGCCTGCTGGCCGTGCTGCGCGTCGGGGGCCAAACGCTCGGCACGGCACTGGTCGCGATTGCCTTCGGCCTCTTCGGAGCCTCGCTCGCCGCCGGCGCGGGTCACGATATCGTCGCGCGGTCGGAACCGCTCGTGCTGTGGACGGCCTGTGCCTTCAGCGCTGCGGCGACGATCGCGAGCGGCCTGAGGCTGCGGCGTGCGGCCCCGGCTGTTGCCGCCTGACCGCGAACGGGTAGATACGGGTCATGCAGACGATAACGGTCGAAGACCTGCGCGCGCTCGGTGATGCGGGCGCCACCATCATCAACGTCGGAAGCCACGCCCGCCGGCGCGAGATCCGCGGCGCGGTCCGTTACCGCCCCCACGATCTGCTGGCGGATCACGTCGCGCCGCCGTTGCCCCTGGACCGGCCCGTCGTGCTCTACGACGAAAACGGCAAAGGGCACCAGACCGAAGAGATCGCGCTGCGGCTCGCCGCCGAGGGGTTCGACGCGCGCATCCTGGCCGGCGGCTTCGACGCCTGGGAACGCGCCGGAGGCCTTACCCAGGAAGCCACGATGGAACAGATCGTGACCGCGACCAATCCGGCCGAAGTCCAAGAACTCGACCGCCGGGTTTAAGGACGCCCCGCACCCGCCAGCGTCCACAATCCGAAGGCACTCAAACCCAGCCCGGAAGCGACGTCGATCGCGCGCACGACGGCCCTCGAGAACGCGCGGCGCAGCACGCCCGCCACGCCGCTCAGAAGGCACCACCAGAGTGCGGAGCCGACGAACACCCCGAGCACCAGCACGCCGGCAGCGTGCACGTCCGGCGAACGGCGACCGAAACCGGCCGCGGCAACCAGCGCACCGAAGGACAGGATCGTCGCCGAGTTGACGGCCGTCAGCCCGAAGGTGGACGCAAACGCGCGCACGCCGCCGCGCACGCGCACGTCGCCCGCGGCATTACGCGGAGCCCGTGAGAACACGGTCCGCCCCCCCAACGCGATCAACGCAAACCCGCCCGCTACGTGCAGCGGAAACGCGAGCCGCGCGACGGCCGTCGTAACCGCAGTCAACGCAAATGCGGCCGCCGCCGCATAGCAGCCGTCGGCGCACGCGGCGCCCAGACCGGAGCTGAAGCCGGCCCAAAAACCGCCGGTGATCGCTCGGCGAAGACACAATAGACCGATCGGCCCGACCGGTGCGGCGATCGCAAACCCCGTTGCGACGCCCGCGGAAAACGCATCCACGACACAGCCCTCTCGAAACGCAACGCAATAGAGACGACGCCGCACATTGCGGCCGCCATTCAGCGCTGTCGTTGTCGACGAGAAGGCGTAGAGGTCACAACGGGCGGGATCATACCACGGCCGCCGCGCCGTTGACAACCGTCAGCCGATGGGGCGGTAGTCGCGCTCGCCGGTCGCCGGGTTGTAGTCGACCTCGATCAACGTCCCGCCGATCGGATCGCGAAAACGCTCGCCGGTGTCTTGCCACGTGCCGCGGTCGCGCTGCACGCGCTTGCGATACTGCCAGCGCTCGAAGACCGTACCGAACACGATGAGCAGCCCAAAGATCAGCAGCTCCAAACCCGCCGGCCAAACGGGCGGTGATACCAACGTCAGGATTACGCCGCAGAGCGCCATCGCGACGCCGACGACCACCACGAACGCGCGCAGCATTCGCACTAGCCCGTCGCTTCCAGCGTGACGGCGGTCCCATACGCGACGATCTCGCTCATCGTCTGTCCGATCTCGGACGAATCGAAGCGCATCATCACGATCCCATCCGCGCCCATCACCTGCGCGTTCGAAACCATTCGGTCAACCGCGTGCTTCCGCGCCTCTTCAAGCATCTGCGTGTATTCGGTAATCTCGCCGCCACCAAGCGAACGAAGCCCGGCCATAATATTCCCGCCCAGCCCCCGGCTCCGAACGACAACGCCAAAAACCTGTCCCTTGGTCTCGCGAACCCGATACCCCGCCACATTCTCCGTAGTAGCAACGATCATAGCCCCTCCAGAACCGCTACGACCCCCTACTCAACCAACCGCCCCAAGTTCCAAAACCCCACGAAAAACCGAATCACAGAAACCGGAAACCAAAAAAGACCGCCCCTCACGATCCCCGAGGAGAGCCCCGGCCACCCTGCCGACCCACCCCTCTTCCGGACACAACACCACCCGACGTGACGCGCGCAAACTCACGCCCGACCATGTCGCGGGGAGCGACACCATGCCATGGCGGGCACTCTGAACCAGCGAAGGCCCGGAGGGCCGAGAGCGCCGTTCAGACGTAGCGGCCCGCCATGGCATGGTGTCGCTCCCCGCGACTACGCCCGCCGCCCAGCCCTAAGCGTATACGCCCCGAAGTTTCAAAGACCGAACGACCCGATCGATAGCCACCATATACGAAGCCGTCCGATACGAGATCCCCCGAGCCCGCGCCAGATCCCGCACAACCCCGAAATTATCCAGCAGCTGTTCCCGAAGCCGAGCATTGACCTCAGCCTCTTTCCAAAAGAACCCCTGACGATCCTGAACCCACTCGAAATACGAGACCGTCACACCGCCGGCGTTCGCCACAATGTCCGGAATAACGACGACCCCATTGCGGGCGAACACGTGATCCGCATCCGGCGTCGTCGGTCCATTGGCCCCCTCGACGATCAGCTTGGCCTGAATACGCGCGGCATTGTCGACGTTGAGCACCTTTTCGAGGGCCGCCGGTACCAGCACGTCGCACGGAATCTCGAGCATCGCCTGATTCGACATCTTGTCGCCGCCGCGGTAGCCGTCGAGCGAATGGTGTTCCTGCGCGTAGGCGATCGCGCCGTCGACGTCGATACCGTTGGTGTTGACGTACGCGCCGGTGACGTCGGAGATCGCGATCACCGAGCAGCCGGCATCGTGGAACATCTTCGCAGCGATCGATCCGACGTTGCCGAAGCCCTGGACGACGACGCGCGCGTCCTTGGGCGCGATGCCCATGCGCATCATCTCGTCGAGGGCGACGATCGAGACGCCGCGTCCCGTCGCCTCGACGCGCCCGCGCGAGCCGCCGATTTCGAGCGGCTTCCCGGTCACGACGCCGGGCGTATTCTGCCGGACGTGCATCGAGTAGGTGTCCATGATCCACGCCATGTGCTGGGGTGTCGTGTTGACGTCTGGCGCCGGCACGTCTTTGTCGGGGCCGATCACCTCGACCAACTCCGCCGCGTAACGACGCGTGATGCGTTCGATTTCCGCCATCGACAGCGTGCGCGGGTCGCAGGTAACGCCGCCCTTACCGCCGCCGAACGGGAGATCGACGACCGCGCACTTCCAGGTCATCCAAAACGCCAGCGCCGTCACCTCGTCGAGGGTCACGCCGGGGTGGAAGCGGATCCCGCCCTTGGCCGGCCCGCGCGCGAAGTTGTACTGCACGCGGTAGCCGGTGAACACTTCGATCCCGCCGTTGTCACGCTGGAAGGGGATCGAGAAGATGATCTGCCGCGAGGGATGGGTGAGGATCGCCTTGATCCCCGGATCGAGGTTGAGCAGCGCTGCGGCTTCGTTGAAATACGTGATCGCATCGCCGAACACGCTGACTTCGCGAACGGCGGTCGCGCCCGGTACGGCTGTGGACATTGAGAGAGAGGCCTCCTGAGCCGTCCGGCTCCTTTAGGACATTTCGCGCAAAACCCTGGCTTCAAATGCTCCATTTGGCGAATCGCAGTTTCGGGAGTCCGGGCCTGCCCTTTCCCCATTCGGAGCGGAGCGCTCGCTTCCCAAAGCGAACCCGCCGCGCATGACGCTCCTCGCTCAGTATTCCGACAATACCCACGTCGGCGCCGGCGCAATGGCCGCGTTCGCCGCGATATGGCTCATTTTCGCGATCATCGGGCTGCTGTTCTTTATCCTGGTCATCTATTGCTACTATCGCATCGCCGAACGTGCCGGGTACAACCCGTGGATCTCGCTCTTGGCGATCGTTCCGGGCGCGAGCCTGATCCTGCTGCTCATTTTCGCCTTCAGCGAATGGCCGATTCAGCGCGAACTCGCCGCTTTGCGCGCGCAGCTCGGCGGAGCGGGGCCGGGCGGCGGTCCGCCCGGGACAGCCGGAGCGTACGGCGAGGCGAGCTCGGGCTACCTCCCCGGCAGAGGCCCCGGTCCGATCACGCCCGCCTAAGCGCGGGCAGCGGCCGTACGCGCATCCGGCCGCTACACGTTGAAGCGGAACTCGACGACGTCGCCCTCCTGCATCACATACTCTTTGCCTTCCGAACGCAATTTGCCGGCCGAGCGAATCGCCTCGAGCGTTCGGTAGGTGACATAGTCCGCGTACGAGATGATTTCGGCGCGGATGAAGCCGCGCTCGATATCGCTGTGAATCTTGCCGGCCGCTTGCGGCGCCTTGGTCCCTTTCTCGATCGTCCACGCGCGCGTTTCTTTTTCGCCGGTGGTGAGGAACGTCATGAGCCCGAGCAGATCGTAGGCCTCGACGATCAGCCGGTCGAGGCCGCCCGACGTGATGCCGTAGTCGGCCCGGAACATCGCGACCTCGTCGTCGCTCATACCGGCAAACTCCGATTCGACCTTGCCGTTGAATGCGATGGCCCGGCTGTTTTCGGCCTTGGCGTGCGCGAAGACGGCGCGCGCCATAGGGCCCAGTTCGGTCATCTGCGCTTCATCGACGTTGGCGACGTAGAGCATCGGCTTCGCGGTGAGCAGAAACGATTCACGCGCCAGCTCCGCTTCGAGTGATCCGGCCGGAAAGGCGCGTGCCGGCGTTCCCGCTTCGAGCGCCGCGATCAGCCGGTCGAGCGCGGCTAGCTTGGGTGCTTCCTTGGGATTCACGCGCACCTCGCGCTGCAGCCGGTCGTGCTTTTTCTGCAGCGAGGCCAAATCGGCCAGCGACATCTCGATCCCGACGATCTCGATATCGCGCAGCGCATCCGGCGCGCCTTCAACGTGGGTGACGTTGTCGTCGGTGAAGCAACGCACGACCATTGCGATCGCATCGGTTTCCCGGATGTGCGACAGAAATGCGTTGCCTAGGCCCTGGCCGCTCGAGGCGCCGCGGACCAGGCCGGCGATGTCGACGAAGCGCATGCTCGCGGGCACGATCTTCGCCGAGGCGCTGATCTCGGCGAGGACGTCCAGACGCGGGTCCGGGACCGGCACCTCACCGATGTTCGGTTCGATCGTCGCGAACGGATAGTTCGCCGCGAGTGCCTGCGCCGACCGCGTCAGCGCGTTGAAGATGGTCGACTTGCCGACATTAGGAAGCCCGACGATACCGCACGACAATGCCACGCCCGACGATTCGGTCCGACCGCGCACTATCATGCGCCGCGCCTTCGAGCCGCCCGCCAAAGGAAATGGCCGCGGAGCCCCCGGAGTATCCTCCGATGCGGCAGATGAAGGTCGACAAACTCGGAATCGATCTCCTCACGCACGACCCGGTCGTGATTCTGAAGGACCTCGAAGGCAAGCGCTACCTTCCGATTCTGATCGGACCCTTCGAAGCGACCGCCATCGCCCTCGCCCTGGAGGGGACCGCCGTGCCGCGGCCCCTCTCACACGATCTCATGCGGACGCTGCTCGAGTCGTTGTCCGCGAAACTCGAGCAGATCGTCATCCACGACATCAAGGACTCGACCTTCTTCGCCAAACTCGTCGTTCGTTCCAACGGTGAAGTCCAGGAGATCGACGCCCGTCCCTCCGACGGGATCGCCCTGGCGCTCCGGATGCAAGCGCCGATCTTCGTCAGCGACAAGATCGCCCTGGAGGAAAGCGTCCCCGAGAAAAATGGCGAGCCCGAAGACGAAGGCCGTTTCAAGAAGTTCATCGAGGAGCTGCGCCCCTCCGACTTCATGGACTAGGTGGATTCGCCTTACGGCGAATCCTTCGCGGTCCTCACGCCCTACGGGCGTTCCGGTCCGCCCGTGCCTTTCGCTGGGACCCAGGATCGTGTCGGGGCGAGCGGAGATTGAAGGTCTTTCGTCCTACTAACGGCCTCGCAATGGACACGAACGAACGCGCCGAGATCGGCGTCTACGGAGGCTCCGGTTTTTACGCGCTGATCGAGAGCCCGCGGGAAGTGTGGGTCGAGACGCCGTACGGGCCGCCCAGCGACCGGATCGCCTTGGGCGAAATCGCGGGCCGCAAGGTCGCTTTTCTGCCGCGGCACGGAAAGGACCATCGTTTTCCGCCGCAAGCGATCAATTATCGCGCCAACGCGTGGGCGATGAAGGCGCTCGGCGTGACGCGGATCATCGGCCCGACCGCCTGCGGCTCGCTGCAGCCGCACGTGAAACCCGGTTCGATGGTCGTCGCCGACCAGATCGTCGATCGTACCAGCGGTCGCAAGGACACCTTCTACGACGGCCCGGTGACGACGCACGTCTCGTTTGCCGACCCGTACTGCAGCCAGCTCCGGCCGCTTGCGGTCGATGCCCTGCGCGGCCTCGACATCGACACGCACGATCACGGGACGATCGTCGTCATCCAAGGGCCCCGCTTTTCGACCCGCGCCGAGTCGCGCTGGTTTTCATCGCTCGGCTGGGAGGTCATCAACATGACCAACTATCCCGAGTCGTATCTGGCGCGTGAACTCGAGATGTGCTACGTCAACATCTCGCTGATCACCGATTACGACGTCGGGCTCGAAGACGTGCCCGGCATCGAGCCCGTCTCGCACGCGGAAGTGATGAAGGTGTTCGCCGGCAACAACGAGCGGGTGAAGAGCGCGATCTTCAAGATCATCGAAGCGATCCCGTCCGAGCGCAGCTGCGGCTGCGGCAGTGCGCTCGCCGGCGCGCGCGGCTGAGCGCGGGGGGGGCCGGGTGAAACGCTCGCCGCTGGCAGGTATCGACTTCTCGATCTTTCCGCGCGCCGTGCTGCTGCTGGCGCGCAACCCGTCGATCATCTTGCCGCCGCTGCTGACGTCGATGGTCGGCGTACTGATGGCGCGCGTGCTCGCGCCCGGCGTCCCCGATCCTGCGGGACTCACCAGCGGCCTGGGCGGCTTGATCGTGCTGTTGATCGAACTCTTTGGTTTGGGCGCGGCCTGCGTGATCGCGGACGACGCCTGGCGGCACGGGCGCGCCTCCTTCGACGACGGCTGGACGGAAGCGCGCCGGCGCGGCGGCGACATTCTCTTCGCGGCGATCGGCATCTCGTTTATCCTCGCGGTCGCCCAATACGCCGGCCTGCTGATCGGCCCGCTCGCGCTCATCCTAACGGCGGCGGCGGTTTACTTTCTGATCTGGACGATCCCGGCGGCGGCGGTCGGCGGGATTCCGGGCGGCGCCGCGATTCAGGTCTCGATCGACCGCGTGCGGGCGAACCCGCTGCCCGCCGCGGTCATCGCCGTCGTGACGGTCGCGGTCGCGTTCTTCATCCCGGCGTATGCAACGGCGTTCATCAACGAGTTCGCCTTCCAGTACGTGGCCGGGACACCCCTCATCAGCCAGCTGATCGGAGCCTTGATCCGCTCGATCGCATTCGCCTACGTCGCCCTAATCATCACCAAAACGTACACGGACGCGGCCTTCAGCCGGCGCTGGTAGTCCTCAGCGCGCCGGCGCGGGAGCGAGCGCCATGCGGACCAGGTCGGCGACCAGCATCGGGCTGACGTTGCTGTGCGCGATCCGTTCGGCATCGCTCAGCGACGCCAACAGGCGCGCGAACGCGTTCGCATCGCGCGCGGGCAACGCGACGAGCCGCGTCCGCTGATCCGGCGCCAGCAGCGGCGCGCTGCCGGCGATGCCGAGCGCAATCCAGTCGCGCGCCAGCGTGCGCACCGTCTCGAGCCCGGCTTCGAGCGTGGGGCGCGTCGCCCAGCCGGTCGCGTCGGCTTCGCCGCCTTGCGCCGCGGCAAAGAACCACTCCACGGCCGCGTCGCGTATCGCGCCTTCGCCCTCGTCGAGATACTGCAGCGCCCGGCGAACGCTGCCGCCGGCGATCGATGCCGCGCGCTGGGCATCGGACGCGTCGATACCGCGCCGGCTCAAGATCTCGACGATCTCTGCATCGCTCAGCAGACCGAAGGTCACTTCAACCAGCCGCGAGCGAATGGTGGGCAGCACGCGTCCGGGCGCCGACGTCGTCACGATCAGCAGCACGCCGGCCGGCGGTTCTTCGAAGAATTTGAGCAGCGCGTTGGCCGCTTCGCGGGTAAAATCGGCATCGCCGAGCACGAAGACGCGTTTTCCTCCGGCATACGCATGTAAGGACAGCTGGCGAACGAGATCGCGCGCCGTCGGCTCCTCCGTTTCGCGCAGTCCGCCGCCGGCGTCACGGTCGCCGATCTTCAGCTGACCCTCGGCGTACAGCAGATCCGGATGCGTGCCGGCCGCAACGTGCGTACAGCCCGAGCAATGCCCGCACCAACCCAGCAGGGTGCGCTTGGGCGTGATGCACAGCAGCGACTGCGCGAGCGAGCGCGCGAACGTCTTCTTCCCGACGCCGGCCGGCCCGGTGAAAAGATACCCGTGCGAGAGCGTCTCGGGGGTCAGATGTTCGAACAGCGCCCGCGGACCGGCCGCGCCCACGACATCGAAGGTCCCGTCGATCACAGGCGTTCGACCCGCCGCGCTTCGACGATCGCCGCCGCTTCGCGCACCAGCAGCGCGCTCTCCTTGACGCCGTCGAGGGTGACGTAGCGCTGATGAAAACGCGCCGCCAGTGCCAGATACCCGTCGCGCACGCGGGTATGGAACGCGGCGTTTTCGAGCTCCAACCGATCCTTGCCGCCGCGCGCGCGCACGCGCGCTTCCGAGACCTCGACCGGAATGTCGATCAGCAGGGTGAGGTCGGGCGAAATCCGGTGCGTGGCCGCCAAGCAGATCTGCAGCAGCTCTTCGCCGTCGAGCCCGCGGCCAAACCCTTGGTACGCAATTGTCGAATCGTAGAACCGGTCGCAGAGCACGACCGTCCCCGTCTTGAGCGCCGGCGCAATCACCTCGGCGACGAGTTGCGCCCGCGAAGCATTGATCAGCATGACCTCCGCCACCGGATCGACCGCAAACGCCGGATCCAGAAACAGCGCCCGAACCGCCTCCCCAAACTCCGTCCCGCCCGGCTCCTTCGCAACCAGCACGCGCTCGCCGCCGCTACGCAGCCGCTCCGCTACGCCAGCCACGAGCGTCGACTTCCCAGCCCCCTCAATCCCCTCAAACGTAACGAGCACACCGTACCCTTCGCCGCAACCCAAAAACACCCGCGCCAACGCACAACGCCGTCATCGGCAAACCCTCATGCAAGCGACCCCAGCCGCAGCGTCCACGGATCGATGCGCACCACCGTCAGCAACGACCCCATCCACGGATCAGCCGCAAGCCGCCGTCGAACCTCATCCTCATCACGCGCCCGCACAATCTCGAGCACATCATCCGTCCCCTCAAGCGGCCCCACAAGCAAAAAGAACCCCTCGTCATACAACCCATCCATAAAAGCCGCATGCTCCGCCCACCCAACCTGCTGCTCCAAAGCCAACCCGCGAACAAACGCCCCACCCCGCCGAACCACCACCGCAAAAATCACAACAAAGCCCCCACTAAGCCCACCGATTCGCAGGCAACTCCACAACCGCAACAGCAGCAAGCGCCCTCAACGTCCGGGCAACTCCACGATCCTGCAAATCCCACCCGACGTCGCATTAAGCCACCCGCCCACCAGCCACCAGCGCCGAGGAGCGAAGCGACAATGCGCCATCGTGCCAGTCGCAGGGGCAACGCAGCGCTGTGGCGGGCACTCTGAGCCAGCGAAGGCCCGGAGGGCCGAGAGCGCCGCCGCGACCCGCCACGCAGAGCCCGCTAGAGCTCCATCCCCTTAAAAATCTTGACCCTACGATTCGGCTCAAGCCCAGTCGATCGCGACTGCAGCCGATATCGTTCGGCCAACTGATGCTGCAACCGCCGAATATACGAAGTCTGCGGAGTCAACTCCACAGCCCTGCTATCCAGCAGCACCTGATAAACCGCTTCCTCTGCCTCACGCATAGCAATATCTTCAACATCCAATGAAGGCAAATTGAAGACGTCCTTCAGAGCCCCCTGAATCTGCGTCGTCGTATTCGTCTTAATCGAATAAATCGGAATATTCTCAGTCGCGATCTGCCGCAGTCTTTCCGATTCCTTGCGTTCCAAAGTCTTCAAGGTCAAGACGACATCCGCATCATCCCATTTGCGCGCAATCGCCGCATGAACCCGAAGATTGTGCACGGCGCGCTCGATCTTGTTGCGCGACACGCCGTAGGGGAAGATCATCAGCGGCTTAGCATCGTCCGGCACCGACTCGCCGGTGGCACCGAACAATGCCTGATCGTCGTCACGCGACTGCTGAGGCAACACCCGGACATTGTCGGCCATGACCGCTTCGGGATTCGCCTGCTGCAGGATGTCGATCGTGCCGACCGCGGTACGCTGACGCACCTCGGGCTGCGGGGTGTAGCCGCGCAGCAGCGCGTCGATCACTTCGCCGACGTTCTGATGAATCGCGAGCCGGTCGCGGTCCTGGATCTCGACCACTACGTCGAAGGTCGGCGGCTGCTTGCGCTCGAGCACCGTCTTGCGCGTGCCGCGCCGCCGCGCTTCTTCGTCCGAGAGGGTGACGGCGCTGATCCCGCCCAGCAGGTCGGAGAGGGTCGGGTTCATCAGCAGGTTCTGGAGCGTCTGCCCGTGCGCGGTGCCGATCAGCTGAACGCCGCGCTCGGCGATCGTGCGCGCCGCGAAAGCTTCGGCCTCGGTTCCGATCTCGTCGACGACGATCACCTGCGGCATGTGATTTTCGACCGCTTCGATCATCACGTTGTGCTGGAGGTGCGGGTTCGCGACCGGCATGCGGCGCGAGTGCCCGATCCCCGCATGCGGAACGTCTCCGTCGCCGGCGATTTCGTTCGACGTATCGACGATGACGACGCGTTTGCGTTCTTCGGCCAGGACGCGCGCGCATTCGCGCAGCATCGTCGTCTTGCCGACGCCGGGCCGACCCAGCAGGCAGATCGATTTCCCGCTGCGGATGACGTCGAGCACGATGTCGATCGTACCGTACACGGCGCGGCCGACGCGGCAGGTCAGTCCGACGATGCTTCCGGTGCGATTGCGAATCGCGCTGATGCGATGCAGCGTCTGCTCGATGCCGGCGCGATTGTCACCGCCGAACGGCGAGAGCCGCGCGGTGACGTGCGCGATATCTTCGGCGGTGACCGAAGCGTCTCCAAGAAAAACGAAGTCGTCATCAAAGCGTGCTTCGGGCGGACGGCCCAGGTCGAGCACGACTTCGATCACGCGATCGAGATTCGGGAGACGGACGAGCGCTTGGCGGAGCGGGAGGGGGAAGATGTCAAGGAGCTGCGTCAGCTCCCAATTCGGCACGAATGACTCGGCGTTAACGGCCAACGTGACTCCTCGT